>Ga0209345_10006818_pt1 | contig 10269 bp, 5 predicted proteins | sample Cruoilmetagenom7_FD_187294 | JGI IMG/M metagenome (GOLD analysis project Ga0209345, IMG submission 187294) | Oil polluted marine microbial communities from Coal Oil Point, Santa Barbara, California, USA - Sample 7 (SPAdes) (version 2) | ecosystem: Environmental > Aquatic > Marine > Oil seeps ... | reverse complement strand
GGCATTCCCCCAAATCCGTTATAATCAGAACATTTTCTACCTCAGTCCGTTCTAATCCCTGGCTCTGTTTACGCAGTTAAATGCGATGAAGAAGAAGATGCCTCCGATTATGGCCAAGAGAAAAAAAGAAAAAAGATCCGGCATGCTCCCGAATGAAGTGCTCCGAATCGCCTTTGAAGCATGGGTAAGGGGAAGAAAATAGAGTATCTTCTGTGCCCACTCGGGAAAGCGATCTACAGGAAAGAAGGTGCCTCCCAGGAAGGCCATGGGGGTGATAACAAAGCTGCTAAACATAGCCTGATCGGCATGGGATTTTACCAGCATAGCCATCCCTACTGCCAGGGATGCAAAGACGAAGCTATTGAGAAAGACACTGAGCCAGAATAGAGGATTACAAGAGATCCTGACCCCGAATATTAAACCCAAAATAATTATTATGACAACTGAAAGAAGCGCCCGGGTTATCCCCCCAAGAACTTCTCCTGTAACATAGGCCATATTGCTTATGGGCGCGGATTGGAATTCCTCGAAAACATTCCAGTAGAAACGGGCGATATTAATTTCACTGGCAATGGCAAAGGCCTGCGTCATACTGCTCATTGCCACCAGCCCAGGTATCAGGAATTCCAAATAGGTGTGCCCGTCGATGGTTATCCCATGCCCCACGGCATAGCCGAAGGCGACAAGGTAAAGGAGAGGAGAGACAGACATAGTGGGAATCATCTTGGGCAATCGTCGCTTTAAAATCAGTAGTTCCCTATAGTAAATGGCAAGGCATCCGCGCATCATTTGACCTTTCTCCCTGTTAGTTTGAGGAAGGCATCCTCCAGATTCACCCGCCTCAGCGTGAGGCCCTCTTCTTGCAATGCAATGTATCTGTTGGCTTTCTCCCTTATTTTAAAATATTCGGTTTCTATTTGATTATCTAAGATCCTGTCTACAGCCCACGTGCCCATCTGTGACATCAGTCTTTCAGGCGTATTAACGGCCACGATCTTCCCTTCATCGAGAAAGGCCACCCTTTTTGCGAGGAATTCCGCCTCTTCGATATAATGCGTGGTAAGAAATATCGTGGTTCCGCTTTGCTCGATTCTCTTTATCAGTGCCCAGATACGCCTGCGGATACTTGCGTCTAACCCCACTGTGGGTTCGTCTAGAAACAGTATCTTTGGGGAATGGATCATAGCCCGCGCAATCATCAGCCTTCTTTTCATGCCTCCTGAAAGCTTCTTGACCTGGCTCTCTTTTCTGTCGTTCAATTCAACATATTCAAGGATCTTTTGGATCTGTTCATTCCTATCTTTACGCTGCATATTGAAGAGTCTGCCGTGAATATCGAGGTTCTCAAAGACACTGAGTTCCGAGTCGAGGTTAATGGATTGCGGCACCATGCCACATTGCCTTTTGGCTTTGAGGGTTTCCTTTTCAATATGAAATCCGTTCAAATACGCATCACCTGAATCGAGTCTTGTGAGCCCTGTCAAGATACGGATCGTCGTTGATTTGCCCGCCCCGTTCGGCCCGAGATATGCGAAAAGCTCGCCCTCCGGCACGTGCAGGGATACCCCCCTTAGAGCGTGGATATTTTTATAGCATTTGCTTATGTCTTCGATTCGGATCATCTATAAAGATATCCTTTCTGCCCTGAAATCTTTCACATCGTCAGCAATCTCCTGAAGGGGTTGACGACGCACACGATGGGGCAGGGCAAGTCCTGCTGCAGTTTCAATATCTTCATGGATGACCCCGGTCCTTCCATGATATGCAGCGATGGTCTTTGCGGTCTTCAAGATTATGATGTCACCCCTGTGCCCATCCACCCCGACATCCAAACAATAAGAAGCAATCTCAAAGAGGAGCGGACGTTCAATGGTAACCTGAGGATAAAGCACGATAGCCCGCTCAATTCTTTTTGAAAGATCCTCTGAAGCATCTTCCCACTCTTCGCAAAACCGCCCCGGGTCTTCGTCAAAAGCTGCGCGACGTTCCATAATGGTCACACGCACCTCAGAGTCCGGGATCCCTTCGATATTGACACACAGCCCGAATCGATCGAGAAGCTGCGGGCGTAGCTCCCCTTCTTCCGGATTCATGGTGCCCACAAGTGTGAACCGTGCAGGATGTGAAAAGGAGACACCTTCCCTCTCGATAGTGTTTACCCCCATGGCTGCTGAATCGAGAAGAACATCTACCACATGATCGTCAAGGAGGTTCACTTCATCCACATAGAGTATCCCCCTGTGAGCCGCGGCCAGAAGTCCGGGCTCCACCCTCTTCTCGCCTTTTTTGAGGGCATGTTCCAGATCGAGGGTTCCCACTACGCGATCCTCAGTAGCTCCTACAGGCAGCTCTACTACATGAACTTTCCTCTTTAAGGTTTCAACCGGTTCTTCCCGAGAGACTTCTTTATTATACGCAGACCGCATACATTCTATGTGAAGCTCATACTCATCATCAGGAGAGAGTTGAAACGGGCTGTCCTTGATAACTTCAATCTCCGGCAGGATATCCGCCAGCGCCCGTACAGCGGTTGATTTGGCGGTTCCTTTCTCTCCTCGGATCAGGACCCCCGAAAGGGTCGGGTTGACGATATTTAATATAAGGGCCTGTTTCATTTTTTCCTGGCCCTCTATAGCCATAAAAGGATAAACAAACTGCTTCTTCTTCATAATCTTTCCTTTACAATATTAATCAATCCATTTGCTTTAAGGTCTTCCGTCTTGAAATAACGGGCGTTTAAAACCGCCGCGAATTTTCTGGCCAAACCAAAAGAAACGAGCCTCGGGTCTTCGGTATCTATTATAACGAATTGGATTCGCTCATCCAATGCCATCCTGGATGCAAATTCGAGGGCCTCTTCAAGAGGTTTTCCGCTTCCCATGGCCTGGTTTGCCTTTCCATCGGTAATAATGATCGCGATCGGCCTGGAAGTCGGCTCTTTTAAAAGATAATTTCGTATCTGTTCAAAACCTTTGACGAGTCCCGCACAAAGCGGGGTTCTACCGCCAATGGGTATCTCTTTTAGGAGTTTCCCGGCGACTTCCACCGAGGAGGTAGGGGGCAGGTTGACAAAGGCTTCGTCTTTCCTGAATGAAATCATGGCTACCTTGTCCCTCTTCTGGTAAGCGTCGAGGAGCAAAGACATGATCGCTCCCTTAGATGCCACCATGCGGCCCCTGGCTCCCATGGAACCGCTTGCATCCACCAGAAAAAGGAGGAAGTTCCCCACACGTTTTTCTCTAACCTTTTCCCGGATATCCTCTTGTTTAAGGCAGACAGCAAGTTCGCTCTCCCCTTTTCTCCGGCACTGGTACGGCGCGGCAGCCCGCAATGTGGCGTCTAGAGCGATATCGCCTGTCTTCCTTTGTGTCGTGCTTTTGACGTATCTCCCCTGTTTCTGTGAAGTGCGGGACCGGGATCGTCTTCCGGAACCCCTCCTGAGAGCCCGGTCCTTGGGAGAGGTGATTTTCTTGACCCTGAATGTTGACCCCACTTCAAATATCTGGTCGAGGATATTCTTTTCATCGGTTCCGTTGTTTTTTGTTTCATTTAATTCAGACGGTTTCTGTTCCGGCTGTTTATCTTCCCCTGTCTTATGGTCGTCATTGCTTTCAAGCTCTTCCTGGTCTTGGTCCTGTTCTTCCTCTCTTTGCGTCTCATCTTCACTCTCTTCAGGAGGGGGGGTATTGTTTTCTTTGTCCTGGGGAGGCGGAGGAGGCGGAGGAGGTGGTGGTGGTGGTGCAGGATCCCGCATTCTATGGGCAAGAACAAGGGAGGCCACCTGCCTTATGTCATCTATTGTTACTTCAAAGCGCTCACACAAAGCTGCGAGGGCCTTTGCAGTCTGCTCCATTATAATGTCGGCCCTGTGGCCTGCCACAGAACTCTCTGTGCACAGTTCACAGATGAACGTTCTCATGTGCTTTGGAAGGCTTACTCCTTTTAAAAACCTCCGGGCCTGCATTATTTGCGAGGCGGTTTTCTTATCTTCGTCCCTGTATTTTCTGCAAAAACCGGCAGGGTCCGTATCGTATTCTTCCCGTCGCTCCATCAGCAGAATCCTCTTCTCCCTATCACTCTCTGCAACAACCTCCACACAAAGACCGAAGCGATCGAGGAGCTGGGGGCGCAGTTCCCCTTCTTCGGGGTTCATTGTGCCAACAAGTATGAATCTCGACGGGTGCCGAAAGGAGATCCCCTCCCGTTCTAGGATATTTTCTCCTGATGCCGCAGCATCAAGGATGATGTCCACGATATGGTCATCCAAAAGGTTGACTTCATCCACGTAAAGGATACCGCGATGGGCATCTGCCAGAAGCCCGGGTTGAATGGCCCGCACCCCTTCTCTGATCGCCAGGTTGAAATCAATCCCCCCTGCCACACGGTCTTCAGTGGCATTCAAGGGCAGGGTAATGACCCGTTTTTTGCGCCCGGAAATCTCATGATCTTTTCCGAACTTCTTGCAATAATCACATAACTCATAAGGAAGATCAGGATCACAGGAATAGGGACACCCCTTCACTATCTTGATCTCCGGCAAGATAGCGGCCAGTGCGCGCACTGAAGTAGATTTGGCAGTACCCTTCTCTCCCCTGATCAAAACCCCCCCGATGAGGGGATTTATTGCATTCAAACTCAAGGCAAGCTTGAGCTGATCCTGCCCTATGACAGCGGAATAAGGAAAGACTCCTTTGAACATTGTATATTTAAAATCTTGATAATCTGCGTCCATATTTGTTTAAAAAGAAAATTCCTATACTTCCTCAAAAATTATAATTCAACCCCGCAACCCATCTGCGAGGGGGACCCGGGTAGGCATCTACGTAAAAATAGCCTTTATCAAAGATATTCTTCACTTCACAGAAGATACTGACATCAGTAAATCCATACTCGGACCTGAAATCTACCAAAAAATATTCCGGAACTGATTCACTGTTGTCCGAACGGGCATAGGTCCGTGAGGTGTATTTCCCGTTCAGAATCATAGAAAGCCTTTCCATCGGTGTGAAGATAATATCTGTATTCGCTTGGTGTTTCGCCTTGCATGCAATATAATTCCCGGTATCTTCATCCTTTGCCTCCAGATAAATATATGAAGTCTTTATCAAAACAGGTTCGCTTATCTTCCAGTTCAAGGACAATTCCACACCCTTATAGGTTACTTTCCCGAAATTCTCATATTGACCTATGCCGTCATCTCCCCTAACGTAAGTGATGCGATCCGTTATCTTGTTGAAAAACGGAGATATACTTCCGGAAAAAGACGCGCAGGGTTTACCATAAAAGAGCAGGCTGTAGTTTTCGGCTTTCTCCATAGTCAGGTCCGGGTTAGGTATTGTTGAACTCGTTTCATTGTATCTTTGATAAAAGGACGGCACGTTATTCGTTTGATTTACGGAAAACTGAAGAGCATAGGAGTCTCTTTGATAACGAACCTTAAATTCCGGATTCAAGACCTCTTCATACTCCGAATAGGAATTGGATCTAAGTCCGCATGTTAAGGTTATTGGAATGGGCTTTAAGGAAAAACCCTTTGAGGCAAATAACCAGTACTTCTCTTCTCTTTGAGAATCAAATTGATTCCCAAGAGCCCTGGCCCATTCAAACCCTGCGCCGCAATTTAAACTTCCCCATCTTCCCATGGGAACTTCGGCGGATATATCCTCCCCGACTTTCTTTACCATTATGGATACATCGAGGCTCCTATCCGGATCTGAATTCTCTGTCTCCGCATCGCTTAAATAGGTTCTACTCTTTATATCCCAAAGAACGGCGAGGAAAAGGTAAGATTGTAATTCCTGGTCTTTTCTTGAATTGGGGGTAGGATATTGAGGCAGTCCGGGTAGCCCCCTTTCATCACTCAGATAATCACCTGACAGGACGAAAAAGCAATCTTTGTCGAGTGTATACTGAATCTTTCCGCCTCCCCTGAATTTCTCTTTGTCACCATTTGTTCTAAAACCTTCCGTTGACTCATAGGCCAGGGAAACATTGACGCCTAAGGGGCCGCTGTCCCCCTGGCAATTCGTGCTGTAACTTTCCGTTCCCAGGTTACCCAGGTACGACTCCACATTACCGTGAAATGACTCTATCTTTTTGGTAGTGATCACTATAACCCCTCCGCTTGAGTCATCTCCGAATTCCACGCCCCCTTCACCTTTATAGATCTCTATCTTCTCGACATTCTTCAAGGAGACCAACCCCCATTTAATGCCTCCGTAGCTTGAAGTGGGATCTACGATAGACCGTCCGTCAAGGATCACCCTTACCTTATAAGACCCCCTTATAGAAACGGATGATTCCCCTGCTTTGACACCGGGGATATGATTCAAGAGATCAAATATCTTGTGCACATTCATCTTTTCAATCATCTCTGCAGTAATTATTGTCTTATCTGTTTCTTCCCCGGCCCAACCCAGACGAAAGAGGAGGAATAATGTCAGTGTCATAACCAATACCTTCCGAACCGTCATCCTCATTCCGTTATCTCTTCGATTTCGCCCTCCATCTCCAGGTAGGCCTCGCGCAACTCCTCTTCAGTCTCTTTACTTACATTCCACATCCCTCGGCTTATTGCTTCCAGGAGCTTGTCGAGGATATTTTGCAGCGCATACGGGTTTACTTCCTTCATCCACTCTTTCATGTCCGGGTCCAGAGCATACTTTTCCGCGATCTTTTGATACATCCAATCATCAATAACCTCGGCAGTAGCATCCCACCCAAGCACCACATCCATCATGTGAGAGATGTCTCCGGCGCCCTTGTAACCGTGCCGTTTCATGCCTTCGAGCCATTTGGGATTTACGAGTCTGGAACGCAAGACATGCTTTGCTTCTTCAAAAGTGGTCCTCATCTTTACCCGGTTGGGATCCGAGCTGTCGCCCACCATCGCAAAGGGAAGCTCACCCCGAACGGTCTTCGATGCAACGATGAGCCCCCCGTAATAATTATAGTAATCCGTGCAGGACATCATGTCATATTCTCTCGAATCTTCATTTTTTACAGTAACATCCATCCGGTAGAGCAATTTCCGGAACGTAGCCGGCTTTTGATCCCCGTAACTTCCCTCACCGTATGCATGGGATGAATAGCGGATATAGTTATTACCGAGATCTTCCCGGGTCTTCCAGTTTTTCGACTCTACCAGTTCTGCAACGCCTGCCCCATAAGTTCCGGGAGGGCAGCCAAAAACACGAAAGGTAGCCTCTCTCATGGCATCCTCCTTGTTCATGCCTTCGTTCAAGTAGCTGTCCATGTCTTTTAAGACATTGCGGCGCAGCATATTTGTCTCGGGAGGTTCTTTTAAGGCGGCCACCATCCTTACAGCCTCGTCTATCCTCTCAACGAGTTTTGGGAATGAATCCCTGAAAAAGCCCGATATCCTCGGAACCACATCCAGGCGGGGACGTTTCAGCTCCGTGGAAGGGATGACTTCAAGGCCCACAACATTCCCGCTCCCCCTTTGCCAGACCGGTCGGACCCCCATAAGGTAAAATATCTCGGCTATGTCATCCCCTTTGGAACGCATAGTTGAAGTGCCGTATACGATGATACCGATACTCTCAGGATACTTTTGGGATTCAGCTAAATAACGTTCTATTAAAGCGTCTCCCAGCCTAATGCCCACCTCCCATGCAGCGGGGCTCGGGATTTTGTTGGGATCAACGGAATAAAAGTTCCGGCCTGTGGGCAGGATATCCGCCTGCCCCCTGCTGGGGGCCCCGGACGGTCCGGGATGTACAAACCCCCCGTCGAACGCCTTTAAGCTCGAATCGATCTCCTCTGTTACCCTACTTATATTCGGGACGAGTATTTCGGCGATATACTTAAATGCATCAATCACATCCTTATCCGGGGTTCCAAGGTGGGATTCCACAACGGACTCGATGCACTCCGGGTTGAAACGTTTTTCTTCCAGTTGTCCGACCATGTCTAATGCCTTCTCATGGGTTCTGCGGATGATCTCCCCCCCTGTCCTGCCATCATAGCGGGCCAGGGACTTCCCTTTATTTTCCTGTAGGTCATCGTAGTCGTATCCGAGGGCATTGAGAGTGGACTCCCTGAGAGAAGGTGTGTTACCGTTGGGCAGGCGGGTAAGCTGGGTCAAAAATTCCACGAGCCTGGTTCCTTCGGGAGCCACACCCATGATGTGCAGACCATCGTTGATCATGGTATCGGAGAGTTCTTCCAGATATGCATGAAGTCTTTCGAGAAAGGCATCGAAATCGCCAAAGGCCTCTTTCTCGGTCACTTCCATATCCTTGTCCAGATCCGCGCCCACGACCGCCTCCCAGATCATGGGTCGGATAACCTCCATCTTTCCAGGATCTTCCCGTTTGGCGTCGCCATAGTCTCTTAACAGGTCTTCCACCTTTGCCAGATCCTCGTAGAGGTCTGCATTCGTAAAAGCAGGGGTGAGATGGTCGATAATGCAGCAATAAGAGCGACGCTTGGCCTGGGTCCCCTCGCCCGGATCATTGATGATGTATGGATAGATATTCGGAAGGTCCATTATGGAAAGGTCCGGATAGCATTCACGTGAGAGCCCCAGTGCCTTTCCGGGAAGCCACTCTAATGACCCGTGCTTCCCTACATGCATTACTGCATCGGCCTTGAATATATCTTTGATCCATCGGTAATGGGCCAGATAGTGATGAGGAGGGGAGAGATAGAAGTCATGGTAGATCTTGTCGATATTTTCAAAATAACCCCTCGGCGGCTGGATAGTGATAAAGGTGTTCCCGTTTATCAGACCTGCAAAATGCATCTGATCCTCGTAAACGAAAAGGTCGCCGGGGATAGCCCCCCAATCTTGCGTCTGTTTATCTTTGACGGGATCAGGAAGAGATTCATGCCAGCGTCTAAAATCAGTCTCACCGGCATGGGCCTCGGCGCGCTCCGCCATGCGCTCCGGCGTCAACCAGCGTTGATCACAAGTCATACGGCTCAAAATCTCACCTGCAAGCTCATCGCCATTTTTATAGGTGCGATCGATCCGGTACCCCTCTTCCTTCATCCTATCGAGGAGAAGCCTGACGCTCTCGAAGCTGTCGAGACCGGCTGCACACCCTATACGGTCGTTTCTCGGAGGATAGTGATGGAAAATAATGGCAATCCTTTTATCCCTATTGGGCTTCTTCCTAAGCCCGGCCCAATTTAGTGCTATAGAGACCATCTTCTTGACCCTATCAGGGATGGGGAGATACTTTGAGAGGAGTGCCCCGCTGATGGGGTCTATAGTCTCCTGCTCCCGCGTGGCCGCAGGCACGGTGATCAAGGCCCCGTCAAATTCCGGCTGGGCCGCCCCATAGGAGACCTCCATGGTGGACATGCCCTGAACGCTATCTTTCCAATGCGCATACGGGTTCATGGTAACCATCGCCTGGATGAAGGGAACGTTTAATTTAGGGAGCAGGGTCTCATACTCAGGAGCGGCAAGGGTGAGGGCGAACATCATCGGGTTGATCAAGACATCGATCCGCGGCTTCCCGTCCGCCATGAAAAACTCTTCCACAATATAATCAGCGCCGTGGTTGTTCCGAACCTTGTCTTTGTACCTCAAGTGAAATACCGGGATCACATTGGCGCCCCGGCTCTCTATCTCATGGATAATACCATCGATATGGGCCAGATTGTTGTTGATCCAGTAGGATTGATTAAACCAGAGACCGACCGTGAGCCTCTGGGGATCGACCCTTTGCTTTATATATTCGTTCAGCTCCGGTATACCCGGAATGTCGGGATGGTAAATCCCCTCATGGGGAAGCCTTTGAGGGGGAGCGCATCCCGCGGCTTCCTTAAAAAGGAGGTTTCTGAGATATATGAACATATTATGGAAGTTGATATGTCCTCCATGGGTCAAATAACCGTTGAGTGTATCCCAGGTCTCTCCACCAAAACCGGATGAATATTCTTGCGCCAGAGCAACAGCCTCTTCATCACCACCTGTGGGCTGGATATGAAAATACGGCGTCTTTTCTTGCCTGGCTTTTCTCTCTTCCAGGCTTTTCACCAGCGCGTCAAAGGCAGGACAGGATTCTTTGCCCCCATGGAGTGTGATCAGGATGGCGTCTGAAGAGAGGGCATCTTTAACAAAAGCATTGATTCTCGACTCGTCAAAGAGCTGGTTGTTGATTCTGGCAGTGATCCTGATCTCTCCGTTATTCTCCCGGTACAGACGCACGCCCTCGCTCAACGACGTAACCTCCATGGATGTAGCGCTATAATAACAGACAGTATACCTATCCATCTTCATACCTCCTTTATCTT
>Ga0209345_10006817_pt1 | contig 10271 bp, 3 predicted proteins | sample Cruoilmetagenom7_FD_187294 | JGI IMG/M metagenome (GOLD analysis project Ga0209345, IMG submission 187294) | Oil polluted marine microbial communities from Coal Oil Point, Santa Barbara, California, USA - Sample 7 (SPAdes) (version 2) | ecosystem: Environmental > Aquatic > Marine > Oil seeps ... | reverse complement strand
TGTATGCTGCGCAGAAGGATCCTGAGGAATATTCCGAGCTGATGGTTAGGATAGCAGGCTACAGCGCCCATTTTGTTGAAATGAACAAGATGACTCAGGACACGATAATTGCACGAAGCGTTCAGGAGCTTGGCTCCTAAGAAAACCGTTCAATCCCCCTCATCTTTCAGGTAGGGGGATTGAACTTCAAATTTACACATTTTGCAGAGTAAGGGACGAGGCCTAAATCTGAGTGACAACTTGAGGAAGTTATTTCGGCCCCGTCCCTAAGTTCCTTTCCAATTTACCCCTTTTGGGTCCTTGGGAAGAAGCTTTATTTTGCCTGACCGGGCAAGCCTAATTCGGTTTATACTTCCACTAGTGGATTAGAGTATGCGTATGAGATCGTTATTCCAGGTTCTCCTTTCTTCCTGAATTATGTATCTGTTTGTAGCGGGCGGTCGTGAAACGGCGGTAATACCAGCCGCATATGCAGTGCGCATGGATAATCCCTTGAAGGGTGATCGTGTGTACAACGCGGAAGACCTGACGCATAACTATTACTGGTTAAAGCGGCTAAGGAGCTTCGATATGCGGTTTTTTTCAGAAAGGCAAACCAAATATTAAGGAGGGAAGAACATGGCAACTTTAGAAGTAGAAAAAGGCCAAGATACCAAAGAGATGGAAGACCAACAACAATGGTGGTGGGTGGCAGAGAAGACCCGCTCGGGCCGTATGGACTATTTGCGAAAGGCGGCCTGGAAGAAAGGATGCATAGGAGGAGTCTATGCCCCAGGTATAAAGGTAGACCTGACCTTTCCCCAGCTCTTTACCGAGGCATGGAAGGAGAACGAGGGTGAGCCGATCATGCTCCAAAAGGCCCGCGCCCAGGCCCATGTATTCGACAACACCCCTATATTCATTACGGATCATGCACAGCTCGTGGGTTATTGCGGAAGTGCTCCCCATGAAGTCATTTGGCCCTGGCAGTCCACAGGCATGGTAAACGAGGAGATATACAACGAGCAGGGAACTACGCCGGAGCCGGAAGAAGAATCCCTGAAAATCATTGCCGAACTGAATGATTACTGGGCCGGCAAGACATCACTCGAGAACCTGGCCAAACTTATGGACCCAGAGGATGCGGTCAAGTACTTGAGCGGTGCCATCGTAGCAGGAGCTCCCTCATCTGCCTTTGGCTATTCCACAAAGGATTATCAATTTATCTTCAAAGGCTTTGAAGCGATACTCGACCAGATTGACGAGCGCATAGAGGAGACGGAAGAAAAGCTGCAGGGCAACCCATCTCCTGATCTCCTACCACTATATGAAAAGCTACCGAGGTGGGAGGCGATGCAGATTGTGTTAGAGGCGGCTATTCGGTACGCCAACCGGTATGCGAGGATGGCACGAATAGTGGCCGAGAACTTTGAGAGTGATCCTAAGCGAAAAGAAGAACTGTTGCAGATTGCGGAAGTCTGCGAACACGTTCCTGCACAACCTCCGAAAAATTTGCAGGAATCTCTCCAGTTCGATCATTTCATACAGGTCTTGTCGAGATATGAGACATATGAGTTTGCAATGCCTCACCGTCCTGATTATTATCACTGGCCCTATTACGACAAAGATGTGAATATAGAAAAGGCACTCACAAAAGAGGAAGCCCTTGACCTTGTGGGAGAACATATGATACGCACCTATGAAATCGGCATATTTCAACCAAGGTATGCCAGGGAAGCAGGTCAAGGGGTTACAGCCACGTGGGTGTGGACCATGGGAGGGGTGAATCAGGACGGCTCGGACGCCTGCAATGACTTAACCATTGCCTACATGCAGGCAGCTCGGCTGGTAAGGGTCTGCAACCCTACGTTTAGCTTTAGATACCATGCCAAGGTTAAGGATGAGGTTATGCGGGAATGCTTTGAGTGTATACGCCACGGGCTTGGTTATCCTAATATCCGCAATGATTCGGTCCTGATCCCCAATGCGATGTACTGGCATGGGCATCCCCTCGATGAGGCGAGGCAGTGGATAAATCAAGCCTGCATGTCGCCCTGCCCCCCCACGAAATACGGTTGTCAGCCTATGCGAATGGCAGTGGGGGCCAATTGTGCCAAGATGGTAGAATACGCACTCCATAACGGGTACGATTATGTAGCGAACATGCAGATGGGACCGAAGACTGGTAATGCCAGTGATTTCAAGGACTTTGAGGATTTTTTCCAGGCCTGGGTCAAGCAGATGGAGTGGTTACAAAACTCTACAGTGCGTTTTCAGAACCTTGGAAGGGGTAAAGATCCTGAGATGTTTTCAAGGCCGCTGCTGTCCGCTATGTACGAGCGTGCCATAGAGACGGGTACGGATGCAGTGGATCCGGCCAATGGAGAACGCGGCAATGCCTGGATAACCGCCTTGAATTGGTGTGAAAACGTAGACAGTCTGGCGGCAGTAAAGAAGCTTGTATATGACGAAAAGAAATATACAATGGCTCAGCTCGTGGAATCCCTCAGAGCAAACTGGGAAGGCTGCGAAGAGATGAGGATTGATTTTGTGAAGAACGCACCCAAGTGGGGGAATGACGACGATTACGTAGACGATATCATGGTTCGGTGTTTGAGGGAGATTGCCAGGCACAGTAAGGAGATGAAGTGCACTGCCGGCAATAACATACCATTCCTCCCGGAGAACGCTGCCGCCAATATTTACTGGGCCAATGTGGTTGGCGCTTTGCCGAGCGGCCGCCGTGTTGGGGATGCTTTATACGACGGCGGAATCTCTCCGGGTCCCGGTCTCGACAAGAAAGGTCCTACAGCGGTTCTCAAGTCCTGCGCCAAAATAGATCACATCAGCGATGGGAGGGCCTTCCTTCTGAACCAGCGGCTCTCACCAACCCAATTGGCCGGCGAAAAAGGCTATCAGTTGTGGAAGGCTTACATGAAGACATGGGCAGATATGGGGCTCGATCACGTCCAGTTCAACATGGTCGATGATGGGACATTGAAGGCTGCCCAGCGGGATCCTGAGAAGTATCAGGAAGTGATCGTACGGGTAGCCGGCTATAGTGCTCACTTTGTGGACATAAGCCGAAAAACCCAGGATAATATCATTCAAAGAACTGTTCAAGGTTTAGGTTAACCATCTAATTTGAGGCTAGGCCACTTCAAACATATTGACTTGACAACGTGAACTTAAGTGAATTAGTGTCCGTCTATAGATGAGATAGTTTTCGCAAGGTCAAGGAAGACGAAGATTTTAACCGCAGGAATACATAAGAGTACGTATGGGCACATTGCAATGTGCCCATACGTCTGAGTCTGACCTGTCTGCGTGCTACGCACAGGCAGGCGCAGAGATTGCGGAGCTTTATTTTGCCTGACCGGGCAAGCCTAATTCGGTTTATACTTCCACTAGTGGATTAGAGTATGCGTATGAGATCGTTATTCCAGTTTCTTCTTTCTTCCTGAATTATGTATCTGTTTGTAGCGGGCGGTCGTGAAACGGCGGTAATACCAGCCGCATATGCAGTGCGCATGGATAATCCCTTGAAGGGTGAGCGTGTGTACAATGCGGAAGACCTGACGCAGAACTATTACTGGTTAAAGCGGCTAAGGAGCTTCGATATGCGGTTTTTTTCAGAAAGGCAAACCAAATATTAAGGAGGGAAGAACATGGCAACCTTAGAAGTAGAAAAAGGCCAAGATACCAAAGAGATGGAAGACCAAAATCAATGGTGGTGGGTGGCAGAGAAGACCCGCTCGGGCCGTATGGACTATTTGCGAAAGGCGGTCTGGAAGAAAGGGCCATTGGGGGGAGTTTATGCTCCGGGTGTAAAGATGGACCTGGCCTCTCCTCAGCTTTTTATCGAGGCATGGAAAGAGAACGAGGGAGAGCAGATCATGCTTCAGAAGGCCCGTGCCCTGGCCCATGTGTTGGACAACATCCCCATCTTTATTACCGACCATGCGCAGCTTGTCGGCTATGTGGGAAGCGCTCCTCATGAGATGGTCTGGCACTGGCAGGGGGCCAGCATGATAAACGAAGAGGTTTACAACGAGCAGGGGGTTATCCCGGAACCGGAAGAAGAGTCTTTAAAGGTCATAGCCGAGCTGAATGATTACTGGGGCGGCCAGACAGCTCTCGACAAGCTATTCAAGGTATTGGATCCGGAAGATGCTGTCAAGTATGCGAGCGGCGCTATAGCTCTGGGTGTGCCTACGTCTTCAGTCACCTATGCGACGAAGGACTTTGGTTACATCTTTAAGGGCTTCGAGGCGATACTTGACCAGATTGACGGACTCATAGAAGAAACCGAAGAGAAGCTGCAGGGCAACCCGTCGCCCGACCTTCTTCCACTCTATGAAAAGCTGCCCAAGTGGGAGGCGATGCAGATTTTCCTCGATGCAGCAATTGGCTATGCGAACCGTTATGCGAGATTGGCCCGGACCATAGCGGAAAACTTTGAAAGTGATCCACAGCGCAAAGACGAACTTCTTCGTATTTCAGATGTCTGCGAACGTGTTCCTGCGCAGCCGCCGAGGAACTTACATGAGTCTCTGCAGTTCGACCATTTTGTTCAGATCCTGATGAGATACGAGACCTACGAGGCGGCGTGGCCCCACCGTCCTGATTATATCCACGGGCCGTATTATGATAAGGATGTGAATATAGAAAAGCGGCTCACAAAGGAAGAGGCCATCGATCTTGTGGGTGAGCACATGATCCGCACATACGAAGTTGGTATCTTTCAACCACGGTGGGCGAGGGAAGCCGCTCAGGGGATCGCCGCTACCTGGGTATGGACCATAGGCGGGGTTAATCCGGACGGTTCCGATGCCTGTAACGACCTGACCAACGTCTACATGGAGGCCGCACGTCAGGTACGTGTGTCCAACCCCACCTTTGGTTTCAGGTACCATCCCAACGTTAAGGATGAAATACTCAGGGAATGCTTTGAGTGTATTCGGCACGGGCTGGGCTATCCTTCCATGCGCAATGACTCGGTATTGATCCCGAATGCGATGCACTGGCACGGACATCCCCTTGAGGAGGCGAGGCAGTGGGTACATCAGGCCTGCATGTCGCCTTGTCCTCCCACGAAATACGGTTCTCAGCCCTTCAGGATGGCCGGAACGAGCCCCAATACATCCAAGTGGATTGAATACACGCTCCATAACGGATACGATCATGTCGTGAATATGCAGATGGGGCCTAAGACGGGTGATCCCTGCGAGTTCAAGGACTTTGAAGAGTTCTTTCAGGCATGGGTAAAACAGATGGAGTGGATGACGAACCTTGTGGTGCGTACGGTTAACCTTGGAAGGACTAAGGAACTGGATTTTTATTCAAGACCGGCGCTATCTGCGATATACGAACGTGCAGTCGAGACGGGCACGGATGCCTGTGATCCGAGTAATGGCGAGAGAGGCAATGCCTGGTTGACCGGATGGAACTGGGTAGAGAATATAGACAGTCTGGCCGCCATCAAGAAGCTCATTTATGACGAGAAGAAGTACACCATGGCACAGCTCGTTGAAGCCCTCAGGGCGAATTGGGAAGGCTGTGAGGAGATGCGTCTTGACTTTGTAAAGAACGCACCGAAATGGGGGAATGACGACGACTATGTGGATGACATTATGCTTCGTTGCCTTAGGGAGGTTGCACGGCATTCGAGAGAGATGAAGTGCACGGCAGGGAACAACTGGCCGCTCCTCCCGGAGAACGCGAGCGCTAACATATACTGGGCCAATGTGGTCGGTTCTCTCCCAAGCGGGCGCAGGATAGGGGATGCCCTTTATGACGGAGGGATCTCTCCGGGGCCAGGTCTCGACAAGAAAGGTCCTACAGCGGTTCTCAAGTCCTGCGCTAAGATAGATCACGTAAGCGATGGGAGGGCCTTCCTTCTCAACCAGCGGCTTTCACCGACCCAGTTGGCCGGTGAGAAAGGCTATCAGTTGTGGAAGTCCTATATGAAGACATGGGCTGATATGGGGCTTGATCATGTCCAGTTCAACATGGTCGACGATGGGACATTGCGCGCGGCCCAGCGGGATCCTGAGAAGTATCAGGAGGTGATCGTACGGGTAGCCGGGTATAGCGCTCACTTTGTGGACATAAGCCGAAAAACCCAGGATAATATCATTCAAAGGACCATTCAGGGTCTTGGATAACCATGTAACCCCAGCCAGGGCCCTAATCTGGGATTATTGGGCCTTGGCAGTTACTATTGAGTCGCGTAGAGTTTACCGTATACTCCAGTATGCCTCGTGATCTTTTTCTTGGTTCCGCTCCTTTTCCCAACGGTTGAACATCGATCACTTTTGTTCGTCCTACCTTTACTTTCTACTCTGATTTCCCTAAAAGTTGTCCCTTTCTAAATCCCGACCATGCAACGATTAAGCTACGTGATTTGTATAACTAAGCTCCTTCTCAACTTAGCCATTCGGTAAAAAGTTTTAGCGCGTCTAAACGCCTATATAGGCCTAAGATAAATTATAACATTAAGGAGGGGAAAAAATGGCAACAACAGGATTTGAAAAAGGCAAGGATGTCAAAGAGATGGAAGAGAAGCAGCAATGGTGGTGGGTGGCGGAAAAGGTTCGCTCTAAGCGTCTCGACTATTTACGAAAAGCGGCTTGGAAGAAAGGATGTTCCGGCGGGATGTATGCCCCGGGCATAAAGATCGACTTGGCCTTTCCCCAGATTTTTACCGAGGCCTGGAAGGAGAACGATGGTGAGCCCATTATGCTCCGGAAGGCCCGTGCTTTGGCCAGTGTATTCGAGAACACCCCCATATTCATTACCGACCATTCTCAGCTCATGGGTTATACGGGCAGCGCCCCCAATGAGGTGGTAAACCACTGGCAGTCTGCCGCCATGATAAACGAGGAAGTTTACAATGAGCAGGGAACCGTTCCGGAACCCGAAGAAGAATCTTTGAAGATCATGGCTGATCTGAACGATTACTGGGCCGGCAAGACTGCGCTTGAGCAAGTGGCCAAGATAATGGACCCGGAAGATGCGGTTAAATATATGTCCGGCACTATAGTGGCAGGGGCGCCCTCATCGGCCTTCAGCTATGCGACAAGGGACTATGCCTATTTGTTCCGTGGGGGATATGAAGCGATACTTGACGATATCGACGCCCGAATCGAGGAGACGGAAGAGAAGCTGCAAGGCAATCCATCGCCCGATCTTCTGCCTTTGTACGAGAAGTTACCGAGGTGGGAGGCGATGCAGATCGTATTAGAGGCGAGTATTCAGTATGCCAATCGTTATGCTCGTCTAGCCAGGATTATAGCGGAGAATTTTGAGAGTGATCCGAGGCGGAAAGAGGAGCTATTGCGTATTGCCGAAGTCTGCGAACGCGTTCCGGCCCAGTCGCCGAGGAACTTGCAGGAATCGCTCCAGTTCGATCATTTTATGCAGGTCCTGTCGCGGTATGAGACCCATGAGTTTTCAATGCCCCACCGTCCCGATTACGTTCACGGGCACTATTATGACAAGGATGTGAACATAGACAAGAGGATCACAAAAGAAGAGGCCATTGAGCTCGTGGGTGAGCATTTGATCCATGGTTATGAGATCGGGCTCTTCCAGCCGCGATATAGCAGGGAGGCATTTCAGGGGATCATGGGCGCCATAGTATGGACCATGGGCGGGTTGAACCCGGACGGTTCCGACGCCTGCAATGACTTGACGATTGCCTATATGCAGGCAGCCCGGCAGGTGCGGGTCTGTAACCCCACATTCAGCTTCAGGTACCATCCCAAGGTGAAGGACGAAGTTTTGCGGGAATGCTTTGAGTGCATCCGCCACGGGCTTGGCTACCCCAACATGAAAAATGACTCGATATTGATCCCCAACACCATGTACTGGCACGGACATTCCCTTGAGGAGGCGAGGCAGTGGGTGAATCAGTCCTGCATGTCGCCTTGTCCGCCTACGAAGTACGGTTCTCAACCGATGCGGATGGCCACAGCGGTTAATTGCGCCAAGATGATAGAATACACTCTCCATAACGGGTACGATCACGTGTCCAATCTTCAGATGGGACCGAAGACCGGTGATCCTTGTGAATTCGAGGATTTCGAGGAGTTCTACCAGGCCTGGAAGAAACAGATGGTGTGGGTGCAGAACTTTGCCGTGCGGTTTACTAATTTTGGCAGGAGCAAGGATGCAGAGTTATTCTCAAGGCCTCTGTTGTCAGCTATTTACGAGCGTGCGGTGGAGACCGGAACGGATGCGGTGGACCCGAGTAACGGCGAGCGGGGCAATTGCTGGATAACGGCCTTGAACTGGTGTGAAAACGTAGACAGTCTGGCGGCCATCAAGAAGCTTGTCTATGATGAGAAGAAGTACACCATGCCTGAGCTTATTGAAGCCCTCAAGGCGGACTGGGACGGCTATGAGGAGATGCGTCTGGACTTTGTGAAGAACGCGCCTAAGTGGGGAAATGACGATGATTACGTGGATAACATCATGGTTCGCTGCCTGCGGGATATTGCGGTGCACAGCAAGGAGATGAAGTGTCCTTCCGACAACAACTACCCGTTCCTGCCTGAGAATGCGGCCGCCAACATTTACTGGGCCAATAACGTCTGCGCCCTGCCCAGCGGTCGAAGGCTGGGAGACGCACTTTACGACGGCGGTATCTCTCCGGGGCCGGGACTGGACAAGAAGGGCCCTACAGCGATTCTCAAATCTTGCTCAAAGATCGATCACGTCGCCGATGGGAAGTCCTTTTTATTGAACCAGCGGCTTTCACCGACCCAATTGTCCGGTGAGAAGGGGTATCAGTTGTGGAAGTCCTATATGAAGACCTGGGACGATCTGGGTATGGACCATGTGCAGTTCAACATGGTTGATGATGCGACTTTGAGGTCGGCCCAGAGGGATCCGGAGAAGTATCCGGAGGTGATCGTCCGGGTAGCCGGCTATAGTGCTCATTTTGTGGACATAAGCCGAAAAACCCAGGATAATATCATTCAAAGGACCATTCAGGGTCTTGGATAACCATGTTACTATTGCCAGGGCCCCGGTCTCATCTGATCGGGACCCTGGAACCTATCCTTTGTTGAAACTGTAACCCAAGAATGACCCGCGCCAAGCTCTTATCTATAGGTTTCCATCCGGAAACAGGCAATTTTGTTCGGGATCAAGGAAGACGGAAATTTTTAACCGAGGAATACCCCCCGTATTTTGAGATTAAAATCCCTGCGGTTTTGCGTTTTCAGATCGAACAAATCTGACCTAAATCTGAGCGTCGACTTGAGGAAGTTATTTCGGCCTCATCCCTAAATCACTCATCCCCAAAAAAAAGCTTAAGTATTTGTCAGATAATGCCGATACCAAAAAAAACGTTTGGATGTTTATCCAAGAATCGTTATCTTATAGCCCATGGTTTAATAATCTTTGACGAACCTTCTTGATTCATTTTGAGAAAGATTTTTAGTGAGTGAAGCTGAAAATTGCAGATTGTTTGAGGGAGCTTGCGACCGAGTTGTCTGCAATTCAACGTAGCGAACTTAGGATCTTCCAAAATGAATCAATCCGTAAGGAGAAGATTATTCAAGTCATAGGCGCTGTTGTTGGGTAACTGCACAGGTCTAAATAATTAGCAATTGCTCAGTAAACAACCGGAAGGGAGGTCTTGATAATGGAATTACCGAGAATAATATGCGCTATTTTTTTGGGTCTTATGCTGGTTTTTGGATGGTATCTTGGTGGAATAGGAATGACAAAAAAAGGTTAACTATATTTCTCGAACGGTTTTCTAGTCTGTGATAGCGCATGGATATATTTGTGGCTTTGACATATTTCTCGTTGCAGGGTGCTCACATCCGTTGCCGGCTACACCAAAGCCACAAATATCCTGCACATATCACAGATTAAGGGCTATCCCCGATCTTCAAACACAAAATCCTCAATATATTTCGACTATTCCCGCGGTTTTGCGTTTTCAGATCTAACAAATCTGACCTAAATCTGAGCGCCAACTTGAGGAAGTTATTTCGTCCCTGTCCCTAACCAGATCAAGACCACCTATCATATCTCTTCGATACCTTTTCAATTGACACACAAATACCTTTAACCTATACTAAGACTGGATTTTAGATTCCATTCCTATTCTTTTGTTATAGGTTTTCAGATATTAAATTTTTTCGACCTGTGCAGTTGGTCGGAATATGACTTGAATGATCTTTGACGAACCTTCTTGATTCATTTTGATAAAGATTCTTAGTGAGTGAAGCTGAAAATTGCAGATTGTTTGAGGGAGTTTGCGACCGAGTTAT
>Ga0209345_10006816_pt1 | contig 10274 bp, 9 predicted proteins | sample Cruoilmetagenom7_FD_187294 | JGI IMG/M metagenome (GOLD analysis project Ga0209345, IMG submission 187294) | Oil polluted marine microbial communities from Coal Oil Point, Santa Barbara, California, USA - Sample 7 (SPAdes) (version 2) | ecosystem: Environmental > Aquatic > Marine > Oil seeps ... | reverse complement strand
CCCGAAATCGCCAACAGATGCGCCAGATTCGAGGCCCGTAGCTGCCCCAAAACCTCGCGCTTCATACCAGAGCGGTCCCCCGTCATGATCGCCGCCGCAAAAGCCCCCGCATCGCCCGGCATCATCGCCTGTACGCCTTGGGATATGCCGCTGCGAAGACGTTGAATCATCACCCCCGCCAGCCCCTGTTCAACCGGCGCAAGCGTTAACACTGGTGATCGGGTATAACCAACCGCGCCCAACCTTTGAAACCACGCCATCCGCTGGAAATCAAAACCGTTTGGCTCAACTGGCCCTTGGGGCGCTGACAGATGGCCAGTCATCATGACCAGCATACCGGGTTCTGGGGTGATAAACGTCTCTTTGCTGTGCAGCGACACACGGACCTTGGCAGGTGTTCGCCACTCCGGCGTCCGTTCCAACACCACGCGATCCAGTGTCAGCCGCACCTTGTCTGACTGCGAGCGGTCAACTTTGATCACCCGCCCCTCGATGGGGCCGTAGTAGCGAAAGCCAAGCACAGGATCGGCCACCATATTAGCCCGCGCCCCCGCCGCCAATATGCCGACAATGACCAAAAGAGCTGCCAAAAACAGCGGTCGCGTGCGTTCGCCCAACCACTGCGTCGCCGCTGCCAACCCAATCACGGCTGACGCGAGCGACGCATAGGCTCCACTGCCGGGTTCCAGTGGTAAACCAAAGTAAATGCCGACACCGATGGCCAGACACACCGGCACCCATGCCGACAAATGCCCACGCTGGCGCAAAATCAGATCAAACGCCAGATCAATCAGGTTGGAAACTTTCGTCACTCTTGTCCTTGCCCTCGCGCCACATTAATACAGTCTTAACGCTACCCCCCTCATGGTTTCCAAAAGGTTAATTTTCATGCCAACATCTGCGTCCCCACGCCCCGTTGTCACTCGCTTTGCACCATCCCCGACCGGATATCTGCATATTGGCGGGGCGCGCACGGCCCTGTTCAACTGGTTGTTTGCCCGCCATCACGGTGGAGAATTCCAATTGCGCATCGAGGACACAGACCGTGCCCGCTCCACCCCCGAGGCCACCGCCGCTATTTTACGTGGTATGGATTGGCTGGGGCTGTCACATGATGGCCAAGTGATCAGCCAGTTTGATCGCGCTGACCGCCATGCCGAGGTCGCACAGCAAATGCTGGGCGCGGGCCATGCCTATAAGTGTTTCTCAACACAGGATGAGATCGCTGCCTTTCGTGCGGCCGCAAAAGCCGAGGGTAAATCCACCCTGTTCCTCAGCCCGTGGCGCGACGCAGATGCCACCAGCCACCCCGACGCACCCTTCGTGATCCGTATGAAAGCGCCACGCGGTGGCCAGACAGTGATCGAGGATCAGGTGCAGGGAAATGTAAAATTTGAAAATAAATTGCTCGATGACATGATTTGTTTACGTTCGGATGGCACACCTACATATATGTTGGCTGTTGTTGTAGATGATCACGATATGGGCGTGACCCACGTTATCCGTGGAGATGACCATTTGAACAATGCGGCCCGTCAGACGCTGGTTTACACCGCGATGGGGTGGGATGTGCCGGTTTGGGCGCATATTCCGTTGATCCACGGGCCGGATGGCAAGAAGCTATCAAAACGCCACGGGGCGCTGGGGGTCGAAGAATATCAGGCAATGGGTTACCCGGCTAGCGCGATGCGTAATTATTTGGCACGGCTTGGCTGGAGCCATGGGGATGACGAGTTTTTCACCACAGAACAGGCCATTGAGTGGTTTGGTCTGGATGGTATTGGCAAATCCCCGTCGCGGTTCGATTTCAAAAAACTGGATAATATTTCCGGCCAGCATATTGCAGCGACTGATGATCAGGCGCTGCTGGATCAAATCGACGCATTTTTGGATGCGACAGATCGGCCCGCCCTAAGCAGTGAACAAAAAATTGTTATGCTCCGCGGCATGTATTGCCTAAAGGAACGAGCAAAAACATTCCCGTTACTGCTTGAAAAGGCTGAATTTATATTGGCATCCCGTCCAATTCAACCGGACGAGAAAGCCGCCAAACTGCTGGATAATGTATCCCGTGGTATACTGGAGCAATTGACGCCCATGCTGCAAGATGTTAGCTGGACACGCGACACCTTGGAACAGGTGGCAACCGAAGTTGCCGAGGCCAATGATGCCAAGTTTGGCAAAATCGCAGGCCCTCTTCGGGCAGCACTGGCGGGACGATCTGCAACGCCCAGTGTTTTCGACATGATGCTGGTTATCGGGCGCGAGGAAACCATCGCCCGCCTAACCGATGCAATTGGCTAGAGCGCATAGGCTCTTGTCAAAACGATCACCGCATTCCTGCCCGCGATCCGCGCGGATGGGACAACGATAGGAACAAAGATGACCGACACCCAAAAGACCGCCACCCTGACATTTGATGGAAAAACGCTGGAATTGCCGATTCATTCCCCCACCGAGGGGCCGGATGTGATCGACATTCGCAAACTCTATGGTCAAGGCGGCGTTTTCACTTACGATCCAGGCTTCACATCAACGGCCGCTTGTGATTCCGCCATCACCTATATTGATGGCAATCAGGGCATTCTGCTGCATCGCGGCTACCCGATTGACCAGTTGACCGAAAAATCCCATTACCTCGAGGTTTGCTATCTGTTGCTTTATGGCGAATTGCCGTCGGCGGCTCAAATGGAAGACTTTGAAGAGCGTGTTACCCGCCACACCATGCTGCACGAGCAAATGATGCACTTTTTCCGCGGCTTTCGCCGTGATGCGCCGCCGATGGCGATCATGGTTGGTGTCGTCGGGGCGATGTCAGCGTTTTACCACGATTCAACCGATATTAACGACCCGCACCAACGCGAGGTTGCCTCGATCCGGATGGTCGCCAAAATGCCGACGATTGCAGCTATGGCGTATAAATATTCGCAAGGGCAACCATTTGTCTATCCGCGCAATGATCTGGATTACGCCTCGAATTTCCTGCGCATGTGTTTCTCGGTTCCGGCCGAAGAATACGAGGTCGATCCGATTTTGGCCCGCGCTATGGACCGGATTTTCACGCTGCACGCCGATCACGAGCAAAACGCCTCGACCTCGACCGTGCGTCTGGCCGGATCAAGCGGTGCCAACCCGTTCGCCTGTATCGCGGCTGGCATTGCCTGTCTGTGGGGGCCATCGCATGGCGGTGCCAATCAGGCCTGTCTGGAAATGCTGGAAGAGATCGGCTCGGTTGAGCGGATCCCCGAATTCATCGCCCGCGCCAAGGACAAGAATGATCCATTCCGCCTGATGGGTTTTGGCCACCGTGTTTACAAAAACTTTGACCCGCGCGCCACGGTTTTGAAAGAAAGCGCTGACGAGGTGCTGGAATTGATGGGGATCGAGAATAATCCCAAATTGCAGGTCGCCAAGGCGCTGGAAAAAGCCGCGTTGGAAGACCCGTATTTCAAAGATAAAAAGCTGTTCCCGAACGTCGATTTCTACTCGGGGATCATTCTTGAGGCGATGGGCTTCCCGACCTCGATGTTCACGCCGATTTTCGCGCTATCACGCACCGTGGGCTGGATTTCGCAGTGGAAAGAAATGCTGGACGATCCGCAACTGAAAATTGGCCGCCCGCGCCAACTGTACCAAGGCGAAAGCTTTCGCGATTATATGAATGTCGAAGACCGCTAGGGTTTAGCGCATTTATACGAATAGAAAGGCCGTCCAATTGGGCGGCCTTTTTCATTACAGACCCTAACATACCACACATTTGGCACCAATTTATTGCCACCTTGACGCATCAGCCCCCCTGCGTTAGCAAACGGCCATGGCCACTGACGCCTGCCACCCGCTGACACATGTCTTGGTGAAGTTCGGTAATTTTACTGTCTTTGTAATCCTTCCACGCATTTCGCGCGGATGGTAACGCGGGTGCCCATCCTTTATTTACGCGAGCTTTGCTTGAGGAGTACGGGGCCATGTCTGACATCCAAACCAAATATTTACGGACCATTATCGCGCTTATGAATAAGCAGGGGGGCCCGTTATGAGCCCGCATTTACCATCCCTGGCCGAGGCCAAGACCCATGCCAAACGTCTACGGGCGGATTTGGCCGAGCAAGGCTCCCAGATCAGCCATGCAGCCGCCCTTGAACTGGTGGCGCATCAAAACGGTTTTGCGGATTGGAACGGGTATCACGCCGCCATTGGCAACCGCCCCCCCGAGGGTTGGGCGGTTGGCGGGCGCGTTCAGGGCCGGTATTTATCACAACCCTTTACCGCCACGGTGATTGCGGTGGAAATGCAGCGTTCTGGTTGGTTTCGCTTGGTGCTGGACTTGGACGAAGCCGTCGATGTTGTGACATTCGACAGCTTTTCCAACTTTCGCAAACGCATTCAGGCGGTTGTCGGCCCCGAGGGAAAAACGCGCGAGCGCACCTCGGATGGGTGCGCCCATTTGCAACTGGACTAGAGGGGCTGCGCGCTACCGCCCTTCAAAGTTGGCTGGTCGTTTCTCAAGGAACGCCAGCACGCCTTCCTTGAAGTCCCGCGTTTTGCCGCAATCCCCTTGCAAGCGGGCTTCGAGCGCCAACTGCTCATCCAGTGTGTTGTCATAAGAGCCGCGGATGGCTTGTTTCACATGGGCGTAAGCCGCAGTTGGGCCTTTGGCCAGTTCGTTAGCACGTCCCCACCAATGATCGGCGAATTCACTATCGTCCACCGCTTCCCAGATCATCCCCCAGTCCGCCGCCTGCGTCGCGGTGATCGGTTCGGCAAACAACGCTGCCCCCATTGCTTTGGCTGCGCCCATTTGACGTGGCAGCCAGTAGGTGCCGCCCGCATCCGGGATTAGCCCAATGCGAGTGAAGGCTTGCAAAAACACAGCACTCTGGGTGGCGATCACTACGTCAGCGGCCAGCGCAAGGTTGGCCCCTGCCCCGGCGGCGGCCCCATTGACGGCTGCGATTGTCGGGATCGGGCATTCGAAGATCGCTGTCAACATTGGCATATATTCATCGCGCAACGTGCGCTCCAGATCGATATCGGCGGCATTGGCGCGATCACCCAAATCCTGACCGGAACAAAATGCGCGCCCCTTGCCGGTGATTACCAACACCCGCGCCCGTTTGCCAACATCATTAACCGCATGGGTGATTTCCGCCCGCATTTGGGTATTCAAGGCGTTCATCATATCAGGGCGGTTTAAGGTTAGAATAGCGACATCGTCACGTACACTGAGCAGGATAGTTGAATAATTCATCTCGCGCCTCCAAAAGCTTTGCACATAGGAATACTGTTTTGACGAGCTATTGAAAGAGCGACACTGCGTAAATTCTTTGGCTTATTCTTTCAGAATTTCCGCCAACCGCGCTTCTTCGTCCCCGGACAGGTCAGCGCCCGTAACGTTTTGAGCAGAGCCACGTCCGCGCAAATAGAAGAAACCGGAAAACAGTGCGAAAAACAGCAAAACTGGGCCCGCAATATAGAGAATAATGTTTGATCCTATCCATGTCGGGCGCATCAACACATACTCGCCGTAACGGCCGACCACGAAATCCAGAATCTCCTGATCGGTGTCGCCATCAACCAGACGCTCGCGTACCAGCAGGCGCAGGTCGCGGGCGATACCGGCGTTGGATTCGTCGATGTTTTCACCCTGACAAACCACGCAGCGCAACTCTTGCCCCAAACCGCGCGCGCGCGCCTCAAGCACAGGATCAGCCAGAACCTCGTCCGGTTGCACAGCGAATGCTGGGCTGGCCAGAAGGGCAAGGATCAGGATCAGATATTTCATAAGTGTTTACTCCGCCGGTGCCATTGCGACTTTGCGCTGTTTGCGCGCGCCAGCGGCGACGCGGTAACGTCGGTCCGTCAGGCTCGTCAGACCGCCAAGCGCCATGATGATACACCCCGCCCAAATCCAGCTGGCAAAGGGTTTGATATAGGTACGCACGGCCCAGCCCCCCCCCTGTTGGGGGTCCCCAATCACCAGATAGATGTCACGCAGAAAGCCGTTGTAGATTGCAGCCTCGGTCGTGGGCATTTCCTGCACCGGATAAACGCGTTTTTCCGGCGACAATGTGGTGATCAGCTCGCCATTTTCAGTAACCGACAGTTCACCCATGGTGGTAATATAATTCGGCCCCTGCAAGCGGTTAACCTTTAGCAAGGTAACTTCCAGCGTCCCAACGGTGAAGGGCTCGTTCAGGTGAGCGACACGGATGTCTTCTTCGGACCATGCCGTCAGGCAAGCAATGCCAGTGATGGCAATCCCAAACCCGCTGTGTGCCAGGGCCTTGCCCCAATCAGCGCGGGGCAGCTTAGACATCCGTCTTATGCGCATTAAAAATTCGTTGCGCCCGGTGCGCATCCACAAATCAGCCACGGCACCACCCACCAGCCAGACGCCCAGTGCAATCCCGACCGGGCCAAGGGCCGTGCGTCCGGTTTGCATCGACCAGACCAACACACCCACAGCCAATGCCAGCGCGATTAGTCCCGACATGGACTTTATAGCGCGCCTTAGGCGGGCACGTTTCCACGGCAAGATGGCGCCGATGGGCATAATCACAGCCAGCGCCACCATGAACGGGGTGAATGCCATGTTGAAAAACGGCGCCCCGACCGAAAGTTTGCGGTCAAACGCCATTTCCGCCACCAGCGGCCAAACCGTACCAATAAACACAACGAAGGCCGCGACTGCCAGCAAGATATTGTTCAACACCAGCGCAGTTTCGCGGCTGGCCATCGAAAATACACCTTTAGCCTCCATCGCTTGGGCGCGGATGGCAAATAGGATCAAGGACCCACCGGTAAAGAAGGCCGTGATAAACAATATATAGACCCCGCGTTCCGGGTCTGTGGCAAAGGCATGAACCGAGGTCAGGATGCCGGATCGCACGATAAACGCGCCGATCAACGAAAAGCCAAAGGCAAGGATTGCCAACAGAATTGTCCAGCTTTTTAGTGACTCGCGTTTTTCCACCACGATGGCGGAATGCAACAATGCCACTGCGATCAACCATGGCATGAAGGATGCGTTTTCAACCGAATCCCAAAACCAAAAACCGCCCCAGCCAAGCTCATAATAGGCCCACCAAGAGCCAAGCGCGATGCCGATGGTCAGGAAAATCCATGCCGCCAAAGTCCATGGGCGCACCCATCTGGCCCACGCCGCATCAACGCGCCCCTCGATCAGTGCCGCAACCGCGAAACTGAAGGACATCGACAGGCCGACATAGCCCAAATAAAGGAACGGTGGATGAAACGCGAGACCCGGATCCTGAAGCAGCGGGTTCAAACCCTGACCGTCAAAGGGCGGGTTTTGCAGGCGTAAAAAAGGATTAGACGTGAACAGAACAAAGCCAAGGAACGCTGCACCAATAGAGGATTGCACAGCCAGCACACGGGCCCGCAAGGTTGGCGGCAGGTTGGTGCCAAACCACGCCGCGCAAGCGCCAAACAAGGTCAAAATCAACACCCAAAGCAACATCGAGCCTTCGTGGTTCCCCCAAACACCCGCCACTTTGTAAAGCATCGGTTTGGCGGTGTGCGAGTTTTGCACCACCACCTTTAGCGAGAAATCCGAGGTCACAAAAGCATAGGTGAGCGCCCCAAAGGCAAAGGCCGTCAGAAAGAACTGCGCATTCGCCGCAGGAATCGCCACGGCCATCCAGCCCGGCCAACGCTTGTGCGCCCCGATAAGAGGAATGGTCGCTTGCACTAGGGCAACGGCGAGGGCGAGGATCAGGGCAAAGTGGCCAAGTTCAATAATCATGCCCCTTCTTAAGCGGTTCGGACGCTCAGGCCAACGGAAATTCGTGCGGTTTGGCGGGGCGCATTGTCACAATCCGGAGAGTTGGGTTGTTTATCTCGACCACCATTCAGATAGTGCCGCGTTTTTATCCGTTTTAATTGCCAGTTTGCCCAAAGTATGATCCGCAACACTGGGACTAAGCGCATTCAGGGTGCGTATATTTTCAACAACTTGCGGCACCCGCATCATGGCTTCGGTGATCGAACGCTGGAACTCTTGCCCCTTAAACTGATGCCGTGCGCCGAAATAAAACGACACAATCGCCCCCAACAGCCACCACAATGGCTCTGGCACCAACGCCAAACCCTGCATGCGTGTGGCAAACCAGATCGGGTCGACCATCGCCGTCACAAACAGCCCCACCGTGCCAAATGCCAACAACGGGCGCGGCAGACGGTTTATCCCGTCCATAAACTGATCAAACCCACCCTTTTCCGGATGGCTAAATTCTTGGCCATGTTGGATCAACGCATCGGTTTGCAATTGGGTTGCGCGCGCCGCACCGGCCTCGGCATTCTCGCGGAACACTTCGGCGGTTTCGCGCGCCACATTACGCCCACCGCCAAAAATCATCGTGAACAGTTTTTCTATCAGGCCCATTTTACAGTCCTCCGCTGATGCTCGGCGTCCGTTAAATGGAACCGAGGCGAGATGAAGTCTTCGGCCCGTTTGATCCAGCCCCCTTTGCCACCATCGCGGCGGCGCGCGTATTTGCGGCTGGCGGGGCGGGCATCAGCCAATGAATAATAATAGTTGCGCCGGGCGATCCCGTAGGCATCAGCCAAGTGGTTCGGAGCTGCTGCATGGGCTGACTGTGCTGCTGTGATGGTCTGCGGCCCGATCCCGCCATCCACCCCGATCGCGTGACCCATTTCCACCAACAGACGTTGCAATATCTTGACGGCATTGGCACCTGCGTTGACATACATATCAAACACGGTTGGCTGTAGCACTTCTGGCAGGTCCACCAAACGGGGGCGTTTGAAATAATGGGTGACGAAAATATCCACCGCCTGTTTGCGTGTCAGGGCACGCACATCGGCTTGGCTGATCCGGCCATCATTGGTCAAATCCAACCCAAGGCGGCGCATCGTATGGATCGTTACGCCATAATTGGTGGCCCCGCCCGGGTCATCCGGGTCATTTACATAACCGCCTTCGCGGGCAACGATCTCGGTGGCGATTTGGTGAACTGTATGCATAATATCCCCGCTGATTTACCCCAGCGAGGATGGTACAAATTTGGTTAATTTAGCCCTTAGCTACCGCTCGGGGCTGCATCAGGGTCTTCGTAATAGCCCTGCTCTTTCAAGGCATCTATTACCTCTTTAGGCATGTAATTTTCGTCGTGTTTCGCAAGAATTTCAGTAGCTTGGAAAACACCGTCAATGTAGCTACCTGTGGCAACCGTGCCTTGGCCTTCTTTGAACAAATCCGGCAGAACGCCGCTAAAGCTGGCCTTGATGGTAGCACCTCCATCGGTGATGTTAAAGGTGATTGCCTCGCCCTGACCGCGCACAAGCGAGCCCTCTTCGACCAAGCCGCCAACCCGCAAAACCTGACTGGCCGGTGGGATTTCTGCGACAATTTCAGACGGGCTTTTGAAATAATTGATGCCGTCGCGCAAAGCATAACCAATCATCCCAGTCGAGAGCGCCAACGCCACGAAGGCGACGATGATAATCTGTATCCGGCGTTTTTTCTTTAAACCCTTCATAAACCTCTAAGGAAAAACAGGCGCGGCCATCAGACCCGCTGTTTCATCCTCTCCCAACATTAGATTTGCGTTTTGCAGCGCCTGACCGGATGACCCTTTGGTCAAATTATCCAGTGCTGCGATGATAATCGTGCGCCCATCGATGCGGTCTTTGACCACACCGATATGGCAGAAATTCGAGCCCCTGATATGGCGGGTCGAGGGGGCCTCTCCAAAGGGCAAGGTCAGGATGAACGGTTCATCCTGATAGGCGGCATTAAGGGCCGCGTGCACCTTTTCAGCGTCGCCCTTGACGTAGATCGTAGCCAATATCCCGCGGTTGGCGGGGATAAGGTGCGGGGTGAACTGCACCCGCACCGGACGGCCCGCATGGTGCGAAAACTCTTGGTCGAACTCGGCCAGATGGCGATGCGTTCCGCCAACCGCGTATCCGTGATACCCCTCGGACAATTCTGCATGCAGCAGGTTTTCCTTGAGCGCCCGCCCTGCCCCCGACACAGCCGCCTTCAGATCAATCACGATATCATCCAGATCAATCAACCCATCCGTCATCAACGGAACCAACGCCAATTGGCCGGTAGCGGCATTGCAGCCAGTGCCCGCAACCAAACGTGCACCGCGAATTTGATCGCGATAGAATTCGGTCAACCCATAGACCGCCTCGGGCTGCAAATGCGCGGCACCATGCGGCTTACCATACCATTTGGCATATTCGTCAATATCGCGCAGCCGGAAATCGGCCGACAGATCGAC
>Ga0209345_10006815_pt1 | contig 10276 bp, 6 predicted proteins | sample Cruoilmetagenom7_FD_187294 | JGI IMG/M metagenome (GOLD analysis project Ga0209345, IMG submission 187294) | Oil polluted marine microbial communities from Coal Oil Point, Santa Barbara, California, USA - Sample 7 (SPAdes) (version 2) | ecosystem: Environmental > Aquatic > Marine > Oil seeps ... | reverse complement strand
ATGACGAAAAAACTATTGTAAAGCCTGCTGGCGACAGTGATGCCCCAACCCTGATGGAAACAGACCCACAGGATGAAAAAACTCGCGTAAAGATTGATATTGCACACCGCCCTGAAAAAGCATCGGACCTGGGTGTAGGCTCGATCATTAAGCAACGTTTTGTACTAGACACCCTGCTTGGCGAAGGGGGCATGGGGGTGGTCTACCGCGCCATTGATTTAAGGAAACAAGAGGCCGACGATGCCAACCCTTATATTGCCATCAAAATTCTAAACGACGATTTCCGCCAACACCCCAAAGCTTTTATATCCCTGCAACGGGAAGTCAAAAAAAGCCAGACCCTGGCCCACCCCAATATTATCACGGTATACGATTTTGATCGGGAGGGTGACATTGTCTACATGACTATGGAAGAGCTGGATGGCTACCCCATGAAAGATGTCATATCGGGGAACTGTGATTATATTCTCGATAAAAAAAACACCTTTACCATTATCAAAGAAATTGCCCAAGGGCTTCGTTATGCCCACTCCAAAGGCATTATTCACTCTGACCTAAAACCAGGCAACCTGTTTATCACCAAGGAAGGCACTACTAAAATTCTCGACTTCGGTATCGCACGTAGCACCACTGACACAAAAGCAAGCGACAGTTTTGATGCCGGAGAACTTGGCGCACTTACGCCGCGTTATGCCAGCCTCGGAATGATTAAACGGGAAGAGCCCCACCCCTTCGATGATATCTATGCCCTGGGTATCATTGCCTGTGAACTCTACGGCGGCAGCCACCCCTATGAGGGGAAAATGGCGGATGCAGCAAAAGAGGCGGGCTTAAACCCAAAACTACCCAGCACGCTGAGTCTCTGGCAACGGCGGCTTATAAAGAATGCCCTCGATCTTCAGCACAGCAATCACGACAAAATTGCCGAACAATTCCTCAAACGTTTTATTGCCACGCGAACTGCCACCCTAAAGATACTGATGGCAAACGCTGCCATCCTGATGACAGCGGCCTTTGTTATCTACAGCTTGAATGTCAGCGCACCACCTATTGCTGACTTCAAGAGCTTAACAATCGCCCAGCAACAAAGCTTTAGCGAACATATTAAAGAAGGTAACAAGGCATTAATTTTCAGCGATTATGATGCAGCACTTTTCCACTACAACCATGCCTTCGAAATACACCCCTACAACCCGGAAGCGGAAAAAGGGCTGGAAAAAATTATTGATGCCGTCGAAAAACATATCAATAACGCCCAGGATGAAGAAAGTAGAAAACTCTATATCAAACAAATCGCTACCTTGCTCGAATACCCTGCATTAGAAAAAAATAAACGTCTGATAAAACTCGCCAAACGTTACCCATCTTTACGACAGGAAGGCCCTCAATGAAAACCCTCTCTCGCCTTGTCACACAACAATTTCCGGCATATAAAGCTCTAAAAATTGCAGGAACCACTCTTGCCTTGCTGGCATTAGGCGCCTGCACAACAGGCAATATGGATACCGCACAGATAGAGAAATCCCAGAAAAGCAAAAACCGCGTGGCCGAATTACAGGTTGTGGACTGCCTGCTTCCCGGCCAGGTGCGCCGCTTGGGCACCTCTACCTACGTCACGCCACGACGACCGATTCTCACCACAGCAGCCGACTGCTCACTGCGGGGTGGAGAATATGTTGCCTATGACCGAGCAGATTATAAATCTGCCCTCAAGGTCTGGTTGCCCAGCGCCGAGCAAGGTGATGCAAAAGCACAGGTTAATGTAGGAGAAATTTTTGAGAAAGGTCTGGGCGATAAACCCAACTACAAAATGGCCTCTTTTTGGTATAAAAAAGCCGCCGAGCAGGGAAGCAGTCGCGCTCAATTTAATCTGGGAACACTTTATGAGCAGGGTCTGGGGGTTGAAAAAGACGGTATTCTCGCTCTTAACTGGTACCGTCAGGCACTCAGTGTTTCTGAAGATGATCTGATGTTTAGCTCTGCGGCAAACGAACAACAAGCAAGCTTGCGTAACTCGCTTGAAAAAGAACTCGGCAAAAAAGGCCGCCAGATAACACTACTCAAAAAGCAGCTGTCATCTCTGCAAAAAGAACTTCAGGTTCTAAAAAGCAAGGCCAGTAATAATGAAAATGCACGCGCAATTGATAAAGACATTGATGCGCTAAAGCTCTTTATCGCCGAACTGGATTCGGCACGCCGCTCAACCCGGAACAAACTTTCTCAAATTCCTAAATTGCGCACTCCCCATAGTAGCGCCCAAGCGAGTCACACTCTCGGGCAGGCATCTCAAACCAGGGTAAAAGATTTAAACTTCGGAAAATATTACGCGCTCATTATTGGCAATCAACAGTATGCAAATATTGATGACCTCGACACCCCTCGAAACGACGCAGAAGAAATTGCATCCATTCTAAAAAATAAATACGGTTTTGAGGTGCAGGTTATACTGAACAGCGACAATATCGCTTTAATGGAAGCTTTTAATAACTACAGCAAAACCCTCACAGACGAAGATAACCTGCTGGTTTATTATGCCGGCCACGGCAGCAGGATAAAAAGTAGCGATCACGAAGCGGGGTATTGGCTACCCACCAATGCCGAAGCCCCACCCAGGGATACCTATTGGGTATCAAACGAATTTATTACCCGCCACCTTTCCCGCGCCAAAGCCAAACGCGTACTGGTTATCGCTGACTCCTGTTATGCCGGTTTGCTTTCCAGCGCTCCCGGCTATTTGCTATTGGGAAAATCCGGAAAAGCCTCCGACGACTACATTCGTTATAAACTCGACAAGCGCGCTCGCTTATTGCTGTCCTCAGGGGGCGACTTTCCGGTTCTCGATAATGGCGGGGGCAAGCATTCCGTATTCGCCAATGCGTTGATTAAAGTGCTGAAAAACAATCAGCGAATTCTGACCGGGCCAGAGCTTTTCACCCAAGTAAGAAAAGAGGTTATCATAAAAGCAAAGGATTTAAAGTTCCCGCAAGAGCCAGAATACAAATCCATTAAGGGAGCGGGACACGAAGTGGGGGATATGTTTCTGGTGCCCAAAAGCTTGGACACCGCCTCATAACAATTATGAAAGAAGCTAAAAAAAGCGGCTTGTTCTGTTCAAGCCGCTAGAGAAGTCCTGATTAATAGCGCTTAGTGGTGAGAGCAAGAACCTTTTTCCTTCTTAGATCCAGATTCACATTTTTCACCGTGGCCGGCTCCATCTCCTTTACCAGATTTATCGCCGCACTTCTTACCGTCCTTTCCACCATGCTTTGCGCCGTCCTTTCCACCATGCTTACCACAACCCGCCTTACCCATATCTTCATCATAAATATATGCAGCAACATTCTTCAGGCTATCCGCCTTAAGCATCTGAGCAGGCATTACACCATGGTGCTTTATGGCACGCTTTAATAAAGCCTTGTCTTGACTTGGCGCTGCGGCCCAATCTGCAACGGCCTTAACAAAGTCATCACGCTCAGGGTAAGCCTTCAAATAACGCTTTTTAACCATTGCCATGGGTGGTGCGTTGCGCTTCTCATGTTTTCCATCAAGAGAAGCATGCCCATCACCCTTCGGCATGTGGCAGCTTTTACAGGTTAACTCAAAAACCTCCTTGCCTTCTTTGTTGTCGGCAGCCGCAAGGCTCGCTACTGAAAATAGAGAAAAAACCAATAGACTCACAGCTAAAAAAATAGATCGCATTCATTCACCTTTTATTTTTTGTTTGTAATAAAGAGCACTATAACCTCTACGGCTTATTAAGCAACAAAGGACGATCCCGATCCCTGACCCCGATCAAATAAAGGATCCCATCCAGCCCTAAAGTAGAAATAGAATGCTGTGCCGTCTCTTTTACCAATGGCTTTGCTCTAAATGCGATACCCAGACCGGCGATACTTAACATTTTCAAATCATTTGCGCCGTCCCCGACCGCAATCACCTGCTCCAGACTCACCTGCTCCTTTGCGGCGATTTCCCGAACAATTTCCGCCTTTCTGGTGGCATCGACCACCTGGCCCACAACTTCGCCGGTAATAAATCCATCTTCGATTTCCAACTCATTGGCGTAAACATAATCAATGCCCAGTTTTTGCTGTAAAAAACGGCCAAAATAATTAAATCCCCCCGAAACGATGGCGGTTTTATAGCCTAGTGCCTTGAGTATCTGAATAAGCTGTTCCGCACCTTCGTTCAAGCGAAGATTTTCTGCCACATCTGCAATCACTGACTCTTTCAAGCCCTTTAATAACGCAACGCGCTTCGTAAAGCTGGCTTTAAAATCCAGCTCCCCCAACATGGCCCGCTCGGTAATGGCAGACACTTCAGCGCCTACCCCAGCCTGTACGGCTAATTCATCGATCACTTCCGCATCAATAAGAGTGGAGTCCATGTCAAAAACTACCACCCGACGGTTACGCCTAAAGGCATTGTCTTGCTGGAAGGCGATATCCATATCCATTTCATTGGCAAGACGAAGAAACTGGGCCCGTAACCTGTCAAAATCCGCCACGGCACCACGCACCGACAGTTCTACACTGGCCATGCTGCGCTCGGGGATTTCTCCCCCCAGGGGCACTCGCCCCGACAAGCGGGTAATATTATCCACCACCATATTGGCATCACCGATAACATCCATCACCGCCGCGATTTGCTGGGCCGTTAGCTTTCGCGCCAATAGTGTAACGATGTAACGCTGCTTGCCCTGCACCCTCACCCAATCATCATACTTGGCGATGGTAATCGGATTGCACCAAAGCTTGATCTGTTTTTTCTCCCCCAGATCATTAAGCGATGCGAGTATCGTTTGTCTACGAGATGGATCGGGCAGCTCCAGCAGAACTCCCAGTGTTAAAGCCTCATGAATAACCGCCTGCCCGATATCCAGAACGTTGACTTGATGCTGCCCCAGTAAATCTAATACTTCTTGGGTAAGATGGTCTTCATTCTGACCCGTGACCTGTAGCAGATATATTTCACTCACTGTTATATGTCCCAAATTCTTTTCAAGCGCAGACCTTAGCACGAAAAATTAGTTTCCCTTCAGGAATGGCGAAAATATGCACATAAGAAGAGTTTTGCTCGATGCAAATGATTGTAATCATTGATATCTTCGGATTTAGTGCCACCTGAGAGGAAATGACCCTCCTTCCGGCGAACCAACCTGTTATTATACCCATTCAGTAGCTGTTCAGGGTAGGCTATTACAATGCCTTAGCTCACACCGGGAGTCTATTCAAGCTCTATGACAGATATCAGAATTACGCCTGCACAAAGGGATACGACACCCCTAGAGGGACGCAAGGGTATATCTGTGGCCCAAAAGGTCGCACTCCTGTTTGTTTTACTAACCTCGCTGACCCTTGCGGCATTATGGGTGGGTACCTATTTCAACCTCAGCAGCCTGCTAAAAAGCCAGACTGATTCCCTCGGCAATGCGATTGCCACCCAGTCGGCGCGCTCTGCCGCTGAATTGCTGCTAGCGGATGATTTGCTGAGCCTCAACCTCATTGCCAGCAAGCTTGAAGAAGATGAAAACATCGATTTCGCCCTCTTTTTCAACAGCAAGGGAGAGGTTCTCGCTGCTTCGCCCAAAACCCCTGCAGACAAACGAAAGCTCGCCACGTTTAAAAACCGCATCAAACACGATCAATCCAACTACTACGTAGAGCCCATCATTTTTCAAAACCTGATCGTCGGTTACGCCCAGGTGAGTCTTAATAGCGACACCATCTCCCAAACCTTCGAGAACACACGCTTGGGCATGACCATTGCCACATTGTCCGCACTCATTTTCGCCATCATTCTGGCTATTTTTGTTGGCAGGAATATTACCAAACCACTCAAACAGCTTATTGAGGCTACCGATCGCATCGCCAACGGAGATTTTGAAGCGCGCATTCCAGAGCGTAAAAAAGATGAAATTGGTGTGTTAATCCACCACTTTAACTCCATGGCAAGCGGCCTCAAGGAACGCGAACAAATTAAAAGCACCTTCAGCCAATATGTGTCACCCAACATTGCCAATAATATCCTGGCGAACCTGGAGCAACCGCGCGTTCCGAGCAAGTATGTCAACGCAAGTGTGCTTTTTGTGGACATTGCTGGATTTACATCCATGTGTGAACAAATGTCGCCGCAACAGGTGGAGCATTTACTCAACGATTATTATGAGCTTATCCTCAAAGCTAGCCGTCTTTATAATGGCACAGTGGACAAGTACATCGGCGATGGCGCGATGATTCTCTTTGGTGCCCCGGAAGACGACCCTGAACACAGTTTTCACGCTGTTTGCTGCGCGTTGCTCTTACTTCGCCTGGTCGAACAGCTAAATAACGAAAGAAGCCGCTACAATTCCCCCGTCATCCAGTTTAAACTCGGCATCCACTGTGGCGAAATGCTGGCCGGTGCCATTGGCTCGAAAGGCCACCTGCAATATACCGTAGTGGGTAACGCAGTGAATGTTGCTTCCCGATTGTGTAATGCTGCCAACGCAGGCGAGTTGATCATTAGCGACAGCGTACATAACGAAGTAAGCAACGGTGACCCACAACATGCCGATGAAAAGATTAAACTTGAAACGCCAAGACTGCTCTCTTTAAAAGGTAAATCTCACCCTGTTCAGACCTTTGTGGTCAAAGCAGTAAGCGCCAAATACCAGTCGCTTATCGACAAACAGGCCAAAGCACTACGAAAAAGCGCCCCCGAACTTGAACCAAACCACTAGAACACACAGCCTCATTTCAGCAAACACCAAACGAGCAATTACCCTGCTTATATTTGCGCAGCTAGCGGCTTGTGTCACCCTACAATCCAATACAAGGAACCCCAGCATAGAGCTAGACCCCGCTAGTGCAGATATAGAAAGTATTTTGCGAGAAGCGAAAGGCCTGTCCAACGCCAGCCAATCCACCAAAGCAGCCCAACTAATTGAAAGTGGCATGCTATACCACCCCGAAAACTCGCAACTTTCAGCAGCCCTTACCACCTACCAGAAACTCAGTGATCAGGAAATAAGCTGGCTGGAATCAGACGCCCTCGTCAAACATGCCCTATGGTTAAGAAGCGAGCTACGCAAAGAAAGTGTCTCCGTCATCGCCAAACCCTCATACTGGAAAAAATTGCGCATCAGCCGCCTCGAAGTCAAGCAAAACCATGCCCACGATGAGCTCATCCGTTGCGCTGAGAAAAACATCCAACACAAACCGGATCTATCCCGTCGCTGCCTGGATGCCACCAACAAGGACCGGCTGACAGACCAGCAGCTTGAACAGGCGCTTGCACTCCACAACCAGCTGAAACAGAGCGAAGTGGTCAAAATTATTGATGAGCAAGTCCTCCCAGAAACCAAACTCACGGAAATCCCTCCCCCTAGTTCCTCCTCCAGCTCCTCGCCCCCTCAAACCCCACAAAAGATCGATGCTTTAGAGCAAGCCCTAAACAAAAAGGACTACCTATGGGCAAAACAACTTAGTGACTCTTTAAAGCGAGCCGGGGTAAAAAATAACAAGGAAGCACAAAGACTCATAAACCTTGCAAAAAAGAAAATCCAGGCCTACGAAGACCGCCTCGCGCAACGGGCAGACGCATTATATTTGCAAGAAAAAGTAGCTGAAGCCGATGCACTGTGGCTGCTATTGATAAAGCTCAATCCAGAAAACAATGAATATCGCCAGAACCATGAGCGCGCAGAAAAAATCCTGAAAAATATTAAAACTATAAAAGAAGAAAGTGAAAGTGGGAAAAACCCGGCCAGCCTAGAGATGATAACACCGAATCAAGGCTAGCCGGGCAGAGGTGCAATGGCCCAAAAAATCACTCCCCCTTTCTTACCACTGCCAAACTAGCCACCTTCTGAAAGCCACGGGGTAACTTGCTGCCCCTGCGAGCCCGCTCCCCCTGATAGTGTGCCCAGTCCGTCGGTGTCAGGGTAAGAGAGCGCTTACCAGCAGAAATAACCAATGAATCCTGCTCAGCAAAGCTACAGCTAGACAGCATCACATCACCTCCTTTCCCCCGACCGGCGACGCTGATTATTTTATTACCCTTGCCTTTCGCCATTCGCGGCAGATCATCAAGTGGAAATACCAGTAGCCGACCTTCATCACTCACTGCCGCAATCCACTGATCATTCTCCCTTACCTCCTCCGACAATAAAGGCAGAGACTTCTCGGGCAATCTGATCACAGCCTTGCCCGAACGATTCTTTGAGATCAAATCCTCAATGCGTCCAACAAAACCGTACCCCGCATCGGAGCAAATAAGAACCGACTGGGTTTCGTCATTTACCGTTAACACGGAGGTGAAATTTGCACCAGGCGCAGGGTTTAAGCGACCGCTTAGCGGCTCGCCCTGCCCTCGGGCGGATGGCAGACTATGTGCGACCAGCGTGTAATAACGCCCGGTAGTATCACCAAAGAGCACATTTTGGCTACTACGTCCTTGGGCCGATGCCAGGTATTGATCCCCCGATTTATAGTTCAGCGCCAATGGATCCACCTCATGCCCCTTGGCAGCTCTGACCCAACCTTTCTCGGACAACACAATGGTGACCGGGTCAGAAGAAATTAGGTCAATTTCCCTCAGCGCCTTGGCTTCACTTCGTGCCACAATGGGCGAGCGCCGTTCATCACCGTATTTCTCGGTATCTTCACGAATTTCCTTACTGATCAATTTTTTCAAACGCGCATTAGAGCCCAGCAGCAGCTCCAGTTTTTTACGCTCTTTGGCCAGCTCATCCTGCTCGCCACGAATGCGCATTTCTTCCAGTTTGGCAAGGTGACGAAGCTTCATATCCAAAATGGCGTCGGCCTGACGAGGCGTCAGACTGAAGCGCTCCATCAGGGCGCTTTTAGGGTCATCTTCATGCCGAATGATGGCGATCACTTCATCGATATTGAGGAAGGCAATGAGTAAACCGTCCAAAATATGCAAGCGATCCAGCACCTTATCAAGACGGTGCTGTAAACGTCGACGAACCGTCACAATGCGATATTCCAGCCATTCACTGAGAATACTGCTTAAACCCTTCACCTGTGGGCGCCCATCCAGGCCAATCATATTGAGGTTAACCCGGTAACTGCGCTCCAGGTCGGTAGTGGCAAAAAGATGATCCATTAAACCCGATACATCCACACGGTTGGAACGTGGCACCACCACCAAACGGGTGGGGTTTTCGTGATCTGATTCATCGCGTAAATCTACCACCATGGGTAGTTTTTTAGCGTTCATCTGTTGCGCGATCTGCTCCAACACCTTAGCGCCCGAGGTCTGGTAAGGCAGTGCGGTAATTACGACTTCATCGTCTTCTTTTTCATACACAGCACGCATTTTCACTGCGCCGCGACCCGTGGCATATATCTGCACCAGATCATTCGTTGGAGTAATCACTTCCGCGTTGGTGGGAAAATCCGGCCCTTTCACAAATTCACATAATTCGTCAAGGGAGGCCCCTGGGTTATCCAGCAGATGAATACAGGCCTCACCCACCTCACGCAGGTTATGAGGCGGAATATCCGTGGACATCCCCACGGCAATACCGCTCCCTCCATTGAGCAGAATATTCGGCAGCCTGGCAGGAAGTTGTTTGGGTTCATCAAGCGTGCCATCAAAATTGGCTTGCCAGTCAACAGTGCCTTCTCCCAGCTCGGACAAGAGCAAGGCAGAATAGGAAGATAAACGTGCCTCGGTGTAACGCATAGCTGCAAAAGATTTTGGGTCATCAGCAGAACCCCAGTTCCCTTGCCCATCCACCAGCGGGTAACGATAGGAGAAATCCTGCGCCATCAACACCATGGCTTCGTAACAGGCAGAGTCACCATGAGGGTGAAACTTACCCAGAACATCACCCACTGTGCGTGCTGATTTTTTAAACTTTGCACTCGCTCGCAAGCCAAGTTCAGACATGGCATATACAATTCGGCGCTGCACTGGTTTCAGGCCGTCACCAATATGTGGCAAGGCTCTATCCAGAATGACGTACATGGAATAATCCAGGTAGGCCCTTTCGGTGTATTCCTTCAGGGGAACTTTTTCAATATTTGACAGATCACTCATATCAGTTTGTTATTCCAACGACCAGAGAAGTAAAAGATAAGGTAACTATTCAGCGAACCCTGTAACTGCTCAGATTGCATTCAAGTTTGCGCAGAACAAGGCAAATAATGTGCGTTTATGAGTATAGGGCACCTCTAAAAATTGCCTTTTTACCCGATAGCGGCGTCAGCTCCGTACTCAACTCCTCATGTAGCCCTTGTACACTCGGCTTTGGCTTCCTGCGTCG
>Ga0209345_10006814_pt1 | contig 10276 bp, 6 predicted proteins | sample Cruoilmetagenom7_FD_187294 | JGI IMG/M metagenome (GOLD analysis project Ga0209345, IMG submission 187294) | Oil polluted marine microbial communities from Coal Oil Point, Santa Barbara, California, USA - Sample 7 (SPAdes) (version 2) | ecosystem: Environmental > Aquatic > Marine > Oil seeps ... | reverse complement strand
GAGCTGGTGTTCGAGGATTGCGAAGTGCCGTTCGAAAACGTGCTGGGGGAAGAAGGCCAGGGCGTCAGGATCCTGATGTCGGGGCTTGATTACGAGCGGCTGGTGCTGGCCGGTGGTCCGCTCGGCATCATGGCGGCGGCGATGGATGTGGTGGTTCCCTATTGCCATGAGCGCAAGCAGTTCGGAGAACCGATCGGCAATTTCCAGCTGATGCAGGGCAAGCTTGCCGACATGTACACGACGATGAACGCCTGCCGTGCCTATGTCTACGCGGTGGCGCAGGCCGCCGACCGGGGCGAAACCACTCGCAAGGATGCGGCCGGCTGCATTCTCTACGCGGCGGAAAAGGCGACGCAACTGGCGCTGGAATCCATCCAGACGCTGGGTGGCAATGGCTACATCAACGACTATCCGACAGGCCGGCTCTTACGCGACGCCAAGCTCTACGAGATCGGCGCAGGCACCTCCGAAGTGCGCCGCATGCTGATCGGGCGCGAAATGATGGCGGAGACGGCGTGAGTATCATCCAGTCCAAGATTTCCACCGGCTCGCAAGCCTTCAGGGACAACGCCGCGCGGATGCAGGCGCAGATCGCCGAGACGGCGGCGGTTGCGGAGCTGCATGGGCAGGGTGGGCCGGAAGCCTCGCGCGAGCGCCATGTCGGTCGCGGCAAGCTGCTGCCGCGCGAGCGGGTGGCGACGTTGCTTGATGCGGATTCGCCGTTTCTCGAGGTCGGCCGGTTTGCCGCGCATGATCTTTACGGCGGCGACATCGCCAGCGCCGGGTTGATCGCGGGCGTTGGCCGGGTCAATGGCCGCGATGTGATGGTGGTGTGCAACGATGCCACGGTGAAGGGCGGTACCTATTATCCGTTGACGGTGAAGAAGCATCTGCGCGCTCAGGAAATCGCGCTCGAGAACAATTTGCCATGTGTCTACCTGGTGGATTCGGGCGGCGCCAACCTGCCCAACCAGGACGAGGTGTTTCCCGACCGGGATCATTTCGGCCGGATATTCTTCAACCAGGCCAACATGAGCGCCAAGGGGATTTCGCAGATCGCCGTGGTGATGGGATCCTGCACGGCGGGCGGCGCTTACGTGCCTGCGATGAGCGACGAGACCATCATCGTGCGCGACCAGGGCACGATCTTTCTGGCCGGACCGCCGCTGGTCAAGGCGGCCACCGGCGAGGTGGTCAGCGCCGAGGATCTTGGCGGCGGCGATGTGCACACGCGGCTGTCTGGCGTGGCCGATCATCTGGCGGATAATGACGCCCATGCGCTGGAACTGGCGCGGCAGGCGGTGGCCAATCTCAATGGCCGTGGGCAGGCAGGGCTTGCCGGCATGGATCTTCAGATGCCGGAAGATCCGCTCTACGATCCGGCCGAGATCGCCGGCATTATTCCCGCCGATACGCGCCAGCCCTATGACATTCGCGAGGTGATTGCCCGCATTGTCGATGGCTCGCGGTTTGACGAGTTCAAGGCGCGCTACGGCACCACGATCGTCTGCGGCTATGCCCATGTGATGGGCATGCCGGTGGGGATCGTCGCCAACAATGGCGTGCTGTTTTCCGAAAGTGCCGTGAAGGCCGCGCATTTCATCGAGCTGTGCTCGCAGCGCAAGATCCCGCTGGTGTTTTTGCAGAACATCACCGGCTTCATGGTCGGACAGAAATACGAGGCTGGCGGCATTGCCAAGGACGGCGCCAAGATGGTGACGGCGGTGGCGACGACGCAGGTGCCGAAGATTACCATGATCGTTGGCGGCTCGTTTGGCGCCGGCAATTACGGCATGTGCGGCCGGGCCTATTCGCCCCGCTTCCTGTGGACCTGGCCCAACAGCCGGATTTCGGTGATGGGCGGGGAGCAGGCGGCCGGCGTGCTGGCCACGGTCAAGCGCGATGCCATCGAGCGCAAGGGCGGTGCCTGGTCGGCGGAAGACGAGGCCGAGTTCAAGCGCCCGACCATCGAGATGTTCGAGACCCAAAGCCACCCGCTCTACGCCTCGGCGCGGCTGTGGGACGACGGCATCATCAATCCGCTCAAATCCCGCGAGATTTTGGCGCTCAGCCTGTCGACGGCGCTCAATGCTCCGGTGGAGGACACGAAATTCGGCGTGTTCAGGATGTGATGGAAAAGACCATGATCAGCAAAATTCTCATCGCCAACCGGGGCGAGATTGCCTGCCGGATCATTCGCACGGCGCGGACCATGGGCATTGCCACGGTCGCTGTTTACTCGGAAGCTGACGCCAAGGCGCTGCATGTCGAGATGGCCGACGAGGCGGTGCTGATCGGCCCGGCACAGGCGAGCGAGAGCTATCTCAAGGTCGATGCCATCCTCGAAGCGGCCAAGCGCACCGGCGCGGACGCGATCCATCCCGGCTACGGTTTCCTGTCGGAAAATCCGGAATTCGTCGAGCGTGTCGAGAAGGCGGGGCTGATCTTCATCGGGCCGTCGGCCAAGGCGATCCGGGCGATGGGGCTCAAGGATGCGGCGAAAGCGCTGATGGAAAAGGCCAATGTGCCGGTGGTGCCGGGTTATCACGGCGAGGCGCAGGAACTGGTGGTGCTGGCCGGAAAGGCCAACGAGATCGGCTTTCCGGTGCTGATCAAGGCGCGGGCCGGAGGCGGCGGCAAGGGCATGCGCAAGGTCGAGCGGCAGGAGGATTTTCCCGCCGCGCTGTCTTCCGCTCGGCGCGAGGCCAAGGCCTCGTTTGGCGATGACCGGGTGCTGGTGGAGAAATATGTCGCCACGCCGCGGCATATCGAGATCCAGGTGTTCGGCGACAAGCACGGCAATGTCGTGCATCTGTTCGAGCGAGACTGCTCGGCGCAGAGGCGGCACCAGAAGGTGATCGAGGAAGCGCCAGCGCCGGATATGCCCGAAGACATGCGCGCGGCGATGGGCGAGGCTGCGGTGCAGGCCGCCAAGGCGATCGATTATGCCGGCGCGGGTACGGTGGAATTCATCGTCGACGCCAGCGACGGGCTCAAGGCGGACCGGTTCTGGTTCATGGAAATGAACACGCGGCTGCAGGTCGAACATCCGGTCACCGAGCTGATCACCGGGCTTGACCTGGTCGAATGGCAGATCCGCGTGGCGGGCGGCGAGGTCTTGCCGCTCGGGCAGGATCAACTGTCGATCAACGGCCATGCGGTGGAAGCGCGGATCTATGCCGAGGACGCGGAAAAGGGCTTTCTGCCTGCGGTCGGACGGTTGATGCATCTGGCGTTTCCCGGCGGCGACATCCGGATCGATGCCGGTGTTCGCGCGGGCGACGAAATCACGCCGTTCTATGATCCGATGATCGCCAAGGTGATCGCGCACGGCAAGACCCGGGCGGAGGCACTGGGCAAGCTGGCAGGTGCGCTGGGCCGTACCGAGATTGCCGGCACGGTGACCAACACGGCTTTCCTGGCGCGGTTGTGCCGGGATGCGGATTTTGCCGCCGCGCGGCTCGACACCGGGCTGATTGACCGCAACATTGACAGCCTGACCGAGCGGGCTGCAGCGCCCGATGCAATCCTGGCGCTGGCGGTGCTCGCCGGATCCGGCATGGTGCCGTCACGCAATGGACCTGCCGTGTCGGTGACGGAGGTCGGGCCGTTTGAAATCTGGGGTGCTCCGAAACGCCCGGTGCGGCTTGAGATCCACGGAACGGAAAAAACCTTCCAGGTGGAACGGCAAGGCGCTGCCAGCTGGCGGATTTCCGGTGAGGGGCTGGCGCCCGGCGGTTTGCAGCTGGATGCGGTGGGCCGGATGGAGAATGACTGGAGCTTCAGCGCCGGCGGCGTGATGCAACGCTGCCGCATGGTCAGCAGCAGCTCCGAAGTCGCGATATTCTTTGAAGGGCTGACCTATCGCTTCGGCAAGCCGCAGGGCAAGCGGACCGACGATCTTGCCGCCGGTGGAGATCAGGTAATCTCGGCCATGCCCGGCATCATCAAGCAGGTGCTTGTGGCCAAGGGGCAGGACGTCAAGTCAGGTGAGCCGCTGGTGATCATGGAAGCCATGAAAATGGAAATGACGCTGTCGGCGCCGCGGGACGGCGTGGTGGCCGAAGTGCTGGTGACTGTGGGCGCGCAGGTGACGGACGGCGTCAGCCTGGTGATGCTTGAGAGCGAAGCGGACGCTGCCTGAAAACTGCGATTTGTAGCCGTGGCAGCAGGCACCGGGGTGGAAATCAGCGGCGACCTGGTTGAAGCTGCGTCAGAAAACACCAGATTCAACCGACGGAAACACAGCCAGAAGCAGGACATCCTGATGACCGAAACACCTGAAAGCGTACTCGATTTCTGGTTTGGCGAACTGACCCCAAAGGACTGGTTCGTCAAGAACGAGGATCTCGACCGGCGCATCACCGAGCGGTTTTCCGGGCTGCATCTGGCACTGTCGCGGGAGATTGGCGACGAATGGCGCGCAACGCCGGAAGCGCGGCTGGCGCTGGTCATCGTGTTCGATCAGTTCCCGCGCAACATCTACCGGGGCTCGCCGCTGGCTTTTGCCACCGATGGCCTGGCGCTGAAGGAAGCCAAGGCCGCTCTTGCTGTGGGTGCAGACAACTATGTCGACGAGAGCCGCAGGGCGTTTTTCTACATGCCGTTCGAGCATGCTGAGGACATTTCCGAACAGGAGCGCTGCGTGGCGCTGTTCGAGGCGCTCGGCAACGAGAACTATCTCGATTACGCCAACCAGCACCATGACATTATCAAGCGCTATGGCCGGTTTCCGCACCGCAATCCCATTCTCGGCCGGTCGTCGACGCCGGACGAGAAGGCCTATCTTGCCCAGCCCGGTGCCGGATTCTGAGATCTGACACCACAGACCATCCGTTTCCTGCAAGCATCTGGCAAAAGCAGTGCTGACGCCGATAGCGTTTGCGAAGCACCGGCAGCCTGCTAAGGATGATAAGGTGATGGCGGAAATGGACAGGTTTTCATGCGATTTGACTGGTTGATTGCGGCATTCGTAGCGTGCCTCATGCTGGCTTTGCCGGCAGGGTTTGCCAATGCGCAAACCGCAGCACCTGCGGAAGTAACGCAGCCGGAAGCGCCGGCGACCGGCAATCAGGCTGCGCCCTCACAGACATCCGCAGCGCCTGTGGCAACGCCGAGCCAGGCGGCACCGGCGGAACCGGTTGTGTCTCCCGCGATTGTTGCGGCTGAAGAGGAACTGACGGCTGCGGAAGCCAGTATCAAGCGATTGACCTCGCAGGTTGAGGAAAACACCGGCAATGATAGCTCGCTGGTGGATCTCAAGCTGGAAGTGGAGGCGCTGGCGCGCAGCATGCTCGACATCGGTGTGTCGTTGCGGCCTAGGCTGACGGAAATCAGGGCGCGGATCGACCAGCTCGGTGCGCCGCCGGCGGAGGGGGAACCTGCCGAACCCGATACGGTGGTCGCCGAACGCGCCCGTCTGGCCGCGGAACGGGCGCAGATCAACGCCCTGACCGGGCGCGCCGAGGCCGTGTCGGTGAAGGCCAGCCAGCTCAGTGACCGGATTGCAGAAGCGCGGCGCGAACTTTTTTCCACGACCCTGTTCAAGAGGACCGAGATCGGTCCGGAGATGTTTGCGCAGGCCGTAAGTGAAATGGATGATGAATCGGATGATGCGGTTCGCACCTACGGGTCGTGGGTGAAATTCGTCTGGGCCTTCAAGTCGCAGGCACTGCTGGGCTGGGTGTTCTTCTCGCTGCTGGCGGCGCTGGTGTTCGTGCCGGGTGCCTACCGGCTGTTCGGCGGGCTGATCGACCGCGATCCGGAGGTCGAGGATCCGCCCTATACGAGCCGGTTGTCGGTGGCGTTCTGGTCAACCGTTATCCCGACCGTGGCGATGACCGCGCTGGCGGGAATTGTCTATGTGCTGGGTCAGAGTTTCTCGATCCTTCGTGCCGATGTCGCTCCGGTTATCGCCAGCGTGCTGATGACGCTTGTGGCGATCTTCTTTGTCGGCAAGCTGGCACGCGGCGTACTCTCGCCGAGCATGTCTGCCTGGCGCCTGGTCAACGTCTCCAACGGCGGCGCACGTATCCTCTATCTTCTCGTGGTGGCGATGGTGATCGTCAACGGTCTGGACTTTGTCGGGGACCAGATCAGCCAGTCGCTGGGATCTCCCGTGGTTCTTGCCGTTTTCAAGGGCATGATATCGGTGTTCCTGATCGCGCTTATCCTGATCGCGATGGCGCTCGGCAGACCCATGGTCGCGGTTTCCGGTGACCCCGCGGATCCGGGGCAGCCATGGCCACGCTTCATTTCGATTACGCTTTCGATGGCCGGTATCGGCCTCATGGCCGCCACTGCTCTCGGCTATGTCGGGTTTGCCCGTTTCGCCGCGACGCAGATCGTGGTCACCGGTGCGATCCTGACGACGATGTATATCGGCTATCTCTCAGGCAGGGCGATTTCCGAACCCGGCGCCTTTGCGCAAACCGCAATCGGGAGACGTGTCGAGGACCGTTTCAAGCTCGGGCATGTGGCTCTCGACCAAACCGGGCTGGGTGCCGGACTGCTGATCAGCCTGGCTGTACTGCTCGTTGGAGTGCCGCTGATCCTGCTGCTGTGGGGCTTTCAGGTCCAGGATATCGAACTGTGGTTCTACCAGTTCATGACCGAGATCCGCATTGGCGGCATTACCATTTCCATCGTCGGAATCCTGTTCGGTATCCTGCTGTTTCTTTTGGGGCTTTTGGTAACACGCTGGTTCCAGGGCTGGCTTGACGGCAGCGTGATGGCGCGTGGCAGGATGGATACGGGCGTCCGCAACTCGATCAAGACCGGGGTTGGCTATCTCGGCGTGGCGATCGCGGGCCTGATCGGTATTTCCGCCGCCGGCATAGACCTTTCGAGCCTGGCGCTGGTCGCAGGCGCGCTGTCGCTCGGTATCGGTTTTGGCCTCCAGAACATCGTCAGCAATTTCGTCTCTGGCCTCATTCTTCTGGTCGAGCGGCCGTTCAAGGTGGGCGACTGGGTCTCGACCAGTTCGACCGAGGGATTCGTGAAGAAGATCTCCGTGCGCGCCACCGAGATTGAAACCTTCAACCGCCAGTCGATCATTGTGCCCAATTCCGAACTGATCAATGCGCCGGTCGGCAACTGGACCCACCGCAACAAGCTTGGCCGCATGGATCTGCCCATAGGGGTGAGTTACGACGCCGATCCGCGCAGGCTTATCGAGATCCTGATCGAAGTGGCCCAGGGCCATGACATGGTGCTGCGCAATCCAGAACCGGTGGTTCACTTCTCCGGATTCGGCGATTCCTCGCTGGATTTCGTGCTGAAATGTCACGTTGCCGATGTGCTGACAGGGGTTGGCGTGCGGACGGAACTGAGCTTGCGCATTTTCGAACGGCTGAAAGCCGAGGGCATCGAAATTCCGTTCCCGCAGCGTGATCTTAACATCAAGCTTGGCGATGACGCAGAGGCCGTGACAGTGCTTGCGGAAAAACTTGCGAGCGGCAGCCGTGGATCAGGGGGAACGCCAGTGACCGGCGAGGTCAGCGCAGGCAGCCCGCCCGCGCCCAAGCGCTCGCGGAAAAAGACCACCCCCAAGGAAAGGCCGGATTCGATGGAAGAAGGCTCCGATGCGGATGGGGGTGACCGCTGAAAATGAACCATTCAGGCTGCATTCATTTTCGCAATGCAATAAAGCAGTCATAACGGGCCAAATCCGGCTCTACAGCGTTCCAACAGGGAGCGGCGGAAATTCCGCCGGACACCGATGAAAACAACCATTCTTGGTCTCGCCATGAGCCTGGCAATGATTGGCGGCGCGGCCGCTGCAAGCATCACCAACAAGGATGCGCAGCCGCAAGTGCTGATCGTGACTGAATCCGGTGACAAGATCGAAATGGTGGTCGAAGCCGGCGCCACAGTCAATTTCTGTCCGGCTGGATGTTTCGTGACCATGCCTTCGGGCGACCGCGAAACCCTTGCCGGCAGCGAGACCATCGAGATCGTCAACGGCGCCGCTGTCATCAAGTAAGTCGAAACACCTCCTGAAACCGGGCGCGGACAGAGAGCCTGTCCGCGAACAGCAAGCATGCCGGAGAGCTTTTACTGGTCCATGTTTGCGATGTTGCGCAGTCTGGACTGGCTCTTGGGCAGAACGCTCGCGTATTTGCTGATGGGCGTTTCCGCCGTCAATGCCTTGCCCAGAGCCGCAATCTTCTCGGCCTTTGCCTTGATCACCTCGCGTTGGGCGGGCTTCAGGTCTCCGAAGGATTGCGGCTGGTAGTTCACTGCAAGATCGGGGTAGGCGAGGCTGCCCGGTTGCGGCGTTGTATCCGAGTAGGAATTTGCGAACTGCTCCAGCATTTCCTCGATCGCCTGGACTTCAACCAGATATCGTCTCCAGCGATGTTCATCGAGATCGAACTTGTCATTGATTTCCTGGCCGGCATCCTGGCCAAAGTCCGAAAGCAACTTGATTGTTGAGCTCTCCATCTGGAGATTCAGGCCGCCTTCGGATTCTTTCAGATTCACGGTCACGATGCGCTCGCGATAGCCCGGCAAGATGGACTGAAGCGAATCCTGCCAGTCCTTGGCGCTATCGAACATGGCCATGACAAAGCCCAGCAGGCCCTTGAAATCGTGGGTTGGCAGCAAGCGGCCTTTCGCCGCTTCGATTGGCAGGGTGATCCGTCCGGCTTTCGGTTTGTTGGCATCCTCTTTCCTGATGCGCATGGGGTGATATTCGGAGAGCGACACACCGAATGTCGGCGTCTGCGGCAGGAACTCATCAAAGAAATGAACCGGAAAATTGCTCGACAGGCCGCCGTCGGAGAACAGGCAGCGCTTGATCGCCGGATAAACCGCCTCGTTCACCAGCGTGTAGTCAATCCGGTGCAGTGGCACAGCCGAAATCAGTCCGGGAAAACTAAGGCTCATGCGCGCCAGAACAACGACAGGCAATTGATCCGATTGGAAATAGCGCAGATCGCCGGCATCCTTTCCCCAGTTTGCGCTCACCTTCGAGGAGCACGAAACCATGTGGTCGACCACCTTCCGGGGAAACAGTTTGCGGAATTCGGCTTCCGAGAAAGCATGGTTGTTGTTTGCAATCGGCAGGATGTAGGGCCGGTGGGTGGTGATGTCCGTGGTGACGGTTTTTACGTTGATCCCCTTTTCCTTGAGGTGCGCAATGGTCAAGGGGCCTTCGCTGTCGTCGAGACCTGCGACGGAGTCGATGGTCTCGCTGAGCCAATCGGTGAGGGCCGCACCTTTGCTGCCGGCTTGGGTGAGGCCCGGGCAGATACCGTAATCATGTTTGGGCAAGGTCACCGTGACCTGCCGCAGCAAGGCTGCGCCGGCGCCTGCAAATGCGCCCAGGACGGCAAGCAACAGGCCCAGCAGCGTGAAGCCGAGCGAATGGGGGACAATTCCCAGAGCAATTGCGATCACGATTCCGGGGAGAGCCCATATCAGGGCTCTCCTGCGATAATTGCCCAGAAGAGCCGCAACGATCTTGCCCACGCTTTTCGACATGGCCGCGAGCATGAGATTGAACAGCGGCCGCAATTCTGGAACCGGTTGAAACTTGCCGATCAGATCGGCCGAAAGTTCATTTGGCAGTTCGGCGATCTTCTCGAAACCACCCTTGTCACGGCCATATTCGGCAGCGGCCGTCACCACTGCCGCAATCGCGCCCGCCGAGGTGCCGCCGATGTTCTGGAACCGGTACTCCTTGGCGAGTTCGACCACGGCCATGGGGTAGACCACTCCGCTGGTGATCCCGCCTTTCATCACCAGGTCACATTTCCGTTGTGGCGATGTCATGGCATTCCTCCAGTTCAAATGGTTGCGGTCGAGGTTGCGAGTTCTTGCTTGAATGCGGTGATCCATTGTTGCGCCAGCGCGCTGTAGGGCTGTTCGGGGTCAGCCATCGCAGCCATTTCGGCGATGATCAGTTCGACAAGGTCGTCGAGCGCCTTGCATGCCCCGGTCGCACGTTCGTCCTCAAGCTCAGCCAGCCGGCTCGATGTTTGATCAATCTTGAGAACCAGTTGCCGCAAAAATTCCAGGCGCTGCAGTATCCGTGTGCGCTCCTGCACAAGACCCCAGCGGTTGAGGCCGTAAACCTGGATGGAAACAGCGCCTCGAACGGCATTCTTTCTGGCCCGGGCATTGCTGATGATCTGGTCCGTGTTGCCGGTGTCCGGCACGCTCCCCGACCCGCCTTTGCGGGTCTTGGGCAGCACAAGGCCGATGGGTCTTGCGTGATTGATGTAGAATTCGAGAAAGTCAGCGGGATCTTCGCGGCATGGATCGATGAGAT
>Ga0209345_10006813_pt1 | contig 10276 bp, 15 predicted proteins | sample Cruoilmetagenom7_FD_187294 | JGI IMG/M metagenome (GOLD analysis project Ga0209345, IMG submission 187294) | Oil polluted marine microbial communities from Coal Oil Point, Santa Barbara, California, USA - Sample 7 (SPAdes) (version 2) | ecosystem: Environmental > Aquatic > Marine > Oil seeps ... | reverse complement strand
TTTATTGGTGTGGTATCCTTTAAAGCAATCCTAACGGATTTTGAATGGGAATATTTACCAGTAATTGGAGGTAGCTTGACTGGTGGGTTAATTGGAAGCTACTTTGGTTTAATGGAAAAAATGAAATTTAAGAAATAATGAGAAAAGCATTTAGATTTATTATCTGGTTAGCAGTGTCGATTCTTTCAGTAGCAATCACATACATTTATTTTATTTCAGCAATGTTTGGTCTTATAGACGATGCATGGTACTTTCTGGTTATCTCTGGGATTCTAGGCTCTGTATTTGCAATGATCAAAACAAGTGATTCTTTCGATGATTTATGGAAGAGTTTAGACTAAGAGATTATCAAGCAAAAATCGTAAGTGACGGACGTAGGATCCTGGATCAGTACAATATGTTGTACCTTGCGATGGAAGTAAGAACTGGAAAAACCTTTTGTGCATTATTCAGTGCAGAGGGTTCTAAAAGAGTTTTATTTGTTACGAAAAAGAAAGCAATTTCGAGCATTGAGGCTGACTTTAAAACTTCTGGTTTAGACTATGACCTACAAGTTATCAATTACGAATCTATGCATAAAGCAGATTTGAATAAGATTGATGTACTTATATTGGATGAAGCACATGGACTCGGTGCATTTCCAAAGCCTAATAAAAGAGCCTTGACTGTTGCTGATTTTCTGGATAGTTCGCCAAAAACAAAGGTGATACTTTTATCTGGAACACCAACTCCAGAGTCCTACTCACAAATTTATCACCAGTTTTGGATAAAAAGTGATTCACCATTGGCTCAGAATTATAAAAGTTTTTATACATTTGCAAACCACCATATCGATAAAGAGAAAAAGACTATCGCTTATGGTCGTACAGTAAATGACTACTCCAAATGCAGAAAGGATGAAGTTTTTCCACTGATAAAACATTTCTTCATTGAGTATTCACAAAAACAAGCCGGATTTACTTCGGAAATTAAAGAGCATATTCTTCATGTCAAAATGAAAGATAGCACATACAAAGTTATTAATCAGTTAAAGAAGAATTTGGTAATCGGAGACAGAGTTATTGCTGACACACCAGTGAAATTACAGTCAAAGCTGCACCAATTGTATTCTGGAACTATAAAATTAGAAGATGGAACTCGAACCGGATTTGATACAACTAAGGGAGAATTTATTAAAAGCCATTTCAAGGGTAGAAAAATCGCAATGTTCTACAAATTTATTGCTGAATATGAAATACTTAAAGAAGTGTTTGGCGAAGATTTATGCAACGATATCGCTACATTCGATGCCAATCCCGAAAAACATATCGCTCTCCAGATACAGTCCGGCAGAGAGGGAACTAAACTTGCGAATGCTGATGCACTCGTATTCTTTAACATCGACTTTTCTGCAACAAGCTACTGGCAAGGAAGAGACAGAATGACCACAATTGATCGTCCAGTGAATAATGTCTACTGGATTTTCAGTGAGGGAGGTATTGAGGATAAGATTTACAATACGGTAGTGAAAAAGAAATCCTACACTACTTATTATTTTAAAAGGGATTTTGGATTAAACAAAAAGAAAAAACAAATAAAACTAGATTTATGATGACACCAGATAAGTATGTCGCTACTTTAAACGAGACAGAAAAAGATGAATTGTTAGCACAATGCATCGATGAATTATTAATAAGTGAGGTAGTTAAGTTTCGAGGGGAAATCTTAATTAACGTCATTGGAGGAAACGATGTGAAAGATGGGTTATAGACCCGAATCTTGGCATCAAAAGAAAATCACAGAGTATCTCGAAAAAGAGGGATACTTTGTGGTTAAATTGGTTCAGACCAATAAGAATGGAATTCCCGATCTTTTTGGAGTTCACCCGACATTGCCGAACATATGGTGTGAGGTAAAAAGGGAAGACGGTCACGCAAGACCTTTACAACAAGCCATGCAAGAGATTCTTTACAAGTATGGTCAGATATCATTTATAAGTTACGGATTCACACATTTTAAACATCAATACAATGAGAGCGATAAAGTACGCAGAAAATATGCACGACCAGACAGTTATAGTTCAACTGAAACTGACATCTTCTGAGTTTGAGAAATTCAACATTCAGAAGTTTAATTTAAACAATCTAATCAAGTATGCAAATGACTTCCTTTCTACGGAGCATATAATTGCCGTTGTTTGCAATCATTTCAACATTGCACCCTCTTCTATCAAAAGAATGAGAGAGTCCGGGAAACTACTTAAAACTGGTGACCTTGTGGATGTTCGTAGATTATGTTACTACTTCATGAGGCAATACTCGGATGCCTCTTTGAAAGACATTGGTGGATGCTTTAATCAAGGACACTCAAACGTCCTTTATCATTTATCATGTATTGACGCATGGAAAGAAACTGATATGAATCTGGTTTCTCAAATGCAGAGTATCGAGAATAAAATTAAGAACGAATTAAAAATTAAAATCGAAGACGAAAATGGAGAGTAAAATAGAATTTATAAGGAATGCAACACTTCAAAGTGACATTTTAATTGGAGCAGACATCATGGCTAGAAGTGGTGCAAGAGTAATGGTTACAGAATATCACCCAAAGGTTAATCGGGTAACGATAAGAACAAGGGATGGTAAGGAAATTGAACTTGACAACTACATGGTTATCGAAGATATTCCAGTCGCTCAAAAAGAGGCGATATCTAAGGCTCAACACCGTAAGAATCGTCCAGTGTTTTCTGGAGTATTGAACTACTTTCCTAATGCAATAAAAGAGGTTGCTAATTGCTCAAGAATAGGAAATGAGCAACACCATGCCGGTGAGCCTTTACATTGGGATAAGTCAAAGAGCAAGGACGAGGCTGACGCTTTGGTTAGACATTTAATCGACCATCACCAGGATCCTATGGACGATGATGGAGTAATGCACTTAGCCAAAGTGTGTTGGAGAGCATTGGCATTACTTGAAAGAACTCTGACGGATGACATTTAATATACACGTAGGGTGGATTTACGGATTCGCCCTATTATTTTTTCTAATAATTGTCTGGTATCGTAGTTATAAATCCAGATAGTTTTATTATCTTCGCTATTCAATAAATTATTAATTAATTAAATCTTATTTATGAAAAAGTTATTTTTATTTGTAGCAATCGTAGCTGCATCATTTGTCTCATGTTCGGAAGACGAAACAGTTGAAGAATCTCTTAATGCAAAAGATTTTCAGACACTAATGAGTGTTCCAAAAGAGTGTGGTTGTCCTGATATCGTTCGCGACCCGGAATTTGGTGGAAACCAGAGTCCATCTTGTGAATGTGATGACGAATAGCTTTTAAGATTATTTGGAAAAACCCTATCATTAATTTGGTAGGGTTATTTTTTTGCCATATATTTGCTGAACAGAAACGCAGAAAACTTAAGATTTTGTTTTTCATATGTATTATTTTAGATTTTAGACGGAAAGATACCTATCATTAATTTGGTGGGTATTTTTTTTTGTTGTATCTTTGAAGTCTGAGACAAGAAGTCGCCCACCATAGTGACCGTCTTGGGGTTAAACTGGGGAGTTAACACTATTACACGTTCGGAAAGCCTATCATTTAGTTGATAGGCTTTTCTTTTTTGTACCGTTCAGTATAATCGAGTGTTCAGTGACAATGAACAGTCTTTAAAAGTGAACAGTAATAAAAAGTAAACACATAAGTTGACGTAACTCCAGAAAAGTAAACATATAAGTGTACCTTTTCGGGTATAATTGGTGCATTATAGGTATTATTTGTACCCTTTCGGGTATAATAGGTACACAAAAAAACCACTCCGGTTAGAAGTGGTTATGCAGTCCATTAGTAAGGTAGCGATTCTGCCCAATTGACGCAATGTGAAGTGGATGAAGGGGAGATGCCGATAATCTGACATCGCCCAACATCGCATATTTTTGTTATATAGGTATTATCAATCTTCTAACGAGTCCGATAATAGGTTTACGAAAAATCCAAAGAGACGCTGAGATCGAGTATATGAGAAGGTAACCATTAAGACGATTACGTACTGGTACTTCGACTTCAACCGGTACTTCAATCCTTTCCATATGAACTTTGTTGTCATACTCAGCAAGTCTACTAGAAACAATGGAATCAATATCAACAGAAACTCTAAGACTTCCATCAATATTATCAATATTAATTGTACTTTTTTCATTCGTTATCTTCTGATTGGCTATGGCAAGGGCATTCTCCTTGCATGGGCGATCCAGGATCACTACATTCTTCTGAGGCAACACTACTGACCGGCTCGTATGACGAATCAAAGTGTCTCCTAATACCTTCGTGTTGGTAATCGTTTGCGTCCTTTTTCGGGATGCGCACGAAGTTAAACACAAGCAAGTCAATATAATTATCAAGGTAAATTTCTTCATTTCTTGTCATTTTATCTGTTTAATTGAAAGTGAGGTAAATCAACAAAATTCTTCCAGTCACCACCCCACTCCAGTTCGGTACTGAATAATTCTTCCGCTATAAATTTAATCCACATAGCCACTTCTGTAAAAACATCTTTACTCCAAGTAATTTCATTATTATCATCGTAGCATATAATATCAAAAGCTAACCCATCCTGATGCTTAGAACGTTTATGAACACCATCACACTTAGACTTCTTATCGTTAAACAATTGCAGCTGCATTTGTCCAGTCCTATGTCCACCCATCCATGCTATCTGAAAGCGATATGGTGAATTAAGAATTGCTTGTTCAACAATATTAACCAATAACGGCTCAACTCCGGCAAGACGTTCTCTTGATAATTTAGTTAAAGACTCCATAGTAAAATAATTGATAGATTATTGATAAAAGGAATAAGGATAAACAAGCACCGTAATAGATAATCTCCTTTCCTTTAAATTTTGATTCAAAGCCAGTTGAACTTAGATACGACCAACCATGCCCGAAAATCTTGTTTATCCTTATGTTAAATATAAGTACTTTCAAACTGGCAATGGTAAGTCCAATTGATAAACTTTTCATAATACTGAACATCAATTCGTATGTAGAAAGATCAAAAGTGTAATCTCCACCAAAAATTGATACCCCGACTCCAACGAGAGCGAGGTATTGCCAATCTAATTTATGCCACTGCATTGAATCAGCAGAAGACTGAACTAATCTTGATACTACTGCGTCATGCCTTGCCTCTACTAAAAAGGCAAGTGTGTAAAAAATAACTAGAGCTGCATATCCTATCACTTCTTTTTCTTAATTACAAGGTGATAAAATACGTAGCCAATAGCTACTAAAGTTATTGCGGAAAAAATATAGCCAAATGGCTTGAGTAACGGACTGTTTCTCAATAGTATACCAGTCGTTACAAAGACTGGTAAATAAATGGCTAAAAAAATCTTGATTGATTTAATGTTCATTAGAATAAATATTTAGCGACTAGACCACCAATAGTAGCCAATGCTCCGGCAATTCCTCCGGCTAATCTAATCTGTGTTTTAACTCTTATTTCTTGGTTCTCCATTTGGTTTTCAATGTGCGATATCCTTTTCGACATATCTTTTTGCTGATGTACGATTCCTTTCGTTCCCATCGCGTCATCATTCTCCAAATAAGATAAGATTCTTGTTACTCCTTTTTCGAGGTCACTTAGCTTATTATCAACATCTGAAACCTTCCCTGATTGAGAGGCTTGTTGCTTTATAATCTGCTTAAGTAGTGGCTCGTTAACGTGCATATCCTTCATTCTCATTCACAAGCCTAAACGACTTGCTTCTTAATTAGCAATTTAACATATTTTGATAGGGCAATAGAGATACCAAAGAAAGTTCCTTTCTCGACAGTATTGGGAATCGTCAAACCATCTACGCCACTCATTTGAGTAAACGCCTCAGGCAAGACTTGGTAAATTATCGATAACATGACTATCATAACCATAACCCATGTCATTCGCTTCCAGTTCTCCTTGAATCCTTTTGTGAATGAAAAACTTCCATCCATTATGTATTCTCTGGCATTCCAGACTATGTAAAAAGACAAGCCTAAAAGTCCAGTAAGTATATTCGTAATCATTAACATAATATTGCTTTTAATCGTTTCATAGCATAAAACATTCGAGGCAATAAATTTGATTGCTTCTCTCCAGTTTCTAAAACGATTTCTTTGTATGACATATTGCGATAATATCGCATATGAATCAGTTCTTGTTGTTTTTCCGGAAGAGTTTCTATAGCATCTTTGAGTTTGATTGCCATTTCTTCTGATACCCAAGTATCTTCATATTCTTCGTCTTCCTCACCGATAAAGTCAAATATGTCAATTTCCTCATTTGGAGCGATTAACTTTATTCGACTTTCTTTTCTGTAGTAATCGATAACTAAATTTGCAGCTATACGTTTGAGCCAGTTGATAAACTTACCTTCTTCCTTGTAGTTTCCACTCTCTAAAGTCTTCCGTACTTTAATAAATAATTCTTGGTAGAGGTCTTCCGAAAGTTCCTTGTCTCCAGATGTTTTCTTGATGAAGAAAATCATCAACTGGCTCTTGTATTTTATTATTTCTTGGTCTAAATTCATTTAACTTGTTTTGAGACAAGTATATGTTATTTAGTGGTAATATCAAAGGAAACTTCATCAGATTCTTCACGAATTCTACTGTTTCCCGTAATGGTAATCTTATAAGTCTTCCCTGACTCTAATCCATCAATTGTACACGTATGTCTTCTTGTAATATATCCATAAAAATCCTGAGATCCTGGAGTTGCATCGGGTAAAGATTTCCATAATTCACCATCAACATAGATATCAGGATACCAGTCTTCACTACCAAAAACTCTTACTCTTGCCATGTTGGTGTCTACAGACACAATTGAGTCGTGCATAAACTGGAAAGGCATTTCCAATTCCTTGTATTCAGTCTTCGCTAAATCGTGATGACGAGTTCTTTCCAGTCTGTACTTTCTCTGTAGTATCTTTTTCCATATAGGCATCGAGTCAACTTCTACATGACTGAATCCAATCTCTTCAAATGGAATCCAAACATGGTCAGGAGTATCCCATCGCCATGTCTTTGAATCAACCTCATTCCAACATTCGGTTACGTCAATCGTGTCAGCCTCATTTTGAGGTAGCATATATTCGATTTCCGAGACTTTGTAATCTTTTCCATTAACTTGTATCCAATCCACATAACGATCCTCTGTGTCGCTTCCTAAGTACACTGTATCGTAAACATATTCAAGAGTCTCTACATAAACTGTATCAGGTGTAATGTTATCCCAAAAGTCAGGACGTATGGTAACAACCTTCTCAGCCGGAATTATCTTTGATTCAACACCTTGAAACTCTAAATTCAATTGAGTCTCTTGTGCTTGGTAGTCTTGTGAGTGCTGAGAGTAAACTGTATCAGCAACCATTACTTTGTGATATCCTATTTGTTTGATATCCACTTGAGCAGTACCAACGCCAAACGTCAGTACTGCAATTATTAAAATTAATTTTCTCATTGTTTATTGTTTTTCTATTATTACTCTGTCGATTATAATTTCATCTCCTAATACTGCCGAACCACTATTGCCACTCGGATATGCTCTCAATGTTTGAGATATTCCATTAGCTACCAATCCTTCCCACTTGTACTCTTTCCAAGCAGTAGTATTTATTGGCTTTGGAGTAAAGTTATCAAACCCTAACCATGCAGTAAATGTAGATTCTGCTCCACTTACCTTCTTTGCCCAAATAGTGATATTGTACGTTTCTCCATCCTCAAGAGCGAAGTCATGTTCTGCTCTACAAGAGACTGCTCCTGACGTATTTTCTATACTTATCGCATTAACACCATCAGCAACATCCGTTGTCTCTAAAGTTATAGCCAAATCTACCGTTCTGTATAACCACTCCGTAATTGAACTTCCTTCCTCTGATCCTGGACTTGTAGCATCACCAGTTGGAAATTCAGTATTCACATCAGTAATGTGAGATGCGTTAAAGTCATCAAGTTCAAACACTTCTCCTGACCTACCATAAATTTGGAATGTACCAACACCAGTAGACGTAGAAACGAAAGACCAAGTTGTAGGAACAGATACCGGAAGATGCTGAATCTCAACATTTACACCATTACCAATGTTTATCTGATTCGTTCCGCTACCATTGTTGTCTATCACATTTGCTTGAACTAAATAGTCAGCGTCTATAATTGTTTGTAAATTTGATTTGTATAAGTTAGAAGTTCCACCAGTACCGTCATACTTTGCAGTTCCGCCCGATATAGACCAACCCGTATTTTTAGACCAATAAGTGTCAGAGGCAAAATCACCATTGTCATTTAAAGGGTCTTGAACAACAATCTCACTTATGTTCCAATACTCCTTCATTTCAACATTAGACCCTGATCCACCTAAATAAAACAATTCCTTGTTTCCTGGTACCATTTCACCTGCTCTAAGATTTGATAAATAAACAGTTTGGTTAGATGATACAAGTGTTTTATGTGTAAAATCATATTGATTCTCAGTAGTCCAAGTGTACATCATACCAGTATTCTCAATCGCTCCCCATAATTGGAAACCATCTTCGTTCCAACCAAAGTTAGAAATCTTATCAGTACCAAAACTTGCAGACCTTTCTTGACCATTATCAAGTGTCGTCACATCCCAAGCAGTTGTTAAAGTGTATCTGTTTAAGAACCAACCGCCAGAAGAATAAGCACACCAAACATGAAGTCCGTCAGGCTCAAATTCAAGTCCATACCAACCACCACCTTCTGCGGGAGAAACGGCAGTGTGTGTTGACGTTAAAATATCCCAAGAAGTAGATACATCAAATCTATTAATGTCATCACCTTGTAGGCCTGTAATAAAGTAGAAGTCACCACTTGGATGCCACCATAATCCAGTAGGTACATTTTCCCAAGTTACTACGGAGAATGTCGCAGTATTTGAAGCACCTTTAATTCTATAAGGTTCAACGGTAGTCCATTCTTTTATGTTATCATTTGTTGCTCCGATTGTCCAGAATACAGAACCGTCTTTTGCCCAAGAGATGTCTTGAACATTAGATTCATTTAAATCATGCTCATCACCCCTTGCAATACCGCCCGTTTGATTCCACTTGAAAGCAGCCGGAACACCAAAGCCTATACCCGCTCCTTGAGATTGAGCAGTATATCCCGCAACTTCATCAGTCCAAGTTGTTTCAGTTTTATTATCTGCCCAGTTTGCTATAAGTCCAGAAGGAGTGTTCGTTCTATCTAAAGAGATTTGCTCCATTTCAGCAACAGATAGTCCTCTATTATAAACTTGAACATCCCAAATAGAACCATTCATGTGATTATTAGAGGCAACGGCAGAACCAATTGTAAATACTTGGTCAGCAGTCCATCCAACAAAATCAGGGTCTATCTGAGATTTTAAAAGATATGTTCCTTGTTCATAAACGCCTATATTTGTTCCGTCATAAGTAAAGAACTTCCAACTAACAGACTTATCAGGTGAACCCCAACTAACATTAGTCATTGCAGAAGTTACAGCACCCTGAGTCAATGCTACATCCATTCTATTATCATCAGCATCAATCTCCCATTTTATGTCATTTGCATCAGTAAGTTCACCAATAATACCACGCTGAGTGCCAGTACCTTCAATACCCATTCTAATGGCAAATGTAATTGGCCCGGTTATGTTATTAAAGATAGTTGTGTCATCAGCAATAAATTCCGCAGTTGACGTTCCATCAAAAGTATAGTACTGGTCAACAAGTGTTGAAGGTGGCGTTGAACCACCTTGTTGAGAAATCACACCGATTAAAGCACCATTGATTTGTGCGAATGACATCCACGATGTCAGTACCGCAATAAAAAATAAAATAAATCTTTTCATTTGTTTGTTTAATTAAAGTTACCAATTACAATGTACTCGTCTTGAGCCTTACAGATAATCTGTATAGAAGAATACTGAGCAGCTATGTCTATAGAGGCATTAGCAACACCGTTTATACTCACATTCGCATTCTCACAAGCTACAGTTATAGTACCAGTACCAGTCTGTATTATTGTCCAAGATTGACCAACCTCTGAAAAAGAACCCTCATTCAATGTGAATGTTCTTGGAGTAGCAGAGTCAGTCATTCTAACCTCAGAGTTCTGGTTTGAAAATGCAGCAATACTTTGATTTCCGGTAGATGGGTCAACGTACAAGTCATATTTAGCGTCTTCTATTCTTGCACTACCAAAATCAAAGAAATCACCAGAAAATACATTTATACCAGACTCATCACCATCATCAGCTATAAATTCAAGA
>Ga0209345_10006811_pt1 | contig 10281 bp, 9 predicted proteins | sample Cruoilmetagenom7_FD_187294 | JGI IMG/M metagenome (GOLD analysis project Ga0209345, IMG submission 187294) | Oil polluted marine microbial communities from Coal Oil Point, Santa Barbara, California, USA - Sample 7 (SPAdes) (version 2) | ecosystem: Environmental > Aquatic > Marine > Oil seeps ... | reverse complement strand
CATTCATCTTGTGTTGAACTGGATGTTTTCATTAACAGGTACTATTTATCATTTTTCAACACCCAACTAAACGCTAACCCTTGATGACTTAATTCAATATTGACTCTCATAAAAGCTCTTTACTTATTAAATAACGCCCATCATATAAAATCCGACTCAACCTTTAACATAGCCTAGCACCCAAATACCAACGACTATTTTAAACTATGCAGCTCCATTGATAACGCGATTAAACATATCCTTTAACTTATTTGCATTGTATTCGAGTGAAAACTCCCGTTTTACTTTTGATACAGCGCGATCAATCATTTGATTTTTTAAAGCGGGTGAGTTCATTAGCATTAAAACTGTGTCGGCCAATTCTTGTTCACTATCTGGGGTAACCAACAAGCCCGTTTCTTTATGAATAATTAATTCAGGAATCCCCGACAATTCGCTAGATATAACCGGCACTCCCGACAGCATTGCTTCCATTAACACTACTGGAATTCCATCTATATCACCATTTTCATCTTGCTTACAGGGCAACACAAAAGCATCCAATGATTTAATAAAAGACGCCACTTCAGCATGAGGAATAGCACCTAAAAAAGTAGCCTCTTTCGAACCTAGGCCTAGACTAATGGCTAAAGCCTGCAACGGCTTTACCAGCGGCCCAGAACCCGCAATTTGAAGTTCAATAGCCACGCCTTGTGTTTTTAAAATAGCCACGGCTTTAATCAACGTATCAAAACCTTTTTTCTCTACCAGCCGGCCAATAACCCCAATTTTCGTGTTTTTGTGTGCTGTCAGGTCAGCTCTTTTAGAAAAAAGACTTGGCTCCACACCACAGCGTACAATCCTAATTTTGTTAGCATCAACACCCTTACCTTCTAGGTAACGTTTATTAAACTCTGAAATGGTCGCAAAAAAAGCCGAACGCTCAACCTTCTCCCGTAGTAACCACCCACGTTCATAAATATCATTGGCATGTGCCGTCACACTAAAAGGTATCAATGATAAAGAAGACGCGTACATAGCAATATCAGTAGGAATATGAGCAAAGTGAACATGCAGATGATCGCAATTATTCGCCTGTAACTGGCGCGCTAAACTTGAAGCAAAAAAGAAACGGTAAACCATTCCTAAACCAATACGGCTAAACACCCCAACCTGCCAACTATCACGCCCAACCATCAACAGCGTTTTGACATAACATACGGGGCGTTTCAGCAGGCAAAGTAGGTTATCTTTTAGCACCTTAAGTTTGGACTGCGCGTATAGGTTAAGCGTACGTTTCGCTAAAGTCTCCACCCTAGGCTCATTAACCTTTGAACTTGGAACGTGCACCGAAAATGGAACCACTTGCACACCTAAAGCTTCCAACTGTAATATTTCGTTGTAAACAAAAGTAGCCGATAATGCAGGTAACTCAGGTGCTAAATAAGCAACCTTCATGATCGACTATCAAGCCAAACAGCTGCCTGTTTGTCGTTCAATTCAGCCGTTGCTTTCTTTTTCCCTTTTAGTAAACATGCCCATTGATACCGCCTAATAAAAGCAGACAACATTTTATCCTCAAAACGCGGAACACCTCTCAAGCCACTTTTAATATAACCCCACATCATCGCCAAACCACCTATTAACAGTGGCGGCCGAGTCATCCTATAAAGGCCCGATGCCAACATATAGACTATGCCTGTGCCCATAAAATATTGGCCAAAACCATGCCGTATACGCCCTGTAATAATATTTTGCTGACTGGATCCCATTGGGCGAAGGTGGGTAAAACGAATATCCGGCTCATCCCAGCTCATCGCAATCCAACCTAGTTGCCGACACCTATGGCCATCAATACCATCCCACATAACCTGTCTTACAAAGCCACCAATTTCTTCAAAACATTCACGACGATAAAATTTAGAAGCGCCAATGGCATTCTCATCACCACAGCCTTCACTAACAAACGCCCCCGTTACCTTATCAATGTAGTAAGGCTTACCACTACAGTTACCCAGCCGAGGGTTATCATTCATTTTAGCTACAAGGGTTTCAAAATAGCGAACAGGCATAATTAAATCTAAATCGAGCTTACATAAAAAATCATACTGATTGAGATCAACGGTTTCTAAGCCTTCATAAAAAGCCTCGATCACGCCAGGGCCAACACTGCGATGCCCTCTGTTCTCACGACTAACTATACGAATAAAAGAATACTTATGCGCATACTCAGCTAAAATATTAGCGGTATCATCGGTTGAGCCATCATCCACAATCACCCACAGCGCAGGCAACATGCTTTGCTTCACAACACTATCGAGCGTGCTTCGCATAAAGTCTGCCTCATTACGGCAGGGGGATACTAATAAATATGACATATCTTGTCTTCTGTTCTCATTATTCCATACATCTAATTAAACAATCAGCCCTACAAGCGCCCATCTACACCATCCGAAGGGAATAAATATTTAATATCATACAAAACATGTTTTTTCTTACCCAATGCTTTCACGCCTTCAACGCCCAACTTTTTAAATTGCTCATGCGAGACCGCAACTATCATTGCATCATAGTACCCAGCAGCCGGTTGATCTATTAAGTTCAAATTATAGACAGCCTGTGCCTCTTGCTTATCTACCCAGGGATCAAATACATCAACCTTTGCGTTATAGGTATTGGTTAGCTCATCAATCATTTCTACAACACGGGTATTTCTTAAATCAGGGCAATTTTCTTTAAACGTTAAGCCTAGCATTAAAATTTTCGCATCCACGATATTCACTTTTTTACTGGCCATCAGCTTAACCACCTCGCTAACAACAAAGTGCCCCATATTGTCATTAATACGACGGCCTGCAGAAACAAGCTGAGGGTGATAACCCAATGTTTCTGCTTTATGTACAAGATAGTAAGGATCCACACCAATACAGTGTCCACCCACTAAACCCGGTCTAAAGGGTAAAAAGTTCCATTTAGTGCCGGCTGCTTCTAACACTTCTTCAGTATCAATGCCTACGCGATTAAAAATTAATGCCAGTTCATTAACCAAGGCAATATTAATATCACGCTGAGTATTTTCAATCACCTTAGCTGCTTCAGCTACTTTAATACTACTCGCTTTATGTGTTCCAGCTGTAATAATAGATTGGTACAGCTCATCCACCATCGTGGCAATAGCAGGTGTTGAGCCCGATGTCACTTTAAGTATATTGGTTAAGCGGCGTGTTTTATCACCTGGGTTGATTCGTTCAGGGCTATAACCACAGTAAAAATCCACATTAAAGCGTAAGCCCGATACCTGCTCAAGAATAGGCACACAAACCTCTTCGGTTGCACCGGGGTAAACCGTTGATTCATAAATGACCACATCGCCTTTCTTTAAATATTTTGCGAGCAGTTTAGTCGCTGAAATAATAGGTGTAAGATCTGGAGTTTTGCTGGTGTCTATTGGTGTTGGCACGGTCACAATGTAAATATTACACGCCGCCAAAGAGGAAGTAGATGCTGTGCAACTTAAATGAACCGCTAATGCTAGCTCCTCTGGCGTTGTTTCCAACGTCGAATCTGTACCCGCATTAAGTTCAGCGATACGTGTTTCGTTAATATCATAACCCACGGTAGGGAACTGCTTGCCAAACTCTACTGCCAAGGGCAAACCAACGTAGCCCAAACCAATTACCGCAATATTAAATTCCATTTAATTTTAAACCTTCTTTTTTAATTGAGTATTTTAGCCGGGTTGCCACACGCTGTTTTTTTATCAGGAACATCTATAAGCACTACTGACATAGCCCCTATTTTGCAGGAATTACCCAAAGTAACCCCGCCAAGAACTTGAGCATAAGCACCTAATTCAACATTATCACATAACACCGGAGCCACCTCATCGTTATATCTATTGCCGAGTGTCACTCCCTGACGAAGGGTGCAGTTTTACCTATTACTGCATTTTTATGAATAAAAATATTGCCAAAATGGTGAATTCTAAGCCCACGCCCTACTTTTACCGTTTTTGGCAGGCTGATACCCGTTAAAATTTCAATAATATAAAAGATAAACCAATAAATTTTAAGTGATACTCTCTTCCAAATGCTCTCACTCATATTATCAACATGTAAGCCATGCCGATACCAAGCAATTGCGATAATAGACACTTCCTTTGACCAAGGCCTTGAAGGGTAACGCGCAAGATCAGATTGCCAATCTTGCTTAATTTCTTTTTTTATATCTGCTTGCTGCTGACACATGGTTAATTTTACTTATATTGAATAACTTTATTTTTTGAGCTTATTTTATTTAAAAAATAAGTCATTATGCCTTGCGACTCTGGAAACTTAGACAACATACAAAAAATGGCATAAATAAATCTATCTTTTCTCGATAAATTATTACCGCTGACTTTCTTAAAAATCCGAAAAACTTGTATAGGATAAAGTAAAAACAAGAGCAAGCTAACACTACTACTCGTTATTAACACTAATAGCACAATAAAAAATGGTAAGCCTGCCCAGAATAGCGTACTTTTATATTGTTTAGAGTACCCGCCCCACTCAAAACCATTCATATAACCAAACCCTACTTTCACGCAGCGCGTCCACCATTGAGGAAACCTTGTCATCGCCGAATCATGCGTACCCATTTCTACATCTAAGCTAAGCACCTGCCAGCCAGCCTCGCGCACTCTTAAACATAACTCAGGTTCTTCGCCAGAGATCAGCATCCCTTTGAAGCCACTCAGGCTTTCAAATACGTTTCGCCGATACGTTGCAATGCCTCCACATGCATCGATAAACCCCGTTGGCTTATACCACCCCATATCACAAAGCTTCATATACACCGATGTATTGCGATATTTCTCCCTTAAACGCCCCGAGACAACTGCAATAGTCTCTTGCTTATCTAAGACTTCTATGGCACTAGACAACCAGCTTGAATCCAACTCACAATCAGCATCGATAAAATGCACGAACTCTATCAAGGGAAACGTTTCTATTAACCTATAAAAACCCTCGTTCCTAGCTCGTGCGGCGCTTAACGGTAACGATGAATCTAATAGTATTGTATCAATACCTCTTTTAGTTGCTTCAGCGACACTGGTATCTGTAGATTGAGAGTCGACATAAACAACGGGCAGACCACTGGAGATAGCGGAATCCAAACATAATAGTAGACGCTCACCTTCATTACGACCTATTACAACAATCCCTATTCGCTCCACTTTCATATCATTTATCACTCTTCTATCTTTGCCCAAAACCCATACCATATATCTTTGTAACTACCTAATGGAACTCGTCGTTCACGTCCTTGAAACAGCTCTCTCGTTGAAGAGATAGTTCGCCCTAAATACCATAATATATTTGCAACTAGTAAACCAATTCGCCCATAATATTTAATAAAGTAACGTGAACGAGATTCGTAATAAAACTTAGGTAACCTTTTAATCTTTTTATTTTGTGACAAGCCTTTGTTTGAATGTACCGCCCGAGCTTTCTTTTCGAAGAGAACATCCCACCCTGCTAGACGAGCACGACGACAAAAATCAATATCCTCCATATACATAAAAAAGTCTTCGTCCAACAATCCTATATCACCAAAAACTTCTTTGCGAATTAATACACAGGCAAAACTAATCCATTCAGGTGAGTCACTATTATCACTAGTAGGTACTGCAATTTCATGAATACCCAAAATTCCTAATATCCGTGTTAAGGGACCAGTATTTGCAAGATGCAATAACTCGGTCCATGGTGTCATATTATTAAAACAACTAACTTGTTGTTCTGTATTTCCCCACTCCAATCGTGGACCAACTAGTCCAGCGTGAGAGTTTCTTTCCATAGATTGCAACATTAAGTGTAATGCATTAGGGCGAACCCAAGCGTCACTATTTAATAATAAATAAAACTCGGCATTAACTAATTTAACGCCTATATTATTTCCAGCAGAAAAGCCTCCATTAACTGGAGAAGATTCCAAAATAACCCAACCGCTCCAGTTATTACCATTAATATATTGAGATATTTTTTCAACAGAACCATCACCTGAAAAATTATCAACAATGACAACCCTATCAATTGAATGATCTAATTCGCTTTCAAGCGAGTGCAGCGCATCGTAAATCATTTCAGGTGTTTTATAATTTACAATTATAATTGCTAGTCTAAATTTATCCATCAAAATTAACTCATCACCTTACAGTTTATTTCCACCAATTTATTCCAACCATTTAACGTAGGGAGGATATCGCTATTACTAATTATTAATTTTCACCTCAATTCTTTTATTCATGCCCTACCCTTAATAAGATAATAAACTATCAAGGCTATTTTTTTCCTGCTCTTGATTTATATACTTCTCTTTGAGTTTCATAGTTACCATATAAAGCACCGGCAATTAACCACGTTAATGGACTCATCGGGTCATTTGGTAATAAATCAACCACATAAATTATCAATATTATTGAAAAGCACATTAAAGTCAGCTTATCTTTAGGGTTATGGATATTTTTGATCCATGAAACCGTCTTATAGACTGGAAGCAAGAGCAGTGAAAACTCAGCCAAAAAACCTACTAACCCATATACTCCAAGTGTAATAATCCAATGCCCATCAGTTATGGATATATCATTACCTAATGCATCATAAATTCGGTTTCTTCCCCAGCCCCCCCAACCAAATAAAAAATGCTGATTAGCATGCGCAAGCAAAGCTCCTTCTTGATCGAAACGATATTGCAATGACTGCCCTCTATTTACATCATAAGCGTATGCCCAGTCTAGAATTGTCGCCAATGGAAAATAATCATATAACCTCAACAGAGGATATAGAATGCAAATTACAACTAATACTTTAACTATTCGGGCATTCATCGCCACACTTCCCCATAATATTAAAGGGATGAATGCAATGGCATATATTAAAGAACCTAGGCTTTTACTTAACAAAAGTACGACAAAGAGATAAATCGTAATATGCATAGCCGGGATTGAATTTATCACACGATATTTCAGTTTCCAAAAAATGGCAGCCACAACTGTAGCCATCATAACAAAGTAAGCTACCCATAAACCATGACCTAAAAATACCGTTGAACGAAAGCCGCCTCCCCGTTTTTGTTGGGCAAAGCCAACGTTATGATATCCGTAGACCCACCGGTGTAATTGCGGACTCATCCGAATTTCAAATAGAATTAATACTGAATACACTAAACCAGCAATAACAATAAATCTCAATATCATCTCAAGATCACTCGTTTTATTAAGGAATTGTCTTCCCAATAAAAATGGTAATAATAAAATCCACTGGCTAATTAAGACTGATATTCCATCATGCAAACTAAGCCCAGAAATCACCTTTCCTCCTGTATTCAGCGATACCTGGTTTGATAGAACAGTAATCGTCGGGCTAATTAAGTAAATCGACATAATCACACCTATAGAGTCAAACTGCGCAAATAGTTTCACTCGCCGACCTAATTGGAATCTAATTATAAAAAAGGCAACCAAGACAGGAAGGGTTTCTTTATTAAATGGCGGAATTAATGGGAAATCGACACTCAAGCCAACTGGCAACAGTAAGTAACCCCAAAGGATGGTCAATATTATTGCCTTATTAACGGGGTACCGCTTAAATAATACAACAACAATTATTGGCCAACCAAGTAATGCTATATATGCAAAAAAGTTTGGGGTCATTCAAATAACATCACAAGAGTTTAGATTTCTCTATTGTCTGTTGTAAAGCTTGCTCGAATAAGTCACAAGCATTATCCCAAGTATAGTCAATTGCTGTTTTATAAGCAGCGTTAGACATGCTCGTCCACTCTTTATTCGATATTCCTAAAACAGTAATAAGGTGCTCAGCTAAAGCAACAAAATCTTCTACAGGAGCAAGATAGCCATTCTCCCCATTTATAATTATGTCAGCTGGCCCTCCCACAGCTGTTGAAACTACGGGACACCTACAAGCCATAGCTTCTAGTGGGGGCAAATGAAAGCCTTCCGCTCGACTACCACACAACCAAACATCACAACGATTATAAATATCACTAATAGATTCTTGGGCTGGTTGCTTAAAATATTCAGTAGCTTCAGGCAGAGGTAGCTCGTTAGCAATATCATCAGCACCGAAAGCAATTAACTTTAATTCTGGGAATTGCTTCCTTACCAAATCAAGCGCTTTTAAACTTATATCGCACCCTTTCCAATAGACAGGTGAGTACAACATTCCAACCGTTGGGTAAGCTTGCTTTGACCGCGCTATAGAGTGAAACTGCTTAGTGTCTACACTATTAAAAACTAATGGAACATCGGTATCATCATATTTAGTTTTCATTAAGTCGACCAACCAATTAGAGATAGTAATTTTCTGCAACGGGAGTAAGTATGTTTTTTCAACTCGAGACTGTGGAAGGTAATCGAATGAGGCTTCATTATGCTGAATAAAATAGGCTTTAGCACCTTTGCTTGGGCTCAAAGCAGCGACCCATTCTGCTGTCTCCCACCAAGTAGCAATAACAACATCAGCATCAGGGACATCAGCATCTGTCACAGGGCGACGACTATCAAGAATACGGTGTGGAATATAATACAAAGGGTCTAAATGAGAGACTGTATGTTTGTTTTCACCACAATGACCATCAAGTAACAGAGATTTTAATCGCTGCCTTCTAGGCGCTGGTTTATCAGGCCAAGATACAATAAATAGCTCGTGACCACGTTCTCTCAGAAGTTCAGCATAAATAGCAACAACTCTAATACCTCCCGCAAGGGATGCATGAGGTAGAACAAATGTGATTTTCATGTGATTTAAAAGCCCCTTAATGCGCAAAAGGCTAGTTTCCATGATTGGAAGCTGCCAAAATTTGAAGTAATAGATCGGTAAGCATATTTCCGTGCGGTAGAAACCTGCTTCGACTTTAATGACTGCCAACCAAATTGATGCAGAAGGTCAGCTGTAGTTAAGGGTTTTATAACAACAGTTGGCACTAATGTTCTTAACTTCCGCCTATTCCAGCATTCTGCCAAAACCCAATTAATCGCCTTTTCCTGGCGACCTTGTGATGAAGCTACAATTCCATCCAATGTCCGCCGCCACACGAAAAGTTTATCTGGTAAATTAGCGACACGACCTACTTCGCCCAGACGTAACCATAAATCCAAGTCTTCAGCAGGCCATGCAGGTTCTCTGTAACCACCCAACTGACGAACTGTATTAGTATCCATCATTACTGCTGGATGATATATCGATGTAATTCCTTTTAAGTGTTGCGTGTCTATCTCATCATGCATTAGCGGCACAGGTGCATCGCCTAGGCTAACCCCATCAGGGTCAATCGCTATGGCACAAGAGCCAATAGCGACCAAATTAGGCTCTGACTCCATTCTTTTTATTTGTAAGTCAAACCTATTAGGACGACATAAATCATCAGCATCCATACGCGCAACATACTCCCCCTTGCACTCCTTTAAACCATCGTTCAATGCCCCTACAATTCCGGTGTTCGCCCTACTAATAATTTTAATCCGAGAGTCTTTCTTTGATAACTCGTTTAAAATATCCATAGAAGAATCCGTAGACCCATCATTGATTATAATGACTTCAAAGTCTGTGAATGATTGTAAAAGAATACAGTTAACAGCTGCTTCTAGATAACTTTCAGCATTATATACTGGAATTAGGACGCTAATCTTAGGCATGAAATTGGTCGAGCACTCTTGATAAAAGCTTATTAAACATCAAGCTACATTTAACAACCACCTGCATAACTTTCCTCATTTAGTAAATTGTAATTTGGAGTAAGCAATAAATGCGTCCAGTTTAGATAGCACCTCATTTTTTTCCACTTTATCCAACACCTCCTCACCTTTAACTTCATCAGGGTCATCTTCAAGGTTGTACCGCAATAGTCTTTTGGTGCCAATAAAAAGAATATATTTTTTCGAATTAAATACAACTCCAACGGAAACATCGTCAAAAAAGCTGCTTGTATAAATTGGCGGAGTTGGATTAACACGTAGCAGGCTCACGCCTTGCACAGGTAGTTTTGCACCTTGAATTCCCATTAGATCGGCAATTGTAGGAGCAAGATCAATAATTCGAAAAGTCAGTTTTTCATCTGTTTTCAATCGCCCATCCTTAGACCAAAAAACAACAGGTGTTGTAATTTCTTCTTCAAACACTGAAAACCCATGTCCATTTGAAAACCCATGCTCACCATGCGCCTCACCATGATCTCCTATAAAAACAAACAATGTATTTTGTAATAACTCCAACTTTTCAAAAGACATTGTTTGTTTTT
>Ga0209345_10006810_pt1 | contig 10281 bp, 9 predicted proteins | sample Cruoilmetagenom7_FD_187294 | JGI IMG/M metagenome (GOLD analysis project Ga0209345, IMG submission 187294) | Oil polluted marine microbial communities from Coal Oil Point, Santa Barbara, California, USA - Sample 7 (SPAdes) (version 2) | ecosystem: Environmental > Aquatic > Marine > Oil seeps ... | reverse complement strand
CGATCTTAGATCCCCTGGATGGTCGGGTTGACCGCCGACGGGCCGACTGTCGGATCCCAGGACGGCAGGTTGACGTTGTAGGCAATGACCAGTTCATCAATGCCCTGGGCAAGCGAAGGTCCGGCAAAGGCGCTGATCGCCACTGCTGCGACGGTGCCCTTGAGCACCGTACGACGTGAAATCTGTTTCATGCTGTTCTCCCTGTTTTTATGGGTGTTCATTTCCCGCCCAGTTTCTGGGCGAGCATAAAGCCTGCACCCGCTCCGGTGCCTGCACCCGGCCAGACGCTGGCGCCGGTCAGATGCAAACCCTCGACGGGGGTTTTTCCCGTGGCGTGGCCGAGAGCCGGCCGGAACAGGAAATTCTGTGAAAGGTGATGGCTGCCCGCCACCTGGTCGCCGCCGACCAGGTTCGGATTGTCCGCCTCGAGATCGAGTGGAGACACCACGGCGCGGCTGATGATCTTCTGCCTGATGCCCGGTGCATGCCGCTCAATGATATCGAGCGCCCGCTCGGCATAGGTCTCCTTGACCCTGGACCAGTCTGTTTCAGTGATCTTGCCTGCCGCATCGCCACGGATTTCGCCGGGAACCATGCGCACCTGAACCCACAGCACATGCTTGCCTTCCGGCGCCCGGCTCGGATCAACCACCGTCGGCTGCCCAACCACCAGCACCGGCTCATCGGGCAGAAGTCCCGCGACTGCCTGCTGATAGGTCCGCGCCATCTGGTCAAGCGACGGCGCGATGTGCACATAGGCAAATGACTTGAGTTCTTCGCTGGCTTTCCAGTCCGGCAGCCCATCAAGCGCCAGATGGATCATCAGGGTCCCGGGCGCATGAACGAAGCCCGCCATCTTGCGGTCAAACCCGGCATCGCCCGACTGCCCTTCGAGCAGGGACATCAAGCCGCCCGGAGCAACATTGGCGATCACCGCACGGCGCGCGCTGACTTGGGTTCCGTCTTCAAGCACGATCCCGGTTGCCTTGCCGCCGTCGCGGATGACCCGCGTCACCTGACTGCCGCAATGAACCTCTCCGCCGGACGCCTCGATCTTCGACACCAGCGCACGGGTAACGGTATCGGCCCCGCCCTTGCCGATGACCATTCCGAAATTCTGGTTGGCCATGGATTCAAGATAGGGAAACACCGCACCACCGGCCATGTCGGGCGCGAAGTCGAGATGCATGCCCCAGGCAGCCATCGTCGTGCGCACATGATCGGATTCAAAGGTCTCCGACAGCCATTTGCGCGGAGAGGAAAGCAGCATCCTAACCAGCTCGGCGGTCCAGCCAAAGCCCTTGCGGAACAGCGCCTTCGCCAGGAGTTTACCCTGTGTATGCATTTGCATGGGATTTCCGAGCAGTGCGAACACATATTCGGCAGTTCCCGGAAAGTCTGCACAAAGCTTGTCCCAGGCCTTGGCGTCAGCTTCCGAGAAAGCCGCGATCCGCGCCCGGGTTTCGCCCGCACCGGTGCTCACGCCCATCCATCTACCGTCGTCGAAAACGCTGGCAAAACAATGCGAAGCCGGCGCGAACTCCAGGCCACGACTGGCCAGATCCTCACCATAAGCCTTGAAAAACCCCGAGCCGGCAAAAAGGCTCAGATTCATTGCCGCCCAGTCATGGCGAAATCCCGGCGCGGTCAATTCCAGCGTCTTGACTGCGCCGCCGGGTACGTCCGCCTGCTCAAACACACCGACACGCCAGCCTTTCGCGCCCAGATGGACCGCGCAAGCCAGGCTGTTAACACCGGCGCCGACAATTATTGCATCATACCCATTTTGCACCGCAGCCACTCTCCGTTCGAGATTTATAATTGCAAATGCATATTATTTTGTCTAGCATCTATTTATCGCAGAACAGCGGCCTGCAACCCGGGCTGCACACCGAAACAAACAGGGACCACCCGAGGAGGATCACTCATGAACGCTGCAGAAACACTGGGCAATCTCGCCGCAATGCTGCTTGAGGGAAAAGTCGAGGTCGTCGACCTCTCGGGATCGCTGGGTCCGGATACGCCGCTGCTCAAGCTGCCGCCTGAACTGGCCAAGGATACGCCGAAGATCGAAGTCCACAAGATCTCCGAATATGACAACGACGGTCCGTTCTGGGCCTGGAACTGGCTCAAGATCGGCGAGCATTCCGGCACCCATTTCGATGCGCCGCACCACTGGATCACCGGCAAGGATTATTCCGACGGTTATACAGACTCCATTCCGCCGCAGAATTTCGTCGCCCCCGTCAACGTGATCGACTGCTCCGCAGAGGTCGCCAAGAATCCCGACTTCCTGCTTGATGCAGCCGGCGTCAAGGCATGGGAAGCCGAGCACGGCGAGATCAAGCCGGGCGAATGGGTGGTCATGCGCACCGATTGGGACGCGCGTGCAAACGACGAAGACGCCTATCTCAATGCCGACGAAACCGGCCCGCATTCGCCCGGACCGACCGTTGACTGCATTCAGTACGTTCTCTCCAAGGGCGCCATCGGCTGGGGCACACAGTGCATTGGTACCGATGCAGGCCAGGCAGGCGGCATGGAACCGCCCTTCCCTGCGCACAATTTGCTGCATGCGGCCAACAAGTACGGCCTCGCATCGCTCGCCAACCTGAACAAGCTGCCGCCCAAGGGCGCAGTTCTGATCGCCGCGCCGCTGAAGCTGGTCAAGGGCACAGGCAGCCCGATCCGCGCCATGGCGCTGGTTGCACGCAGCTAAGGCGTATCCACGCCGGAGACCAGGACAATGGCAGATTTTGACCACATCATCGTGGGCAGCGGCATCAACGCGCTCGTTGCCGCGGCCATGCTTTCCTCGAAAGGGAAACGCGTGCTGGTTCTCGAACGCAGCGACCGTTTCGGCGGTTGCCTGCGCACCGAGGAGATCACCTTGCCGGGATTCCATCACGACGTGATGGCGGCAACCTTCGTGCTCTTCCTTACCTCCCCCGCCCATGCCGCGCTCGGACCCGATCTGGCGCGGCATGGACTGGAATTCTGCCATACCCCGCATCCCACGGCGGTCCTGCGGCCCGACGGCTCGTCCCTGGTCCTGACCACCGACCGGGCTGCCAACATCGAAAATTTCAACGGCATCGCTGCAGGCGATGGAGACCGCCACGGCGCCGACGTCGGCGCCATCGAGGCTGACGCCCCCTTCCTCTTCGCGCTGCTTGGCGGCGAATTGTGGAGCTGGCCGACGGCAAAACTGCTGATCCGGCAGGCATGGAAGCGCGGGCTTCGCGGCCTCGCCGCCTGGATGGGAGAGGCCTTGCGCCCGACCCGGGCTTGGCTTGAGGCCAATTACACCTCCGGTCTTGTTCAGGCGCTCTGGGCACCATGGGCCCTGCACACCGGCCTGACCACGGAGTCCGCCTATGGCGGCCAGATGGGCAAGGTCATCGCCTTTGCGCTGGAGGCCGCCGGCGCTCCGGTGGTCAAGGGCGGCGCCAGCCAGGCAACCGCAGCATTCAAACGGCTGATCGAGGATAAAGGCGGCGAACTGCGCGCCAATGCCGATGTCGACAAGATCCTCGTGCGCAATGGCAAGGCGACCGGCGTCAGGCTTGCTGACGGAACCGAGCTTTCCGCCGCCCATGTCATCTGCTCCGTCGCCCCCGGCCAGCTCTACAACCGGCTGCTGCGCGACGACACCAAACAGCTTCCCGACAGCGTCAGTTCAAGCCTCGGCCAGTTCCGCCATGGCCGCGGCAACTTCCAGCTCCATTATGCCATTGATGGCCCGATCCGCTGGAAAACCGAAGGGCTGGAAGACGTGGCCCTCATCCACCTGGCCGAGGGTATAGATTCGGTTTCAAAATCCTCCAACGAGGCCGAACGCGGCATGCTGCCGGTCACGCCAACCATCTGCGTTGGCCAGCCGCACCGGCTTGATCCGACACGCTGCCCGGACGGCAAGTCGATCCTCTGGCTGCAGATCCCCGACGCACCCCGCACCGTCAAGGGCGATGCGGCCGGCGAAATCGACACCGGTGGTGTCTGGAGCGAAGCCACGCGCGAAGCCTTTGCCGATCGCATCGAAGCCATTCTCGCCTCCCATATCGAGGGCTTTGGCGACAGCATTCTGGCCCGCAAGGCCTACTCGCCTGTCGATCTGGAAACCATGAACATCAACCTGGTCGGCGGCGACCCCTATGGCGGTTCCTGTGCGCTGGACCAGTTCTTCATCTGGCGGCCTTTCCCGCAGTCGAAGAACAACGCCACCGCCATTGAAAACCTGCATCACATTGGCGCCTCCACGCATCCCGGTCCCGGGCTCGGCGGCGGCTCGGGCTTCCTGTTGGCGAAGAGGTTGGGCGGATGAACGAGGCCAAGACACCCGAGACCGAAAAATCCGAGCCGTTTCAGCGTCTCGGCGAGATCGGCCTGTCCAATTTCGCACCCTACCTGATGAACCGCATCATGGGTCGCTACAATGCAGACCTGCGGCAGGAGATGACCGGCCTGGGACTGACCACACCGAAGATGCGCGCGCTTGCGGTCCTCTCGGTCATCGACGACCTGCCGATCAGCGATCTTGCGGTTTATGCCGTGGTCGAGCAGTCGACACTGAGCCGCGCCCTCGAACAGCTTGCATCGGATGGGCTGGTCCGCCGCGCGTCCGACTCCAATGACAGCCGGGTAACCCGCATCAACATCACCGAGACAGGCCGCGCAGCACTCGATCAGCTCTGGCCATCGATGGCGCGGGTCTATGCGCAGATGTTCAAGGGGATCCCTGCCGAAGAGCGTCAGGCCTTCGTCAGCACCCTGCAGAAAATGCTCAAGAACATCCGCAAGCACGATTTCTAATGACGGGAAAGACACAGCATGGCTGAACGTTCATTCGCCAAGGAAGTCCAGAAACTCAAGGTCGGGGAAGGTGAAACCTTTTCCGGCGAAGGCATTCTGGCGCTGACCAAAGCGCTTCTGGAAGCCGGCGTCGGCTATGTCGGAGGCTATCAGGGCGCACCGATCAGCCACCTGATGGACGTGCTTGCCGACGCCGAGGAAATTCTCACCGAACTCGGTGTGCGCTACGAGGCCAATGCCTCCGAGGCGGCAGCGGCCGCGATGCTTGCGGCTTCCGTGCATTACCCGATCCGTGGCGCTGTCACCTTCAAGGGCCCCGTGGGCGTCAATGTCGCCTCCGACGCGCTGGCCAACCTTTCGTCGTCCGGCGTCACCGGCGGCGCACTGGTGATCATTGGCGAGGATTACGGCGAAGGCTCATCGATCATGCAGGAGCGCAGCCACGCCTTTGCGATGAAATCGCAGATGTGGCTGCTCGACCCGCGCCCCAACCTGCCCTCCATCGTCCAGTCCGTGCATCAGGGCTTCGAGCTTTCGGAGGCCACCAACACCCCGGTGATGCTGATGGTTCGCATCCGCTCCTGCCATGTCACCGGCAGCTTCGCGGCCAGGGACAACAAGCGCCCGCCCTTCACCGTCAAGGACGCGCTGGCCAATCCGCGCAGCGACTATGCCCGCGTCGTGCTGCCGCCGATGTCCTACATGCAGGAACACGACAAGATCAACAATCGCTGGCCCGCGGCGCAGAAATACATCGTCGAGCACAAGCTCAACGAGATGTTCGGCCCCAAGCAAGCGCCTGTCGGCATCGTTTTGCAGGGCGGCATGTACAACGGCGTGATCCGGGCGCTGCAACGCCTCGGCCTGGCCGACATCCACGGCGACACCGAGATCCCGCTCTACGTGCTCAATGTCACCTACCCGCTGGTCAATGACGAGTTCTTCGAGTTCTGCGAAGGCAAGTCTGCTGTCCTGGTGGTCGAGGAAGGCCAGCCCGAGTTCATCGAACAGGCGCTGGGCGCAGCCCTCTACAAGACCGGCCGCACCATCAGCCTGCACGGCAAGGACATGCTGCCGATGGCCGGCGAGTATACCGGCCAGGTCATGCTCGACGGTCTTGAGGCCTTCCTGAAGAAAGCAGCGCCCGAATTGCTGCCTGCCCGCCTGCGCGCCCCCAACTCCGAGGAGAAGCCGGCACTTCCCGATCTCTCCAAGACCGTGCCGATCCGCCCGCCGGGCTTCTGCACCGGCTGCCCGGAACGTCCGATCTTTGCCGCGTTGAAAATGACCGAGCAGGAATTCGGCAAGCACCAGATCGCCGGCGACATCGGCTGCCATCTGTTTGCCAGCCTTCCACCTTTCGAGATCGGTGGCTCGACCATGGGCTACGGCCTCGGCCCGGCCTCGAACGCCGCCTTCGACGGTGGCGGCGACAAGCGCTCGATCTCCATCCTTGGCGATGGCGGGTTCTGGCACAACGGCCTGTCATCCTCGATCGGCAACGCGGTCTACAACAAGTCCGACGGCGTAATCGTCATTGTCGACAATTTCTATTCCGCCGCCACCGGTGGCCAAGACATCCTCTCTTCGCGCGCCGACAACGCTTCCAAGGCCACCGGTCATCCGATCGCCGATGCCGTCAAGGGTGTCGGCGTCAAATGGGTCCGCCAACTCGACCGCACCTATGACGTGCCGAAGATGCGCGAGATCCTGAAAGAGGCATTGACCACCGACCATGTCGGCCCGAAGGTCATCGTCGCCTCCTCGGAATGCATGCTCAACAAGCAGCGCCGCGAAAAGCCGCTGATGAACAAGGCCATCAAGGAAGGCCGGCGTGTCGAGAAACCCCGTTTTGGCGTTGACGAGGACATCTGCACCGGCGATCACGCCTGTATCCGCCTGTCGGGCTGTCCGTCACTGTCGCTCAAGAAACTCGATGACCCGCTCAGGGACGATCCGGTCGCCAGCATCGACCAGAGTTGCGTCGGCTGCGGCAATTGCGGCGAAGTGGCCGATGCCGCCGTGCTCTGCCCCTCGTTCTTCCGCGCCGATGTCGTGCACAATCCGGGCTGGTTCGAACGCACGCTCGGGTCCTTCACCAGCCGCACCATAGCCTGGCTGCAAAACCGCCGCTCCCGCGGCCGCATCGAATTCGTCCGGACCTGATCCATGGCAAGCAAAACCCAAACAGCACTGCAATCCAAAGCGCACGATCCCGCGCTTGATCAGATCATCAAGCTGGCGATCATGGCCGTGGGCGGCCAGGGCGGCGGCGTCCTGACCAACTGGATCGAGGATTGCGCCCATCGCAACGGCTATGTGGTGCAGGCCACATCGGTGGCCGGTGTCGCCCAGCGCACCGGGGCGACGATCTACTACATGGAAATGGCGCCGGCCCAGGAACGTCAGCCGGTGTTCTCGCTGATGCCCGCCGCCGGTGACGTCGACATTCTGGTTGCCGCTGAAATGATGGAGGCCGGCCGCGCCATCATGCGTGGCTTTGTCACCCCTGACCGGACCACGCTGATCGCCTCCTCGCACCGGGCGCTGGCCGTTTCGGAAAAGACCGTTCCCGGAGACGGCATTGCCGATTCCGAGGAAGTGATCGCCGCAGCCGAAATTGCCGCGCAGCGCTTCATCGCCTTCGACATGGAAAAGATGGCAGTCGATGCCGGATCGATGATCTCGGCGAGCCTGTTTGGCGCGCTGGCCGGCTCAGGCACCCTGCCGTTCGAGCGGGAAAGTTTCGAAGCCGCGATCAAGGCCTCCGGACGCGGTGTCGAAGCCAGCCTACGCGCCTTTACCGCTGGCTTTGAAGCCGCCGCCGGAGGCAAGATCGAACGCCCCTCGTCCGGACAATCCAAACCGGCTGCAGGCAACACGCCCGCAGGCCCGAAGCATCTGGTTGAGCAGTGGGCGAAGCTTGAAGCACGTGCTGCCGCCATGCCCGGCGCGGTGCGTGACATGGCACTGACGGGCCTGCGCGCGGTGGTCGATTTCCAGGATCTCGATTACGGCGCCGAATATCTTGACCGGCTCGAGCATGTGCTGGCCCAGGACGAAGAGGCCAAGGGCCATGAACTCACGCTCGAAGCCGCCAAATACATCGCCAAGGCAATGGCCTATGATGACGTCTTCCGCGTTGCCGACCTCAAGACCCGGGGCAGCCGTTTCGCCCGGGTGCGCAGCGAAATTGCCCCGGCGAAGGGTGCGCAGATGAAACTCACCGAGTTCATGCATCCGCGCGCCGAGGAAATCGTCGGCATGATGCCCCCGCGGCTGGGCCGCAAACTGGCGGAAAGTCAGCGCAGCATGCGGCTGATCGACCGGGTGTTCAACAAGGGCCGCAGACTCAGAACCGACAGGCTTCTGCCCTTCGCCCAGCTCTACGTGCTTGGCGGCTTGCGCAGGTACCGGCGCGGCACCCTGCGTCATGCCATCGAGAAAGAGCACCTGGAAAACTGGCTCGGGAAGGCTCTGACCTATCGCAAGATCGATTATGCGCTGGGCGTCGAAACCCTGCGCAACCGCCGCCTGGTCAAGGGGTACTCGGACACCCATGCGCGCGGCCTGTCGAAATTCGACCGGGTGATGGACGGAGTGGCCCTGCTTGCCGGCCGTGACGATGCCGCCCACTGGTGCCGTCTGCTGCGCGAAGCCGCTCTTGCCGATGAGAAAGGCGAACAGCTTGAAGGCGCACTCAAGACCGTCCGCTCCTTCGCCAGCCAGGACGAGACCGCGCTGCAAAACTGAATCGATCTTGTTGCAAACTGCCGCAAGTCTTTGATAAAATGCTTTTTATCCATTTCGGACCCCGGCATCGAACCGTCTTCAGTCAAGACAGTTCGATTGCCGGGTGGCCGGAAATCTCTTGCAGCGCAGCACTGATGATCTTACATAGGGCGGCAAGCGAGGACGACCTCCCCCATCCGGGAACAGTGTTCGGGACGACCCGATAATTGCTCGGGGAGCTCCATGAGAACCACCAAGGATAGAATTCGTCACGCGCTGAGTTTTGAAATCATCGCGCTTTTTCTGGTCATACCGCTCGGAGCCTGGATATTCGGGCGTCCACTCGACGACATTGGCATCGTCGCCGTCGTCAGCGCCACGATCGCCACCGGCTGGAATTATCTCTACAATCTGATGTTCGACCATGCGCTGCTCCGGATCATTGGCCGTGTGCAAAAATCGATCGTCGTCCGCATTTTCCATGCCGTGCTCTTCGAGGCCGGGCTGCTGCTGGTGCTGCTGCCGTTCATCGCCTGGTATCTGAGCATGAGCCTGCTCGAGGCATTCCTGATGGATATCTCGTTCGCGGTCTTCTACCTGCTCTACGCCTTTGCCTTCAATTGGGCCTATGACCTGATATTTCCGGTTCCCGCGCTCAATCAGTCCGGACACCATTCCACCGCGGCAAAGCGGCAAGAGACCGCCTAGAAACCAAAACGGCCGCGGATTGCTCCGCGGCCGAATGGTTTTCAGTCAAAGCCTGGGATCAGGCGAACCACCAGCGTTCGGCCAGCTTGCCACCGTCGGCCTGCCAGTTGGCTGCAACATTCTCGTCATGCGCCAGCGCCTTGGAATGGCCATGAATGAAGTTGGCCCACATGGAGACAATGGCGCCGCCATCATCCTGCAGCAGACGCTGTGCTTCCCAATACTGGTCCTTGCGCTTGGTTTCGTCGGTTTCCGACCGCGCCATGACAACCAGTTCGTTGAACTTGTCTGCGGATTCGCCGCTTTTCCAGGCGGTGTCGTTCCACTCGGTGTCGGCCGTATAGGCCGAGGAGTACATCCAGTCCTGGGTCGGACGGCCGCTCCAGTAGCAGGCACTCCATGGTTTCTTGTTCCACACGTTGGACCAGTAACCGTCGCTGGGCTCGCGCACCAGTTCAATCTCGATCCCTGCTTCCTTGGCGGATGCCGCGATCAGCTGGGCCGCATCGACAGCGCCCGGGAAGGCGGCATCGGAGACGGACAACTGGATCGCGCCGGAATGGCCGGACTTCTTGTAGTGTTCGGCAGCCTTTTCGGCGTCGAATTCATGCACCGGCAGTTCGGTGTTGAAGAACGGCATCGAGGCGTTGACCGGCACGTCATTGCCGGGCTTGCCGTGACCGAGCAGGATCTTGTCGACCAGTTCCTGGCGCTTGATCGCGTATTTCAGGGCCATGCGCAGATCATAGTTGTCGAACGGAGCCGCATTGACCCGCATCGGGAAGGTGTAATGCTGCGTGCCGGTTGTCTGAAGGATATCAAGCGTCGGCACCCGGGCGAGCAGAGCCACCGTCTTCGGGTCGACATTGTCGATAAAGTCAACATCGCCGTTCATGATGGCGTTCTGCCGCGCAGTGGTATCGGCGAGCGTGATGAATTCCACCTCATCGAAATGCGCGCGGTCTTCCTTGAAGAAGTTCGGGTTGCGCTTCATCATGGTGCGCACGCCGGCTTCGTAGCTCTAGATCG
>Ga0209345_10006809_pt1 | contig 10282 bp, 7 predicted proteins | sample Cruoilmetagenom7_FD_187294 | JGI IMG/M metagenome (GOLD analysis project Ga0209345, IMG submission 187294) | Oil polluted marine microbial communities from Coal Oil Point, Santa Barbara, California, USA - Sample 7 (SPAdes) (version 2) | ecosystem: Environmental > Aquatic > Marine > Oil seeps ... | reverse complement strand
CGACGACTGTCAGGGCGGCTGTGCTGGATAGCCACGGAGTGTGGCATATCGGTGGTGCTTTTGTGGATGCTGCCGGTGGTGGCTGTACTGCACCCAGCATGACCGCCGGTAATCCTGACTGGGAAAAGGAATTCGGCCAGATCCGTAGTGGTGCATTTTCCCGGGCAGACCACATTCGCTTCAAGGTTAATGTCATGCACCCGATGGATTCGGGCATGGTCGGAAACATTCCTGTTTTCCACATTGAGCAGGTGCAGTTGAAGCAGGCAGAAAATACTGTGCCACTGCTCTCAATGAGCCTGTCGGAGTCAGCATCCGAGAACCCGATGTTCGTTTTTGAAATGGAGGGCAACGACCCGGACCTGATCCTGTGGATGCGTGACAATAATGGCAACGTATTTGAGCATAGTCTTGGCGCGACAAGAGGGGGTGCCCTATGAATGTCCGGCACAGGGTCGCTGCTTTCGTCATGTTAACCGTTATGTCGCTGTTCCCGGTTGTCCATGCGGCGGAGCTCAGTTACGGGCTCAAACCGGTGGAAATAGCACCGGGTGTCTGGGTGGTTGAGGGGCGCACTGAAAATTTTTCCCGTAGCAACGGTGGCAACATCGTCAATACGGCGTTTGTGATTACCAGTGCCGGCGTTGTTGTCATTGATACAGGGCCATCCCGCCAGTACGGCGAGGAGTTACGTGCTGCGATTGCAGCCCGCACCGACCAGCCGGTCACCCACGTGCTGCTGACTCACCACCACCCGGATCATGTGTTTGGCAACCAGGCGTTTGATCCGTCGACGTTATACGCGCTCCCGGCAACCCGGGACCAACTGGCGTCGGACGGCGAAGCCTTTTCCGACAACATGTATCGTATGATCGGTGACTGGATGCGCGGGACGGAAATTATTCTGCCCGCCCGCGATGTTGTGCCGGGCGAGTTGGTAGTGGGCGATCACCGTTTTCGGTTGATGGCCTTTAGTGGCCATACCGGTGCCGATCTGGTGGTGTTTGATGAGACCAGCAAGACACTGTTCGCCTCTGACATGGTGTTCTATAACCGTGCCCTCACAACCCCCCAGACCCCAGGCCTGGATGTCTGGGCCACAGAACTGGAACAACTTGAAGCGCTTGATTTCGACCGGCTTGTACCGGGCCATGGCCCGGTGGTTCATGACGGGGCGGCATTTGCCCAGATGAAAGACTATATCACCTGGCTGGATAGCATGATGACCGAGTCGGCCCGGCAGGGGCTGACCCTCAGCGAAGTGATGGGGCAGCCAATTCCCGCACGTTTCGATACCGTGGCAGAAAGCCGGTATGAGCTGATACGGACAGCCACACACCTTTACTCTGATTACGAGAAAGCGTCACTGGGCGCACTCGCCCGATAGCCTTTACAGGGCCTGAGTGATGTTAAAACCCGCAGCCTGCTGGCTGCGGGTTTTTTTATGCCGTAAGAGGATTACTACCAAGTGATTAGAGAAGTTGGTCGGGGGAGCAATTGTTGCGGACTGCGAGACGTCCAAGAATTGGTACAGAGGCGGGAAGATTTCCCGGCTCGCCGCCAAAACTGAAAACAAGAGACTTTGGAGAGCGCAACCATGAGATCGAACAAGATCGGTAAGCAGTTCGCAGCCAGTGCACTTGCCCTGGCTGTTTCGTTAGGTGCCCAAGCGGTCACCGACCAGGACATCCTGAATGACCAGGACACAGCTGATGACGTCGTCAGTTACGGTATGGGTTTGCAGGGGCAGCGTTATAGCCCCATTGATACGCTGAATACCAGCAACGTCAAAAGCCTGCAGCCTGTGTGGGCATTTTCGTTTGGTAGCGAAAAAATGCGTGGGCAGGAATCCCAGCCAATGATTAAAGATGGCGTCATGTATGTGAGCGCCTCATATTCCCGGGTCTATGCCATCGATGCGATGACCGGTGAGGAAATCTGGCAGTACGATGCGCGCCTGCCCGATGGCATCATGCCGTGTTGTGATGTGGTCAACAGGGGGGTCGCCCTGTATGACGACCTGGTGGTCTTCGGCACTCTGGATGCCAAGCTGGTTGCGCTGAACAAAGACACAGGTAAGGTCGTCTGGATCAAAAAGGTAGCAGACTATCAGGCCGGTTATGCCATTACCGCTGCGCCAATCGTCGTCAAAGGCAAAATTATCACCGGTGTCTCCGGCGGTGAATTCGGTATTGTCGGTAAAGTTGAAGCCTATGACGCCAAAACCGGCGACCTGGTCTGGACCCGGCCTACGGTAGAAGGGCATATGGGTTATGTCTACAAAGATGGTAAGGCTGTAGAGAACGGTATTTCAGGTGGTCAGGCTGGCCTCACATGGCCTGGTGATATGTGGAAAAACGGTGGTGCGGCAACCTGGCTGGGTGGAACCTACGATGCCGGTACCGATTCGCTGTTCTTCGGTACCGGCAATCCGGCGCCCTGGAACTCGCATCTGCGTCCCGGAGACAACCTCTTCTCCTCCTCCCGCCTGGCTATTGACCCGGATGACGGCAGCATAAAATGGCACTTCCAGACCACGCCTCACGACGGTTGGGATTATGACGGCGTCAATGAACTGATTTCTTTCGATTACAAAGAAAATGGCAAGACGGTCAAGGCAGCAGCTACAGCAGACAGGAACGGCTTTTTTTACGTGCTTGACCGTACCAATGGTGAGTTCATTCGTGGGTTTCCGTTTGTAGACAAAATCACCTGGGCTACCGGTCTGGATAAAAATGGCCGCCCGATCTACAACACCAAAGATGGTCGCCCTGGCGATCCATCCAAGGCTGGAGGCGATAAAGGCGAGAGCGTAGTTGCGCAGCCTGCGTTCCTGGGTGGCAAGAACTGGCAGCCCATGGCTTACAGTCAGGATACCGGGTTGTTCTACGTGCCTTCCAATGAGTGGTCCATGGATATCTGGAACGAAGCCGTATCCTACAAGAAGGGGGCAGCCTTCCTCGGCGCGGGCTTCACCATTAAACCGACCAATGACGAGTTCATTGGTGTCTTGCGTGCCATGGATCCTAAAACCGGTAAGGAAGTCTGGCGCTACAATAACCCAGCACCACTTTGGGGTGGGGTCATGACGACGGCGGGCAACCTGGTGTTCACTGGCACGCCGGAAGGTTATCTGAAGGCATTTGACGCCAGAACGGGTGAGGAACTGTACAAGTTCAATACCGGCTCGGGTGTGGTTGGTACGCCGGTTACCTGGACCATGAACGGAGAACAGTACGTTTCTGTTGCATCCGGCTGGGGCGGTGCGGTTCCACTTTGGGGGGGCGAAGTTGCCAAGGTTGTCAAACACTTCAACCAGGGCGGCATGGTCTGGACTTTCAAGCTGCCTAAGGACCGGGTAGTCAGCCGTTAATTATGGCTAACAGCGGGGAGGGTCGCTATGCGGCCTTCTTTGCGCAACGAGTGTAGTTTTTTCATCTAATACCAAATAACGAGTGTTACGCACCGAAGGAATTATTTCAGGAGTGCGTTTTCGGGTCTACAGTTATCGGGTAAACGCTAGAAATGCGTTGTCCAGCGTCAAACACAACAAGAGGTCTAACTCATGATCTACGCACAACCAGGCAAGGACGGATCCGTCGTCTCATTCAAATCCCGTTACGGGAATTACATTGGCGGCGAGTGGGTTGCTCCGGTTAAAGGGCAATACTTTGAGAATATTACCCCTGTGACGGGTGATGTAATCTGTGAAATTCCTCGTTCTACGGCGGAAGATATCGATCTGGCTCTGGATGCGGCACACAAGGCAGCTCCGGCGTGGGGACGCACGTCAGCAGCAGAACGCTCTAATATCCTTCTGAAAATTGCTGATCGTATTGAAGCGAACCTTGAAGCGCTTGCCGTTGCAGAAACCTGGGATAATGGCAAAGCCATACGCGAGACGCTGAACGCAGATATTCCATTAGCTGCAGACCACTTCCGTTATTTTGCTGGCTGCATTCGTGCCCAGGAAGGGCATATGGGTGAAATTGATCACAATACCGTGGCTTATCATTTCCATGAGCCGCTGGGTGTTGTTGGCCAGATCATTCCCTGGAACTTCCCGATCCTGATGGCTGCATGGAAACTTGGGCCGTGCCTCGCTGCAGGTAACTGCACCGTATTGAAGCCAGCTGAGCAGACGCCCGCAAGTATTCTGGTTCTGATGGAGATCATTGGCGATCTGTTGCCGCCAGGTGTTCTTAACATTGTGAATGGTTACGGTATCGAAGCTGGGCAGGCGCTTGCAACCAGCAAGCGTATCGCCAAGATTGCATTTACAGGTTCTACACCCGTTGGCTCCCACATTCTCAAGTGTGCAGCCGAAAACATCATTCCTTCAACAGTAGAGCTGGGTGGCAAGTCCCCGAACATCTATTTCTCTGATGTTATGAAGGCCGAGCCTGAGTTTGTAGACAAATGTGTTGAAGGTCTGGTTCTCGCATTCTTTAACCAGGGGGAGGTCTGCACATGTCCGTCCCGTGCCCTGGTTCAGGAAGATATGTTCGAAGAATTCATGCAGAAGGTTGTTGAACGCACCAAGGCAATCAAGCGTGGTAACCCGCTGGACACCGATGTTCAGGTAGGTGCGCAGGCCAGCAAAGAACAGTTCGACAAGATCATGTCCTATCTCCAGATTGGTAAGGACGAGGGCGCGGTTGTGCTCACCGGTGGTGACCGTGAAGACGTTGGTGACGAATTCAATAACGGCTTCTATATCCAGCCCACGCTGTTCAAGGGCGACAATAACATGCGGGTATTCCAGGAGGAGATCTTTGGCCCGGTTGTTGGTGTGACCACTTTCAAAACCGAGGAAGAAGCGCTCGCGATCGCCAACGATACAGAGTTTGGTCTTGGAGCCGGTGTCTGGACCCGCGATACCAATCGGGCTTATCGCATGGGCCGCAGCATACAGGCTGGCCGGGTGTGGATGAACTGTTATCACGCGTACCCTGCGCATGCTGCTTTTGGCGGCTACAAGAAGTCGGGCATTGGCCGTGAAACCCACAAGCTTGCCCTGGATCACTACCAGCAGACCAAGTGCCTGCTGACCAGCTATGACAGTAACCCGCTAGGCTTTTTCTGATTGAAGTGTTACTGGCCAGCTCCTTCACACAGGCTGGCCAGTGACTCTGCACGAGGGACGTGCACCTTTGTTTCCTGGGGCTTCCAGGGAACCCTTTGCTGAGAGTCGGGATTGTTGTGTCACTCTCTTTTGGCCCTTTACGGGCCTTTTTTTGTTTTTGTCTTCCCTGCCTGAACTCCTGATTCCGGCTTTGGTATTGATCCCGTCACCCATACAACTTATGGCCTTGCCAAAACAGTGCGAAAGTACCATATGGCCCCCTGTTGTCTGTCTTTAGGATGGATTGTGGGGCATCGGCAATGCCGCCGATCCACCCTTAATGCACAAATAATCATGACAAAAGAGGTGAGCATTATGTGGACCAAACCAGCTTACGAAGATCTGCGTATCGGTTTCGAAGTCACTATGTACTTCGCCAACCGCTGAAGGCTGAAACGGTCAGTGTGATACCACTGACCGTTTCACTTCCGGAGCTTCTGCCCATGTATATCCATATTCTTGGTTCTGCTGCTGGAGGCGGTTTTCCGCAGTGGAACTGTAATTGCGCTAACTGTGACGGCTTTCGTAAAGGCACCCTGAATGCCCGTGCACGAACACAGTCCTCCATTGCTGTCAGCGAGGATGGCGAGCGCTGGATACTGTTTAATGCTTCGCCGGACATTCGCGCTCAACTGGCTTCCTGTCCTGCAATGCAACCGGCCCGGGCACTCCGGGATACCGGCATTAACGCAGTTCTGCTGTTTGACAGCCAGGTTGACCACACCACCGGTCTGCTGACCCTGAGAGAAGGGTTGCCACTGGACGTGTGGTGTACCGCTCAAGTGAAAGACGATCTGAGTTCCAGTTTTCCCCTGTTCACTATGTTGAAACACTGGAACGGAGGGCTTAACTGGCGGGAAGTGCAGGCTTCTGAGTCTGCTGCGTTCACTATTCCCTGTGCGCCATCACTGAATCTGACCGCAATTCCTCTGCTAAGCAACGCGCCACCTTATTCTCCACGCCGTGATAACCCGCACCCCGGTGACAATATTGGTATTTTTATCGAAGACACCCGGACCGGACAGAGCGTGCTATACGCACCTGGCCTTGGGCAGATGGATTCGCGTGTCCTCTCATGGATGCGAAAGGCCGATGTGTTGCTGGTTGATGGAACTGTGTGGCACGACGATGAAATGATTCGCCAGAAGGTTGGCACCAAAACCGGGCAGGATATGGGGCATCTCGCCCAGAGCGGACCAGGCGGCATGATTGAAGTGCTTGATACCATGCCGGCCAGGCGCAAAATTCTGATCCATATAAACAACACCAACCCGATCCTGAATGAAGACTCTCCCGAGCGTGCGACCTTGTCGCAGCACGGCATAGAGGTGGCTTGGGACGGGATGCAGATTGAACTTGTGGGGCAGCCATGAACGCCATTGCAAACACCGTCATGAACCGGTCGGATTTCGAGCAGGCCTTGCGGGATAAAGGGCGTTTCTACCATATCCATCATCCATATCATAAAGCCATGTACAGCGGGCAATGCACCCCGGAACAGATCCGGGGCTGGGTTGCCAACCGCTACTACTACCAGATTATGATCCCCCGGAAGGATGCAGCCATTATGGCGAACTGCCCGGATGCAGGTGTGCGTCAGTTATGGCTGCAACGTATTCTTGACCATGACGGCCACGATGGGGATTGCGGTGGTATTGAAGCCTGGTTATGCCTGGCGGAGTCGGTAGGGCTGAGTCGCGAAGAAGTGATTGATCAGCGCCATGTATTGCCTGGAGTAAGGTTCGCGGTAGACGCATATCTGAATTTTGCCCGGCGGGCGACCTGGCAGGAGGCTGCCTGTTCTTCCCTGACGGAATTGTTTGCGCCCGAAATACACCAGTCCCGGCTTGATAGCTGGCCCCTGCATTATCCCTGGATAGAGGAGGGGGGTTACAGCTACTTTCGTAAGCGGTTGTCAGAAGCACGACGCGATGTAGAGCATGGTCTGACGATTACACTGGATCATTTTACTACGCAAGCCCAGCAGGCCCGGGCCCTCGATATTCTTCAGTTCAAGCTGGATATTCTGTGGTCCATGCTGGACGCCCTCACTATGGCGTATAGCCATGCAACACCACCGTTCCATACAGTTACTGACCAGCAAGTCTGGCACCGGGGGCTTTGATGGAAGTCGACATGGTAAACGTACTTCGTCTCAGGCGCGGTTTCCGGTTTCAGTGGGAGCCCGCGCAGCAGTGCCACGTTCTCCTGTATCCCGAAGGGATGGTAAAGCTGAATGACAGCGCGGGAGCCATTCTCAGCGAAGTGGATGGTAAACGCAGTGTTGCAGACCTCGTTTCGGTGCTCGAACAGAAGTTCCCGGATGCAGGAGAATTGAAAGATGATGTACGCGAGTTTCTCGAACATGCATGTAATCAACACTGGCTGGAACTGTCATGACGCTTTCTTCCCCGGTCGCAACAGGCAAGGCTGATGTGAGTGTAGGACCGCCGCTTTGGCTGCTGGCGGAGTTGACCTATCGTTGCCCGCTCCAGTGTCCTTACTGCTCAAATCCCCTGGACTTTGCTCAAACGGAACGTGAACTCACTACTGAGCAATGGGTTCAGGTACTGCGGCAGGGGCGGGAAATGGGAGCAGCGCAGCTCGGGTTTTCCGGTGGTGAACCGCTGGTGCGTCAGGATCTGGAAGAGCTTATCGCAGAGGCCCGTTCTCTGGGGTATTACACCAACCTGATCACCTCTGGCCTGGGCCTGACAGAGGCAAAAGTACAGGCCTTTGCCGAAGCGGGCCTGGATCATATTCAGGTGAGCTTTCAGGCATCAGATCCTGAACTCAATAATGCCATAGCCGGCTCGAGAAGAGCATTTGAGCAGAAGCTGAAAATGGCCCGCGCGGTAAAAGACGCGGGTTATCCGATGGTGCTCAACTTTGTGATTCACCGCCATAATATCCACCAGATGAAGGACATAATGTCGTTGTGCGAGCGTCTGGGTGCCGATTTTGTAGAGCTGGCGACCTGCCAGTATTACGGCTGGGCTCTCGAAAATCGCGAAGGGCTGATGCCGTCCAGAGCGCAGCTCGAACAGGCAGAGCTTGAGGTGAATGACTACCGAGCCGGGCTTGAGGCTTCGGGCTCGGCTATGAAACTTATTTTTGTAACGCCGGACTATTATGAAGAGCGCCCTAAAGCCTGTATGAACGGATGGGGTAATTTGTTTCTGACGGTTGCCCCGGATGGCACCGCTTTGCCCTGCCACAGTGCCCGTCTGTTGCCGATCGACTTTCCGAATGTTCGTGACACAAGCCTGAAATCGGTGTGGTACGACAGCCCCGGGTTCAATCATTATCGTGGCGATGCATGGATGCCAGAACCCTGCCGTTCATGTGATGAGAAGGATAAGGATTTCGGCGGCTGCCGTTGCCAGGCTTTTCTGCTCACGGGCAATGCAGATAACGCAGATCCGGTTTGCAGCAAATCGTCTTATCACGACCGCATTCTGGCCGCCCGCAAAGCCGCAGACCATGCCTCTGTTGGCATTGCTGAACTGACCTATCGCAACGCTGAAAACTCCAGACTGTTCTTCAAGAGCTGATTATGCCGGAGGTTCCTGAGTTCCGGGTACTTAGCGCCAGTGAAGCCTGTGAAGGCTACATCCAGCGCGCCAGTCTCGTTGCCTGCGAGTCTGGTCTGTTCTGGTTGCAGAGCGAACCTCATACGGGCGCTAACCGGTTATGGCACCTTCCTCAAGGGGGCAACGGAACCGCTCAGCTGCATAATGCCGACCTCAGCATCCGTAGCCGGGTGAATGGTTATGGTGGTGGCGCTATCGCGGCCTCATTAACGGGCACGTTTGTGGTAAGTGACTGCCAGCGAATTCATTTTGTTCACCACGAAGATGGCCGTAGCCGGGCGCTGACAGACGATGAGGCCGCCTATGGAGGGCTTGTTGCCGACCCGCTGAGAGACAGAGTGCTGGCCGTCAGGGAGACTGGTGACGCCGAAGGAAGCTCCGTTCAGGGCCGGCAGGAACTGGTTGCTGTCGGGTTAACGGGCGAGCCTGAGGTGTTGCACTGCGGTGAGGATTTTTATAGCGCACCCGCGCTATCCGCGGATGGTCGTCGTATAGCCTGGGTAAGCTGGCAACTGCCCGACATGCCCTGGTTGCGGACCCGCCTGTGGACGGCAGGCATCGGTAGTGACGGGAGGCTGGTCGATTGCCAGGTCCGGGATGCACCCAAAGAAGCCTCAGTTCAGCAGCCCGTTTTCGCCGGTCAGACACTTTGGGTGATGTCGGATCACGAAGGCTGGTGGCAGCCCTGGCAGGTTGATCATCAGGAGGTGTCGGGTAGCTGGCTGATTGGCAATCAGGTGCGGCCGCTGGACCACGCAAATGCGCCCTGGCAACTGGGAGAATCTTGTCATTGCCCCTTACCTCACTCCCGGTGGGCTCGGGTGTGTTATCGCAATGGTTCCGGTGAGTTGTGGCTTTCAGAACAGGGAGCAGGCGGGAGTGTAAGAGTTGCCGGCAACTTCACTGATTTCCGCTCTTTGTGTGCCGCCGGTGGTTATCTCTATGTGATTGCCAGATCTCCTGTGCAACTGGATGCAGTGCTGGAGGTTGATCCTGACACTGGCCGTGTATGCGTTGTCGCCGGAGGCGAGGAAGCACTGCCGGGATATCAGGTTTCATTGCCCCGGGCGTTTCAGATCCCGGCGTGCCACGGTGAAACCCAGCCCCCTGAGGGTTTCTACTATGCTCCGGTTGCCCATGCTGCAAAGGCACCGCCCCTTATTCTTATGGCCCACGGAGGTCCAACCTCTGCGGCTTACCCTGTTTTTAATCCGCAGGTCCAGTTCTGGTGCCAGCGAGGCTTTGCGGTAGCTGAAGTAAATTATCGTGGAAGCAGTGGCTTTGGCAGGGAGTTCAGGCTTTCGCTGGCAGGCCGGTGGGGCGAGGCTGATGTAACGGATATGGCGCAGGCTGCAGACTATCTGGTGGCGGCCGGCCTTGCTGATGATCGCCAGTTATTTATTCAGGGCCGCAGTTCCGGAGGCTATACCGCATTGATGGCTCTGGTCGGGAGTTGTCGCTACGCTGGTGGCGCCAGTTTGTATGGTGTTACCGATCCGCTGCAGCTCCGGCGCATGACCCATCGCTTTGAATCCGGGTATCTGGATTGGCTGCAGATCGGAAG
>Ga0209345_10006808_pt1 | contig 10288 bp, 9 predicted proteins | sample Cruoilmetagenom7_FD_187294 | JGI IMG/M metagenome (GOLD analysis project Ga0209345, IMG submission 187294) | Oil polluted marine microbial communities from Coal Oil Point, Santa Barbara, California, USA - Sample 7 (SPAdes) (version 2) | ecosystem: Environmental > Aquatic > Marine > Oil seeps ... | reverse complement strand
CACCGGCAAAACCAAAGGATGCCTCAGCCGCAAAACCGGCCTTGCCATGGCGTTCAAGCTGATGATCTCAGCCCAGGCCAAATGGCGCAAACTCGACGGAGCAAATCGCATGCCTGAGATCATCCAGGGGATTGAATTCAAGGACGGGATCAAGCAACTTCAAAACGCCGCCTAATCACGCCGTCACCAACTTTCGGGCATAGCTCGTCAGCGGTGCCCCCACTAGGTAAGGGCACCGCTCTTTTATCTATGTTGGCTAAACCAGACATGTGCCTCGGCGTTTGATCACATCCGTGCGACGGGCGCAGGCTTGCTTTCATGAACGACCAGTTGAACTACGTCCGACCTGCTATAGTGACCAAAGCTATCGACGATAGTTTTTGCTTTGTTGATGTCGTCCATATCAATTTCAGCAATGATCAGCTCCTCTTGGCCGCTTTCGCTCTTAGCAAGGACAGTTCCGTCCGGCCCAACGATGCTAGACACCCCACCACCAGCAACAAAAACCTCGGTTGCTTTCGCGCCCAATTCGGTGATGAATTCCTTAGGCAATACACCTGTGACCGACACCACAAAACACTGAGCTTCGAATGCGTAGTTCCGCGTTGCCGCGTCGATTACGTTATCTGTCCATGGTAACCCACCAGGCCAGTTTGCTACATGAATTTCCTCACCTTGAGATTGGATGGCATAGCGAAACAGGGCGTTTGAGTGTTCGTAGCAAACCAATGCACCAAGTCGGCCAACGGTCGTATCGTACACCTTTAGATCCTCGCCGGTTCCGAAGCCGTAGCTCATCCGCTCATGGTGTGTAGGCATTAACTTGCGCCTACATCCAAGAATGGAACCATCACTCTCGAGCAAAAGCTGACTGTTGTAGAGTGTGCCACCCTCTCGTTCGGTTAACCCGATAACCATTGCTAACTTGTGGGTTGCTGCCGTTTGACAAAGCCGATCAGTCGCGGCATCTCCGATAACAACAGAGTTCTCTAGCAAACGCGGATAGTATTCAGTTCGCGCTGTCAGAGCATCAAGGCAGAGTGTCCAATAAGGGTATCCGGGCAGAAAAGTTTCCGGAAATACCAAAAGCTCGGCACCTTGCTTTGCGGCCTCTGCGGCAATGTTCTCGATCTTACCTAATGTTGCCTCAAGATCGAGAAATACCGGCGCATATTGAGCGGCGGCAACTATACGTTTCCTCATTGCTTTAGCCCTTTTTCTTATCAAGAATCTCTACAGATTTCGGATCAAAACCTGTTGCCATAAGATCTTTGTAGGCCATTGAACTAAAGTCAGTATTCACAAATTTTGCCACATCCGGAATTCGAGGAATGAGCTTTTCACCATATGCCCACTCGGCCATTTTTTGCATGCGTTCGACTGCTACATCCGTCACGGACAGATTCATCTGTTTGATATCCGTTGCGGACCAAACAGGATCAAACCCCGAAGAAGTCTCGATCACATCGGTTGGAATACTCTTGGCTGGTTCAAGCGATTGGAACCATTCATTTGAAAGTTCGTGATTGTTGGCAGCAAAGAACATCGCCTCAGAATGAGCTTTCAGGAGTTTTGATACCTCATCTGGGCGTTTGTTGATGAAGTCATCGCGCATGATCAGCACCATGGACGGGGTAACGTCTTGGGACACGACTTGGGCAAGATCCTCATGTTCAAACAGTGTCACCCATGGGTCCCACATAAAGAATGCGTCGATCTGCTGGGTCCGCACTGCATCCGCCAACTCGGCTGTGCCGATGTTCACGAAATTGACGTCGCGACCCGGCGTCAGGCCCGCATTTTTTACGGCCTCCTGCGCGTTTAGATAAGCTGTAATCCCGAAGAGGCCGTAGATAGATTTGCCCTTCAAGTCTTCGATTTTGGTGATCCCAGATGCCTTGGTCGTCAAGATCGCCGAGCGAAAGTATGACTGGTGCGAGACGACAGAAAGAGGAACGCCAGCAGCCATCATAAGTACAGCACTGAAGTCCGCAACGCTCCCGATGTCTGCAGCGTTTGATACCAACGCCTCGTTGATCGGCGGGCTGCCTGCAAACTGTGTCATCTTGAGATCAACACCGTTGCGCGTCGCGATATCGGTGTTCTTCATAGAGTGTTGGGTCTGTGCCGAGACCGAAACTGTGTTGGTCCAACAAAAGCGGATCGGATCAGTATCTTGCGCGCGTAGAATGGATGGAGTAGAAAGTGCCGCCACACTGGAACCGATTAAGGCGTTGAATTTGCGTCTATTCATCATGCGTTTTCTTTCTCTTCTTTTTGCCAGTCTGGCTTGAGTGTTTCCCAGAGTTTGTTCACGGTTCGAACGAACCAAGGGTCGGTGCGGCTGGCCGCGTTGCGCGGAAAGCCAAGATCGGATGTGACGATTTCGCGTATGCGACCTGGTCTCGGGCTCATGACGACAACCCGGTCCGCCAAAAATACTGCTTCGTCGATCCCGTGGGTTACGAAGATCACGGTGCAGTTCCCTTCGGATGTCAGGCGCGAGATTTCTTCCTGCAACAACACGCGTGTCTGCGCATCAAGCGCACCAAGCGGTTCATCCATCAGCAGAATTTCGGGGTCAGGTGCCATCGCTCTGGCAATCGCAGCGCGCTGTTTCATGCCACCTGAAACCTCATGCGGCAGCTTGTCCTCGAACCCAGCCAGCTGAACCCTTGCCAGGAAATCACGCGCAACTTCAGCGCGCTCGCTCTTGGTCATCCCTTTTGCCTTTAAACCGAACTCGACGTTCTTTTGAAGTGTCATCCAATTGAACAAAGCATAGTCTTGGAACACTACGGTTCTGGTGGCGTTAGGCTCCAAAACTTCAACGCCGTTTTGGATGACTGCACCCGTGGTTGGGTTTTGAAACCCTGCGATCAGGTTCAGCAACGTCGACTTGCCGCAGCCAGAGGGGCCAAGCAAAGATATGAATTCGCCCCGCTGGACAGATAAGTTAACATTCTGAAGGGCGACAATTTTTTTGCCTTCTTGCGTGGCATAAATTTTACCGACGTCAGAAATCTTCAAATGCGGTTTTATAAGTGTGCTCATATTCGTGTCCTTTAGCTACGTTCGGAGGGCGACCAAGCATTCACATGGCGTTCAATTTTTTCAACGGCGGCGGACATGATGAAGCCGACGATTCCGATCGCCACCATGCCAGCAACGACATTGTTGATTTGAAAAAGCATGCGGGATTGCTGGATCAGATAACCCAAGCCTGTTTGTGCAGCGATCAATTCGGCAGTAACGACACACATCCAACCGATCCCAAGCGCCAGGCGGAGGTTAGGCATCATGATCGGCAATGCCGCGGGGAACAACACATCCACAAAAAGCAACTTGCGCGATGCTCCTAGACACAATGCAGCGTTAATTTGGTTCCGGTCTATCGAACGGACAGCTGTGTAGGCTCCAAAAAACAGCGGGAAAACACACCCTAGAAACACGAGAAAGTAAGCCGACATATCGCCCAATCCGAACCAAAGAATAGCGATAGGAACCCAAGCGAGTGGCGGCACGGGCCGCAAAGCTTCGATGATAGGGCGTATCAGTTCAGCCGCAGTCCGAGACCAACCACATAGAAACCCCAACGGAAGCCCAATAGCGCAAGCCAGCAAATAGCCGAAAACAATACGTTTCAAACTAGCGGCTAGGTGGACGAAAAGTGTGCCGTCCTTCGCCAAGTTCCACAAAGCAACCACAACATCCGTAGGTGCTGGAAGTAAGAAGCTATTGATGATGCCAAGCCCGGCAAGAGCCTGCCACAAGAGCAGGACACTCCACAACCCGATCATGTTCAACATGAACTTTCTGCGCAAAGCCGACGGCTTCTTAACCTTGATCTTGGCCTGAGGCAGGACTGTGGTAACAGTGATCTGAGATGTCATATTTAGGTATCCTTAATGAACTGAGTTGGTTCGCTCATGGCCCAAATCACCGAGAAAAAGGTACGCAATATTGTTGCGAATTCTTCGCTCTCGATAATCAGGCCGTAATATTCTTTTTTTGCCGAGACGATCGCCACGCGGTTGTCATAAATTTGCATCGTCAATCCGAGCGGCACGTGCTCAGGAGCAAAGCGCACTTCGCGTTTTGCCTTGCGGTCGCTGGGCCAGATATCTTTGCGGTCATGGCTGCGCGAGCGCATGACTTTCATCCAAATACCTTTACTGACCCGCTCCGCCGCGTAACCTTCCATCCAGTCAAGGCCCGGGGCCTCCATGATTTCATCCATGGCGTAGGTGCAGTACAGGGTCGCATCCCGACACGTCAGAGAATCCAACATAACTGTCCGGATACCTTCTGAGCCCTCATAGAAGCGGATATTCGGCTTGCCCTTTGCCGCGTTGAAAAGCGCGCGAAGCTCGGGCAACATATCTCCGACCATTTGTCGGCGCGCCTCGATCTGCTCCAACATTATCGATGGGTCATGCGCCACGATGCAGCGTTTTCCAACGGCATCCCGACGCTCTAACAGACCTTCGTTTTCCAGCTTTGAGACCGCGTCATAAACTGTTGCCTTCGGCAACCTTGTGCGCGCAATTAATGCAGAAACAGGTCCGGGCCCGCTCTCAATAGCAGCAAGATAGACCCGGCTCATATTGCCGGAAATCCCCAATCGCCCCAATGTATCTTCAAGTCCCATTAGCGTCCCTCTCGACTGAAATGATATTTTAGTCGCAAAATGCCGACCAATAAATTTAATCTAAATTCTAGAAACTCTTCTTGCCTGCTAAGTTATTAAGCGCATATTTAGTAGTATGTGTAAGATCATCTAAATTTTGAGCCACACATGAATATCGCAAGCCATATTGTCGGATATGTCCGACCAATGTTTCTGGTGAAGAAAGAGAGATTGAGTGGTATCAGGGAGATGTGTCACGACCATCTGAAGCGTCGGAATATGAAGCGCGAGAAACACCCATCGGACGACGCGCCAAATCTGTTCAGGAAGCAGTGCTGAGTGCCAAGCACGCTGCACAGATTCACCGAAGGGCTTAATGTGGTATTCACGTCAAAGCAGACAATCAACTGAAGTGGTTCTGTTATTAAGGAAAGGTTTGCGGTTTGGCTAAGATGCACTTGGCGTGTGTGCATTTTTACTGGCTTACCGTATCGGCTGATTGCCTCAACCACACGCGATTTGTACACAAGATATTCACAGCGCTGGCGGTGCAAACGAATGAGAATGGCCACCACCGTGACAAACTGGATGCGCTACAGTGGTGTTCAATATCGGCGTCGAATCTCGACGCGTTCCAGAGTGAGTATTTTCAAGAAGCGTGCGTTACGAAAACTTCAGTCTGCTTCAGAAGTTGCGCCGACGTTACGTCGCAATACTTCTGGAAATACCAGAGGTTTTTAGGACCAATGCCATGTTCCGCAGAATAGGATGCTCCGAACTTTTCAACCGCGACGGTTATCACCCAATCACGTAATTTGCGCTCGTAATCTGCCGACAATGGCCCGTCAGTTTTGACCAGATTAAAGTGTAATCCGCCATCCCCTAAATGCCCGAAATCGCAAATCTCAATCTGCGGAAATTCAACGGGCAAAGATCGAACCATCGATGCTCTAAACGCAATCACTTGATCTCGGGTAAAGCCAAGGTCAAATGCGATCAGTGGTCCAGCCGATTTCACCCCCTCGGACAATGCATGACGCAGTGCCCAAATCTCTTCTGGGCGACCAAAAAATGCATCTTTAAGCGGTTCATTCTCTAGGCTCCACACCTCCATCAACACTGCTTGCAAAACATCATCAAGAGGCGCGTCCCATGGCGCACTAACGGTAGTGCGAGACAATTCTACGAGAATGGCGTTTGACGGGATCACCCCACCAGCAAACGAATTTGACAAGGATGTAACATGTGCAAAAGCGTGCCGCATAGCAGATCCCGACATGAACTCGAATGCCGATAACAAAGGGCCAACCCGTGCCTCCAGGTATTGAAGAATACCTAACATCGCTTCATCGGAACTGGGGACAACAATCGCCGTTGCCTGCTCTTTCATCACGGGCTCTAGGTTCAACGTCGCTTCGGTAACGACACCGTACCAGCCTGATGTACCGATATAATTTTGCTTCCAATCCGGTCCTGTATTGCTTTTCCGCACCGCCGACCCAAGTGTTAAAACATCGGCTTCAGGGGTATTCAAAACGACTTTCAGTCCCAGGACATTTTGACGAACATCTCCATACCGCAAAAACCGGCTGCCTCCGGTGTTCGTCGCAATCATGCCGCCAATCATCGGATCAGCCCCAAGATCTATCGGGAAAAACAACCCATGTTCTGCTAGGCGCTCATTCACTTCAGACAAACGAAACCCGGCAGAGACTGTTAACGAACGGTTGGCCAAATCGATTTCAAAAACGCCGCGGAGCGTCTCAAGGCTTAGTACCGCTTTTCGCCCCGTTTCATCCGGAATAGAGGCCCCGACAAGACCCGTGTTTCCCGACTGTGGGACAAATGGGACATCGAACTGTGCACAATGGCGCACGCAGATGGCGACTTCTGCCGTCGATTTTGGAAGTAATACGCACGGACTTCGCCCCAACTCCCCACGGACGCCCTGCAAATAGCCCGCCATTTCCTCTTGTTTCAGGATTGCGGCGATGCCTTCCGGGACTGAGCGTCTCGCATATTCTGACATCAATCAGCACTCCTTACGGCTTCTAGATGGCCAAGACACCGTGACAAGGATTCTGACTGAATGGCTTCGTACAATGCAAATTCATTCGCGACCTTAAACCCAAGAGCCGCCTCAAACTGATCTTGGCTTGAAGCCGCCTGCTTATTTTCCTGCGCGTCGTCACCAAGGTTAGATTGAAAAATTCCTGCAGCGCTGACCGGCAGAAAATCTTCGTATATAATAGGGCTGATGCTCAGAACTCCTAAATCTAAAAGCACATTTATGCTCATCCCAGAGGCAAAAACTGATGACGCGTCAGCAATATTATACTTGAAGTATGCAAGCTCTTGGTCGTGAATTTCGCGCCACGTATCTGGGAACTTGGCAAAGGTCTCTGCCAAGTGCGCGACATAATCTTTTGTGTTCGATCCGTCCGCAGCAGGCGTGATCGTCTCACGAACCGTTGCCAAAAGGTGATCATAAAGAGCGCGGCCTTTGGGTGTTAACGCGGCACCTCGCTGCTCAATTTCTCCAAAACGTGCGGTGTGCTTGCCCTCTGACAATCTACCGTCGCGCTCTGGAAAGCTGACTTTCTCGTCCAGAGCCTTGAATGACGTCTGCCTCAGCAAAATAGGGCATTTCCTACGTGGAGGTCCTTCCACAACCGCTTTGGCAGGTAGATTTTGGCAGATCATGGCATCTTGAGCCGCATCAATATCCAGCACGCGCGGCGTCAAATGGTTAATGTGCGGGCCCTTAAAAGACACAACATCAGCAATCAACCGGTGCGCCTTGATCAAAGCACCAAAAGTATCCGCGTCAACGCAGGCGTCAGAATGCCACCGGAACGCCTCAAGCACTTCGACAACGAACTGATCCGCATCACCCTTGTCGAGCCCACCTTGAAGCTCGGCTTTCTCGATCAACTCAACCGCTTTTTCCGTAAAGATCTGACGTTCATCCAAAACGACTGCCGCTTTTTCACGTAGCGTATCGTCTTCAATCAATTCGAGCCGCAGCAATGAGGTAAAGACCCGAAACGGGTTCGCAGCAAGATCGGCGCGCGCGATGGGGCGAAACGCTGTGGAATGGATAGGAACGGATGCGACCGACAGATCGTAATACCCCACGGGATACATGCCCATCACAGCAAAGACGCGCGCCATCATGGCCAATTCTTGAGGCGTACCCAACCTGATTGCGCCATGACGCTCTTGCGCAATACGCAAGACGTCTTCTTCAGGTTTCATGTTCAACATTGCTGCCGTGTCACTGCTCAGCACCGCGTCGTTCACTTCGCTTACAATGTTGATCAACTGTCCGTACGCAGGCACTTCTGCGCGATACATGGCCGACATTGCAGCGGAAAAATCCGCCCTGATTTCATTTACATCGTGGAATGGAACGGCCAACAGAAATCTCCGATAAGATATAGTCTAAAACGTGTCTTCTAGGGGGTTGTTATTGGTGGCCTTATGCGTCGCACGCATCCTCGGCTCACATGTCAGAGTGGGCAAATCTGGGCTGCAGCAGCCCCTCTCCTTCAACTTTGATGGGTCTTGCGCTGAAAACTTTAACCACCCCTTAATATGCAAATATCGCAGCATGGTGCTTCCAGCTCGGCAGCATCACGTCAGGCTCATTTGGTTCGCATACGCCACCGAACCGAATATCCCCTATGATATTCATTGACTCTTCGCAGTAAGGTTATTTACCTGCGCATTCACTGACACAAAAAGTGGGGCAATGTGAAACGCGTTTGTCTGATAACATATGTAAAAAGTTGATATACATGCTCCCGACAAAACGGTTCTTTCCGCCAATATCCGCCTTGCGCGCCTTGGAGATCTTTGAGCGCACTGAGAATGTATCAGAAACCGCGCGTGAATTAGGTCTGTCCCAAAGTGCCGTCAGCAGACAGCTGCGCATTCTAGAAGAATATTTAGACACTGCCCTATTCATTCGAGATCGCAAAAAGATCACATTAACACCTTCAGCAAAAAGCTATGTGGTCGAAGTACGGGCATCCCTGAATATTTTGGGAACAGCAGGCCTAAGGCTGAAAACCAATCCTAACGGCGGGCAATTTAACTTGGCAATACTGCCGGCTTTTGGCGTTCGGTGGCTTGCGCCAAAACTGTCAGAATTCGTCAACAAACACCCGGAAGTTACGATCAACCTAAGCACACGATTGCAACCGTTCAAATTTGACACGGAACCCTTCCATGCAGCCATCCATTTTGGCCAAAAGGACTGGCCGGACGTAAATTACCTTAAGTTGGCAGGTGAGAACGTAATCGCAGTGGCCAGCCCTGACAAAGTAAACCATGAGCATATTCGCGATCCCGCAAAGGTATTCGAATTGTCGCTGCTTCACTTGGAAACCAGACCAGATGCATGGGAAAGCTGGGCAAAGATACAGCAAGTAGCTCCGCCTCCACCGCAAGGCATGATCTTTGATCAGTTCGCATCGATTATACAAGCTGCAGTGCACGGCCTTGGTGTCGCTCTGGTGCCCACCTACCTCGTCGAGCGGGAATTGAAGGAAGATAAGCTGGTTGAACTGGGTGGCTCAGACCCGGTTAGTATCGGTAGCTACTACTTTGTTTGGCCCGCAACGCACGCAGCCTACCAACCACGGATACAATTTGAACGTTGGATACGTGGCCTTATCGCAGATTAGTTTCGCTCTGAGAACGCCGGTGGAATACTGCACCACGTGAGCGGCGAGGTTGGCTTGTCGCAGATGGGCTGATTGGCCTATCCTGTTAGGCTCTTCGTTTTGACGGAGGGCGGGATTGAAGCACGTGGATTTGTATGCAGGAACCGGTCGCGGCCTGACGTGTATCTAAAAATTTGGCGGTTTGAGATGTCCCTTTTCCGAAAGCGGCCATTGATCAATCGCGCAGCATTGAGAAAATCCTACATTCCTAACGGGCCTGAACTATAAGTGCGTTCGAGTCGTAGCGGAGGCCGCAAGAATGAAGTTTGATCCTTATGAATACATTGGTGTTATCGTGCCTGGCAGCGTATTGGTGCTCGCGTTGGCGCTAATATTTCCGCAGATGTTGCCGAGCATCACATCTTCGCTCACTTTGGGGGATTTGGGTCTCATGGTGATACTTGCATTTATCGCGGGCCACTTTGTACAGGCTGGGGGAAACTTATGGGAGGCTATTGTGTGGGGAGCCCTTGGGGGCATGCCAACCAGCACCGTGTTTAAGGCAAATTCTAAACTCCTTACTTCTGACCAACGCGCACGGCTGGAGGCCAAGTTGACAGATGACTACGGTGCGGAAGCTAGTAACGGGCTCACCATCGGGCGCGGACCCATGAGAGAATTGTTCGTTCAAGTGCGACAACATGGAAACATTGATCGAATTGAGAAGTTCAACCGCAACTATGTGAATCGCCCCGAGTTTGTCGGAGACCATCAACTTAAGTAAGGATGATGGTTATGACAAAAAGCAAAATGGCAAATCGCTACTCGCCCGAGGTCCGCGCGCGGGCGGTCCGGATGGTATTCGAGCATCAAGGTTCATACGAAACGCAGGCGGGCGCGATTGCGGCCATTGCACCGAAAATTGGCTGTATTCCCCAGACCTTGAGCGGATGGGTCAAGCAGGCCGAGAAAGACAGTGGCATGCGCG
>Ga0209345_10006807_pt1 | contig 10289 bp, 10 predicted proteins | sample Cruoilmetagenom7_FD_187294 | JGI IMG/M metagenome (GOLD analysis project Ga0209345, IMG submission 187294) | Oil polluted marine microbial communities from Coal Oil Point, Santa Barbara, California, USA - Sample 7 (SPAdes) (version 2) | ecosystem: Environmental > Aquatic > Marine > Oil seeps ... | reverse complement strand
GTTTCAGCTTTGCGCAGCTTGCGGCGCAGCTGGCGGCGGGATGATCCCTCCAGGGTGAAGCCTGCGGGCGCAAGCCAGGCCTCGCGCGATACGGGCAGGGTGGCCCAGCCCGTGCGCCGGGCAGCAGCGGCCAGACGCCCGCCGACTTTGTACAGGACCGGCGACAGGAACCGAACCTGTGCCGCGTCGCGCAGATGGGTCGTCAGGGCGTCATGATCCAGGCCCCGGATCAACGGGTCGGACAGCATGACAAGGCTTTGGCCGGTTGGGGCCACCATGGCCGTCGGCTGGCCAGCCGGGTCGGACAGCAGCGACAGACAGCCATGGCGCAACAGCGCCGCTTCGGCGCGCGGCGCCTGATGCAGCACGCGATCCAGGCGGGGTGTGAGACCCGGCGCCTGATCCATGGGTTCCACGGCGGCCAGCGCCATATCGGGCGCAACACAGTTGCGCGGCCCGCGGATCACGACAGCGGCGCCCAGCAAGGCCGGCAGCGCGTAATAGATCCCGCGAAAGGCCAACACTGCGGCCAAAACCGGCTCCTGACCAACATGGGGCAGCAGCGCCAGCAGGGTGACCTCGAACGGACCAACACCGCCGGGCGTGCCACAGATCAGACCCGCGCCGAGCGCCAGGATGAAGGCTGCAATCATGGTTGCAGGCGCGATGGATACCCCATCTGGCAGCAAGACCCACAAGGCCCCCCCCGCAGCGGCCGTATCAATGAACGTCAGCGCCAGAATGGCCCCCATGGCTGGCAATGTCGGCAGGTTGAACCGGCTGATGAAGCCCGGGCGCAACACCGAAAGCACTGCCAGCGCGACCGCCCCGGCCAGGGTTGCCAAGGCCAATTGCGTGGCACCGGGCAGGGGCAGGGGCACGATCAGCACGACCAGCGCCGCAACAACGGCCCAGCCTGCCAGAAAAGTCGCCGACACGGTGACCGACAGGCGCATGGCCTGGATCAACGTCAGCTCTGGCAACATGCGCCAGCGCACGAAGGCCCCCGAAATCACGCCAAACCCCACGGTTTGCGCAACCGCGATCGAGGCAACGCCCGCCTGGCGCGCCTGTGTTGTCGGTGTCGCGCTGCCGATCAACCGGTGGCCGACGCCGTCATAGCGCCCTACGGCCCAGAAACTGAGCGCCGAAAGGGCCAGCGCCATCAGCCATTGCAGTGGCCCCACGGTGCGAAACCCCGCCCCAATCGAGGCCATGTCCAGCCCTTGAATTCGGTCCCACATCAGCCAGACCAACACCACGGCGATGCCCATCGGCAGCATTTGCCGGGCCGCCAGTTTGCGCAGGTCCACACCAGATGCCTGCGACAGTGCTTTTTCGTTGGAACGGCCCATGCCACACCCCTTTTATTACCCCGGTGATACTGTTGCCCCCGGGGTCCCAAGGGCGGGTTAACGATTCAAATTCGACCGAAAGAAAGGCGGTGCCGGGCCCTGGTCCGACCTTTCACACGGCTTGGCTGTTCAGGGGGTGATAAGGGGTTTTGCCACAAACGCCACCTGTTTGCGCCAACATTGCGGGCAGGGGTGGCAGGGGGGCAGGCACCGCTTGATGCACGCCAGAGACCACCCATGAACCAGAGACCGCCCATGAAAAAGGCACCCGAAGGTGCCCAGTTCGTGTTCAGGATCGTGGTTGCGAAGGCTCAGTCTTCAGAGACCATCTGTTCCTTGGCAATCGCCAGGCATTCGGCGCGTTTGGCGCGGATCGTGTCTGCGTCGGACTTGTCGCCCAGATCGGCAGCAACCTTGCGCACGACGTCCTCGTGTCCCGCTTCTTCGAAATCCGAGTGAATGACTTCACGAATATAGCTTTCCATCTCGGCGTCATTTTTGCCCAACATCTCGCCGGCCCATTGTGCCAGCAGCTTGTTGGCCCGTGCTTCGGCTTTGAACTGCATTTCTTCGTCATGGGCGAACTTGGATTCAAAGGCGCTTTCGCGATCGTCAAAGGTGGTCATGGGTTTTCCCTTGGTCGTGTCTGGAACATCCGTTTCCCCCGATATGCCTTCCCTTGGGGCGCAGGGCAACCCCGCTAGCGCTGACAAATGCGCGTCAAAGCGACATTCTTGCCCATGCGGGGCCTTTCGCTTATAGGGCGGGGCAACGATGGGAGTCACTTTGACCCCCGTGAAGAGGAAAAGACCCCATGGCACGGCGCAAAAAGATCTACGAAGGCAAAGCAAAAGATCTGTTCGAGGGGCCCGAGCCGGGCACTTTGGTGCAATATTTCAAGGATGATGCCACCGCGTTCAATGCCGAAAAACGCGATATCATCGAAGGCAAGGGCGTGTTGAACAACCGTCTGAGCGAATATTTCATGACCGGGCTTGGCCAGATCGGCGTGCCGACTCATTTCCTGAAACGCCTGAACATGCGCGAACAGTTGATCCGCAGCTGCGAAATCGTGCCGCTGGAAGTGATCGTGCGCAATTTCGCCGCTGGGTCGATCTCCAAACGTCTGGGCATCGAAGAGGGCACGCCAATGCCGCGCCCGATCGTCGAGTTCTCCTATAAAGATGACTCGCTGGGGGATCCGCTGGTGCCCGAAGAATACATCATCGCCTTTGGCTGGGCCTCGCAGCAGGACATGGACGATATCGTCGCGCTGGCGCTGCGGGTGAATGATTACCTGTCCGGCGTCATGTATGCCGTTGGCATCAAGCTGATTGATTTCAAAATCGAAATTGGCCGGGTCTACGAAGGTGATTTTCAGCGCCTGATCGTGGCCGACGAAATCAGCCCCGACAGCTGCCGCCTGTGGGACATCGAAACCGGTCAGAAACTGGACAAGGACGTGTTCCGCCGCGACCTTGGCGACCTGGCCGATGCTTATACCGAAGTGGCGCGCCGCCTGGGGGTTCTGCCCACCAACGTCACCCACGCCCCGAAACCGACCCTGATCAACTAAGGATACCTGCGATATGAAAGTCCGCGTCGATGTCATGCTGAAAACCGGAGTTCTGGACCCGCAGGGCGAGGCCGTGCGCCACGCGCTGGGGAACCTGGGCTTTGCCGGGGTTGAAACCGTCCGCCAGGGCAAGGTGATCGAGCTGGAGGTGGCCGAGGGCACCTCCGAGGCGGTGATCAAGGACATGTGCGAAAAGCTGCTGGCCAACACTGTGATCGAAAACTACGAGATCCAGGTGCTGTAAACGCCATGCGGGCCGCTGTTCTGACAGCTTGCCGGCGACTAAAAGCTGAGCTTTGCCAGGGCCTTGGGGGCGGACGTTGTGATCAACGCACGCGATCCCGGCGCGCTGGATCGGTTGAAAACAGCGACCGGCGGCGGAGCCCATGTGGCGGTCGAGGCCCTGTGGGGGAGGCCACAACCGTGGGCGCGATGGGGTCCCTGCGCAAGCTGGGGCGCATTGTTCAGATCGGCATGCCAGCGGGCGATCACGCCACCATGACGCTGCCCTGGGACGTGGTTTATGCTGGCCAACTGGCCATTTACGGCACGCGCGGCATGCCCTGCCACCGCTCTCCCAGCCTGTTAAACCTGATCCAAGGCGGTCATGTCGACCTGACCCCCTTGATTGCGCGCCGGATTTCGTTAAGTCAGGCGTCAGACGAACTTGCTGCCTTTGATGGCCCGACGCCGCCCGGTGTCGCCGCCATCACCGATTTCACCTGCTGAGAGGACCCGAGCCCATGAAAGCCGCCGTCATCGTATTCCCCGGATCCAACTGTGACCGTGATCTTGCCGTGGCGTTCGAACGCGCGGGCGCCGATGTCACCATGGTCTGGCACAAGGACACGCACCTGCCTGAGGGGCTGGATATCGTTGGCGTTCCCGGTGGGTTCAGCTTTGGCGACTATCTGCGCTGCGGCGCGATTGCGGCGCAAAGCCCGATCACCAAATCGCTGATCCGTCATACGGAACGCGGCGGTTATGCTTTGGGGATCTGCAACGGCTTTCAGGTGCTGACTGAAACCGGCATTCTGCCTGGTGCTTTGATGCGCAATTCCAACCTTAAGTTCATCTGCAAACCCGTTGGTTTAAAAGTGGAAAGCACCGAAAGCCCGTTCACCGCGGGCTATACGCTGGGCCAGGAAATTACCGTGCCCGTGGCGCACCATGACGGCAATTACAACGTCACCTCCGAAAAGCTGAAACAGCTGCGCGACGAAGGCCGGGTGGCGTTCACCTATCTTGACAACCCGAACGGTTCGACCGGCGATATTGCAGGCGTGATTTCCAAGAACCGCCGCGTGCTGGGCATGATGCCGCACCCGGAACGCGCGGTGGATGAAAACCACGGTGGCACGGACGGGCAGGCGATGTTCCGCTCTGTCATGGACAGCCTGGTCGCGGCCTGACTTGTGGACGCCCCCTTAGGGGCGTAACCTTGGGCCATGTCCGACACCGACATCACACCTGACGCTGCCGCGCTGAATGCCGGCCTGTCCTGGCGCCAGCGCCTGACGCTGCTTGCGTTGGTGACGGTGGCTGTGACGGTGGTCTGGGTTTCGAACAATTGGTTGACGGTGCGATACACGGAAACCACGCGGTCGCGCGCCGAACTGCGTCTGGCGCTGTATTCCGGCAATTTGATTTCTGAATTACAGCGAAATTCGGTCGTGCCGCTGTTGCTGTCACGCGATCCGGCGCTGATCAACGCATTGAATTCGGATGATTATGCGCAAAGCTCGCAGCGGCTGATCTCGTATCGCGATGAAATCGGCGCGGCGTCCCTGTTGCTGCTGGACGAAAGCGGGCGGGCGGTGGCGGCGACGGATCGCGAACGGCTGGGCTCGGCCCATCGACCCGAGCCGTATTTCGTCAGCGCGCTGCGCAGCTCGGACACCGTGTTCACCACATTCCAGACCGAAGCAGGGGCGTTTGAATTCACCTATTCGCGCAAGATTGAAGCAGCGGGCACCCTGATTGGCGTCATCGTGGTCGAGGTCGACCTGCGCAAGTTCGAAAGCGGCTGGTCCGGAATTTCCGATGCGGTTCTGGTGATGAATTCCGAAGGTCAGGCGATTCTGTCCACCGAACCCAAGTGGCGCGGGTTGAGCGAGGACGAGGCCCTGGCTGCCCTGTCGGCGCCGTCCGCCATCCAACGCGCCATTCAGGCCACGGCCGACTGGGCCGCGCTGCCATCCGACGCCTTTCTGTCGCGCGCCGTGATGCGTCAGGAGGCGCGCATTCCCTTCCAGGGTTGGCGCATGGCGTCTTTCACCACCTATGCGTCTGTTCGCGAACGGGTGAACGGGGTGCTGGCGCTGGAAATCATGGGCTTTGCCATCCTTTTGGCGCTGACGTTTTATGTGATCAGCCGCCGCGCCACGTCGCGTTCGGTGCTGTTCCAGTTGGAATCGGCGGAGCTTCGCCAGTTGAATGCCGCCTTGCAGCGGGAAGTCGCCGAGCGTCAGAAGGCGGAAAAGAACCTGCAAGTGGCCGAACAGACCTTGGCGCAGAGCTCAAAACTGGCGGCGTTGGGTGAGATGTCAGCGGCCGTGTCACATGAGCTGAACCAACCCCTGGCAGCGATGAAAACATACCTGGCCGGGGCGAAATTGCTGCTGCAACGCAAACGGCCAGATGAGGCGCTGTCATCGTTTCAACGCATTGACGATCTGATCGAACGCATGGGCGCGATTACACGCCAGTTGAAAAGCTATGCCCGCAAGGGGGGCGATGCGTTTGAGCCATTGGACATTAGGCTTTGCGTCTCATCGGCGCTTTCGATGATGGAGCCGCAGTTGAAGCGGCGCCACGTGCGCATCACCCGCAATATCCCGCAACAGGCGGTGATGGTGATGGGCGATCGGCTGCGTCTGGAACAGGTGCTGATCAACCTCATGCGCAACGCCATTGATGCGACCAAATCGGTTGATGATCCGCAGGTCGATATCCTGCTGACAGGCGGCGCGCACGCGGTCATTACTGTGCGCGACAATGGCGACGGGGTCGAGGATTTGGACAGTCTGTTCGAACCCTTTTACACCACCAAGGCCCCCGGTGACGGGGTCGGGTTGGGGCTTGCGATCTCCTCGGGCATCGTGAACGATTTCGGCGGCCGTCTGACTGCCCGCAATGGGCAGGACGGGGGGGCTGTATTCGAGGTGGAACTTCCTATCTTGGGAGTTGAAGAAGAGACAACAGAGGCCGCGCAATAAGCGGTTCGGAAGGGTACGACCATGGCACAGGCAATGAAAATCGCGATCGTCGATGACGAACAGGACATGCGGCAAAGTATTTCGCAATGGCTGGCGCTGTCGGGGTTTGACACCGAAACATTCCCGTCCGCCGAAGACGCGTTGAAGGGGCTGGGCGCGGATTACCCAGGCGTTGTGATCAGCGACATTCGCATGCCCGGCATGGACGGCATGCAGTTTTTGAAGAAACTGATGAGCCTGGACAGCGCGTTGCCCGTCATCATGATCACCGGCCATGGCGATGTTCCCATGGCGGTCGAGGCGATGCGGGTCGGGGCCTATGATTTCCTGGAGAAACCCTTCAATCCGGACAAGATGACCGAGCTGGCCAAGAAGGCGACCCAAGCGCGGCGCATGACGCTGGACGCACGCGCGCTGCGCCGTGAATTGGGCGATGGCTCGACCATGATGAAAAAGCTGATCGGCGCCAGTCCGGTCATGGAACGCTTGCGCGAGGATCTTCTGGATCTGGGCCAGGCCGATGGGCACGTTCTGATTGATGGCGAAACCGGCACCGGCAAAACGCTGGTCGCCCATGCGCTGCACGCGGTTGGGGCCAAGGCCGGGCGCAAATTCGTCGTCGTCGCCTGTGCAGGGCAGGAGGAGGACGATCTGGGTCGCCGCCTGTTTGGCCCGATGGAGGAGGGGGGCACCCAGCCTCTGGTCGAAGAGGCCCGTGGCGGCACGCTGGTCTTGGAAGACATCGAAGCGCTGCCCGACAAGTTGCAGGCAAAACTGTTGGCCTGGATCAACGATCAGGGCACGCCGGCGGAAACCCGTGTGGTGGCAATTTCAAACCTTCAGGAACAGGGCAAGACCTCTGAGGACAGCATGCGCCCGGACCTGTATTACCGTCTGGCGGCGATGAAAATCACCCTGCCACCGCTGCGCCAACGCGGCGAAGACATCCTGATGCTGTTTACGCGTTTCGCCGACCAGTTCGCCGAAGAATATGGCTGTCCCGCCCCCGGCGTGACTGCGCAAGAGGCCGCGCAACTGTTGCAAGCGCCCTGGCCGGGTAACATCCGCCAGCTGATCAATATCGCCGAACGGGCGGTTTTGCAGAACCGTCGCGGTTCAGGCACGATTTCCAGCCTGTTGATGAATGATCACGACGAGGTACAGCCGGTCATGACGACCGAGGGCAAGCCGCTGAAGGAATATGTCGAAGCGTTCGAACGTATGTTGATCGACAACACGATGCGCCGTCACAAGGGATCCATCGTTGCTGTGATGGAGGAGCTGTGCCTGCCGCGCCGGACCTTGAACGAGAAGATGGCCAAATACGGTTTGCAGCGGTCGGACTATCTGTAAGTGTCGTCAAACGGAATGCGCGCCAAAAAGTGGGCACCGGTTTTTGGAACACCGCGCATGTTGCCAAACGGAATGCCTGCGGCATGCTTTAGCTTTGATTGGCGTGTGAGGCTGATGTATGCGTGTAAGTAATTTACGCGTTAGCAAGGTATGGCGACATGGCAGCTCCGATAAACAAGTTGAAACAGGCCCTGGCGGCGGATCAGGTGCAGGTCGGGCTGTGACTGGTGCCTGATTGATGGCGAACATGGGCCGTAAACCCGACGGCCATTCTGGGCCAGCTGCGCGCGCTTGGTCAGTTCGACGTGGCCCCTGTGGTGCGCGTGCCGATTGGCGAAGAATGGGTGATCAAACAGGTCATGTACCTGGGGGCGCAGTCGCTGTTGATCCCGATGATTGACACTGGCGAACAGGCGGCGCGCATGGTGCGGGCCACGCGCTATGCCTCCGAAGGCGTGCGCGGTCTGGGCGCGGCTGTTGCGCGGGCCTCAGGCTTTGGCGCTGATGCTGATGCTGATTTTGTCGCGACGGCTGCGGATCAGGTCTGTCTGTTGCTTCAGGCCGAAACGCGACTGGCGCTTGAAAACACTGATGATATCGCCAATACCGATGGTGTCGATTGCGTGTTTATCGGCCCGGCGGACATGGGATACCCAGGAAATTCCGGTGCCCCTGAAGTGCGCGAGGCCATCGCCCACGCCGTGTCCCGGATCAAGGCGGCGGGCAAGGCTGCGGGCATCATCCACTATGATGCGGCTGACTTTGGCTACTACCGGAAATTTGGCATCAATTTCCTGGGCACCGGCGCGGATGCGTCGCTGCTGCGCGTTGCCATGCAGGCCAATGTGGCAGCAGCTCGGGCGGCAATCCGCGATTGACGGTCTGGCCGCGCGGGTGCAGCGATCTGCTTTTCCTCTTGCCTTAAATATCCTCGCCGAAGGCAAGAAAACCAGAGCGTCAGCGATGCGCCGCACCGCGGCGCACCACCCCGACCGGTAAGGAGGGCCCCGAAGGGGCATGACGTCAGGGCGGAACTGGGCGGAACTGGGCGCAACTGGGGGGCCTAGCTGCGCCGCGCGTGAAAGATGAACCCCAACAGGTTCAACAACAGCTGGGCCGCCAGCGTTGCGGTGGTGCCATCGGGTCGTAATCCGGCGCCACTTCGACCAGATCGATGCCGACGACCTTGTGGCCTTGCGCCAGGCCCTGCATCAGATCCAACAGCTCGTAATACTGGAACCCGCCATGGCTGGGCGTGCCCGTACCTGGCGCAATCGAGGGATCGAACCCGTCGATATCAATGGTGATATACAGCCGCGCGCCCTTGGGCAGCCGCGCCAGCACCGCATCATTGCCCAGCTTGCGCATCTGGCGCATCGACAGGATGTCAGAGCCCATCTCGCGCGCCGCCTCGTACCCGTCCTTGGCGGTGGGCGACACGTTGCGAATGCCGAACAGGAACTGCCCGGTGACATAGGGCTTTTCGGCGGCGCGGCGCATACAGTTGCCATGACCGTTGCGCACCCCATGGCGCACATCGACAAAATCCAGATGTGCGTCGATCTGCAACACGTGAATGTCGCTCTGATCGTCAAAGGCGTTGATACAGGGGATCGTCACCGAATGATCGCCCCAGCATGACGGGCGAAGCCCCCGCCACCAGAATCGCGCGCACGCCTGTTTCGATATTGGCGTGGCTTTGGTCGGTGTTGGTATGGATGATGTCAGCGTCACCAATGTCGACGATGCGCACGTCTTCGCCCAGATAGGTCGCGTCATCCCCGTGGTCATAGGCCCCCGCATGGCCAAAGGAAAACAGGGTCGAGGCCTCGCGGATCGCTCGCGGCCCAAATCGTGCACCGGGGCGGAACTGCGTGCCGAAATCAAATGGCGCCCCCAGAATGGCAACATCGGCGTCAATCGCATCCCAATCCGCGACATAGGGCTTTTTGCCAAAGGTCGCGATGCCCACGAAGGGCAGATTCTGCCGCCCGGTTTCATATCCGCCTTTGCTCACGCGTGTCCCTCGTGTTTTGGTCCGGCCAGCCTGCGCGGGATGCGGCAAAAGGACAAGGGAGCCGTTTGGGTCTTTTCACATGGGCAGGCAACGCGTTACATCGCGGGGATACCGCGCCAGGAGAACAGACATGAGTAAAACCCCGCATTTCCCGCCCCCGCCGCCGATCCCGCCGAAAACCCGGCTGTTTCAGCGCACGCCACCGGCGATGTTCCCGCCCATTTTCGGCCTGTTCGGGCTGGGCCTGGCCTGGCGCCGCGCCAGCGAAACCTATGGTATGCCGTCGGGGATCGCCGATATGCTGCTGGGCGGCGTGACCCTGTTGTACCTGTTCGCCGTCGTCGCCTATCTGGCCAAAGTGGTGCAACGCCCTGGCGTGTTCCACGAAGATCTGCGCATTCTGCCGGGCCGTGCCGGTCTGGCGGCAATGATGCTGTCGGGCATGTTGCTGGCGTCATCCTTGGTGGTCTATTCCACCGCCTTGGCACAGGTGGTTCTGGCGCTTGCGCTTGGCGGCCATGTGCTGTTGGCGCTGACGCTGGTGCGTGACCTTGTCACCGGACCCGAGGAGGCCCGCGTGGTCACCCCCGTCTGGCACCTCAGTTTCGTCGGCTTCATTCTGAGCCCGCTGGCCGCACTGCCGCTGGGATGGGGCATCTATAGCGTGGGCGTGTTCTGGGCGACCTTCGCGCTGGCCGTGGTGGTCTGGGGCATTTCGATCCGCCAGTTGATCAAACGTGATGTGCCGCCGCCCTTGCGCCCGCTGATGG
>Ga0209345_10006806_pt1 | contig 10291 bp, 8 predicted proteins | sample Cruoilmetagenom7_FD_187294 | JGI IMG/M metagenome (GOLD analysis project Ga0209345, IMG submission 187294) | Oil polluted marine microbial communities from Coal Oil Point, Santa Barbara, California, USA - Sample 7 (SPAdes) (version 2) | ecosystem: Environmental > Aquatic > Marine > Oil seeps ... | reverse complement strand
CGCCGGGCAGCGCCCGATCCGCCCCCACGGGCGGGCGCTTTGCACCCACCCTCGGATCGGGCACTGCCCTGTGTTTAAGCTCGGACACCCCACCACATTTGACATCCCGCCGCAAATCCCCAACACTCTGCCACGGACGCACATCCCAAACGGAAACACCCTGTTATGAAACACTTCGCCATCCTCCCTGCCCTCGCCCTGCTTGCCGCTTGTGCGACTCCGCAAGAGCAATGCATCAACACCGCCTCAAACGAGGTGCGCGCCATTCGTTCGGCCATCAACACGGCCCAAGGCAACATTGCGCGTGGCTATGCGATCCATCGTCATACCGAGAGCTATCAGGTGCCCGACGTTTGCTATGACAACAACAAAAAGCCTTACCGGTGTTTTGACATCGAATATCGCACCATCGAAACCCCCGTCAGCATCAATGTGGCCGAGGAGCGGCGCAAGCTGGCGAACCTGAAGAAACACCTGCCGACCGCCACCCGCAAAATGAATGCGGGTGTGGCCAGTTGTCGGGTTCAGTTCCCCGAATAGTGTTCGCGGTATCGTTACCGCATCACATGCACACCGCATTGCGAATAACGCACAACGCGTGCGGCGGTCGAGCCCAAGAAGAAGTCTTGCAAGCCCGGCTTGTGCGAAGCAATCACGATCAGATCAACGCCATTGTCCTTGGCATAATCGACGATTGACCCGCCGGGGTGGCCAACGATGACTTTGGTTTCAACACCCTTCACCCCGTCCGCTTCGGCCTTTAGGCTGGCCTCGATCTCGGCGCGGTTCTTTTCCATCTGACCTTCGGGCAGATAGCCCGCCACATAGCCGGGGATCACCTCGACCACGGTTAGCAGGGTGATCTTGCCCCCCTCGCCACGCAATTTTTTTGCGATCTCAACGGCCTCGGCGGTGTCGTGTTCGTGGTCCAGCGCAACGGGGACCAAAATGTTAGTATACATAGCAACGTCTCCTTTTGATGTAGTTGGACTATATCGCATCCAGAATAGCGCTACGATGATGCAAATCAAACTGGAACAACGCGGTTAACCATCTATTTACCATTTTCATCGACAGTCGTTCACGGGGAATGAGGTGTGAATGGTCCGCGTAATAGTCGTGTTAATTTTGGTGATTTTGCCCGCTACGGCGCAGGCAGGCGCATGGCTGCGCGAAAAGGGGACATTATTTTTATCGTGGTCTAACAGCATTTCAACCCTGCCCGACAGCCTCTATGCCACCGACACATCGCTCTATGCCGAATATGGCCTGACGCCGCGCCTGACAGTCGGGTTTGACGGGTATCTGGGGGCACAGGGCAAGGCCTCCGAGGCCTATTTGTTCGTGCGGCTTCCATTGGGTAAGCAAGACCGTCCTGCGCCCATCGCCCTGACGTTCGGGTTCGGCGCAAAATCGATCCCGAACCCTTGGGGCACCACAACCGAACAATCTCTGGCCAAGGTCGGGTTCTCGTGGGGGCGCGGGTTGAAACGCGGCTGGCTGGGGTTTGATGCCTCGGTGATGTCGGTGGTTCAATCGTCGCTTTTTGTGCCGGGGCAATCGGGCACCAGCTTTAGCGCCGATTTCACATTTGGCCAAAAACCTTCGGAACGGTTGATGCTGATCTGGCAGCTACAGACGGGCAAAACCACCAACGGGCCGACCTATGCCAAATTCGCCCCATCATTGGTCTGGTCCTTAAGTGGCGGCAAAAACAGCATTGAAATCGGTCTGGTTAAAGGCTTGTCGGGGGACGAAACCCAAAGCCTGAAAATGGGATTCTGGAAGAGCTTCTGACGCCAGCCTTGAAATACGGATTTATGGTCGCTAAAATATATTTCTGTTGTATTTCAGCATTTCAATCCATATTTTCTCTCAGTTTTTCATAGGCCCCGACGATGCCCAATGATACCACACACGCCCTTCGTTCCCATCATGATCTGGTTTTATCCTACTACCGCGTGCGCCGTGCCATTGGCATATTGGGAGTGATTTTGCCCATAGTCCTGATCATCGGCGGCATACTGTCCAACAACCAGATAGAGCCATCGATCAGCGATTTCTACCACACCACCATGCGCGATATTTTTGTTGGAACCCTGTTTGCAATCGGTATTTTTCTGATTTCCTACAAGGGTTATAAACGCGACGTAGGGGAATGGATTTCCGACGACTGGGTTGCCACGCTTGCCGGTATTGCCGCCTTTGGTCTGGCGCTATTTCCAAACGAAAGCCAAGCTGTTGTGACCGTTTCCCAAGAGGCTCTTGGCCTGAAGGTTAGTTCGATATTCCATTATGTTTCGGCTTTGACATTCTTCATTTGTCTGGGAGTTTTCTGTTACTATAAATTTCCTAAAACCGCCAAACCTGTTCGGCGCCGGATTTATTTCTGGTGTGGCCATGTTATCGTTATCTCGACAATCCTGATCACCATCACATCGTATATGAAGATAAAAGGCAGCCCTGAAATGAAGGCCATGGTGGTGGATTGGAACCTCGTTCTCTGGCTCGAAGCCATTGGTGTTTGGGCTTTTGCGTTCTCGTGGCTGACCAAAGGCAAAGCGGATTTGGCCTTTAGCAAAAATGCCCGAAAAGCCCACGCGCAAGAGCAAGCCGCCAAGTAGAACAGCGCCTAACGTCTAGCCAATGCTGGCAAACACATCATACATCACCGGCTCGAAATTTTTGCAAAGCGTATTGAACCTCTGATGATAGGCTTGCATTTCATCCGAGCGCAGCAGAGCCTGAAAATGATCGCGGGTTTCCCATTGGGTATAATTGGCGATCCGCGTTTGGGCGTCGTTGACATGCATTGCGGCCCCAACAAAACCGGGCTGTTTACTAACAAACACATCACAAGCAATCTTTAACTCGTCCAGTAGATCCTGACAGGTGCCCGGCATTACTTCAAATGTGGTAATGACAGTTTGAACATCGTTGTCCTTTGAAATTATCGGCATCGGCAGTCCTTTCCTCGTCTGGCTTATCCATCTTTGGGCTCGATCACGGTCAGGCCCAGCATACGCCAAACCTGCATTCCACCACGATAATAATAAATTTTGTCGGCAGGATACCCCGCCTTGATCATTGCGCGAATGGCGGTTGGTGACTGGCCACACCATGGTCCATTGCAAAACAATGCCACGGGTTTTGCATCATCACAAATCCAGCCATCAAAATCTATCTCGCAGCCCAATTCATCCAATCGGTCTGAAACTTCGGTATAGGCTATATGCTGCGCACCCGGGATGGTGCCGTTATTATACCACTTGGCAACACGGCTATCGACCAAAACAGCATCTGGGTCTTGCAACATTGCAATCACTTCTTGTTCCCCGATCGGCGTGACGCCTTTGGCTGGAACCATTGGTTGCACGCAGAAATTCGGGCACGGTCGCGACGTGCGTGCCCAATCGCCATCAATACGGTTTCCATTGTCCTGAATGCGCGAAATTTCAACCACACCCGCCTCGGTTTCAACCGGAACCGACATCACATTGGGGCCGATATTAACCGGTTTGTTTTGCGCATAAGAAATCGCCGGAGCGCCCAAAACCAGAACCAAACTCAAAATTGTAAGAAATCGCATACGTCCCTCCATCTGCTGCATTTCTTACAAAGCTGCGCCACTTGTGCAAATAGGTCAACCCATCAGACTCTAGGCGTGGCAAAAGCAGGATGCACAACGGCACCCTGCTTTCCTGCTCTGACATCCAGAAAAATATTAAAGCGGGCGGTCGATCCGCGCTGTCAATTGGATTTTACCTTTGCAGGCAACAGACCAATTCACCCAAACTTCGTTGTAATTGGTTCCGGAAGTACCGTTGGTGTAGGGCATCGTACTCACCCGCGTCGAAGTACCCGAGGTAATCATCCCGTCCGCAATCAATGAGGTAACACGCCTCGTGTAGGCCCCGAATGGCAATGTCGGAGCAAAAGCCACTTTCCACGTTTGAGCATTGGTATTTTGCGAATACTCAATGATAGCCGGATTTTGCACGCGCTCATTGACGCCGTTGAAAGTATTGGCTTCAAATACAATGTTGCGAAACCCCCAAAAATTCAGGTTTGCATAGGTAGTGTCAACTTTCTCGACCCTGTCGATGGCGCCGGACAAGGCACGGAACGAATTGCCGGTAATGACCAACCCGTCAATGGAATGCCCCGTGCCATAAGGCGTGATGACAATCCAGTTGAACCACGCTGCCGCGCGGCTAACAACGAACACGTTATCGGTAATCGTTAAACCACCAAACGTATAAGCAGCGCCCAAATCAGGGTCTTCATCGTGTTCATTGGTCAGCTCGATAAAGCTGTTATCAACATAGTTGCCATCAACGATCGAATTTAGGTTGGTATTTGTGAAAATGACCCCAGCCGTGCGCAGGCCATTGGTTTCAGTGTCACCTTGGTACCAATGATTGCCCGTCAGAATGGTGCCAACCCCCGCCAACACAGCAAAATGACCAAAGCGATGTGCCTGATTATTGCGGATTTTCGCATCATTCTTGTTCACGTTCAGCATCACGGTTGTACGGTCTTGAGCCCTTAATCCCATTTCGTTTGATAGAAACTGGTTGCGGTCGATATGAATGTCCTGACACCCCAAACCAATTGATGTGATCCCGCGATCCTTTGGCTTGGAAATACTGCTGTCTCTGATCTGAAACATCCGGCCATCCGGTGGCAGCATCACAGCACTAGCTTCGCCATTACAAATGATTTCCACATCATCAATCGCAAAGCGGCTCATTTTGACGAACCCGCTGAAATCCAGCACATATTTGAAACGCTTAAACGTAAAATTCTGTGTGCCACCCGCATCAAACAATGCGTGATTTAGCGTGATGGTACCAGCCCCCACGTTTTTTGAACGCACGTATACTTCACGCCCAACGCCGTTGCCTTGTACCAATGATCCCACCGCAACGTTGGCAACATCTGCAACCGCAGTCAGGGTTTTGGGATCAGAAATCGAATAGGTCGCCGCCGAGACCACAACATCCGTGTCCCATGCAGCCCCGGCAACAACCTGAATTTGACCATTGCGTAAAACGCGACGGGATTCGAAAATGTCTAAGTTGGAAACGGCCGCCTGCACATCAATCGGCGCCGTTAATTCCACCCGTCGTCCCCCCATGTCCAGCGATTCATGATCTGAATAATTGAGAAGTGTCTGCAACGCTTTCTTAAGCGCCAGTTCCTCGTCCCCAAAGGCGTTGATGTAGGTGGGCAGGTCAAAGTTTTTGCGTAAAACCAGTCGCTTGCTCACCGGCATCGTCACAGTGCCCTCAAACCGGACAGGGCTTTCAAACGTCACATGATCGCCCAGATAATAGGTGCCCGCCGAAATCAATACACGACGCCCGTTCGCCGCCGCATCCGCAGCCTCAAAGGCGGCTTCGTCATTTGCAACACCGTCCCCAACAGCGCCGTAATCCTTCACATCCACCCAGTCCATCATGTCGCGTAAAAAAGCGCCTGTAATGTCCTCGATCTCGATGTCATCAATGCGTACAACACCTCCAGTAGGCCCAGTCAGGTCCAGCCCGAAATGACCGTATATCGGCGCACCGCCCCACTGCATATCCACGCCATTGCGCACACCGGCACCAACGATTGCCGAAACCGTAACAACTTCACCATATGTTGTTAGCGTCACGCTGGGTCCAACCTCGATCAGCCCGTCAACATGCCCATCCGACGCGTCACCAGCCCAGCCCGCAATCCGAACCGTCGCCAGATTGCCACTGACAGCTTTGACCCGTGCTGTAATGCGCAGATAGCATCCTGGCAGCATGGGGGTTTGGCCCATATAGCGCAGTTTTTGTGTTGCTGTGGTTTTTTGCATCTCCAGACAGCCGCCGAAATCCTGATCCGCAGGCACAAAGGCCGCGTTGGCCGCACTCGCGTAGGTGTCCTGCCCCACTGTGCCATCTTGGCTCGACCAAACGTCCAAACCGTCCACAAATTGTGGCGGCGTAAATACCAAACCTTCTGTAATTGCCTTATTCATCCTAGCCCCTTTCCACATATCCGGAACGCGCGTGCATCGTTGCGCCGGGGCCAAAGGCCACCATTGATCCGCTCAATTTTCAGTTCATGTTTGTAAAAATTCAGGCTTCTGACCCGAACAAAGGCAAATTAGCAAACAGGGGTTAACCGAAGTTAACCTTTGCGTTCGTTGCTCTTTCAGGCCGTATGGGTGCCGCCTCGGCTGTATCGTTGGCAATTTGTCACGATTTGATTTACGAGACCGTAACCCGCTGTTAAAACGGCTCGCGGAATTGAGACACTCAGACAAGGTGCTGCGCGACATGAACTACAGACACGAAATTGACGGCCTTCGTGCAATCGCCGTGATGGGGGTCATCCTTTACCACGTGGGCTTGAAATCCATCAGTGCCGGGTACGCAGGGGTCGATGTTTTCTTTGTCATCTCTGGCTTTCTGATCGGCGGTATTATCTTTCGCCAACGTGCAAACGGCACCTTCAGCTATCGCAATTTCTATGCCCGCCGCGCACGTCGTATCCTGCCTGCCTTATTCACCGTCATCCTGTTCTCCGCGCTGGCAGGCTTGCTCACTATGATGCCCCACACATTGCGATATTTTGGCGGGGCCGCGATGTCGACCCTGCTGTTCGTTTCAAACATCTGGTTCTTCGAGGTCATAGACTATTTCAACCCCGCAGCCCTGAAAGACCCGCTAATCCACACCTGGAGCCTTGCAGTAGAGGAACAGTTCTATTTCTTTGTGCCGCTTTTGTTCGGCCTGCTTTGGCGCTTTGGGGCAAAGACCTTATTTTGGGTATTCGCAGCATTGGCCCTCATCAGTCTAACCACCGCCATACTTACAAATGCCGATAGCCCAATGGCCGCATTTTACCTGATCCACACCCGGGCGTGGGAATTGTTCGCAGGGGTGCTTGCTGCACTTGTATTTCCGAAACTATCCGTCAATGCACGCAGATCAGGCTGGCTGGCAAACCTCGGCCTGTTGCTGATCCTTGGCGGGCTCGGCCTAATCCCCGCTCATGTCCCATGGCCCGGTGGCTGGACCATCATCCCTGTTGCGGGAACGGTGCTGGTTTTGTTGTTCGGACAGGCACCATCGCTGGCCCGCACAGCCCTTACATTGCGCCCCCTAACCATCATCGGATTGATCAGCTACTCGGCTTACCTGTGGCACCAACCGGTAATCAGCTTTCTCGACCTCAGCGGACACCCACTGTCGGACTGGCCACAGGCCATTGCCACAGTTGCAGCCATCCTTGCGGCCTCATGGCTAAGCTGGCGCTATATTGAACAACCGTTTCGCAGTGGTTCCACCCTTTCCAAAAGCTTTGCACGGGGTAGCCTGATATTGGCAGGTCTGGGGATTGCCGCTTTCTCAATCGGCGGCCATATCACCAAAGGTTACCCGGATCGCATGCCGCCCGAAGTCCACGAACTACTGGCCTATGCTAAATCCCAGCCACCAACCTATAAGAAATGTCTTGCGGTGCGTAAAACCGTAACCGATTTGGAAATATCCAAACGCTGCATTCACGGTGCAAAAACCACCCCCAGCGTCGCCGTCTGGGGCGACAGCCATGCTGCCTTGCTCAGTCAGCCTCTTGGCACCGCATTGGGTGAACATGGTATGGCGCTGCAGGAACTGACCCTGTCCTCCTGCCAGCCGATCCCGAACATGTTGAACTTCGGTCAAACCCGTGCTGCGAAATGTGGACAGTTTAACGCCCAAGTGATGGACTATCTGTTGGCAACATCAACACTCAAAACCATCATCCTGCACGCCACTTGGGGCAGCTATATTTCAAATGAAGATTCAAGCAGTTGGGTTGGCGATCTTTTGGAGGATAATCTTTATTCATACCCCAGTAACAAGTCCCCCTTGATGTCAGACATAGAACGCAAAAACGCGATTTCTGTAGAATTGGGCAGGGCCATCACAGCGCTGCGCAAAGCCGGAAAAACTGTGATTTTGGTTCAGGCTGTCCCCTCACCAGGCTTTAATCCGACAAAATACTATGGCCGGAACTTATGGTATGGTGAAAAGCTGGATCAAAACATCGGATTCGACCAGGCGCTCTTTAGCCAAAGCCCGATGGATGTGCATGAGTTTATATTTGATGTCGCCAACAACGCTGGTGCAATTGTTTTCGACCCGCAAAACCAGTTTTGCCAAGATGGCATTTGTTACGTGATCAAAAACGGCGAGCCGCTGTATTTTGATGGCAGTCACTTATCATTGCCCGGCCTTGCGCTTGTTGTCCCGTCGCTGGCTGATGTTGTTAAATCAACAAATTAACACCACTAAAAGCGTAAGCGTCCACCGCTTACATGGCACCTCTCTCCCCTGTCGAGGAGAGATCAGACTACACTGTCTCTGTAGAAGAGGTTTTGATCCGGCTGCATAATCTTGGCATCGACAAATCGAAAGACACCATTCAGCGCTATTGCCACTTTCCACAGGAAATTGATCAGGTTGCCTAAACTTGGTACGCGTTGCGTAGAAACCCTACTTTCCGCGCTCGCACGGGGTACCGCGTGTTGATAACCGTCGCGTTCTCAGCGGCATTATCCATGTGCTGAAGCACGGCCTCCAATGCGGGATGCGCCGTCCGAATATGGCCCGCACAAAGGGAGGGTTGAACTCCAAGCTACACGCCGTTTGCGATGGGTTTGGCAAGCTGAAGGATTGGCGGCGTATATCAACCCGATATGAACGCTGTGCCCATACATTCTTCTCCGCAATCTGCATCGCTGCTTTTGTGATTTCCTGGATTTAACGAGTCCTGCCCCTAGTGCAACCCTCGACGGGAGAATGCCAGGGGAGAGGCCACAGATCCGGTCAACTCGCAAAGCGACCATGGGGTCTAGGTGCTAGAGGAAGGGGCACGCCACATGAACCAGGTCGGGATCAGCGCGAGCAGGAATATACCGCATACGATAAGAAAGCCGTCCTGAAAGGCCGCGTTTGACGACTGGATCACCACGGTCTGGCCCAAGAAGCCTGCAGCCGCGGGCATGAGCTGAGAGTCTGGCAATCCCGATGTGTGCAAAAGGCCGGCAACCTCGCGCAAGAGTTCCATCGTAGTGGCATTGTCGCTGGTCTGGGTCGCGGCAAGAGCATCCGCATGCATGATCGTTCGCCGCTCGATGAACACCGCCAGAAGGTTCACCCCGAAGGCACCGCCAAGCTGCCGGGTGAAGTTCGAAGCGCCCGAACCCTGGCCGAGAAGGTGCGGCGGCAGAACCTTGAGCGCCCCCGACGAAATGGCGGGAAACACGAGACCCAGCCCCACGCGTGAGAGGATTGTCCACCAGGCGAGCGTCCAGAAGGCCGTATGGACATTTGCAGCTGTCATCAGCCAGGAGGACCCGGCAAAGACCACCATACCGATGCCGATCATGATTGGCGCAGGCACCTTGTCGGACAATCGCCCCGCAATGGGAAAGACCAGCAGCATCGCAAAGCCCGAGGGCATCAGAAGAAGGCCCGCCTGCGTGGGCGTCATACCCTGGATCTGCTGCACGAAGACCGGAAGCAGATAGGTAGAGCCGAACAGCCCCGCCCCCATGATGAAGGCAACGACCGAAGCCGCGGAGAAGGCGAAATTCGCAAAGAGCCGCATATCAAGCATCGGCTTGGTGGTATGCAGCTCCCAGACGACAAAGCCGATAGCCGAAACCGCCGAAATCGTGAAACCTGACAGAGTGATATTGGAATCCCATCCAAGCCGCTGTGCGTTCGTCAGCGTGCTGAGCAGTACCGCAAGAAAGATCGACAGGATCGCTACCCCGAAAAAATCAAAGCCCGGAATCGGCCCGCTTTCTTCACGACTGGGCAGAAACAGGTTCGACAGCAGCATGGCAAGGCCGGCGAAAGGCAGGCTCAGATAGAAAACGAAGCGCCAATCGAAGGCATCCATAAGTACGCCACCGATCCATGGCCCCAAAGCCGGAGCCAGCACGACGCCAACCCCATAAATCCCCATAGCCGCGCCGCGTTTGTCCGGTGGAAAGACCCTGAACAGCATGATCATGGCCAGTGGCTGCACGATGCCCGCCGCCGCACCCTGCACCACGCGGGCTAACGTCAGCACTGTCTCGTTCGGCGCAAGCCCCCCAAGGACCGAACCCGCAAGGAACACGCCCATTGCGGCATTCATCGTCAGCCGCATCCCAAAGGCACGGTTGGCCCAGTCGGCCAGCAGCATCGTGGCGGTCATGGCCGCCAGAAAGCCGGTCGAAATCCATTGAGCCTGCACCGCGCTGATGCCGAAA
>Ga0209345_10006805_pt1 | contig 10292 bp, 8 predicted proteins | sample Cruoilmetagenom7_FD_187294 | JGI IMG/M metagenome (GOLD analysis project Ga0209345, IMG submission 187294) | Oil polluted marine microbial communities from Coal Oil Point, Santa Barbara, California, USA - Sample 7 (SPAdes) (version 2) | ecosystem: Environmental > Aquatic > Marine > Oil seeps ... | reverse complement strand
GATAATCAAGATTATTAACCCTGCGATATAATACCGCAAATTCAGTCTAAGACTATTTGTTCTTGGCAAGGCATCAGCATGCAGTTTTAGCACTCTAATGCAAATGCTGATAACGCAGTCCAAGGGCTAATAGTCTTAGACCATTCATAATAAAATCAATAAGTTGGGACGACTAGAAATCCACATCTCTGCATCAAATTATTTTGAGATAGAGTGACTAACCCTGCAATAATTTTCTTTGATATGAAAATTTCTAGTCGTCCTGAATTACGGTATTATATCGCAGGGATAATAGTGGCGATCTCATTTAATTAATTATATCTTGAACAATCAACTGTAAATTTTTTCGGCCCCTAAATTCATTAATATCCAGTTTAAAGGTAATTTGATTTTTGTCACCTTCGGGTTTGAATAAATTTGGATGAATGCCAAAAGCGATGGCACCAATGCGTTTGGAAAAATCTGGGGTTTGTAAAGTCAGTTTGGTATGGCCTGATCCGACTTCTTTTTTATCCATGATATTAAACCATCCATCAAATAAAGGAGCAGGGAAGCTTTGTCCCCATGGGCCATGTTCTTGTAATTCTTCAGCTAAGGCCAAACAAAAGTCAATGGATTCTAATTCACCATCTGTTTCTATGGTGTGTTGGCGTTGTTCTTCGGTGAGAGAATCATTGACAGTTGTGTCAAATATTTCACGAAATTGTTCGTAATCTTGTTTATTGATTGATAATCCAGCAGCCATGGCATGCCCGCCAAATTTATGCATTAAATTAGGGTGGTTTGTTTCTATTTGTACCAGCGCATCGCGGATATGGAAACCACTGATACTGCGTGCAGACCCTTTGAGTATATCAGACTCATCATTTTCAGGAGCGAAGGCAATGACTGGTCTATTGGTTTTTTCTTTAATTTTAGAAGCCAATAAACCAACTACACCTTGGTGCCAACTGTTATGAAAAAGACAGATGCCGTTTGGCAATTTTTTTATTTTATCTAATTCATTAACCACACTGTCAGCTAAGAATTGCATATCTTTTTGTATTTCTTTGCGTTGCTGATTTATACCATCAAGTTCCTGAGCCAACCTAAAAGCTTTATTTTCATCATCAGTGATTAATAATTCAATGCCGATACTCATGTCTTCAAGGCGACCAGCAGCATTTAGTCTGGGTGCGATAACAAATCCAAATGTTTCAGTATTGGTTTTTTCAATTGCTCTATCAGCTACTTTTAACAAGGCTTTTATTCCAGCAACCGTATGCCCAGCTTTAATACGCTTAATACCTTCGGTGACCAGTATACGATTGTTATCATCGAGACCAACCATGTCGGCTACAGTGCCTAATGCAACAATATCTAGCCATTGTGCTAAGTTAGGTATGGGAATGTTTTTATCAACGAACCAATCTAAATCATTTAGCTGACTACGAATTTCAGCTAATAAATAAAATACTACACCAACTCCAGCAAGATTTTTACTAGGGAACTCGTCTCCATTTAGGTTCGGATTGACAATAGCATCGGCATTTGGCAAAACATCAGCCGGTAAATGATGATCTGTAATAATAACTTGTATATCAGCATCAATTGCAGCTTGCGTACCTTCAATTGAGCTTATTCCATTATCTACAGTAATGATTAAATCGGCCTGCATCTCTGCAAGAATGGGAATCAATTGTGTGCTTAATCCATAGCCAAAATCAAATCGATTAGGGACTAAATAATCTATATTGTGATGACCGAAAGCTTTAATGGCACGTAAACATAATGCGGTAGCTGTTGCGCCATCGGCATCAAAATCACCTACAATGACAATTTTTTTATTATCATTCATGGCATCAATAACTATCTGTGCGGCTGTTTTGATACCGGATAACTGATTGGGGTTGTGTAAGTTGGCTAATTTGTAATTAATTTGATCAATTTGTTTTATACCACGACTCAAATACAGTTTTTGTATGAGCTTTGATAAGTGAGAATTCTCTAACGGGTTAATATTTGGGACTTCTCTTCTTTTGATTTTGATCATTTAAGTTATTTTACTTTTTAGTTGTAAAAATTGCATAACTTACCATCACTTGCCAAGTAATAAAGCCAATGGAATTGATAAAAACATTACTGGATTGAATAGTATATGAAAAAACAAACCCTGCAATCAATCCGGCAATGATTAAGATAGGATAAGTGCTATTTGAGGGCTTGATTGGAGCAAATAAATGCACAGCAACTCCCGTTAATAATGCCCCTAAACCGCCTGATAATATAATGCTTGGTGTGTGTGTTAAGTTTAACTGTAATAGTTCATAACGGGTTATAGCCAGATGTGCAACACCTGTATAAATTGAGATGCTGGCAAGTATCATTAAGAGTATTCTAAATACGTTTAAATGTTTTTGAAAAGGCGCCATGACCAATAAGGCAAAAACGGTACCTATCAATATATCAATAATGGATACACCTAAGATATAAGGAAGACCAAAACCTTCTAGATACGATAAGGGAATGATCAGCAAGCCTGAAATTATTGCAAAAATTAAGCTGTTTGTTAGAGATAAATTGGTCACTTTCATTGCGCTCACCTTTTTTGCTAATTATATTGCATTCCCTAAACGGTCTAGGAGGGTGGGCTCGCCATATCCTAGTTCTTTAATTCTCTCTAATTGAGTTTTGGCATCCCCAACTATGACATAAATCATGTGTTGTTCATTAAGATTTTCTTTAATAATGTCTCTTGCTTGATCTAATGTCAGTGCCTCTAATTCTTTTTGATTTTGTTCGATGTAATCATCGGCATAATTAAAGGAATCAATATTAGTAGCAACTGACATGAGTTGGCGTATTGTTTCAAATCTTCTGCTGTTGCCTTTGACGATTAAGTTTTTTGTCACAGCTAACTCTTCTGGTGAGAAGGATGTGTCATAATTACTAAACTGATCCTTAATTATTTTTAAAGATTCTAATGTTACATTGCTTCGTACTTGGGTGGCAGCGATAAATGTACTTTGGATATTACTGTTTTTGATATATGAATAAGCACCGTATGTATAGCCTTTTTCGATTCTCAAAATTTGCGTCAGTCTTGCACTAGAGCCACCTCCCATGCGATTGTTGACTATACTTAGTCTGTTAGCATCTTCATCTTGAACATTTATGACAGGTTTGCCTACATAAATGGCAGATTGTTTAGCACCAGGAAAATCAACAAAATAAACTTTTGGAGTTGTTGTTTTTTCAGGAGTTGTAAAACTAGGTAAGGTAATATTTTTAGATTGCAATTTTTCATCAAGTTGAGATAAAGAAGAAAGGACAGATGGCTTTTCAAAATCTCCTACAATACGTAAGTGTGTCTTGTTGAGTGAGAGGTTGTTGTGATAATAGGAGATGATGTCTTCTAACTCAATATTACTCACGCTAGTTTCAGTTCCTCCCATGATTTGACCATTGATATGGTTGTTACCATAGAGTTTTTGCATGAAAATTCTGTTAGCTACAGTATTTGGATTGGCTAAAGAAGACTTTATAGCAGTGAGTTGTTTATTTTTTAAACGTTCAAAGTCTGCTTTGTCAAATCTAGGATGAAGTAACATTTCTGTAACTAATGCCATGGTTTTTTCATAGTTTCTTTTTAACGTTGAGCCGGAAACGCTAATAGTTGTCGCACCTGCGCTAATATTTATTGATGAACCTAGTAATCCAATAGCATCCTCTAATTCTGTAGGTGTTTTGAACTGTGTACCTTCATTCATCATGCCAGCAAGAAGATTGGCAGTTCCTAATTTTTCTGAATGATCTAGTAGTTGTCCTCCAACAATTCTAAAGCTAAAACTAATAAGAGGTAGTTCGTTCTGTTCGATGCCAACAATTGCTACTCCGTTCGTTGTTTTATCATGCCAGATTTTTGGAGCTGACTTCTTAGGTAAGTCGCTTAAAAGTGGTTCACTGCGGTCGTGTTTTGACGGTGTCTTGACAAAATCAGGGTTTAGTTCTTCTTTGAACTCTTTTTCTTTTCCTTGCGTTATTTCTTCTTCAACTATTTGAGCTTTAGTTGAGCCTTTGACGATGAGGTCTATATTATCTTTTGGAACGAAGCTTGTAATTATTGCAGGTTTGTTTTTAATATATTTGTTATAGGCATTTAGGATATCTTCTTCTGTAACGGCCATGATGTTTTGGATATCTTGTTTAATAAAAGCTGGGTCCCCTGCATATTCACTATAAATTCCCAGTTGAAAAGCTTTGCTAAGTACGCTTGAAATTCCACCATAGAAATTTGTTTCTTGTGCGGCCTTTATTTTAGTTAAGTCTTTTGTTCTCACGCCATTTGTTTCAAATTTATTCAAGCTTTGTTCTATAGCAGAATAGACATCATCTAGTTTTACTCCGGAATTTGCCCGAATACGAATGGTGAAAGTGCCAGCTAATTCACTTGATGATTGATAGGCTGAAACTGAAGGCGCTAGTTTTTGTTCTTCAACAATGGTTGTGTAAAGAGGAGATTTTTTACCATCTGATAAAATATCAGCCAATGCATCAAGCGCATATGAGTCTTTGCTGAATTGTTCTACAGTTGGGAATGTTAATCTGATTTCAGGTAATTTTGCAAAATTATCTAGATGATATTTTTTTACATTGTCTTGTAATGTTACGGGCATGACTGGTAAATCTTTGATAGCAGGACTTGCTTTAATTTCTCCAAACCATTTTTTAACTGAAGATTTGGTTTCTTCGATATTTATATCTCCAGCAATTACTAAAGTAGCATTAGCTGGAATATAATACTCTTCATAGAACTCTCTAACATCGTCTAATGTGGCATTTTGTAAATCTTCTAAATCACCAATGACTGTCCAGTTGTAAGGATGGGATTTTGGGTACAGTGATTTTCTAATGACGTGACCTGTATGACCATAAGCACGATTATCAACACGTTGTCTCTTTTCATTTTTAACGACTTGTTTTTCGCGTTCCAATGTTCCTTCGGTCACTGTATTGATCATGTAGCCAAAACGATCTGAATCGATCCACATCAATTTTTCAAAAGCATCTTTAGGCACAACTTCATAATATTGGGTGCCATCACTCCATGTGCCGCCATTACGCGTGCCGCCTAATTCGGGAATCATTTTACGGTTAGCTCCCATCGGAACATTCTCTGAGTTATTAAATGCCATGTGTTCAAAGAAATGAGCAAATCCAGTTCGGCCAGGTTTTTCACGATTAGAACCGACATGGGCTATTGTAGCTAATGCAACAATAGGGTCAGAATGATCTTCATGCAGGATAACATTTAAGCCATTATCTAGTGTGAATTGCTCATAGGGTATATCGAAGTTTAATTGTGTTGGCGTTTGCTTTGGATGTTTTGTCGTTGGACTAGTGCTTGATGCATTTTTGTTTGGAGACTGACAGGCAGTTAGTGCCAGTAAAAGTGTGATAAATAGAATTTTATTCATAGTGGTTAATGACCTTGTTTAGCTGTGAATTAATTTTCAGAATTAATTTAATAAGTTTTTAATAATGTGTTCGTTAATGACGGCTTGCTTGGCGGTTTCTAGACGATGAGCCCTGACAATAGTTTTAAGCCCTTTTAAAGCATCTTCGAAATCATCATTAATCACTAAATAATCAGCTTCGTAATAATGAGAAATTTCATTCATCGATTTTTTCATACGGTTATCAATAACTTCTTCAGAATCTTGTCCTCTATTTTCTAAGCGTTCCCGTAAAGCGTCTATGCTTGGCGGTAAAATAAAAATACTAATGGCATCTGGTCGGCGCTTTTTAATTAATTGTGCGCCTTGCCAATCAATTTCTAACACCACATCATGGCCTTCATGGAGCATTTTATCGACAGATTCTTGGCTTGTTCCGTAGAAATTACCAAAAACTTCAGCGTATTCAAGAAAGTCTCCGGCAGTAATTTTTTGTTTAAATTTTTCTTCTTCAATAAAGTGATAATGATAACCATCAATTTCACGGGGCCTGACTTGCCTTGTTGTCGATGAAATAGACAGTTTTAAGTGGTTGGTATCGCGGACAAGTGCATTGACTAAGCTGGTTTTGCCTGTACCTGAAGGAGCAGATACAATGAATAATGTTCCAATTAATTTTCCATGCATAATATTTTACTCTATATTTTGTATTTGTTCGCGCATTTGTTCAATGGCTACTTTCAAATTTATACTGGATTGTGATGTGAGAATGGTAGCAGATTTTGAACCAATGGTGTTAGCCTCACGGTGTAATTCTTGAATCAAAAAGTCCAATCTGCGACCAACTGGCTCATCTAATTCAATCACTCTTTGGATTTCTGCGATGTGTGTGTTTAGGCGATCAGTTTCTTCAATGATGTCAGCTTTTTGTAATAGCATGGCTAATTCTTGTTCAAATCTATCTTCGTTATGTTCAATATCAATTTCCGCCAGTTTTGCTAATAATCGATCCTTTAAGGCTTTTTGAATTTCTGGTATGTGTTTTTCTACAAGGTTTTTGTTTTCTATAATGATGTCTAGCTTTTCTAGCAAGACAACTTTTAATGATTCACCTTCTCTAATTCGTGCATTAACCATTTTCTCAGTAACGGTGTTGATTAAATCTAATGCAGTTTGTTCTAATTCACTGGTGTCTTTGGGTGTTTGAATGACCAATTGTGGCCATTTCAAGATATCCATCGTATTGAAGTCTGTATTGATGTCGATGACTTTTTTATTAATTTCATCGTTACAGTTTAACAATTGCTTCAACATTGGGGTATTGATACTTAATTCGTTAATATCGGCATCTGGATTGGGGTAATATTTAATGAAAATTTCAACCTTTCCACGATTGAGAAAGTTTCCAATTAGTTTCCGAATTTTACCTTCTGTTTTACGTAAAAAATCAGGTTGTCTAATGGATACATCTAAAAACCGTTGATTGACAGACCGCATTTCGCAAGTAAATCTGCCAAAAGGGGTTTGTATGTCGCCATTGGCGAAGGCTGTCATTGATTTAAGCATTATTATCCGTCAAATATTTAAGGATGCTTATTATACAAAAAACCCATGTGAATTACATGGGTTTCTTTTTTGGTGAATAGAACAGGAGAGTTTATTTTAAGTATTCTTCTAAATCTGAGCTGCCGCCAATGTGCTTTCCATCAATAAATATTTGTGGAACACCTGCGCTCCCAGTAATAGCTCTTGTAGAAATATGTGTAGCATCTTCGCCTATAATAATTTCCTCATAAGATAAGCCTTTTGCATCCAACATTTCTTTAGATTTTTTACAGAAAGGGCAAGAAGTTTTGCTTAATATGGTAATTGATGGAGGTGCTTTGGCATCTGCGTTTATGTAATTCAACATAGTATCAGCATCTGATACGCCAAATGGATCACCGGGCTTTTCCTCTTCAATGAACATTTTTTCAATCACGCCATTTTTAACCAACATGGAATAACGCCAAGATCTCTTACCAAAGCCTAGTGCTGCTTTATCAACTAGCAATCCCATACCATCAGTAAAATCACCATTGCCATCAGGTAATAATTTAACGTTTTTTACGTTTAAATCATCTGCCCAGGCATTCATCACAAAAGTATCATTGACACTGACGCAATAGATTTCATCAACGCCATTTTCTTTAAAGGCTGGAGCCAATTGATCATAACGTGGTAAATGTGATGATGAACACGTTGGTGTGAAGGCACCTGGTAATGAAAATACTACAACGGTTTTATTGGCGAATAACTCATCGGTGGTCCATTTCGCCCATTCAAAATTATGACGTACAGGAAAGTCAACTTGTGGAACATTTTGTCCCGTTTTATCTTCAAACATTTTATTTCTCAATTTAGTTATTAGTTAAGAAGCATTATCTATTAAACAAGACGAATTGTAAATTTGATTGTTTCTATCGTTATATTTCACTTAATGAAATATTCGGGTAGAATACATTTTTTTAAAGATTTTTTATATATGCAAAGACCTAGCCAAAGAGAAAACAACCAACTACGAGACATTAAAATTACTAGAAACTATACCATTCATGCAGAGGGTTCTGTTTTAATTGAATGCGGCAACACTAAGGTGTTGTGCAATGCTTCTGTTGAAGATCGTGTGCCCGGATGGTTGCGCGGTAAAGGCAAGGGCTGGGTTACAGCAGAATATGGGATGTTGCCACGTTCAACAAACTCTCGTATGCGACGTGAGGCGTCAAGTGGTAAGCAGGGTGGTAGAACATTAGAGATTCAGCGATTGATTGCAAGATCTTTACGTGCAGTAGTTGATTTAAAAGCATTAGGAGAGAGAATCATTACGGTTGATTGTGATGTGATTCAGGCAGATGGAGGAACGCGTACGGCTTCAATAACAGGTGCTTATGTGGCAATGGTTGATGCTGTTAATAAAATAATAGCGGATGGGACTTTGAAGAAAAACCCTATTCATGGAGAAATCGCTGCTGTGTCTGTAGGTATTTATGAAGGCGAACCTGTTTTGGATTTAGATTACCCTGAAGATTCCAATGCGGAAACAGATATGAATGTTGTGATGAATGAGGTTGGTCATTTTATTGAGGTTCAGGGAACAGCAGAAGGGCATGCTTTTAGACGTGATGAAATGAATGCGATGTTGGATTTAGCTGAAAGTGGTATTGCGCAGCTGATGAAAGCACAGCAAAAAGCTTTCGAAGACTAATGAAAAAAATTATTCTGGCAAGTGGGAATAAAGGCAAATTAAAAGAGTTGCAAACTATCTTGGCAGATTTAAAAGTGGAATTATCACCTCAACCACGCACTTCAGATTACGAAGTCGAAGAAACTGGCACAACTTTTGTGGAAAATGCCATTATCAAAGCTAGGCATGCCAGTGCTTTAAGTGGATTGCCTGCGATTGCAGATGATTCTGGCTTGGTAATTGAAGCGTTAAACGGTGAACCAGGTGTTAAGACTGCTCGCTATGCAGGCATTGATTGTTCAGCTCAAGATAATATGGATTTGATTCTAGAAAAACTAAAACCCTTTGACGATAAAAATCAGCGCAAAGCCACTTTTGTTTGTGCGTTGGTTTATATGCGCTCAGCCAACGATCCGCTACCAATCATAGCCGTAGGCCAATGGCACGGAGCCATTACTCGAGAAAAACACGGCTACAAAGGCTTTGGATATGATCCTGTTTTTTGGGATTTTAAACATAAAAAAACAGCGGCGCAAATGCCCAAAGATTTAAAAACTAAATTATCACACCGTGGGCAAGCGTGTGAGTTGCTTAAAAAACAATTGGATAATTTGTGGTCCAAATAATTCCTCCCACATTAAGTCTCTATATTCACTTTCCTTGGTGTGTTAAAAAATGCCCTTATTGTGATTTTAATTCGCACAAACTCAAGGGTAAGTTGGATGAAGATAAATACATTGATACTTTGATTGCGGATTTAGAAAAAGATGTACCTTTGGTTTGGGGCAGACCTATACATTCTATATTTATGGGCGGTGGGACACCGAGTTTATTTTCAGCTGAATCAATTACACGACTACTTAATGCTGTTCGAGCGTTGCTACAATGTAAGCCAGATATGGAGGTTACCATGGAAGTCAATCCTGGAACTGGTGAATACGATAATTTTGTTGGGTACAAAAATGCTGGAGTTAACCGTTTATCTATGGGTGTACAAAGTTTGAAAGATGAAAATTTAACAGCTTTGGGTCGTATCCACTCGTCAAATCAAGCAATAGATGTTTATCATAAAGCCAGAGAGGCGGGATTTGATAATATTAATCTGGATATGATGTTTGCATTACCTAATCAAGCTTTAGAGGAGGCGGCTGAAGATTTACAACAGTTAATAGATTTAAAACCTAATCATATCTCTTATTATCAATTGACTATTGAAGCCAATACATTGTTTGCTGTCAAAACGCCAAAAAATATACCTGATGATGGGAATCTTGAGGCGATGTATATACAAGGTAGCAAGTTGCTAGAAAATAATGGTTACCAGCAATATGAAGTGTCAGCCTATGCAAAAGAAGATCAAAGAAGTCAACATAATGTTAACTATTGGCAGTTTGGTGATTATTTGGGTATAGGAGCTGGAGCTCATGCAAAGATTTCATTTGGTGGCGAAAATATAATAAAACGATATACTAAGTACAAGCACCCAAAAGTCTATCAAAATTGTGTTGATAGTTTTATCCATGAAACCCGAGAGCTTAATGAAGACGACTTGTTGTTTGAATTTATGTTGAATGTAGTCAGGTTGAAGCAATCTATAAATCTCAATCATTTTTCATTGAGGACGGGTATTGATT
>Ga0209345_10006804_pt1 | contig 10295 bp, 8 predicted proteins | sample Cruoilmetagenom7_FD_187294 | JGI IMG/M metagenome (GOLD analysis project Ga0209345, IMG submission 187294) | Oil polluted marine microbial communities from Coal Oil Point, Santa Barbara, California, USA - Sample 7 (SPAdes) (version 2) | ecosystem: Environmental > Aquatic > Marine > Oil seeps ... | reverse complement strand
AAGCCAAAGACCTTGCCAGCCACAATACCAAACTGGAAAAAGACCTGCTGAAATTCAAACAAGAATTATTGTTAGCGTACAAAAAGAAAGCGGGCGATATTGACGATGACATTATCACATCTCACCTTGACCGTTTGTTTGAAGACGGGGCCATATCATAATGGCATGCGGTAGTTACCCATGAGCTACCGCGTTGTTAAAAAGATTAATGGCTGTCATTACCTCTATGATCAGGAAACCTACCGTGAGGGCGGTAAGGTACGGACACGCAGTCAGTATTTAGGGGCTGTCGACCCCAAAGTGGTGAAGCGCCTGAAAACCAGAGGTGAGCCGATTGAATCAGCGTTGATAACGCCGCCACCCAAGCCAGAAGAACCGGAAATAAAATACACCGTCGAACTTATTCCAAAGGTCAAACCACCAAAAGAACCAGCCCAAGTAAACCCAGAAACGCCGCCACAACAATCGGTTGAGAAAGTGGATAAACCACTTAACACTACATCAAGGTATAAAACTGAAAAACCGAAATCACTTCATATCCAGCCGCTCAGGATCAAATCTAAAGTCGAACGGCACAATATCAGCCGAGCAGCACTTAAAGGCGAACACAGGCGGTTTGTAGGTCATATGGAAGCTTTGGGGTTAAAGACGGAACGTCTAGGGCGAGTGTTGATCGGGACGGGTAAACAGGTTCGTTGCCGCCGTCAGCGCAGTGGTAATTATGTTCTCACCCTGCCGCGCTGGAAGGTGAAAGCAGACCCTAGCAAGAAAACTAAAGGCGATTTACGTCGTCCAGCCACGCGGGTGGCCTTCAAGCGAGAATATCGCAAGGCTTTGGCGGGTGTGTATCTCGACACTATCAAAGCCCAAGACCCAAAATATTATGCGGGACTGGAGCAAAACCTGTCTGCGACATTTAAAGCCCAGAACAAAGCTATTAGCCGTTACATTATGAACTCCGGCTGGAAATCATCCCAGAAGATTGGCTTAACACTACATTTTTTACATTCAAAAATGTTGTCCAATTGGTCGAAATCACATATCCCCTCTGAGATCGTTGGCTTGGCTGATCACGAGCGCCGCGATACTTGGCGGCAAGATGCCGAGGCCATGATGTCAGAGATACAGAAATTTGGCTGGAATAATGCTTACAGCAAATACATGAAGGAGCTTAGCAAGGCCGAAAGCCTTACTTTGCGTAAGCTGGGCGAGTACCGCAAAGCGGGCGTTGTAGATCGCCTTAGCGGCAAACGCCGCAAATATGCCCGTGAATTTCGCAAGCTCAATGCAAGGCGAAAAGCGCTTAATGAAGCTTGCAACAAGATATCTGTGCTGTCACCGCTTTTCCAATCTTACAATGATGCGCATTTTGATGGCCGTTCGCCGTTTATGCATGAAGGCAATTGGCAAACCAAAAAGGCTCGCTGGCAACGGCGACAGTCGCGCCCCCTAACAAACAGCCCCAGCAGGGGCAAGACGCGTAGGCGGTGGGCGGGTACGTCCATCCGCCGTGCGGCGCAGCCTCGAAACTAATGGGAGGGTTAAGATGAGACGACGAACGAGGGAGCCCAAGCTCACGAGTGAGGAGGAACAGATAAACCACCTCTTTAGTAAGAGGAAGCGAATTGGAAACACTCCCTTAGCCCTTTGTTTTATTAGGTTTTTTCCATTCCCATACACAATGTCTAAAACAAGGTTCAAAACAACGTGAAAATCGCCCAAAAAACCACAGAAATGACGCTATGAATTTACAGGCTGAATTCATTGATATTTTGGCTAATTGGCTCAAAACCGAGCCAGATAATGAGGGAGCACCAGATATTAGTGTCGGTGAGTTTACCCTTGCTGATAATCCAGCATTGCTATTGGAAATTAGCAATCAGATGAACGAACATGAAGATTTTTTGAGCTTTAAGACTTTCCAAAAATTATTACTTAGTCAAAATGAAAAACCCGCACCACCTAAAAAAGATGATCCAGGATTTGATCCGCCCGGCTTAAAATACCGTTCACGATCCGAACGCAATACTGCCAAAATATACCGTTATAAAAAAGCTCACAAAACCTATGAAGAAAGATACACTCGCCATCAGAAAGCATTTGCGAAACCACGCGCTGCTCTTTCGGGTTATCGAGCTAATGCTGACGGCTATTTGGATTATTGTCAAAACACCCTTTCAGACGGCGGGGCGAATAATAGCACAGACAGTGCGGACACATTTTTTTTTAAAACAAGGCCATTTAAGATTAGCGAAGCAGCCAGACGGCGCCATAGCTTTCTAACGGGTGGTACAGGCTCAGGAAAAAGTGAAGCGCTGAAATTTCTCATTCGTCACTACGAAACAAAAAATACCGACACTGCCGTTATTGTCCTAGACCCACACGGCAAGCTAGCTCGTGAAGTGGCAAAGTTCAGGGAACACAAGGGCAATGAAAGACTGGTATATATTGAACCGGGACTGTCAGAAAAACACGCCCCAGTTCTCAATCCATTTGAAACTGACGATATTAGTATTGCCGCCCTTGAAACCGGAAGCGCACAACTCATGGCGGCGTTTGAGCAAATTTTGAGTGGGTTTACTTTGAATATGGAAAGCCTGCTACTGCCATGTTTGTCTGTTCTTTTACATAGGGAAAATTCCGACCTCTCAGATTTCGTCCGCTTTATGGATAACAAGCGCAACACCGACCTTGTCCATTATGGCGCGGAGCATTTGCCCTTTGATGAGCACCGCAGCTTCTTTGCTCACCAATTTCATTCTTCTCATTATGACAGCACCCGTGAAGCCTTACGAAACCGTTTTCAGTCTTTGCTCAATATCCCGACCATCAAACAATTTACTTGCGGACGCTCCACTATCAATTTGCCCAAGCTGATAGATGAGAAAAAAGTTATTGTTTTAAATCTATCCGTATCGGGCGCATCTAAAAATGCCACCCGTGTTATCGGGCAATTTGTTACCGCCCTTGTGCAGGGCTATGCCATGCGCCGCGAATCCCAATATAAAAACCCAAAAACGCCCATCCACTTTTTTGCCGATGAGTGCCAATATTTTGTCTCGGGCACCACCGAAGAAATTTTAGGGGAAAGCCGTAAATACGGTTTGTACCTTACATTGGCAACTCAACGAACAGACCAAGTTGGTGCTAAAATCCTCGACGCTATATTGGGCAATGTGGGGTTATTTCTAGTTGGCAAAAACCGGGGCAAGACCGTTACAAAAATGAGTAAAGAAGTAAATATTGATGGTGATGACATTAGGTCACTTGGTACTGGAAGTTTTTATCTCGGACAATCCGGGCGCATCAGCGTGCGTACTAAACTGCCATTAGTAGGCAATAAATATGCCATGACATTGCCAGACTGGAAAACTGTCAGACAAACGCAACTCGGTAAATATTATCGGCCAATTTCCAAAGAACGGAAACGGCCTGTTGGGAACACAAAAACCAATTCGTCAGGGGCGGCATCCCATAAACCCGCTTTTGAATTTCCAGTATTTGGCCAACCTAAACCGAAATCCAAATCATGAGTTTTACCAGCCTCCCTGAAAACCCGCACCGCGCCTTAGAAGCCTTAGCTGTGCACCGCTATCTCACAGCCAAGCATTTGGTTGATTTAGGCATTGCCGCCAGCCCTACGGTAGCACGTGACCATATCTTGAAACGGCATTTGAAGTTGGGGCGGTACCCACTCGTCAAGACCAAGGATTTTGGCCGTTGGCCGGGATATGGCCGTTTGCCCCATATTCACTATTTGACTGAGCGCGGTGCAAAGTATTTACGAGAGTTTTCTGACGATCCAAAAACATCAGTCCGCTTCCCAAAAGGCGGCGTTCAATTCACCCGCGATTTATTTCACCGAATTGCCGTTATTGATTGCCATATCGCTATCAGGAAATGGGCAGCAATAAGCGGTTTTGAAATAACATTGACAACTTTGTATTATGACAAGCAAGGTGCACAGCGGGGCAAAGGGCAAGTCTGTGATACGCGGTTAGAAATTGGCAATATGGGCTTTATAGAACCGGACGCTATTTTTTGCCTTAAACGGGGTGAAATTGTTATTCCCCTTATTTTAGAAGTACACCGTTTCCCCGATACTGGGCGGATCGCCGAACAACTTAACAAACATGGCTACGGCGTACATTTAGGGGCGCTCAATCATAAATACGACATCCGGGTCAATCCGATTGTTTTATCGGTCCATGAGCATGAGCGAACATTAATAGGCACCCGAAAACGGTTAGCTGAAGCGCCGGGGTTTGAACCCTTCTTACCCGGATTTGTGTTTAATACTGTGGAACAGGTAAAAGCTGATATTTCAAAAGACTGGAGTTATGCCAACATGAAGAATGCATACATTTTTACGAGTGAATAAGTTTACCCAGTTTAGAGTTTCAACTACAATATTCGTCCATGCCAGAAATCTCATCGGCTTCGGTTGCTCGACTCAACGATATGCTCCGTACTAAAGGCGTTGGCGGTGAAGTATTTGCAACACCCGGTATTACCAATCTAAGTCATACCATGCGGGGGCGTGTCTTACAGGCAATCATGGAGTTTGATGATTTTAACGAAGGTAACAACCCTCACGGGGAACATGATTTTGGCGCAGTAGAAATTGATGAACAAAAATTCTTTTTCAAAATTGATACATACGATCCAACCTATTGTTTTATGTCCGAAGATCCAACTAATGTTGAAAAAACGCGCCGCGTAATGACGGTGATGCGGGCAGATGAGTATTAAGTTTGTCAACAAACGTAACTTTCCCAAATTGTTAGTCCCACTAAACCTGGGGCATGAAAAACAAACAAAAACAACACCCAGAATTATCGCAAGCGGTCAAAATCGGAAGAGAGACATTTATTGTTGATATTGATGGTAATGTAACTTCTGCAAGCCTAGGTGAGCTTGGGCATGCAGAGGATATTATTGATACGGCAAAATGGTTTCATGAGCTGTTTATGCTTATGAGTGATATAGAAGACGGTTTGACAGAGCCGCCCACGGATATATCCTGATCGAACACCCTAATCCATAACCATTCCGCCGATGTTTTATTATGAAAAACCGCAAATTCGCGATGTGTTTGAATATGCCCGTCAATCTCTCGATGAAAAAGATGTTCGTCAAACCCACTCTCTACCATTGCAGGAAGAATTTAACCGTGAGTTTGCCGACAGGATGAATTTACGGATTGTGGATAGGTTCTATGACGATGCATCAGCAAAGATGCCAAATAACCGCCCTGAGTTCACGCGGATGCTCAAGGAACTATCATACCGCAATGCAAGCAAAAGACGCGCTGAGGGTATCTTAGCGTGGCACCCAGATCGTCTTGCGCGTAACGGTCTTGAAGCTGGGAAAATTGTCCAACTGATTAGTGATGACCTTATCAAGGATATGTTCTTTCCAACATACCGTTTTCACAATGATCCAAGCGGCATTGAACATTTGATGATGGAGTTTGGACGTGCCATTTCTTACTCTGGGTGGCTTAGTATTAATTCCAAACGTGGTTCAGTTGGGCGGGAACGTAAAGGGGCGTGGGTTTATGGGCGGTCAAAGTTCGGATATACAAAAAAGCGCGAAGTACCCGAAAGCCCAAAATTATGTAGCTTGTTTCCCATACCGGAACCTACAACTTTTCCAGCGCGGCAACGGCTCATAGAACTATGGAAAGATGGAACACCTGACGATACGTGTAGGATGATAATTAAGCGTGAGTTCGGCCTGTCACTTTCTCGCTCCGGCATTAGTAAATTAAGAGCTGATCCGTTTAATTTTGGCGTCTATGTTATTAAGGAGGGTACAGAGGACGAGCGCAAGATCGACTTTAGAAAACTCAAAGCGCCAGATGGCACCAATTTTACACCCGTAACAAATGAAAGAACATATTGGAGTTTTCAAAGCTTTAAACGCCGCGAGCTTCCGACTAAGCGAAAGCAAAAACACATCAATCCACTACAAGGCTTAGTTACATGCAATTCCTGCAATAGCGGTATGAGACCTGCCCGACGGAAGATCGTTCGTACAGATGAAACCAGTATTGAATTGGGGTTTGAATGTCATACTGTAAGTTCGCGTAAAAAACGCTGCCCTCAATGCCGGATTAGAGCAGAAGTGCTTTACAAATAATGGGCGGCGCAATAAAAGCGAAAATAGGAACCATAGATAAAAAGCATTATCAACAATATCGATATGGCCTCGAACAGTTTTTAGGAACAAAAAGAACAAGCGACAAAGCTCAAAGAGCAAAACTAACTAAACGTGTTCAAATTTTGGAAACCGAAAAATCAGATGTCATCAATAAAAAACTGGCTGCAATACAAGCTTATCAATATGACGATGAGACGAAAAATTGGTGCCGTTCTAAATTAAAAGAACTCGACAAAGATATTGGTGGTTTGAAGGCGGATCTCAAAAAATGCACTGCCGATTCCAAGTATGCTGTGGCCAATTTCAAAAAATTTATTGAACTAAAGGAAAACCTGCACTGGTACTGGCATAACGCAAATGAAGCTCAAAAGAAGGCTCTTGCCGAAATTTTAGTATTGAACTGCGTTGTGCGAGGTCAGGAAATCCGCTCTATAAGCTGGAAAAGTCCACTTGCGGATGTCCCGAAATCGCCTGAGTTCTATCGTGGTGGCGCGTCGTGTCACTCTATTGAACCATATCTGGCTAAGTTATGGAACGTGTACGTAAATACGGACACAACAGCCATATTAGAGTACAAAGAAGGCGTAGACAGTCAAAACAATTTTGATGTAGAATTACTATTAAAAGTCACGGACTAAGCCGCTTTATTGCTAACTTCGGACATAACCCATAAGTGGATTGAACTAGCAATCCTATTTCTTGATTCGAACCCTACCACTCCAGAATCAGGGTTTAAACCTTATACCTTACTTTAATAGGTTGCGGACGGACTTAAGCGTTAATCTGGGGGAGTTAGAAAGTTGGAAAGAAAGCCTACTGGAAAAAATATTCCTGCTCTCATACGCAAGTCTTAGAATCATTGACCCTTATGATGTTAGCTATCGGGCTTTACGGACACTAGTGGTCAATATATATAGTATAGCTACGCTTTCAGCTCGAAGTTGAGTATGGCAAAAAAACTGTAGCAATAAAAGGCTTGACAGAGTATCAGAGCGTATGGAAATTCCTACGTTCATAGATTTGTTTGCAGGTTGTGGTGGTCTTTCACTTGGATTGGTAAACTCTGGGTGGAAAGGGGTGTTTGCTATAGAAAAAACCCCGGACGCCTTTTCCACACTCAAATTCAATCTTATTGGTGGAACGGTAGATGGTTTCGATTGGCCAGCTTGGCTTCCATGTAATGAGATGACTACGTCTGATTTATTGTCAGAACACAAAAACCAACTTCAAAAATTGCGTGGAACTATTGACTTGATCGCGGGTGGACCTCCTTGTCAGGGTTTTTCTTTTGCTGGTCGACGAAATCCATCTGATCCACGGAATAAGCTTACAGAAGAATATATTGAATTGGTCAATTTAGTTAGGCCGAAGTATCTTTTATTGGAAAATGTTAAAGGCTTTAAGACGGCATTTAAAGGTTCCAATAAACCTGCCTACTCAGAGGTGGTTAAACAAACCTTGAAAGAATTGGAATGGGGTGGATATACAGTATTTAGCTCCATGCTAAACGCATCTTCATTTGGCGTTCCTCAACCGCGGGCGCGCTTCATAATGATTGCGGTACGTTCAGATTTAGCCGGCGACGCAACTCAGAAACCGTTTGATAAAATTGAAAAATATGCGCGAATATTCAGAGATGCGAAAGCACTGAATGGACATCAAGTAACAGTAAAAGAAGCAATTTCAGATTTGGAGATTGGCCGAAGAACGTTGGTGGATAGCTCTGATACAAAAGGCTTTAAGCAAATAAAATATCGTCAACCAAAAAACATGACAGCTTACCAAGCATTGATGCGAAAAGGAATGAGTTCAGATCAAGCACCAAACAGCATGAGAATGGCGAAGCATCGCCCGGCGACAACTTCGAGATTTACCGAAATACTAGACACTTGTACAAAGGGAAAATCTTTATCCAAAGAAGATCGCGACAGATTTCAAATGAAGAAACAATGCTTTACTCCGCTCCACCCTAATCAAATATCTAAAACTATTACAACCTTACCCGATGATCTATTGCATTACAGTGAGCCTCGAATTCTTACCGTTAGAGAAAATGCTCGCTTGCAATCATTTCCTGATTGGTTTGAGTTTTGCGGAAAATACACAACCGGAGGCGCTAGACGCAAAGAAGAATGCCCACGATACACTCAAGTGGGCAACGCTGTTCCGCCTCTAATGGCTGAGGCTCTGGGTGGACTCTTACAAAAGGCTTTTGTAAGCAATGCAAACTAAACGATTTCGAATAAGTTCTGCACTAAAGAACATCATTGGGAAAGATTTAATCACTAGTGATTTTATCGCAGTATTCGAGCTTGTCAAAAATGCATTCGATGCACATGCATCAAAAGTTGACGTTTCATTTTTCAATCTTAGCAGTGAGAATCCAACGCTTATTATTCAGGATAATGGCAAAGGGATGAACCTTGCAGACCTTGAAGATAAATGGTTGTTTGTAGCCTATTCTGCCAAACGTGAGGGAACTGAGGACTATCGGGACTCGATTAAGAGCACTCGAATACATGCGGGTGCTAAAGGTATCGGGCGTTTTTCTTGCGACCGACTTGGAAAGTCTTTGAATATCTACAGTAGGAAAGGCACTGACAAAAACCTGACTAATTTTCTTTCGGTACGGTGGGAAGATTTTGAGCAAGACTCCAACAAAAAATTTGATGAGATAGATGTCCAATACGATGAAGTTAAAGAAAACCCATATGAAATTAATACTGGAACTGTTCTGGAGATAAATCAACTCAGAGAAAAGTGGGATCGTGAAAAGCTCTTGCGATTAAAAAGATCGCTGGAAAAGTTGATAAACCCGAATCAAGATAACGATTCAAACAATTTTGAAATAAATCTTTTCGCGCCTGAGTACATTGAGCAAGATAAGTTGGTAGAAAAAAATCGCCCCTGGGAAATAGTTAACGGGCCAATTAAGAATTTTCTATTTGAAAACCTAGGATTAAAAACGACCTTCATAAATGTAAAGATTCCTAAAGATGGATCCTATGTACATACAACACTTATAGATCGTGGAACACTTATATTCGAGTTGAGAGAATTGAACACTTTTGGGTATGACGATTATAAATTGTCTGGAGTCGAGGTCTCCCTATTTGCATTAAACCGTTCTGCTAAGTCTCATTTTACCCGATATATGGGTACTCCTCTTGTAAATTTTGGGTCTGTATTTCTATATAAAAATGGCTTTCGAGTTCATCCTATTGGTGAAGTTGGTGATGATAGTTTTGGTCTCGATTCGAGAAAAACCCAAGGTACGTCTAGGTATTTAGGTACGCGTGATGTACTTGGTAGGATCGAAATCAATGGAGCCAATACTGAGTTCCAAGAGGCATCAAGTCGTGACGGTGGGTTGGTCAGGAACTTAGCTTACGATTGCTTAAAGAATTTTTTCATCACGAACTGCCTAAAGCGTCTGGAACGATACGCTGTAGACATAGTCAAGTATGGTAATTTAGGCGATGACTTTGACAGCGCGATTGTTCAACAGTCTGATCTGAAATCTCAAGTTTTGAGTCTTGTTCAAAGTCTAACAAAATCCGATGTGGTTATCGATGTGAATTATGACCCAAAGGTCATTGATCTCTTAAATGAGTTATCTGAACAGAGCCTGCAGAATGTGCTGAGAAACTTTAAAAGCATAGCTCAAAAAAGCTCCAACCCAACTTTAGAGAAGGAGGCGCATAAGGCAGAGGTCCGTCTCAGACAGTTAGCGAAAGCTAGGCAAGAAGCTGAAGCTGAAGCTGAAGAAGCCAAGGCTCTGCAAAAAAAGGCAGAAGACGCTGCTCGTGTCGAACAAGAAAAAGCACGAGAAGCACGACTTGAAGCAGAACAAGCGAGCGTTGCAGAGGAAAAAAGAACGACGGAAAATTTGTTCTTACGTTCAATGATTAGTACCGAGGTAACGAATGTGGTGAGCCTTCATCATCACATTGGAATTTCTGCGCAAACCATTGAAAATTACATCAAGAATATGACGACACAAATAAAGAGCGGGCAACCCTTTTCTGAAGACACTGTTTTAGACGTGTTGGATAAAATCAGCCTTCAGGCAAAGAAGATTTTAACAACAACAAGATTTGCAACGAAAGCAAACTTCAATTTAGAGGGTG
>Ga0209345_10006802_pt1 | contig 10296 bp, 6 predicted proteins | sample Cruoilmetagenom7_FD_187294 | JGI IMG/M metagenome (GOLD analysis project Ga0209345, IMG submission 187294) | Oil polluted marine microbial communities from Coal Oil Point, Santa Barbara, California, USA - Sample 7 (SPAdes) (version 2) | ecosystem: Environmental > Aquatic > Marine > Oil seeps ... | reverse complement strand
TTATGGTTTATTCAACGGACATTGGCACCAGTAATATAGAGAATGACGACGACGGCTATTTAGCCGGGCAGTTGATCATTGCTGGCCCCGGTATGATGGATAAGCGTTTCCATAACACCGTCATTTACATGTGTGTTCACGACGCCGAACAAGCTATGGGCATTATTATCAACCGCCCTAAACCTGATTTGAAATTATCAACTATGTTACCCCATCTAGACGTCAAAGGTTCTGTGACCAATGAGGACACACAAGTGTTATACGGCGGCCCCGTTGAAACCGAGCGCGGATTTGTCATACACTCAAGGGATTTCACCGACCCGGATAACAGTTTACCGCTCAGCGATACACTTGCACTGACTACCTCTAAGTCAGTGCTTTCCGCGCTAACCCATGACAATGCTCCAAAACGTGCCGTGCTGGCATTGGGTTATGCAGGTTGGCAAAGCGGCCAACTGGAAGCAGAAATCATGCGTAATAGTTGGCTGGTTGCCCCTGCGAATGATGATATAATTTTCACAGGTGAGCCGAGCAAAAAATGGAAACTGGCCCTAGCCGAAATTGGCATCACCCCAGAATTCCTCTCCGCCGAAGCTGGCAATGCTTAAGCTATTTCACTAAACAACCTCTAGGACAGCCCGATAATTTCGCCGTCATCATCTAGGCCAATATCCAAAGCTGCGGGGTGTCGTGGTAGGCCTGGCATACGCATGATGGTGCCGCATATTGCCACAACAAAGCCCGCACCTGCACACAATGTCACTTCACGCACCTCAACCGTATGCCCGGTGGGCGCCCCTAGTTTGTTCGGATCCGTCGAGAAGCTGTTTTGGGTTTTGGCAATGCAAATCGGTAAATGTTCGAACCCCATTTTCTTAATCTCCCGCAAAGACCGTGCGGCGTCAGCAGATAAGGTAACATCCTCAGCACCATATACAGTCGTGGCCACAGATTCGATTTTCACAAGCAGGGAATCACTGTCCGCGTAAATAAGCTCTACATTAGTCGCATCTTTATCCAATTGTGCTTGCACGGCTTTGGCCAAATCAACGGCACCAGCCCCGCCCTGCTCCCAATGCTTTGAAACTGCCATGACGACACCTTCGTTCGCGCAAATGTCATGGACAATTTCTATCTCCGCATCCGTATCGTGGACGAAGTGATTAAGGGCCACAATCGGCTCTAACCCAAATGCCCGCATGTTTTGGATATGGCGGCGCAAATTGACGCACCCCTTCCGAACTGCATCTACGTTCTCTGGCAGCAAATCCTTTTTCGCCACGCCGCCCTGCATTTTCATAGCACGAACCGTACACACCAACACCAATGCATCAGGCCGCAGACCTGATTGGCGACATTTAATATCAAGGAATTTCTCTGCGCCCAAATCAGCGCCAAAACCGGCCTCAGTGACGACCACATCTGCTAGTTTCAGTGCGGATTTTGTCGCCATGACACTGTTACAACCATGGGCAATATTGGCAAATGGTCCGCCGTGAATGAAAGCTAGATTATGCTCAATGGACTGTACTAAATTTGGCTGGAATGCGTCTTTCAGTAACACCGTCACAGCGCCGTCTGCTTTTAGTTCGCGAACGGTGACAGGTTTCCTCGACCTGTTCTTGCCTATAATAATATCCCCGACACGTTTTTGCAGGTCTTTCAAATCAGTCGCCAGACAGAATATCGCCATAAGTTCGGAGGCAACCGTTATATCAAAACCATCCTCGCGCGGAATGCCGTGTGTCGGACCGCCGAGGCCAATGGTGATATTACGCAAAGCACGATCGTTCATATCAACAACCCGGCGCCATGTGATGCGGCGCGGATCAATATCCAGCTCATTGCCCCACTGCATATGATTGTCGAGCATGGCCGAAATCAGGCTGTGGGCAGACGTGATGGCGTGAAAATCGCCGTTAAAATGCAAGTTGATATCTTCCATAGGCAGAACTTGCGCCCGTCCACCGCCAGCAGCTCCGCCCTTCATACCAAAGCACGGGCCAAGGGAAGGTTCACGCAAGCATGCAATCGTATTAACGCCGATTTTATTGAGCCCGTCGAGCAAGCCGACACTGGTGGTTGTCTTACCCTCACCTGCAGGTGTAGGGGTGACCGCTGTGACTAAAACCAATTTACCGTTCTTTTTGTTTTTGATACTATCAATGTATTCTAGGGATAATTTCGCCTTGTAATGACCATATGGGATTAATGCCCCGCTTGGGATACCCAGCTTTTCTTTGGCAAGTGGCAGCAGGCGTTTCATTTTTGCGGCGCGGGCTATTTCAATATCTGGTGCACCCGGCGCCGGTAGGTCGTGTAGGCTCATAACTAGTTCCTATTATCCAAATCTTGTTAACTTCGAATAGCGCAAGGTAATTTTCTGTAAACACACATTGCGTAATATCGGGCTGTCACCTATCTATGGTTTGAAACAAGAGGATGTGTAAGTGGTTAATATGATCAAAGCGATTGGGCAAATATGCACCGGATATGACGACCGCCCGGACGCACTGCTTGAAATTTTACACGACACCCAACACAAATTTGGCTATTTATCCAATGAAGCCTTGGTAGAAATCGCAGACATTATCAACATTTCCCGCGCAGACATTCACGGCATCGTTAGTTTTTATGACGACTTCAGGCGAGAGCCACCGACAGGGCTGTGTGTGAAAATATGCCGCGCCGAAGCCTGTCAGGCTGTTGGCGGAGAAGCTTTGGCAAAACATGTGCAAGATAACAACATGGAAACTCATGATGTCTATTGCCTCGGTAATTGCGCACTCGGCCCTGCCGTTATGATTGATGATGAACTATACGGGCGAGTGGATGCGCAAAAACTTGATGCACTTTTGAAAGAGCGCACATAATGGGGAATGCGGTTACCATATATGTGCCTTGCGATGCGGCGGCAGTATCCGTGGGGGCCAATGATGTTGTAACGGCCATAGAAAAAGAAGCCAAATTACGCGCCGTAGATATTCGTATTATCCGTAACGGCTCACGCGGCATGTTATGGCTTGAACCATTGATAGAAGTCGAAACAGACAATGGGCGTATGGCTTACGGGCCTGTGAACCCTGAAGGTATCACCAGTTTATTTGATGCTAATTTCCTGAAAGGCGGCCAACATAAACTCGCGCACGGCTTAACCGGAAACATCCCCTATTTCGCCAATCAAGAACGTTTGACCTTTGCGCGGTGCGGTATCATTGACCCGCTTAGTCTATCTAATTACGAAGCGCACGGCGGTTTGGCGGGACTACACAAAGCACAAGCGATGAGCCCCGCAGCCATTGTCGACACTGTGACCGAATCAGGTTTGCGTGGGCGCGGTGGTGCGGGGTTTCCTACAGGCATAAAATGGAAAACTGCGCTTGAAGCCAAAGCAGACCAAAAATACATATGCGCCAATGCCGATGAAGGTGACAGCGGCACATTTGCTGATCGCATGCTGATGGAAGGCGATCCATTTTCATTGCTGGAAGGCATGACAATTGCCGGGCTCGCTGTGGGGGCGACTATCGGTTACATTTATATCCGCTCTGAATATCCCCACGCCGTGAAAACAATGCGCCGCGCCGTGGAAATTTGGCAAGACGCCGATTTGCTCAAGGACAAGGTATTTACTATCCATGTTCGCATGGGTGCGGGCGCCTATATTTGCGGCGAAGAAACATCTATGTTGGAAAGCCTCGAAGGCAAGCGCGGGCAGGTAAAAATCAAGCCCCCTATTCCCGCAATCGAAGGTCTGTTCGGGAAGCCCACAATCATCAACAATGTTCTCTCCCTCGCCAGCGTACCAATCATTATGGACAAAGGCGCAGAGTTTTACGAGGACTTCGGACAAGGCCGTTCACGCGGCACACAACCCTTTCAACTGGGCGGTGATATTAAACGCGGCGGACTTGTGGAGAAAGCTTTCGGTGTAACTTTACGCGAGTTGGTTGAAGACTTCGGCGGCGGTACACGGTCTGGAAAGCCCGTACGCACCGTGCAAGCGGGCGGCCCGCTCGGTGCTTATATTCCTGTATCTAGTTTTGATGTGGAAATGGATTATGAGAAACTAGCCGAGGCAGGAGCCATGCTCGGTCACGGCGGTATTGTTGTGTTTAACGAAGATGTCGACATGGCTAAACAAGCCCGCTTTGCCATGAAGTTTTGTGAAGTGGAAAGCTGCGGTAAATGTACGCCCTGCCGCATTGGTTCACAGCGCGGTAAAGAGACCCTCGATAAAATTAGCGCAGGAGAAGACATGGCAGACAATCTCGTGCTTCTGGAAGATATTTGCGAGTTAATGACGGACGGGTCATTATGTGCTATGGGCGGCCTCACGCCCATGCCCGTACGGAGCGCCATCAAGCATTTCGGCGCAGATTTTACACCGAAAGATGGAGGGTAAAAATGGCTCTCTTAATTGAAAAAGATTTTGGCACCAAAGCCAGCACATCTATGCAAACGGTCAGTCTTGAAATTGACAGTAAACCCATCACAACGCAAGCGGGCGTATCTGTGATGCACGCGGCAGAAAAAGCGGGTATCAACATCCCAAAGCTTTGCGCAACAGATAACCTTGAGGCATTCGGTTCATGCCGTTTATGTCTTGTGGAGATAGAAGGGCGTCGCGGCACGCCCGCATCTTGTACCACGCCCGTTGACGCCGACATGCGGGTGACGACGCAATCAGAAAAACTCTTGCGTCTTCGCAAAAACACAATGGAACTTTATCTCTCGGATACGGATGGTGATCCTACACTGGTTGTCCTTGCCAAAGAATTCGGGCTTGATGAAATCCGCTATGACGCCCGTACTCCGGCCTGCGAGAAAGATGAAACCAACCCCTATTTCACATTCGACCCAAGCGCGTGTATTGTCTGCTCTCGCTGTGTACGGGCATGTGATGAAGTACAAGGCACATTTGCTTTGACCATTGAGGGACGCGGTAACGCATCCAAAGTCGTGGCTGGTATGGCCGCAGGATTTATGGACAGCGAATGCGTGTCTTGCGGCGCCTGTGTGCAAGCTTGCCCGACAGGTGCTTTGGTTGAAAACGATGTCCTGGCCAAAGGTGAACCGGACAAAACAGTCCTGACCACTTGCGCCTATTGCGGCGTTGGTTGTTCGTTCAAAGCAGAGTTAAAAGACGACGAGCTTATCCGCATGGTGCCGTGGAAAGACGGCGGTGCCAATCATGGGCATTCATGCGTCAAAGGTCGCTTTGCCTATACTTACGCCACCCATAAAGACCGGATTACCAAGCCCATGATCCGCGAAAACACAAGCGACCCGTGGCAAGAAGTCAGTTGGGACACGGCTCTGAACTTTGCCGCCAAGCGATTGAAAGACACGCAAGCCAAACACGGCGTAAAATCTATTGGCGGTATCACTTCGTCGCGCTGCACCAATGAAGAAGTTTGGTTGGTGATGAAGCTTATTCGCGCAGGTTTTGGCAATAACAATGTCGACACATGTGCACGGGTTTGTCACTCGCCGACGGGCTACGGCTTGATGCAAGCATTCGGCGAAAGCGCAGGCACTCAGAATTTCGACAGTGTTATGCAGGCCGATACACTCCTCGTTATCGGTTCAAACCCGACCGACGCCCATCCGGTGTTTGGCTCGCAAATGAAGCAGCGCCTTCGTCAAGGCGCGAAGCTTATCGTCGCCGACCCGCGTGCTATTGATCTGGTGAAAACGCCCTATGTCAAAGCTGATTATCATCTGGCACTGACACCCGGAACTAATGTTGCACTCATCAATGCTATCTCACATGTGATTGTCACTGAGGACTTGATAGATGAGAAATTTGCAAATGAACGTTGCGATCAAAAATCTTTATCCGCATGGCTAGTCTTTATAGCTGACCCCATGAATGCCCCCGAAGTTATGGCGCAGATTACGGGTGTTCCCGCTGACGACATTCGCGCTGCTGCCCGCCTCTATGCCAAAGCAAATAATGCCGCCATATATTACGGGCTCGGCGTCACCGAGCATTCCCAAGGCTCGACCATGGTCATGGCCATGGCTAACCTTGCGATGATAACCGGAAATATTGGCCGTCCTGGGGCTGGTGTTAACCCCATGCGCGGGCAAAACAATGTGCAAGGCTCTTGTGATATGGGGTCATTCCCGCATCAATTTTCTGGTTACCGCGATGTTGGTGATGATAATGTACGCGGTATGTTTGAAGATAAATGGCAGCGCACACTTGACCCCGTCCCCGGACTTAAAATACCTAACATGTTCAACGAAGCCGTATCAGGCACTTACAAAGGCATGTATATTCAAGGCGAAGATGTGGCTCAGTCCGACCCTAATATACACCATGTCGAAGCCGCTCTACGCAATCTCGACATCCTTATTGTGCAAGATTTATTCTTAAATGAAACCGCCCGTTTTGCCCATGTGTTTTTACCGGGCACTTCATTCCTAGAAAAAGATGGTACCTTCATCAATGCAGAACGGCGTATCAACCGCGTGCGTCCGGTCATGCCCTCCCCGACCGGCAAACAAGAGTGGGAGGTTACGAGGGATCTTGGCCGTGCCATGGGCTATGATATGGGCCACGAAAGTTCCTCTGATATTTGGGGCGAAATCGCAGAGCTCACGCCAATCTTTGCTAATGTCAGTTTTGCCGAGCTTGACAAACGCGGTTCTGTACAATGGCCATTTAACGACGCAAATCCCGACGGTGCGGAAATCATGCACGTCAATGAATTTACACGCGGCAAAGGCAACTTCGTCCTGACTGAATACATTCCGACTGAAGAACGCACTAACCGCAAATTCCCGCTTATCCTGACAACGGGTCGGATACTCTCGCAATATAATGTCGGTGCGCAAACCCGCCGTACTGAAAACAGCAAGTGGTCTGTGGAAGACTATCTTGAAATTCATCCGTCCGACGCTGATGCTTTCGGTATTGGCGAAAACACATGGGTCAGTATCAAAAGCCGTAAAGGAGAAACCAGTCTGCGGGCGAAAATTTCCGAACGCATGACACCGGGTGTGGTTTATACAACTTTCCATCATCCCGAAAGCGGTGCCAATATCGTAACGACTGAAAACTCAGATTGGGCCACCGAATGCCCTGAGTATAAAGTCACAGCGGTACGCGTGACACCAAGCAATCACAGATCAGATTGGCAGCAAGAACATGTTCTTACTGCAAATCCCTCCCGACAAGTTATAGCGGAACCTACAGAATAATGTTCCCAGTGACCATAACAGGCGATGCCGCCTTGCCGGACAAACAAACCCGCGTTTACTCGCTTGATACGACCAAAGAAGGCGTCTGGCATATCCCCGAAGAAACACCCGTGGCTTTCGTTTACAACCGCCGCAATTACGCGGTCATGCTCGCGACCCCCACAGATATGACGGATTTCGCGCTCGGGTTTTCTCTCGGCGAACGCATTATTCTTACGCCCGATGACATTGAAAATCTAGAAATCCGACATCTGGATAAAGGCATAGAATTACATTTTAAAATCAATGCTGAGCGGCTTGAAGCCTTTGATGCCCGCGCCCGTCGCCGTAATCTTGTTGGCACGGCTGGTTGTGGTATTTGCGGGCTGGAAAACGCTGATGCTTTATTTGCGCCGCTAAAGCCTTTCACAAACACAGCCACCAAAATTCCTAAACTTGCTCTCGAAACCGCTATGGCAAATTTCAAAGCTCTCCAGCCCATAAACCAACGCACCAAAAGTGTTCACGGCGCAGCTTGGGTTGATATGAACGGCACCATCCAAATGGTGCGCGAAGACGTAGGACGCCATAATGCGCTCGACAAATTAATCGGCGCTATGTCATCTGCCAAGATCAATCCCGAAGGTTTCCTCCTCATGTCGTCTCGTTGCTCCTACGAAATCATTGACAAGGCAGCTCGCGCAAAAATTCCGGTTATACTCTCTCTCTCCGGCCCGACAAATTTAGCTCTGACAAAGGCCACCCAAGCCAATATCACTATCTATGCCCGAGATAAAACCGGCGGGATTAAACGGATAGAATGACATTGTCAGAGACCGCAAACCGCGAAAAATGGCATTGTACAAGAGGCAGGCTTCGCACTCAGAGGGCTTTGTCAGGCTTTGTGCAGAAGGTAGTGGCGGTGGACGCAGTCATAACCAAAGCCGTATCTACCCAATTTCCCTGTTTAACAGGGAATTCACAGGGAAAATATACGTTTTGGCACCAAAATCGAGTTTTTACGGTCACAACTCCATGAAAACACTACGTTTTATATGGATTTCCCTAAAAAATTAACAGGGAATTTTATTTAAGGAACAGGGAATTATAATTAGTGAACAGGGAATGCAAGAATACAGGAAATACTCAAACGCCTAGCATTTCATTGTAGTATGATTAGCTAATAATTAAATTTTGCAAATTACTAACTTCCTCTGACAATACCCCAAAAAAGCCTGCTAATGAGGCGTTTTGTTAAAGGTCATTCTCTATCATAAAGTTATTAATAGATTTTTCCATATCCGGATGCTTAGTTTCAATGAAGGACAATAAATTCTTGCGATCCTTATCACTAAGTCCCAATTTCATTAAGGCTTCAATAAATATTTTTTCATAATTCACAGAAGCACCCTTCTCATCCCGTGCCATAGTGGCCCATATATCAATTGATGTAGCCGATGGTTGATACTTTCTTACTAAATCCGCAGCCAACCAATTTACTACCGCACCGCAAGAATAAGCTAGGTCATATCGGCCAAGCTCATGAACGGTTTTTATTGCAAACCCAGACCCCCCTTTAGTGCAACGCCCAAAAATAGATTTCTTGTATTTCAAGTAGAAATCGTTATCCCAAATCTTTGATTTTTGAAGTATATCAAAGGCCAAAGCATCTGATCCGCCCTCAGTTAGCCAAGGCAAATGACCGCCATTAATAAGCCATGTTTTACTTTGAAAAGTATGAACGATTTCATGGGCTACCAAACGTGGGAAATCTTTCGATGTCCAATCTTTTTTATTAAGAATATCCTTGCCGCGCAGAGTGAATTGTACTTGGTTATCTAGGGCCCCACCCTTTATACTATACCCCTCCAAATCATTCAAATGCCCCGCGCCTATAAAGAAAACATATGGGTCATCAGGTGTATATTTTAAATCCCGAGTAAAGATAGTTTGAATACTGTTTAAAGTTTCCCCCAGTAAATTTTGCAACCAATCTGGAACATTCTTATCAATAATTGATACAGAACCTGATGATTTAACTTGGTCATCTGGACCAAAATATACAAATCGTCTGTTATCAATATTAGAACTTGCTGCAAGTGTGATTTCACCACCTAAAGCAACAAAGTTTTCCTCAAAATTGACAAGATAAGGTGTGCCATCAATCATAACCCACGGAATCATATGGCCGGTAAAAACTGTCATCCCACCAGTAGAAAACCGAGAAAACGAAACATATTCTTTTTCTGATATAAACTCATAAGGTCTAATGCGAGCTTCAACACAAGAAAAGTTTTTGCCATCTATCCTAGCTATGGCCTCTTCCCCCTCATGACTACCTAGAACAAAGTTAGTATCATCTAGGTCCCAGCTGGATGTTCGATAGGTACCAACAACAGGGCCAAAAATTAATTTATCAACTTGCTTTGAGAAGCACCACTGAGCACTCCATTGTTCTGTTGCTACTCTCGTTAACGTAAACTTACCATCAATGGATGGGTGCTCAGACGCCACTACAATGTGCGACCACAACATCATTATAATGCTTGTGCAAATTAGAAATATTTTCATAAGCCCTCACTGTCAATTTGTTATTTTTTAGTCTGTCTGCCGTCAACCTCTGACAAATACCATAGGCAAGGCGTTCCTTGTATAATAGTTCCTTGTATAATATTGTGCTGCCCGTGCAAAGAGGCACCAACACACCTAATCAGTATTCAAAAAGCTTCTTGTTTCTGTTTATAGGAAATAATAGTCTCCCAATGGCTTTGTCACGTTAACCTTACAAAGCCGTTATTGGCGCTCAAACTTTATCCCACGAAAGGTAAATGCAGATATTTTACCATCATCAGTCCACTGCGGATGAGCAAAGTAACCCCTGCCTGAAATCTCAATACGCATGAGTGTGTCACCATCTTTTTCAACATAGATCAAGTCAGAAATAGCATTGCCCCAGTGCAGTTGCAGAAGGCCGTTGTTTTCTCTCAACTCCCATACACCCCACTGGTCATTTTTATACACGCCAGCGTATTCCGGTTCATTATCAGGAGTGTTGCGTGGACGTATAGGTCCAGTTCGATCAACAAAGGGGGCAATGCGTTCTGC
>Ga0209345_10006801_pt1 | contig 10296 bp, 9 predicted proteins | sample Cruoilmetagenom7_FD_187294 | JGI IMG/M metagenome (GOLD analysis project Ga0209345, IMG submission 187294) | Oil polluted marine microbial communities from Coal Oil Point, Santa Barbara, California, USA - Sample 7 (SPAdes) (version 2) | ecosystem: Environmental > Aquatic > Marine > Oil seeps ... | reverse complement strand
AGCCAACAATGTGGACAAGTACCTGAGATCTTGATTTTCTTTAAATAGGTTATGGAGTAAGCTTAAGCAAAATAAACTCTATTTGCCGACATTATTGCATAAATGTCAAATTTCAAAATCCAAATGTCAAATCAATGCCAAAATCCAAAAGGGAAGCCATACTGAGCTTAATAAATGAGGACAAACCCCAGGATTACTTTCCTGCTGGCTTTTTCATTCATTTTGGCGAACAATATAAGGTCGGAGAAGCAGCCATTCAGAAACACCTTGAGTATTTCAGATTTACCAATATGGATTTTATGAAGATCCAGTATGAAAAGACTTTTCCGAAAATATACGGAATTCAAAAACCTTCAGACTGGGCCAGTATGCCATTGCATAAAAAGGATTTTTATGAAGAGCCACTTGCTGTGATCAAAGGTATAGTAAAAGAAGCCAAAAAGGAGGCGCCTATCATAGCCACGTTCTATTCACCCTTTGCCTGTGCCGGTCATACTACCAGTGACGAAATAATCACCCGCCACCTGGAGGAAGACCCGGAACAAACCAGGAAGGGATTGGAAATCATTACCGAAAGTCTGATTATTTATATAAAGGAGTGTATAAAACTGGGTGTGGACGGATTTCTTCAAAGCACCCAGGGAGGAGAAGGTGGACGGTTTACAGAAGCTTCTTTGTTTACCGAATATGTGAAACCGTTTGACCTGATAGCTGGAAAGGAAATGGAAGCGGGTTGCTCCAGCAATATCCTCCATATCTGTGATCATTCAGGCAATTATGATGATTATTCAGCCTTCGTAGATTATCCCGGACACATCATCAACTGTAGCCTGGACCTCACCAATGATCAGACCATCAGCAGCAAGGAAATGTATCAACTATTCAATAAACCATTCATGGGCGGCATGCATAAGAGAGGGATCATGGCCTTTGGTACCCAGGATGAAATTTCCTCTGAAGTCAGCAGGGTACTTTCTCAAGCACCTGAAAAGTTTGTTTTGGCGGCATCATGTACCTTGCCAGGTGATATCGATTGGGCAAACATAAATACAGCCATTGATACAGCACATCAGTATGGCACCGGATGAAAAACACCCATCCTGCAATAAGGGTGATCAGCCCAATTACCGTATCTTTGAATAAATGCATTACCTATCAATAAAACTTATTTGTTATGATGTCAAATAAACATTCCCGACGTAGTTTCATCAGGAAGTCAACCATCGCCGTAGCAGGGACTGGCCTTGCGGTCAATTCATTTGCGGTTCCAAATCTGCTAACCGGAAAACAGAAAAAAATGGGTATTGCCCTGGTCGGATTGGGCAATTACAGTACAAATACCCTGGCTCCAGCACTTCAGGAGACAAAAACCGCTTACCTGGCAGGGATAGTAACCGGTACGCCATCCAAGGAAGAGATATGGATGAAGAAATATGGCATACCCAGGAAGAATGTATACAACTACGAGAATTACGAGGAAATCGCTCACAATCCTGATATAGATATCATTTACGTTGTGCTTCCAAATTCCATGCACAAGGAATATACCATTCGTGCTGCCCGGGCTGGCAAACATGTGATCTGTGAAAAGCCGATGGCATTGAATGCTGAGGAGTGCAGGGATATGATAGCAGCTTGCAAAGAGAACAATGTGCAACTTTCCATCGGTTACCGCATGCAGTTTGAACCCCATACGCAGGAGATCATGAGGCTGGGACAGGAGAAGGTATTCGGCGACCTCAGGCAGATAAGCTGTGGCGCTGGCTACAGGGAGAAACGCCCGGATCACTGGAAGGTAAAAAGAGCAATGGGTGGAGGGGCCATGATGGACATGGGTGTTTACCCACTTCAGGCTGCGCGTTATGTAACGGGGGAAGAACCGGTGAAAGTGAATGCGCGTTCCTATGTTATCAGGCCAAATGTTTTTGCGGAGGCAGAAGAAGTGATGCTTTTTGATCTTGAATTTCCCTCAGGATGCATCGCAAGCCTTTCGACAGGCTTTCATACAGGCTTCAATTACCTGAAGGTGTTTGCGGAGGATGGCAGGTTCGAACTGGATCCATTCTCCAGTTACAGGGGAATAAAAGGCAAGACAAGCAAAGGGGTGCTCGATTTTCCGGTTGTCAACCAGCAGGCAACCCAGATGGATGAGGTGGCTGAGTGCATCCTGAGCGGTAAACCTATGCGGGTTCCAGGAGAAGAGGGACTGAAGGACATGATCGTGGTGGATAAGATCTACAAGTGTGCCGCGAAAGCCAAATGCTGACTGCTTCTTTAATTCCCGCATAACTTCTCTAAAACTGCATCCCTGTAACTTCTGCTTATGGGAATCTCATGCTTACCAATGCCAATAGTATCACTTGTAAAGGTTTCTATTTTAGGTATTGAAACAATGAAGGAGCGATGTATCCTGAGGAAATCACCGACAGGTAATATGGCCTCTATGTTTGAAAGAGTATCCCTGGTCACCAGTACTTTTCCACCTTCAAGATGGATCTTAATGTAGTCGCTCAGGCTTTCAATGAAAACTATATCCTTGAAATTGACCTTCACCATTTTGCGGTCTGATCGTACAAAAATGGAATCATCCTTCTCTTTATGGATCTCTTCAGATGGTCTGTGTACCACAGCTGAGCTTTCTTCAAAGAACTTATTGACCCCCTGTAACAGCCTCTCAAATGAGATCGGCTTGAGCAGGTAATCTACTGCTCTCAGATCGAATCCATCCACCGCATATTCCCTGTATGCAGTGGTAAAAATTACCTTATAATCTTTGGACATGGATTTGGCAAAAGAAAGCCCTGAGATATCAGGCATGTTTATATCCAGGAAAATCAGGTCAACAGGTTGGTTATTAATTATTTGAAAAGCTTCTATGGCACTTTTGCAACTGGCAACGACATTGATGGTTTTGATTTTTTCCAGGTGAACCTCAAGTATTTCCCTTGCGACCGGCTCATCATCCACAATAATGCAGTTAGCAGGTTTATCCATTGTGTATTTTGTTTAGATCAGGTATTCTCAGGTTGGCAATATACCAACCATCTGCGATGCTATTCTCAAGCCTGTAATTATCCTTGTAATTAAGATCAAGTCTCTTCTTGAAATTCTCCAAACCGATTCCATTCTCATTTTCTCCGGAGTCTTCAGTAACCACAGAATTTTTAATGCTGAAATCTAACCGCAGGTTCTCAACCAGGATATCAATCCGTATCCTTAAATATCCTTGTTTCAGTTTGCCATGCTTAAATGCATTCTCAACAAAAGGAATTAGCAGCATGGGTGCAATTTGAATTCCCTCGTGGATATCGCTGGAATTAAATTCTACTTGTAAAGTATCCTGGAAGCGGATCTTTTCCAGTTCTATGTATTCTTTGATGTGTAATACCTCCTCTCTCAAGCTGACCCGGGGCTTTTCAACCTGGTACAGTATATAGTCCAGGAGGTTGGATAGCTTGAGTATGATTTCGGGAGTATGTTTTGATTGTTTAAGAGCCAGGCCGTATATGGTATTTAAGGTGTTGAAGAGGAAGTGGGGATGAATTTGCTTTTTTAGATGATTGAGTTCCTGCTCCTTGAACTGAAGCTGAGCGGACAACATTTTATTCTGAAGGTCTTTGTTTCGCTTTTCTGTTTTAAAACTCCTGTTGAGTATGGTTAAAAAACTCACAAGTCCCACGACCAGGTATACAAGAATTAAAATGAAAAAGAAATTCTTAACCATTGGAGGTATGTTTGTGACATCAAATTTCTTGTATAGAAACAAACATCCGTATATTATTAATACGATAAAATAAGATGATGCCACCAGTGTAAAGAAACTGTACATTGCAAATTTTGCATATTCTTTTGGAAAAAGGTGTTTAGGTATCAGGTAGTAAATTGAGAAATAGGTAACAGCAATGGTAATCGGGAGGAGCAGGCTGGAGAACCATATAACATAACCTTTGTCAGTGGAATTGTAACTGAAGAAGTAATAGAAAAAGAACCAAACGGCGATCCAGAACAGGACATGCAGCAAAATTTTTGGAATTATCCTTTTCATTGTAACAATATTACAAAAACAGCTTTATTTAATATTCAAAAATAGATCAATTACAGGTTTAAGGCCTGTTTTAGCAGATTTGTTGGAGATTTATCATCTTACCTAATGAATACGGTCAAATACCTGGTGATCGGGGCTGCCTGTCGCAATTCAAAATATACAGGTGTAATCTTGCTTATCTTTCGTCAAGTAATCATTTAAAACACAATAATTATGAAATCTCTTCTTGAAAAATTTAATGATGGTGGGCCGATTTTTACCTATACCATCCTGGTGCTTCTGCTCATCATCATTGCACTATTTGTTAAATCGGTTCTTGAAAATGACTACAGCAAAAAATCGCGGTCCATTCTCGCGAACCTGGGATGGCTTGCCCTGGCCTGGGGTTATCTGGGCAGAACCTTCGGACTCATCATGGCATTTGACAACATCGCTGCGGCCGGAGAGATTGCACCACATCACATGGCAGGAGGATTGAAGATGGCACTTCTGGGACCTCTATTTGGAATAACCGTCTTTTTATTGGCCAGGCTTGGAATCCTGCTCCTCCAGCTTAAAAGCAGGAAAGAGTCGTTCGAAGAAAAAGGGTAATCAGGATCTCATAAATGCTTTTATGGTGGCGCATTCTTCTCCTTCAGCATCACCGAACGGCCGTATAATGTATCTACCAACCTGGGCAGGAACAATAAATACCTCTGCATAGTGAACAATGAAAGGCTCAAACTCTTTTCCAGGGCTCTCTACAATAATTTCCTTTCCTTCCACCAGGCAGATCACATTTACTGTCCCATGAGTGTTATGTTCAACCTTTTCAGAAAACCAATGGCGGCGGGTTTCAATAAATTCAAGCTGGTGTAAGCCTGTACGCTCCTCTACCCATCCTTCGCCTTCGTCCAATTTTTCAATACAATTAACCAGGTTTTTCTCTGTCCAGTGGGTTTTCCTTTCCCACTGGATAACCTTTTTACCATGTTCAATGTTAATGGGACGGGGCTTCCCATCCATCCCTAGCCTTCCCCAATCCCAGAGTTTAAATGTGAAAATATATGGTGTTGCGCTGATCTCAAGCACCATACTGTTTTTCCCTGAACAATGGACAGTCCCAGCCGGAATTAACACATGATCATGCTTTTTTACCGGCCACACCTGGACATGCTTTTCAGCCTCAAACGGTTCCCCGTCGGATTGAGCTTCTTCCAGTGCCGTGATCATCTCCTTCGGATCAACATTATCACGCAAGCCAAGATAAACGATTGCATCGTCTTCAGTATCCATCATATAGTAGCTTTCATCCTGTGTATAAGGGATCCCGAATTCTTTCTCTATGTATTCAGTCAATGGATGTACTTGCAGGCTAAGATTTCCTCCCTGCATTGTATCAAGAAAGTCAAAACGGATTGGGAATTCGTCGCCAAAGCTATCGTAAACAGTTTCACCCAATAATTCTTTCGGATGAAGGAATACCAGGTTTATGGATGGGATCTCAATTGTGTTTTCACCGAATTTTATTAAAAGGCTGTTCTCCTCGGGCACACAATTAAAGCACCAGGCATAATTTGTGACCGATTTATCAAGATTACAAACCTCTTTCATCCATTGCCCGCCCCATGGTCCCGGATCAAAAAATGGAACAACACTGAAAGGACGTCTTGCCGTTTCTTCTAATGCTTTCAATACTGCTTCCCCTTCCACCAGCTTGGGCTTGCCCATTTGATTGGTATCAAGAAGAAAATTCCACTTCCTGAAAAGCTTCTTTTTTAGTCGGTCACAAACCCGCCAATCCAGGAAATAACCCTGTTTATAGAGTAGCATCCAATCTTTGGTGTTGCGATTATTTACACCGAGGTTATCCACCAGGTGCTTACGCATTCGAAGCTGGATTTCCCAGCGGGCCATATCTGCATAAACCAGAAGGTCGGGTGCTGGACAAATGATCGATGAACCACTTCCATAAATGACTATAACGCCTTCCTTTTTGCCATTTATTTCAGCTTGTACGGCAGTTAGCTTATTTGGATCGAAAAATGCATCCATAGTTAAGCTGCTTTTAAATCCAAAAATCCTATCGTCTGTCAGCCCAGGTTGTACCATATCTTTGATAAGCTCTTCAGATAGCATGACATCTCCGGCATAAATGAAGCTATTAAATAGAAGGCCTCTTTTTAGCTCTGCCATCAATTCTTCATGGATCACTCCCTGGTAAGTTTCGATCACGACTATTTTCCAGGATTTTTGAATCGAACTTATTTCTTGATTCAGCCTGTGACAAATGGATGCCCAACCACTCTCCACACAAAAAGGGATATGTTTAAATTCAACAGCTGGTTGATTATTATATTTTGATTTATTACTAAAATCTTCCACTGTCTATTTCTTCAAAAGTTGTTTATAGAAAAAATCGTCGCACAGGAAAGCACTCCCCGCAATGGCAGCATCTTCCGGCATGGATGAGATGAAAACAGGAAGGGGTAATCCTGCCTGTATGAATCTTTCCCGCAGCCCTGTGCCGAACAATGGAAATGCGGAAGATATATTTCCACCGATCACCAGGCATCCGGCATCAAATCTCTTCAACCAGGGTACCAGAAATGTGCCCAGCTCCAATCCAAAAGTTTGGAACATTGTAGTTACAGAAGTATCATTAATCACCATTTCAGCCAATTGTTTAACACCTGAAATTTCTTTTCCTGTCAATGCTTTATATTCTTTCAAGAACCAGCGGGTAGAGAAATAATCATCTGCAACAGAATTCCTGTATGGTACATTATATAAAAACCCATCATCAGGTATTCCATACTTGCCTGCCACAGGTTTATGATGGTCAATGAATGTACTTCCAAACCCTGTCCCCAGTGTTATGGCGAGCAATCTTGAATACTGGGCAGCTTCACCTTGCAGTGATTCGCCTATGGCAAAACAGGACGCATCGTTAAAAAATCTTACGGGATACGTATCTTCTAATTGAAATCGCATCAAAATTTCCGACTTTACATTTACTCCATACAGGTGATCAAATTTTTCTACATCCTTAAACCATGCAACCCCATTCTGGTAATCAAAAGGACCTGGCATGGCAAATCCTATCCCCGCGAGTTCACTTAAAGGGAAATCTACTGCCGCTTCACGGATGGCATCTGCCCAGGCATCAAGAATTTCCAGGGCAGTTGAATGACCATCTACTGATTTTCTGATCCTGGCCTTTCCAATGAATTGATGGCTTTCAAGATCGAAAAGCTGGCAGGTGATATGGCTTCCACCAATATCTGCACCAATGGCAATTTTCATTTTCGTTACAAATTGGTTAAAAATACTATTTCTTGCCGATCTCCAATTATTTATGCTGTTCTTGTCCCAGTTTAAAAATAAATCAAAATAGCATGGAGATTGGGATTGATAGTTTCGCTGCTTTTGGGAATGGGAGTAGTGGAAATGCATTAGATAGTTCCAAAGCACTGGCTGAACTACTCGAAAGAATTGAACATGCAGACAGGGTAGGACTTGACATATTTGGAATAGGGGAACACTATCGCAAGGAGTTTCTGGATTCAGCACCGGCTGTTATTCTGGCTGCTGCAGCGGCACGCACCAAAAATATCCGGCTGACCAGTGCGGTAACAGTATTAAGTGCGGCTGACCCGGTACGTGTATTTCAAAGCTTTTCAACAATTGATTTGATATCTGGGGGGCGGGCTGAAATGGTGGTTGGGCGGGGATCATTTACTGAATCATTCCCGCTGTTTGGTTTTGACCTCCAGGACTATGATGAACTATTTGCTGAAAAGTTGGATCTTCTGCTAAAAATCCGGGATAATCAAGTAGTCAATTGGTCAGGTAAATTTCGTGCTGAGCTCAGTAACCAGGCGATTTACCCGAGGCCCTTGCAAGATCCCTTGCCTGTTTGGATTGGCGTGGGGGGTACACCCGCTTCATTTATACGTGCCGGAAAGCTTGGACTACCTCTTATGGTAGCAGTAATTGGGGGAGAGACACAGCGCTTTCAACGCCTTGTAGACCTTTACAGGCAGGCTGGAGAAGAGGCAGGTCACTCAAAGGAGAACTTGAAGGTTGGATTGCATTCACTCGGTTATGTAGCTGAGCATTCAGTGGAAGCAATTAAAAATTATTATCCTGGATATGCAGAAACCTTTACCCGCATTGGTAGGGAGCGTGGATGGCCACCGGTTAGCCGGGCTCGCTTTGATGCTCAAACCGGACAATCAGGTGCCCTGGTTATTGGCAGTCCCCAAGAAGTGGCTGAGAAGATCCTTCGGCATAGTGATTCTCTGGGTGGGATATCCAGGTTTACATTTCAGATGGATAATGCAGGACTCACACACCAACAACTCCTGCAATCTATTGAATTGATTGGCAGACAGGTATCTCCAATTGTTAATTCCTGAAATTTACTATTTTTAGCTTTCTGAACGGATTGAGATATGAATTAAAACTTCAATAAGTGAGAACAGTATTGATTCTGATTATACCCCTTTTGTTCATTTCATGTACTCAGAAAAAGATTTTGATCATTGCAGACGAATGGCCTCAGATGGATGTTATGGCGGCAATGTTGGAGAAATATGGTGATTATTCCATTGAAAATGCTGAACAGGATCAGATAAATTTCGATTTATCAATGTTTGATTTTGTTTTCATGTATGTACACAAACCTCTGCTGCGTGATACTGAAAAGGCCTTCATCAATTATACCAACGGTGGTGGATCTTTGATTCTATTGCATCATGGCATTGCTTCTGCAAAAATGGAGAATCCGGCATGGTTGGGCTTTCTGGGTATTGAATTGTTCCCCAGAGACCACCCTGAATTTCCATGGGGCGTAATTGGGCAAACCACACATACCATGGTTAATTTGTATCCAGGGCATTTCATTACAAGCAATGGGATCAAGTATGATAAGACCATTCCGTTCCATTCTGAATATGATACTGTTTTCCATGGTGAATACCTGGCATTTGATTTGCCAGATACCGAGATATTCTTAAACCAACGTATAATAAACGATGAGGTAAATGTCTTGTTTGGATTCAAAAATGAAGACGGATCAAGGATGCAGCCCACCTCCGGTTGGTTTAAACAATCAGGAAAGGGCAGCATATATTACTACCAGGCGGGTCATTCAGCAGCTGATTTTGAGAACCCAAATTTCATCAGGATACTATTGAACACCCTGGAATGGAAACCGGATCAGCGTATTAATCATTGAATTTTACCAACCTGGCTACCCAGCCGCCCCCGGGGGCAAGTTTGATATTTACAGAATCACCTTTCCTGATGATCTTTGATTTTTTTACGTAGTCTATGGCCCGTGTGTCGGCGTTTATGCCATCTTCGATAAACTCCATCTGGTATTCACCATCTTCGAGAAAATCAAATTTTATCTCAAATTCCTTTGGATCCCAGTTGGATATTGCACCAATATACCAATCGTCCCCGTTCTTTCTGGCCAATATTGTATGTTCCCCGATTTTTGCCTCAAGTACATTCAGATCGTCCCATTTTACAGGGATCCTGGAAATAAACTCAGTACATTCCTTTTCCCTGTAATAATCGGATGGAGAATCGGGCAACATTTGCATCGGGCTTGCCATGATGACAAACAGGGCCATTGAATGAGCCCTGGTTCCCATCCCCATCGGTATGTCGCCTACAGGCCTGAAATTTTTCTTCTGGGCGTTATGGGTAGTGTAAGGTATATAATCTCCAGGACCGGCCACCAAACGTATATAAGGCAGCAAGTTATGATGTTCAGGAGTATCATGTTCAGTCCATCCATTGTATTCAAATTCGATCAGGGCTTCCCTTGTTAAAACATTAGGGTACATCCTCCTTAATCCGGCGGGTTTGTATGCCCCATGGAAATCAATCACCATTTTCCGTTTGGCAGCTTCCTTTGCAACCTGGTGGTAAAATTGCACCATTTGCTGATCGTCCCGGTTCATGAAATCAAATTTGATCCCCCCAATTCCCCACTTCTCAAACTGATCCCAGGCCTCCTGTTCCTGCTCCAAAAATGTATTCCAGATTACCCACAGCATTATTTTTACATCTTTTTTCTTTGCGTAGGAAAGGACTTCCTCCATGTCCAGTCCAGGATTTATGGCAAAGAGGTCATCCGATTTGGTCCACCCATCGTCAAAAAGGAAATATTTAAAACCAAACGTCGCGGCAAAATCGATAAAATACTTGGCCGTTTCAGTATTGATCCCGGACTTAAAATCTGTACCGTATATGCC
>Ga0209345_10006800_pt1 | contig 10298 bp, 6 predicted proteins | sample Cruoilmetagenom7_FD_187294 | JGI IMG/M metagenome (GOLD analysis project Ga0209345, IMG submission 187294) | Oil polluted marine microbial communities from Coal Oil Point, Santa Barbara, California, USA - Sample 7 (SPAdes) (version 2) | ecosystem: Environmental > Aquatic > Marine > Oil seeps ... | reverse complement strand
ATGAACAAGGTGAAGAAAGCATGATTGCAAAATCTATGGTCTTTCTAGTCAAGTTTTATCAATATTTGGTAAGTCCTTTGGTGGGTAGCAATTGTCGTTTTTATCCCTCTTGCTCTGAATATACGAAAGAGGCCTTGCAAGAACACGGCTGTCTGTATGGTAGCTTGCTTTCCGTTAAGCGAATTTGCAAATGTCAGCCCTTCCACTCGGGCGGTCTTGATCCCGTACCCGACACGTGTATAAACAAATCTCCCCGACAAAACCCGGAGCCTCATTAGTAATGGATTGGCAACGCAATGCCTTGATCGTAGGGATAGTCGTCGTTTTCGGACTACTCTTTATCCGCTGGAATGAATTTCAGGAAGCGCATGCCCCGCTTATTACTGAAACTAGCAACGAGTCTGTATTGATTCCTCCTCTTCCGGAAGAGGCCGTTTTAGTACCCGAGGTTGAGCAAAATGGCACCTCGGATATCCCCGAGTTGGTTCAGCGTGTTGATGAAGTTCAAGACAAAGATAGTGCGACTGCTGAAAATTCACGCTTAGTCACCGTTACTAGTGATGTGCTAGACGTGACAATTGATACCTTGGGGGGGGATATCGTTCGTGTTGCCCTACCTCGGCATCTGGTTTCTCAGGAGCCGGGTGCAGATTCATTTGTCATGCTTAACCGCACCCAAAGCCAAACGTACATTGCCCAAAGTGGTCTTATTGGTCGCAATGGCACAGACACCGCCGCCGGTCGTCCGCGTTTTTCTGTTGCTAAAGCCCATTATGAGTTATTAGATGGCGAAGCAGAAATCGTCGTTGATCTGCATCTTAAGCAGGATGACGCCACGCTTACCAAGCGCTTTATTTTTAAGCGGAATAATTATTTAGTTGATGTTGTTTATCTGGTTGAAAACCACAGCAGTGAAGTGTGGCAGGCCCATTTATTTGGCCAAATTCAGCGCGATTCTCACAACCCAAATATCAATAACACTATGGCACCCAATGCCTATCTGGGTGCTGCGCTTACCACAGATGACGATAATTATAAAAAGTTTGATTTTTCAGATATGGACGAAGGTGCCTTCAAAACAGAGAAGGTAGGCGGCTGGGTAGCCATGGTACAGCACTATTTTATTAGTGCCTGGATACCTAATCAGAGTGTGAAAAATAATTATCGGCTGCGCAAACTAGGCAGTAAAGATCTTTATACCATGGGCTTTACCAGTACCGCTGTTGACATTGCTGCAGGCGATAGTGGTGAATTGCGTGCCGCATTTTATGTTGGGCCTAAAGACCAATATTTGTTAGAGGAAATATCTCCTCACCTCGATGCTACCATCGATTATGGTTGGCTGTGGTGGGTTGCCCAACCCTTATTCTACGGCTTGACCATGTTTCATGGTTTGCTTGGTAACTGGGGTTGGGCGATTATTTTCCTTACCTTTGTCGTCAAACTACTGTTCTTTCCGCTTTCAGCCGCAAGCTATAGATCCATGGCCAGGATGCGCAAGCTGCAGCCCGAAATGGCTCGATTAAAAGAGCTCTATGGGGATGATAGGCAGAAAATGTCCCAAGAGATGATGGCCTTTTATAAAAAAGAAAAGGTCAATCCCATGGGTGGTTGTTTACCCATGTTGATTCAAATGCCAGTGTTTATCGCACTGTATTGGGTGCTGAATGAGAGTGTTGAGTTACGGCATGCGCCCTTTATTTTATGGTTGACGGATCTATCGCAAAAAGACCCTTATTACGTGTTGCCAGTACTTAACGGTATTAGCATGTATGTACTGCAAACCTTGCAGCCTGCACCTCCTGACCCTATGCAAGCCAAAGTGATGCGCTTAATGCCGGTAGCCTTCAGTTTCTTCTTTATGTTTTTCCCCGCTGGTCTGGTGCTTTACTGGACGGTCAACAGCATATTATCGATTGCTCAGCAGTGGACGATCACGCGAAAAATAATACGCGAGTAGTTTTTACGGCATCACCGATACTTGAGCCTCTTGCCATATGCTTGTTAATAATAGCGATGTTATTGCAGCACTTATTACCCCACCTGGACGCGGTGGGGTTGGTATTGTCCGTTTATCGGGTAATAATCTAGAGCCCTTCTTCGACGGACTACTGGGGTTCAAACCAACCCCCCGCTTTGCCCACTACCAACCCTTTCTGGCATCTGATGGTGAGCCAATCGACAGGGGAATTATCCTCTATTTTCCGGCCCCACATTCTTACAGTGGGGAGCATGTACTCGAGCTTCAAGGTCACGGTGGTCCTGTTGTTATGGACTGCCTATTGCGCCGCGCTATAGAGCTCGGCGCCCGTCAGGCTCGCCCTGGTGAGTTTTCTGAGCGAGCTTTTCTCAACGGCAAAATGGATCTTACTCAGGTTGAAGCTGTGGCAGATTTAATTGATGCAGGTAGTGAACAGGCAGCTCGAGGTGCGATTAATACATTGCAGGGCGAGTTTTCACAGCGAGTAACACAACTTCTAGAACGCCTTATTCAGCTTCGTGTTTACGTTGAGGCGGCAATCGACTTTCCTGAAGAGGAGATTGACTTCCTCACCGATGGCAAGGTCGAATCTGATTTACGGGGTCTTAGTGATCAGTTGGCAGCTTTGCTAACGAGTGTTACCCAAGGTGCTTTATTAAAAGAAGGTATATCGGTAGTTATTGCTGGTGAACCTAATGCCGGTAAGTCCAGTTTACTCAATGCTCTGTCTGGATTGGACACTGCAATTGTCACCGATGTACCGGGAACAACCCGTGATGTGTTACGTGAACAAATCACCATTGACGGCATGCCTTTACACATTATAGATACCGCGGGGTTGCGTGTTACGCAAGATACGGTTGAACGTAAAGGCATAGAACGCGCTGAAGATGAGATCAAGCGCGCTGACCAAATTTTGTTTGTAGTTGACGCATCAAAGGCATTCGATTTGTCGGTCGATGCTATTTTCCCAAAGGCAGAAGCTAATCTTTGCTTGGCAGAAAATTTAACCTTTGTTCTGAACAAAACAGATACACCCGATTATACGGGTTACCAGGCTCAGCAAAGCAAACATCCAGTTATCGAAATTTCAGCCAAGACAGGTTCGGGTCTACCTGAACTAAAGCAGCACCTGAAAAAATGTGCGGGTTATGTCAGTGCAGGAGAAGGGCTTTTTTCTGCGCGTAGGCGTCATATTAGTGCTTTAAATAAAACCGAGGTCTGTATTGCCCGGGCTCTGCAACAACTTCTGACAGCGGAGGCGGGAGAGTTGATTGCTGAAGACTTAAAGCAAGCTCAGCAAGAACTCGGTAGTATTACGGGGGATTTTACGAGTGATGACTTACTCGGTGAAATTTTTTCCAGCTTCTGTGTTGGCAAATAGGGCTGAGTAGTTCTTGTTTAACAAACCCTTGATTAATGCTGTGATTCATTAAAAATACAGTTAGCGGCACAATAGATGGAATTAACGTGTTACTAAGAAACTACTCACAAGTTATCCACAGGTTGGTGTTTGTTGGCTTTTCCTACGAATATACGGTTTGTTTTTATTGCCCGAATGCTGTTTATAAGTTCTTGATTTTTAAGAATTATTGTAGTTTGAAAAGTTTAAAAAATTCTTAAAAATATGTGGATAACTTAAGCTATAACTCTTAGACTAGCCGTCGTTCGAAAATAAAAATAACTTTTTGTGCACGAAGTGGCAGTAGTTTGTTTTTTTATAACTAATGGAGAAGTGGCTTGGCTGAGGTAATTTGGCAGCATTGTTTGGGACATCTGCAGGCAGAGTTACCCGCACAGCAATTCAACACCTGGATCAAGCCTCTGCAAATTGACAGTCTTTCAGCTGATCAAACGGTGCGTTTGATAGCACCTAACCGCTTTGTTAAGGATTGGGTAGTCGACAAATTTCTCGACCGAATTAATGAGCTTGCCTCTGAAGCAGGGCATGAAAGCACGCCTGTAGAAGTAGGCGTCAATTCAAAAGCTCCTGGTTTTGTACAACAAGCCCCTGCTGTTACCCAAACAACGCCTGTTGAGCCTACAATTGGACTCAGATCAGATGCGTTTCAGCTAGCTCACTCAAAGCCGGAACCAGTGCTAGGCAGCGCACCCGGCTCTCTTGAGGCGTCTCACCACGTCGTGTCCCAACAAAAGAAGCTAGCTGCTGCTATCTCGCCTGTACCAAAAGAGCGAGTTAACAAAGTCATTGCTCATCCTGATAGTCTCAATAATGAATTTCGTTTCGAAAATTTTATTGAAGGCAAATCCAACCAGCTAGCCCTCGCTGCAGCTCGACAAATCGCCGAAAACCCTGGTGGTTCGTATAATCCTTTGTTTATTTATGGTGGTGTGGGCCTCGGTAAAACGCATCTTATGCATGCGGTGGGCAACGCTTTAAAGGTTAAAAAACCCGATGCAAAAATCGTTTATCTGCATTCAGAGCGTTTTGTCGCAGATATGGTTAAAGCTCTTCAGCTCAATGCAATAAATGATTTCAAGCGTTTCTATCGTTCTGTCGACGCCTTGCTGATTGACGATATTCAGTTTTTTGCCGGTAAGGAGCGCTCACAGGAGGAGTTTTTCCATACTTTCAATGCCCTGCTCGAAGGGGATCATCAAATGATACTTACTTGTGATCGCTACCCTAAAGAAATCGATGGTCTTGAAGAAAGGTTGAAGTCGCGTTTTGGCTGGGGTTTAACCGTTGCGGTTGAACCCCCCGAGCTTGAGACCCGAGTTGCGATTCTTATTGAGAAAGCGCAAGGCTTACACGTTGATTTGCCCCATGATGCTGCTTTTTTTATTGCCCAGCGCATTAGCTCTAATGTAAGAGAGCTAGAGGGCGCATTAAAGCGAGTGATAGCGAGCGCTCACTTCACAGGCAGGGATATCGATGTACCGATGGTACGGGACTCTTTGAAAGATTTGCTCGCCCTGCAAGATCGTTTGGTAAGTATTGATAATATACAACGCACAGTGGCGGAACACTACAAAATTAAAATGTCAGATATGCTTTCTAAGCGTCGTACACGATCAGTGGCAAGGCCGCGTCAGGTTGCTATGACTATGGCGAAGCAATTGACCAATCACAGTTTGCCCGAGATTGGTGAAGCGTTCGGGGGCAGGGACCACACCACGGTACTGCATGCCTGCCGCAAGGTTAAGGAGCTTCAGGATAGTAGTACTGAAATGCGAGAAGACATAAAATTATTAACCCGCTTATTGACCAGTTAGTAGTAAGTGAATGCTTACTACTAGTTTTACAGAGAGCCCAATATGAAGTTCAGTGTTAGTAAAGAAACGTTTGTTAAGCAGTTACAAATGGTTGTTGGTGTTGTTGAGCGTAGGCAAACGCTACCAATATTGGCTAATGTTTTGATCAGCCTGAAAGACGGTGAGCTGGCTCTCACGGGAACAGATTTGGAAGTTGAGATTGTCAGCAGAGCTGCATCTGAAATTGGAGCTGAGCCCAGCGGTGAAATAACAGTACCCGCTCGCAAGTTACTTGATATATGCCGCTCTTTACCTGACGGCGTCGACATTAAGTTCAGTACCAATGATAAGGGCCGCGTTATTATTACTAGTGGGCGCAGCCGTTTCACTTTGTCGACTCTCCCCGCTGAGGAGTTCCCCAATGTTGAAGATGGTGCTGCAACCTTTGAGTTCAGCCTACCTGCAAAAAGCCTTAAACACCTGATTGACAGCACTTCGTTTGCAATGGCCCACCAGGATGTCCGTTATTACCTTAATGGTATGCTGTGGGAAGTACGTGATTCCAAACTAAATGGCGTCGCCACAGATGGGCATCGTCTTGCTATTAGTGCCATTGATTTACCTGGTGAAGTGGCAAATGGCTCTGTACAGGCAATATTGCCTCGTAAAGGTGTGGTTGAGCTGTCTCGCCTCTTGGTTGATGAAGGGGATGTTGCAATTTCCTTGGGTGAGGCTCATTTACGTGTACGTGGTTCAGACTTTCATTTCACATCGAAGCTAGTCGATGGTGCTTATCCCGATTACGACAGGGTTTTACCAAAAGGGGGTACACTGGCTATTCGTGGAGATCGAGATGGTCTACGACATGCCTTTAGCCGTGCTGCCATTTTGTCCAATGAGAAATACCGAGGCGTTCGGCTCTTGCTCAGTCATAACTTGCTCAATATTGTAGCCAATAATCCCGAGCAAGAAGAAGCCCAGGAAGAGGTCGCGGTTAGCTACACAGGCATTGAACTTGAAGTTGGCTTTAACGTAAATTATATACTCGATGTTTTAAATACACTGGCGGGGGAGGAGGTAGTTTTTATTCTCTCAGATGCCAATAGCAGTGCTCTTATTCAGGATCCTGCAGATGAGTCTGGCTCTTCTTATGTCATCATGCCGATGCGCCTTTGATTATTGGTATAGCAAGTTTTAGTGTATTTATCCCGGCTTGAAGTACACGGCATAAGAAATATAAGCAGTGCCACTTTGTTGCCTATTAATGGCATTAATATTCTTTATGGGGCTAACGGTAGTGGAAAGACGAGTCTTCTGGAGGCTATCTATTTATTAGGGCGTGGCCGTACATTTCGTTCTCGTTATACGAAGACACTAATCAATCATGAGGCTCGATCTTGCACTGTCTTCGGCGCTGCCAATAGCAAAGAGTGTGTAGTACCTTATACGGTTGGCGTGTCGAGAGAAGCGACAGGTTCATTCCAGTTTAAAGTTGATGGCCGCAGGGTTTCAGCTTCATCATCATTGGCCGATGCAATACCCCTGTTATTGATGAATAGTGAAAGCTTTCTGTTGATAGAGGGTGGGCCAGGTGGTCGACGCCGCTTTCTTGACTGGGGCGTGTTTCACGTGGAACATCAGTTCCAGGGAGTTTGGGCACAGTTTCAGCGTAGCTTACAACAGCGGAACAAACTACTCCGGCGTGATAAAATAACTCAACAAGAGATGAGCTCGTGGGATGCTAGTTTTGTGCGTTTGTCGCTGCAGCTAAGTGAGATGCGGCAGAAATATTTTGAAAGTATAGCACCTCTTTTTTATGCATTAATAGAAAAATTGACCTCGGTTAGGGGGGTGTCACTCGATTTTTACCAGGGTTGGGAAGAGGATAGGCCCTTAGACGAGTTGCTCAGAGAAAGTTTTGATCGCGATTCTAGGCGTCACACAACCCATATTGGTCCACACAGGGCCGATATAAAAGTAAGAGTAAGTGATCGCGCAGCGTGTGATGTGCTTTCAAGGGGACAAATTAAGTCATTAGTTGCTGCTTTAATAGTCGGACAGGGTCAAATGTTTCGACAAGCCAGGGATAAACAGTGTATTTACCTGTTCGATGACCTTGTATCAGAGCTAGACAATGATTATTTGCTACGTCTGCTGCAAGTCTTGGCAGGTGCTAAGGCTCAAGTATTCATAACGGGTACAGACTTTTTACCGTTGGTGACTGTACTTGAGAAAGAAGAAATTAATAATTTTGCTGTGTTCCACGTGGAACAGGGCAAGATTAATTCGCTTAAGGTTTTGGATTTGAAAGGGGAAGCTCAATGAGCTCTGAACAAGACTATGATTCGTCCAGTATTAAAGTTTTAAAAGGTCTCGATGCTGTTAGAAAGAGGCCTGGGATGTACATTGGTGATACTGATGACGGTACAGGGCTACACCACATGGTTTTCGAGTTGGTTGATAACTCGATCGATGAAGCCTTAGCCGGACATTGTAGTGAAATATCAGTAAAAATACATAGCGATGAATCCGTATCTGTTTCAGATAATGGCCGTGGCATACCCGTTGATATTCATGAAGAGGGTGTATCAGCCGCTGAAGTTATCATGACGGTACTCCATGCAGGCGGAAAATTTGATGATAATACCTATAAAGTCTCTGGCGGATTACACGGTGTTGGCGTCTCAGTTGTTAATGCACTGTCAGAGCGACTCGTATTAACAATCCACCGGCATGGCAAAACCCATGAGCAGAGCTATGTTCACGGTGTACCACAGGCTCCAATTGCAGTGATTGGTGAAACCAATGAATCAGGCACACACGCACGATTTTGGCCCTCTGCAGAAACATTTAGCAATATTAATTTTCACTATGAGATTTTGTCGAAGCGGTTGAGGGAGTTGTCTTTTCTTAACTCGGGCGTCCGCATAGTGCTGAGTGATGAGCGTAGTAATAAGCGGGATGTATTTCAGTATGAAGGAGGGCTCAGTGCCTTTGTTGAGTACTTGAATACAAATAAAAGCCCCATAAATCAGGTGATTCACATCAATGTAGAGCGTGATGATGGGATAGCTGTAGAGGCTGCGTTACAGTGGAATGACGGGTTTCAGGAAAATATATTCTGTTACACCAATAATATTCCTCAGCGCGATGGGGGAACGCATTTGGCCGGTTTTCGTGGAGCCTTGACGCGCTCGCTTAACAGTTATATCGAAAAAGAGAGTAACTCAAGTAAAAACAACAAGATAGCAACCACAGGCGACGACGCACGGGAAGGCCTAACAGGCATTATTTCAGTAAAAGTCCCTGACCCTAAGTTTTCTTCGCAAACGAAAGACAAATTAGTTAGCTCAGAAGTAAAAGGCGCTGTAGAGCAGGAAATGTCCAAAGCACTTGGTGACTACCTGCTGGAAAATCCGCAGGAAGCAAAAGCCATTATCGGTAAAATGGTTGATGCGGCGCGAGCACGTGAAGCAGCGCGTAAGGCCAGAGAGATGACTCGCCGCAAGGGTGCACTCGATATTGCCGGCTTACCGGGTAAGCTCGCTGACTGTCGTGAGAAGGATCCAGCACTTTCAGAATTATACCTGGTGGAGGGTGATTCAGCCGGAGGCTCTGCAAAACAGGGTCGTGATCGTCGTACACAGGCTATCTTGCCACTTAAAGGTAAGATTCTTAACGTTGAAAAAGCGCGCTTTGATAAAATGCTATCAAGTGCTGAAGTGGGCACCTTAATAACCGCCTTGGGCTGTGGTATCGGAGCTCAGGAGTTCAACGCCGATAAGCTGCGTTATCACACCATTGTTATCATGACCGATGCGGATGTGGATGGTTCGCATATTCGTACCCTATTATTGACGTTTTTCTTTCGCCAGATGCGCGAACTCATTGAGCGCGGGCATGTGTGTATAGCCCAACCGCCACTCTACAAAATAAGTAAAGGCAAGCAGGAGCAGTATCTTAAGGATGACGAGGCGCTGACCGAGTTTTTAACTCAGGCAGCTTTGGAGAAATCCAGCTTGCACGTTAATGCTAATGCCCCCGGTATTTCAGGTGAGGCTTTGCAGTCTTTATTACAGAGCTATCGCTTGGTTATAGCCCGTATAGAACGACTGGCACGGTCTTGGCCGCCGCTCATTCTTAGAGAGATGATCTACCTCCCCATTCTTAGTCGCGATGCGCTGTCACAGGAAAATACGGTCGATACCTGGTGCCAATCTTTGTCAAAGATACTGGGTGATAATGCTAATAAGAGCACTCATTACACAGTCGAATATATTCGTGACACTGAAAGAAGCCTTTTCTTACCGAAGGTCACGGTCGAAACCCACGGTGTCAGCCATGAATTTATTTTCAGTAATGACTTTTTTACCTCTGGCGAATACCGGGCGATTACCGAGCTTGGCCAGCGCTTACAGGGTTTATTGGAGGACGGAGCTTATATTAAGCGCGGTGAAAGAACGCTACTGGTTGATGATTTTGAGCAGGTCGTCAACTGGTTAATGAAGGAGTCACGCCGGGGATACAGTATCCAGCGCTATAAGGGGCTGGGAGAAATGAACCCTGAGCAGTTATGGGATACTACGATGAATCCTGAAACACGCAGGATGTTGAGGGTCACTATTGAAGATGCTATATCGGCAGACCAAATGTTTAACACCCTTATGGGTGATCAGGTCGAACCCCGACGTGACTTTATTGAAACAAATGCACTCGCCGTCGTTAACCTCGATATATAAAGGGCTAATTGAAAGTGATTGTTTACTTTCTTTTTGTGGCACTAAGGGCCACTTGATTTAAACGTTGTCTCAAAAGGGGAAACCTTTATTGCGCGGGCTCTAGAGGGCTAGCAGTAAAGGTTTTCTTCACTTTGGGCTCGAATAACGTGTTCTTTATTTAAGGATCGGTTTTACGAAACAGCGACGAACGAATGAATATAACGCTATAAAGATTTTATTGTCGCCTCTATCCAACCTTTTACCTCATCTGTTAATTCTTTACTCTTGCGTCCCGAGCTATCAATGGGCTTGCCGATAATGACATGAATGGTGCCGGGCGTTTTAACAAAACGGTGGGCTGGCCAACAGCTGCCAGCGTTGTG
>Ga0209345_10006799_pt1 | contig 10299 bp, 11 predicted proteins | sample Cruoilmetagenom7_FD_187294 | JGI IMG/M metagenome (GOLD analysis project Ga0209345, IMG submission 187294) | Oil polluted marine microbial communities from Coal Oil Point, Santa Barbara, California, USA - Sample 7 (SPAdes) (version 2) | ecosystem: Environmental > Aquatic > Marine > Oil seeps ... | reverse complement strand
ATCTTAATAGATTTTACAATGACTAATTCACACACTACTACTGTATCTGCTTCTCGTCGTCCATGGCAGGGGACTACACTTGGTGTTTTGGCTGTTATTGGAGCAGTTTCTACTTTTTTACTGGCGGCTATACTATTAATGTTTCCAGCGATGATATCTCTTTTTCTTTCCGGACAGGCGGGAATAGCCTCAGGGGGAATGGGAGTTGATTTAATGGCGAATACTCAAGGTATGACAGAGATGCTTACAGCGTTCATGATTTCTTTTGTGTTTTTTTTACTTGCGATTGGCATACTTGACGTTTTCTTGGCTCGTGGATTTTTCAAGGGTCAGAGATGGAATATTATTGTTTCGTTGATTTTTGCTGCCCTAGGTGCTTTAGGGATTATTACTGATATTACTAATGGAGTAAGTCAAATGGGTAGTTTGATTTTTAATATTGCCATAATCGCTTTTTACTTCTATCTTCTTTCTTTCTGCTGGAAAGATCCATTTTACGCGAAGAAATAAAATTTATTTTTCGTCCTCTTTTTTTTCTTCATCTACTATTTCGCCTTCCACGGTTTCATTATTGCTCTCTTTCTTTGAGTCTTCGGGAGGGTTATTATCTTTTACTTTTACATCATCGGTTGATTGAGTGGCTTGTTGTTCATAAAGTTTACTAAAAGCAGCTTGAGAAACTTTCGTAAGTTCTTCCATTGAAGATTTTGTTTTAGTAAGATCAAATTCTTTTTCGCCGAGTGCATTTTTTAGTGTTTCGAGCTTTTCTTGAATTTGCTTTTTGTCTTCCTCTGCAATTTTAGACTCGTGCTCTTTTAATGTTTTTTCTGTCGAATACACGAGAGCATCGGCTTCGTTAACTAGTGTTACTTGTTCTTTTTTTTCTTTATCAGCTTCAGCGTTCGTTTCTGCTTCATTTTTCATTTTTTCAATTTCTTCTTTTGATAAACCAGAGCTACCCTGAATGACAATTTTTTGTTCTTTATTGGTGCCCTTGTCTTTTGCACTTACATTCAAAATTCCGTTTGCATCGATATCAAAACTAACTTCAACTTGTGGTACTCCGCGAGGAGCCGGAGGAATTCCATCAAGGATGAATTTTCCTAACGATTTGTTATCAGCCGCCATCTCTCGCTCGCCTTGAAGTACATGAATTTCCACACTTGGTTGATTGTCAGCTGCTGTTGAGAAAATCTGTGACTTACTTGTGGGAATTGTCGTGTTGCGTTCGATTAATGCAGTGCGTATGCTACCCATTGTTTCGATTCCCAAAGTGAGTGGTGTTACATCGAGGAGTAAAATATCTTTTACGTCACCACTGAGAATACCGCCTTGGACAGCTGCACCAATTGCGACTGCCTCATCAGGATTTACATCTTTTAGTGCGGCTTTACCAAAAACTTCTTCTACTTTTGTCTGTACTGCAGGCATTCTTGTCATTCCACCAACGAGAATAATCTCATCAATTTCACTAGCATCAAGTTTGGCATCTTGCAGTGCCTTACGGCAGGGTTCAGCCGTTCGTTCAACAAGATCAGCTACGAGTGTTTCGAGTTTGGCACGTGAGAGCTTGATATTAAGATGTTTTGGTCCGTTTGCGTCAGCAGTAATAAACGGCAAATTCACTTCAGTTTCTGTTGCGGAGCTTAGTTCTTTTTTTGCTTTTTCGGCTCCTTCTTTTAGTCGTTGTAGGGCGAGCTTATCTTCGCGGATGTTGATTCCGTCGCTTTTTTGGAATTCTTCAACAAGGAAATCAATAATTTTTTGGTCAAAATCGTCGCCACCGAGATGAGTATCACCATTCGTTGATACCACTTCAAATTGTTTTTGTCCTTCGACATCTGCAATTTCCAAAATTGAAACATCAAAAGTTCCACCACCAAGATCATAAACGGCTATTTTTTTTTCCGCTCCTAATTTTTTGTCCAATCCATAGGCGATTGCTGCGGCTGTTGGTTCGTTGATGATACGTTTCACATCCAGTCCAGCGATTTTGCCAGCATCTTTCGTTGCTTGTCGTTGAGAATCGTTGAAATATGCGGGTACGGTGATTACTGCTTCTTTAATTTCCGTGCCAAGTTTTGATTCGGCATCGGTTTTCATTTTACGCAATACCATTGCTGCAATTTCGGCAGGACGGTGGTTTTTGTTATTCATTACAATTTCAGCTTCGCCTTTTGATCCCGCCACGGTTTTGAACGGCATTTCCTTTGACTCTTCTTGAATTTCTGAATGTAATCGTCCGACAAATCTTTTAGCTGAAAAAATTGTGTTTTCGGGATTTATAATAGCTTGATTTTTGGCAGGCGTACCGACTAGTTGTTCATTATCTTTTATTGCAACAATAGAAGGGGTTGTGCGGTTTCCCTCAGCGTTTTCGAGAACTTCAGGTTTTCCAGCCATCATTACTGCCATACATGAGTTAGTTGTGCCGAGATCAATTCCAATTATGTAAGTCATTTTTTATAAAGGTTAAGTATTATATAAAGTGCAAGGTATTTTAAAATTTCGGTCGCTTAAATTCAAGTTTTTTTTAAAAAAATAGTTGGGCTAACATAAAAAGATTTCAACAACTTGTGAATTAAATTTTCAATTCACTTTATTTATTTGAATATGATTTGTTTTCTATTACATCCAAAAGTTCCAACATTCTTTTGCGCAAGCTATTTCGTGCGTGTTTTAACTCAAGAGCAGTATCAAGCATTATTCGAATTTCCTCGACTGAAATTTGATAATCGCGAGCTGCTGAAAAAATTTCAGTGAAATATTTTTCTCGTTGCTGGATTGGTTCTTTAAGTGCGCAGAGAAAGATTTCAGCAATACCTTTGAGTATTTCTACTTTTTCTTTGGTTTTTTCATTTTCTGTTTGCAAAAAATTCTTGAAACTTTCAAGAGTTAGAAGATGATCATTTTCTTTCTTTTCTAAAGAAGTCATATTTTTAGCATTGAAGGTTTTGTGATATAAATAGAATTGGAATGGCGTTAAATTTTTATAATTGAATATTAAATAAGATTTTTGGTTCTTATTTCTAAGCTGTAATTTTTAGTCTCCATTTTTTCTTATTTTGCGAAGTTGATCTTGAGAATGGGGGCATCCTTCTTCACACTTAAGAAAGGAGATAGCATTGCGTTTATTGCTAGTTTTGTTTGTTGTTGCACGATGATTTTTATCTCCCATAGGGCGAATCCAATTGCTTGGAGGAAGCTTTGTTACAAAGAAATCATCATCAAGAGAGGGAAGTTCATCATGCGGAGAAGAAGAGTTGGTTTTAGAAACGACCGAGGAGTTGGGAATTAACGTAAATGTTAACTTGCACTCTTGAGAGGATACAATTTTTACTTCTTTCCAGCCTCTTTTTTCGTAGATTGTTTTTATTTTTTTCGATATTCGTTGTAATGAGGCTGCGTCAACAGACATACCAATATCTAAAGTAATCTCTCTCTGAGAAACTTGATGATCGATTTTTTGTTCTATTAGTTGGATTGCTTCGTTTTCACTGATAGTTTTTTCTTTTTCTATTTGGAATATTTCAGCAAATTTTTGGCGCAATATTGCAATGATATTTTTTATTGGTTCTTGGTCGGAATTTAATTCATTTTCTTTAGGCATTTTTAACTGAGGGTTAAAATTGGTTTGTTAGAATACCTGATTTTTTTATATCTGTCAAGCGATAAGTTAATAGTGTTGTGTGGTAATTTATAGTTTATTCAACAATTTTAGTTTTTAATCTAAAAAGAAAAAGAATATTTAAAACAGCCTATTCTTGTTAAATAACTGAGGGTGCTTTTCGTAAAAAAATTATTTACAAACTTTTTTAGACGGGATATTTCATATAACTTTTAAGTTGGAGACCGTTATATTAACGGCAAAGGATTTTCGATTTTTCTTAGTAGCTAAAAATTCTTACACGAAAAATTTCCAATGGTGTTTTACTGCAAACAAAAATATTTACTTAATTAATAATTCCGCTAATTCTTTTTCTCTTCCGCCGAATGGTCCAATACAAGCGAGTCGTAGATTTTTTGGTACAAAAATTTCTCGGGCAAGATCTTGGATTGCTTCCGGTGTAACTGAATTAATTTCAGTAAAGATTTCGTCGAGAGTGTGTTGTTGGCGGTAGAGAAGATGTTGTTTGCCAATGAAGTGTGCGTATTCTTCTGAATCCTCAAGTCGAAGAGTAAGCTTGCCCTTTAAAAATTCCTGTGCTCGTTTTAGTTCTTCTGCTGAAACTCCTTCTTGAGCAAGGTTTTCGTATTCTTGGCGAATTGCGCTAACAGCCAGTGGCAGTCGTTTTAAATCTACGCCGGCATTTGTTGAGATTACTCCGGCATCGGTGTAATCGTCGGTCGCTGTTCGGATGTAATAACATAGACCTTTTTTCTCTCGTACGTTCAGGAACATCCGTGAACTCATATTTCCTCCTAAAATTACTGCCAGTAAATTTTGCACCCAATGTCGTTCATCTTCCGCAGGAATACCGCGTGCACCAAGCACAAGATGTCCCTGTTCGGTTTTTTTATTTTGAATTTTTACCGTTTTTTCAATTTTCATTTCAGCAAGAGGTTGCCAATTAAATGCCTTTTTACCATTATCGAACTGGAAAAATTTTTCAATTGCCGCAACGACTATGGAATGCTCACATTTGCCGGTTACGGTAATTACAATATTGTTTGGTTGGTAAAGTTCTGACTTATAACGTACAAAATCTTCTTGCGAAAATTTTCGAATATTTTCCGGTGGTCCGAGCTGATCCCAGCCCATTGGCTGATTACCAAACAGTAATCGTTCAAAATCCCAACCGACTTGATACATCGGTGTGTCTTGATACATATTATATTCTTCAAGAATTACACCACGTTCACGTTCAATTTCTTCGGCTGGAAAAGCCGCTGAAATAAGCATATCACTCAAAACATCATATGCAGTGTCAGCGTGTTGTGCGCGAACTTTTACAAAATAGCCAGCATATTCTTTACCGGTAAATGCATTGAATTCACCGCCAATTGAATCGATTGATTGAGAAACTTCTTTTGTACTTTTGTACTTTTTACCACCTTTAAAAAACATGTGTTCCAAAAAATGTGAAAGTCCGTTGCGTTCTTGTGTTTCGTATCGACTACCTGCACCAGCGAGTACTAGTACGGTAACTGCTTCGGTGCCGGTAAGTGTTTTAGTGACAATTTTTAAACCGGAGGGGAGGGTGGTAAGTTGCATTTTAAAAATTATTTTGAGAATTTTACCACTTTTATTTTTTTACTTATTCGTTTCATATTTGTCGTGTGGTGCGTATTGTTTTTCCAGTCGAACAAAAAACGTTTTGCCTCTTGTATTCTACTGTTATGTAAGTTATACGTGCTAAAATTTCGGCGTGAAAAATTCCGATAATCCATTAATTTGGATAGAAATATCACGTAGCGCGCTTCAAAAAAATTTACAAACATTGCGTGATTTGCTTTCTGCAGAGGTTCAGCTTATGCCGATGGTGAAGGCAAATGCATATGGGCATGGTCTTGAGCTTTGCGGAAAGATTTTTCGTGAGGGTGGTGCGGAATATTTAGCGGTGAATTCAATTTTTGAGGCGCGACGACTACGAACGGCAGGGGATTCTGGGCTGATTTATATCGCGGGATATACTTCTATTGGAGATTTACGCGAAGCGATTGAGCTTAATTGTGAGTTGGTGATTTTTAATCGTGAAACGCTAAAAGAACTGCAAAAGATAGGTGCACCGGTCAAAGTTCACTTAAAAGTTGAAACTGGTATAAATAGGCAAGGAGTTTCGGCTGATGAAGTTTCAACATTTGCAAGAGCGATTCAATCAACCGGAAATGTGCAGTTGGCGGGAGCAGCAATGCATTTTGCTGATATCGAAGACACTCGTGATTATTCTTTTGCTCAGCAACAGCTTGCTGAATTTAATGCAATTTGTGCACGGTTAGAAGCGGATGGATTTAGTGGTTTTCTTCGGCATGCGGCAAATTCGGCAGCGACACTTTTGTTTCCTGAAACGCACTTTGATTTAGTTCGTGCCGGTATTGCGATATATGGAATGTGGCCGAGCAGAGAGGTTTCTATTTCACTCGCAACGGAGCAACAAGCTGATTTAAAAAAAATTGTCCTTACTTCCGCTTTGACATGGAAAACACAAATTGCGCAGATCAAAACAATTCCCGCAGGTGCAAAAGTGGGATACGGTTGTACTTTTGAAACTACGAAAAAAACAAAGCTTGCGATTTTACCGGTAGGATATTACGACGGTTTTACACGAGCGTATTTCAAGCGCGCTTCAGTTTTGATTCATGGTTGTCGTGCGCCGGTTATCGGGCGAGTCTGCATGAATATCATGATGGTGGATATTACCGGAATTTCCAACACTAATCTTGAAGATGAAGTTGTTTTGCTCGGAAAATCGCGTGATGATGAGATTACTACTGAAGAAATGGCGGAATGGGGGGATACGATAAATTATGAAGTGACAACGCGGATTCGTGAAAATATTTTGCGGAAAGTTATAGACTAAAGCAAAATTTCGCTTGTTTGGGGCTGTAGCTCAGTTGGTAGAGCGCACGGTTCGCAATCGTGAGGTCACGGGTTCGATTCCCGTCAGCTCCACCAGATTTGCGTGAAAGGGGTGAAACTGGCAATATTCACATATTTTATTTTTCTCAAAATGACTAATTTAAAAAAAGTTTTCGAGAAAGAGTCTCAAAATCAGAAGGGAGTTTTGGTGTGTGTGGCGGTGGCTTTTCTCGCTACATTTTTTCCGTGGTTTTTGGTTTTGCTTGGACCGTTTGGAGGCATAGCAATGAACGGTTGGCATAGTTTTGGCTTGCTGACGGTGTTGGCTTCGGCAACTTTGATTGCTCTTTGGGTATTGCCAAAATTTGGTGTGAAAATTAATCTGCCAATAAAAAAAGATATTTTGCAGAAGTGGCTTGCGGTTGCTGTTTTGGTGGGTCCGGCTTTTTGGTTATTGCAAACAGGATTCAATTTTTCTTCCATAGGGTTTGGTTTGTACTTAGCACTGGCGGCAGGTATAGGAGCGGTTTATTTTTCATTTAAAACATGAAAGTACTTAAATTTGGTGCCAATTGGTGTGTTGGATGTGTGGTAATGAAGCCACGTTTTGTTGAGATTGAAAAAGAAAATTCATGGCTTAAAACGGAGTTTTGTGATTCTGATAAAAATCCAGACATGATGGAAAAGTGGTGCGTGAAGGATTTACCCACCTTTATTTTTCTTGATGAAAATGGTGCGGAAATTGAGAGAATGCAGGGAGTAATCAAGAAAGACATTCTCATAAAAAAAATTCAGGAATTGCGCGAAAGATAATTTTTTGCGAAAATCTACACGGTTAAGGAGAGGTACCCAAGTGGTTGAAGGGGCGGCTTTGCTAAAGCTGTAGGGGGGCGAATGCTCCCGCGAGGGTTCGAATCCCTCCCTCTCCGCCAATTTCGGCGTTTTTGGAAGCTTTAAGTATCTCTTTTAAAGAACTCCGACTAGTTGACTATGCGTTCTTCATATAGAAACAGTCAAAAAGATGGCGGACGTTGTTGTATATTACTCTAGATGAGTTAGTGAGTTAGCTATGGTTCAAATACCTGAATGTAAATATTTAGACGTAGTACAGCGATTAATATATTTAACAGATATAATTTTTTAGTTTGTGAAATAATTTATCACTCTCTTTTAAAAGACATAACAAAAACAAATAAATTTCTATTATTGTCTGCAAATAATGTGTTTAATAAAGCGATAGCGATTTTACGCACTTTGTTGTTTTCCATAAAGCAAGAAGAATTAACCATAAGACCATTGTTAAAAAAAATTATTAAAAACGAAAAAAATGTTAAGTTTTCAATATCTCCTGAAAAAGTAGCTAGATTTGTCAAAATTTTTTTTGAGGATTATCCCTCTCCTAATTATTCTTCGTATAGTTTTTTATTTAATGACGGATAACATATTAATTAGTGATATTTTGGCTGACATTAGAAAGAAGAAAAGACAATCGGGTTTAGCAAATTTAGAAGTTTTAAAGACAGAATTTAAAAACAAAAATTTTCATAAAATACGCCATCAATCAGTAGCGCATAAAAACAAATTACTTAAAGAACCCGCAGGTTCTGTTGATTTATATCTAAACAATAAAGTTATAAGTGGGCTAGGCGAAATCATAAAAAAATTGTGTATTCAAAGTTATTTTTGGTTTGATTATGAATTATGGAATCCAAATATTTTAATTTCGCGTAATTTATATACTTTACTAAAGTAAGATTATAAACGAGAGCAGAAAATCTTATTTTGAAAAACGATTGTAAAGCCATGCCAGAATTGTGCCACCACAAAAGGCGTCCACAAAACCCCATACTGCTGCGATTACTGCTCCGAGCCATGATATCTCAAGACCAAAATAGACTGCTGTAATTGGTGCGAAAAACTCAGCGGAGGGATAAGCGAAAAATTTTGCAGAAAGAACAAGTAGTCCCAAAAATCATCCCCAAAAAACTCCAGCGGCAAGTCCTAAGGAAACAGGTTTTAACATTTGAAAAAATTAAAATCAGGATAATTTTTACTCCATTATTTAAATTTGCAGAAATTTTGGAATGGAGATTTGTTGTATTTTCTAAAATTTTTCGCAATGTTGATTTTTCGTTTCGGCGAGTGATTTTTCGGTGTTTTCACTAATTATCCAAATGTTGTTTTGCTCTATTCATTTTCATATACTCACATTTCCTCTTCATGAAGATTAGTTGAAATGCTCGGATGGATTGTACTAAGCTGTAATCGGTATTAAATCATTTATTATGGAGACATCAATTTTTATCGCGAGAATCGCTACCGTGATTTACCTGTCTATCGCTGTAGGTCTTTTATTTAACGGGAACTATTACAAAAAGGAGTTCGGAAAATTGCTTGATAATTCTGCTTATCTAATTTTAGGTGGAATGATGGCTATCATCATAGGCTCGTTGATTGTTAAGTATCATAATTTTTGGGTAAAAGATTGGACTATTTTAGTCACGATTATTGGATGGATTGCTTTGGTCAAAGGGGCACTTTTATTGGCATTTCCTAAGATCTTCTTCTTTTTTAAGCCCATGCTTAAATCAGAAAGTTTAAACAAATTTGTTACTCTTATGGTTATTGTTTTGGGGCTTGTTTTTGGATACTTTGGATTTTTTAGCTAGGAAGGAGTCTGATTTTTTAATCATCAAATCGTAAAAGTAAAATAGGTTTTATTTATTGATTTTTCACTAATTGCTGTTAAAATCAGTCAGCTAACTTTTTTTCGATGCCTGAAATTTTTACGACTACTACTGGAATTTTTCCAAAAATTACTTCTGAGAAAACCTATCCCAATCTTCGTGTAAATCTTCACAAACTTGATCGTGGTGAAATTTCTGCCGATGAGTTTGAAGTGGTTATTCAAAAAAATATTGAACGAGCGGTTGGTGAGCAAATTTCTGTAGGTATTGATTTTCCAACTGATGGATCAATTCGGTGGATGGATCTTTTTTCACCATTTGTTCGGTCGTGGGAGGGGATTACTCGGCGGGGAATTCACCGTTTTTATAATACAAATACTCTTTATGGTGAGCCGGTTGTTGAAGGTGAATTGTTAGCTCCTCAGGTGTCGGATGATGTAACTTCAAATAAAACTCTCGAAGATTTTAAGTTTGCCCAAAAAATTTCATCGAATACCAAGGCGATATTACCCGGAGTTTTTACGTTTACAAATGCATGTGTGGATAATTTTTATCAAGATTCTCAAAGATTACGTTCTGCGATTTCCAGAAATTTAATCAAGGAAGCACAAAATTTAATTTTAGCTGGTGCAAAAATAATTGAAATTCATGAGATTGAGCTTGCGTGGAGTCAGTTTTCAATAAAAGAAATTTCGGAAATTTATTCTGAGTTTGGCAAGCTTGACGCGAAAATTATCGTAATCTCGTATTTCAAGAATTTTTCTTCGGAAGTTGCTGAGGCTTTGGTCGAAGTGGGTTGTGGTATTGGAATTGATTTTTCGCAACTAGTTGAATTTTCCAATCTTCCTGAAAATACTGTTTTGCAGGCAGGAGTTGTCGATTCTCGTGAAACAAAACTGGAAAAGGTTGAAGATTTACAAAAATTAAAATCTGAAATTCTCACGAAATTTTCAAACTGTTCTGAAATTATTTTTTCGACAAGCTCACATGTTGAGTATCTTCCACATGCTCGTGCGATTGAAAAAATCTCACTTTTAAAAAATTTGAAATGAATAAAATATCTGAAAATTTAGATACCAAAATGAGTGTTTC
>Ga0209345_10006798_pt1 | contig 10299 bp, 6 predicted proteins | sample Cruoilmetagenom7_FD_187294 | JGI IMG/M metagenome (GOLD analysis project Ga0209345, IMG submission 187294) | Oil polluted marine microbial communities from Coal Oil Point, Santa Barbara, California, USA - Sample 7 (SPAdes) (version 2) | ecosystem: Environmental > Aquatic > Marine > Oil seeps ... | reverse complement strand
CCAGTCATTTCTGAAGGTTGCATCCAGGAATAACCAATCCCTGAAGCTATAATTCACCGTTCCGAATACAGAATTTGTAACCTTTTCTTGATCCTTCATGCCAACTGAAGGATTCCCTTTTACATTCGAGATGGTGAAAAGATCGGGAACGGTTAATTCATTGGCCTCTAAGCGCTGGTATTGGTATGTATTCCGCCTGTAATTCCCGCCCAATGATCCACCAATTCTATGATCAGCATTTAACTGCTTGTTGGCAGTTAAAATCACGTCAGCATTGGTTTCATTATAGGTCCTGGTTTGCTGCCAGAAATCCCCACCGGGGTTAATATCCTTACTTCTGTCAGCCCTTGTATTTTTGCGGACTTCATGCGAATAATCAGTACCAACCCTTCCCAGCAAACTTAACCAGTCGGTAAACTGGTAGGTAAGATTCACATTTCCGTACATCCTGTTTCTCTGCCTCGATGTGAGTAACTTATTGGCAGTCCAGTAAGGATTATTATGATAACTGCGGTTCCAGTTATAGGGTTGACCATTTGGATCATCGGTTTCCCAGTTATCTTTCAGGGCCTTCATATCAACCTGGCGGGCAAACCATCCACCGATGGATTGCATAATATTTCCGGAATCATAACCTCCTCCTGGAATATTGTCATTATTCAGGTTTATATAATTTATATTGGCTGTGGCTGTTAATCTCCTGCCAAGATTGGAGGTAGTGCTAAGTCCTATGTTGTTTCGCATCTGGTCGGTATTCGGAACCACTCCATTTTGCCATTGATTGCTTATGGTTAATCTGGCAGCTGTTTTGGCAGTTGAACCAGACAATGCCAATGAATTGGTCATGGTAGTACCGGTTTCGAAAAAGTCCCTCGTGTTATCGGGATGTGAAACCCAGGGAGTAGCCTGGTATGCGCCTCCAGAATAAGGACTGTCAAACTGTGGGACCATAAGGCCTATGTCAAGCCTGGATCCCCAGCTCTCATCAATACCATCATTCACGCCTCCCCAGCTACCATCTACAAATGAAAATGAATTATTCACAGAATAATCATTATAAGCGCTTAGGTTATTAGGATCTACACCAGCTAGTGTAGCTGAATATTCACTTCCGCCATATCCCTGGCCATATTGATTCTGATAATTAGGCAGAATAGAAATATTATCAAAAGTTGTTGTATGGTCGAATTCTACACCAATTCCTCTGGATGCCTTGTCAGCTTTTTTGGTGGTGACCAATATCACGCCATTGGCACCCCGGCTACCATAGAGTGCAGTAGCACTGGGGCCTTTTAGAACCGATATGCTTTCAACATGGTTCGGATCAAGATCCATGGCCTGGTTCCCAAAATCATGGGCTTCCCACTGGTCTACATCCGTAGATGCATTGATGATGGGTGTACCATCCACGACAAACAGGGGTTGGTTGTTCCCGAAGGAAGAGTTCCCCCTGATCACAATCCGGGAAGAAGAACTGATGCCCGCTCCGGAAGCATTGGTGATCTGGACACCGGCCACCTTTCCCTGCAGTGAATTCACCACATTGTTTTCCTTGGCCTGTGAGAGTTCATCTCCTCCGACTTCCTGTACAGCATAGCCGAGTGCTTTCTTTTCCCGGGTAATACCGAGAGCAGTAACCACGACTTCTTCAAGTCCAAGAATGTCAGCCTCTAAGCTCACATCAATTACTGTCTGGTTGCCGACAGCAATCTCCTGTGCTTTCATACCAACTGAGCTAAAAATCAATGTAGCTCCGGCTGGTACAGGTAGTTCAAAGTTACCATCGACGTTTGAGGCAGTTCCAGTTGTAGTCCCCTTAACTACAATAGAAACCCCTGGAAGGGGTGCGCCACTCGCGTCAGTAACCGTTCCACTAACCTGTATATCCTGTGCCATCATGGCCTGGAAGCCAAACAGCATAAGACATACAAGAATACTTGTAAATCTTTTCATAGATAAAAATTTTAGGTTTAAATAAAAAGAATGCGGTTTAAATTAAATTATTCATGGTCCCAAATCTAAAAAAAAAAAGTTTTGCACAAAAAAATTAACACTATTTATAATTTATCCGGGAACGTGCATTATACCTGCTTTAGAAGGAATATTAGATGGCTCAGTTTTATCAACCCATTTCGGTTTACCAGCTATAACAGGAGCTGCAAGGGCTTTGAAGTTCTGAAAGTACCATGAACCGGGTATTTTGATATATTTTTTTCCAGTATACAGGCGATGATTATTTAAAATCATTCTACCTAAAGCCGGGAATCAACAATATTGAGTATTTCAGCCTCTTTCCTGCAAACAGAAGCTTCCAGTTCCCGGCCTTCCTTCAAGATCTTATCAACAAAAGATTTGTCTTCGAGGTTCCCGGCATTAATTTTAACATTCAGAAATGCCCCCATGACCGCGGACCGGATGGCCAGCGCTCCAACCCCTGCATCAGAAACAGAGTTCGGGTTTCCAGATTCGGCCATGGCTTTCAGGATCTCCATGGCTGCAGCAGCCGTCTTCATTACCCTGAAGGGCACAAGAATGGCATTTTTGGTGGTCTCATCAATACTTGCTTTCCGCTTATGCCGTTCGTCTTCTGAATTTTTTGGCATAGAGAAAGCTTCCATGATCCTGATAAATGCGATGGTGTCTTCATCAACCAGGGCCAATAATTCTTCCTGAATGGCCTTGCCCCTGTCTGCCCATTCAGAGAATTCTTCCCAGCGGTCATCCCAGCCTCTCTTGTGGGAGGATAGATTGGCTATCATGGTTCCCAGTGCCATGCCAAGGCTTCCCATGCATGCACTGACAGAACCACCACCTGGTGCGGGGGATTCTGATGCCGTTTCTTCCATAAAGTCCTTCACTGACATGCCAGCGAGTAAATCAGTCTTGTCCCCCGCTATCATATATTCAATGATCTTTTCTTCCGGCTTGAACGGATACAGATCATCCAAGCCCATCGATTTTACGGCAATTTTAATTAGTTCCCTGTCCGAAACACCGGCAGACCTTTTCTGTTTCCGGAGGAAATAACGCCCTGCATCAAGCATGGCATTCAGGGGTATCAACCCCACCAGTTCCGAGCCACTTACCCTGATGCCCCTGGCCTCTGCCTTCTTAAAAACCTCATCAAAGGCTACATGCACAGGGGTAACCGAGATATTGGTAAGATTCATTGAGATCTGTGCGATCCCATATTCCTCGATGTACCATCCTATAGCTTTAACTTCCTTGAGACTTCCGGGTATCATCACAGGATTTCCTTGTCCGTCCCTGATAATCCCCCCGGTAAGAGGATTTCCTTTTCGCTTTGCCCTGCCCCTCTCCCGCACATCGAAGGCAATGGCATTGGCCCGGCGGGTAGATGTGGTATTCAGGTTGATATTGTAGGCCACCAGGAAATCTCGTGCCCCTACTGCTGTAGCTCCTGTAGCCGAGTTGAATTCAGCCGGTCCGAAATCCGGTTTCCAGTCCGGCTCTGCCAGCTTAGCCTGCAGTCCCTCATATTCTCCGGAACGAACGGTTGCCAGGTTTTTTCGATCTGCCGAGAAGGCAGCTGATTCATAACAATAAACCGGGTATTTCAGCTCTTCACCGATACGCTGTGCCAGTTTCCTTGCATACTCTACGGTTTCCTCCATGCTGATTCCTGCGACGGGTATCAAGGGACAAACATCCGTGGCGCCGAAACGGGGATGTTCCCCTTTATGTTTCTTCATGTCAATCAATTGGATAGCCATCTTCACAGCTCTGAAAGCAGCCTCAACCACCCCTTGCGGCTGACCAACAAAAGTTACGACAGTCCGGTTTGTTGCCTGCCCAGGATCCACATCCAGCAGTTTTACCCCGTCTACAGATTCGATTTCATTGGTTATCTGTTTGATCAGGTTCATATCCCGGCCTTCGCTGAAATTCGGCACACATTCTATAAGCTGCTTCATCATGGTATTATTATGTTAAGATCTCTCCTCCCAGAATCACCGTATCAATAAGATCACTCCCGTAAGCATAAGGAAGATATGCAAGTCCAGGTACCTCTTTGGTAATGATAACATTTGCTTTTTTCCCTTTGCAGATGGTCCCGTGGGTTTCCTGCAAACCCATTGCATACGCAGAATTGATGGTTACCGCATGCAGGACTTCTTCCGGCAGCATCCTGAGCTGTATGCATCCAAGGGACATAATGAATTTCATATCGCCTGAAGGAGAACTGCCCGGGTTAAAATCAGATGCCAGGGCAATGGGTAGCCCGGCCTCCATCATCTTCCTGGCCGGCGCATATTTGAGTCCCAGGAAAAAAGAAGCTCCCGGCAGCAATGTAGGCATGGTATCTGAACCAAGAAGGCTATGTATCTCTTTCTCACCTGTAAATTCCAGGTGATCCACTGACTGGGCCTGGTATTTAACACCGGTCTGTATCCCTCCTGAGAAATCGAGTTCATTGGCATGGATCTTTGGTTTCAATCCCCATGCTATGCCAGCCTCCAGTATCCTTTCTGTCTGGGGAACGGTAAAAAATCCCCGGTCACAGAAAACATCAATAAAATCTGCCAGTCCCACTTCAGCGACAGCGGGTATCATTTCTTCAACCACCAGGTCAACATACCTGTCGGGATCCTTCCTAAAGGCAAGCGGAAAGGAATGGGCTCCCAGGAAGGTGGCTTTTATAACAATGGGAGTCGTCTCCTTGAGCCGGCGTATCACCCGGAGCATTTTAAGTTCGGCTTCCGTGCTCAGCCCGTAGCCGCTTTTTATTTCAACGGCACCTGTTCCCAATTTAATGATCTCCCTGACCCTGGAGAGGGACTGTTCATAAAGTTCATCTTCAGAGGTAGCCTGCAGCAGGGCAGCGGAATTCAAAATTCCCCCACCCCTCCTTGCGATCTCCTCATAAGACAGTCCCCTGATCTTATCCATGTATTCCAGCTCCCGGCTGCCTGCATAAACAAGGTGGGTGTGCGAATCACAAAAACCAGGCATAACGAGCTTCCCTTCAGCAGAGATTTTTTGAAGGTATGGATTTGACTTCTCAATACCAGCCAGTTCAGGCTCACCCATGACGCCGAAGCCGGCAATCTTGCCACCGGCAATATACAACCAGGCATTCTCCATGGAATTCAATTCTGCCATATGTTTACCTGCAACATATGGACGCGGTTCTGTCTCCGTCAGCAGAAGAGATTTTATATTCCTTATCAGTAAATCCATAATAGAAGAATACTGCAGCGAAATTAATTAAATCAAATATTAATTCCGGTATGTTATAGAATAGGATGGTCTTATCCTAAAAATTGAATCAGTTTAGCCAAAACTATCCCGATATAATTACCCAGGGCATAGCCGACAAGGCCAATGATCAGCCCTGGCAGTATTATCTCCCGGTTCTTCAGGGAGGTAGCTACAACTGGCACGAATGGGGGTGACATGGATAGGGCAACGGATATGATCAGAAAGTTATCCACATCCACTTTGAAAATTTTTGAAAGGATCCCATGCAAAAGCAGTGCCCCTGGAACCGCCAGTAATATATATAACAGCAATGGCATGGACTCCATACTGAACATACTGATATCTGCCATGGAAGCAAATACAAGGCAGAAAACAAGGATCAGGTAGATCCCGCCCTGGAATGATTTTTCAATTTGTTTAATCCGCGGGATAAATGAAGCAGCAATACCCAAGGTAGTAATACCCAGGATAAGCAGTGCTGTATTCAGTTCTTTGAAAAATAACTGGCTGATTCCGGCAGAGACACCCAGGATCAGGATGGAAAGCCCAACAGCAGCCAGCAATGGCAGAAAGATCCGGCGGGAAAATATGCTGTCGTAGGACTCATATTTATCATGATAAGATTCCCTGGTATCCCCAACTTCTTCCTGGTCGGTCTGTTTGTACGGCCGCATGAACAGCAAAAAAAAGCGTTGCGCAATTGTCATCAGGAATAAAAGCGTGAATGCACCAACAACCAGGTCGTAGGTCTGGGTAAGGATAAAAACTTCCGGCTCCATATCAAGGGCGAGACTGATGGCTGCAGCATTGGGGGCACCGCCTGAATAGAATCCCACCAGTACACCCGATACTTTCCAAATCTCAGGGATCTTTTCCCTGAAAAGGAAATAGCCCAGGACTACCATTATAATTACAGAAGCAATGCCAAGCAAAAGGGAAAGCATGGTTTTTCCAGCCATGGAGATCCACTTTCGGATATCCAGCGAAAACAAGAGCAGAGGGATGGCCAGGATTACACAGATGGAATAAATGTTTTCCTGGAATGCTACAATCCCATCCGGCAAAATTCCGATATTACCGATCAGGAGTCCCATTCCATAACAAATCACAACGGTACCAATCCGGTTTACCAGGGTATACTTTTTATCAAGATGTAAAATCAGGACGGGGAAAAGAACGTAAAAAAGGACCAGCAGTACAAGGTTCATGATCTGGTTCTTGATTAGTCACATTCATCAAAACTTTTGCTGTACTGATCTATGGCACGCATGCTCATCCCCATGCTTGAGAAACCTCCATCGTGAAAAAGATTTTGCATTGTCACCTTCCTGGTAAGGTCTGAAAACAGGGTGATGCAGTAGTCGGCGCAATCGTCACCGGTAGCATTGCCCAGGGGTGACATGCGTTCTGTAAAATCGATCAGGGTGTCTATTCCCTTCACGCCGCTTCCTGCAGTCGTGATGGTGGGAGACTGTGATATGGTATTGATGCGGATCTTCTTGTCCCGGCCATAAATGTAACCGAAACTGCGGGCGATTGATTCCAGCAAAGCCTTGGCGTCTCCCATGTCATTGTAGCCGTAAAGGGTGCGCTGGGCAGCCACATAAGAGAGTGCAATCACAGACCCCCAATCGGCAATCGCATCATTTTTCCGGGCAAGCAAAAGGAGCTTATGAAATGACAGGGCAGAAATATCCAGTGTTTTCAGGAAATAATCATAGTTCAACGCATCATATGGCAAGCCTTTCCGGACATTGGGCGACATGCCGATAGAATGTAGGATAAAATCTACCTTGCCACCAAGGATCTCCATGGATCTCTGCAGAACAACCTCTACATCCTGGACATTTGTAGCGTCGGCCGCGAGCACTTCAGACCCGGTTTTTTTAGCCAGTTCATCCAATGAACCAAGGCGCAGTGCCACAGGGGTGTTGGTTAAAGTAAACCGGGCACCTTCCTCATGCGCTTTTTCTGCCACTTTCCAGGCAATTGACATGTCATTAAGGGCTCCGAAGATAATCCCTCTTTTGCCTTTTAATAATCCGTAAGCCATGGTAATAAGATTTTAGGATTGGCTGTAAATATAATAAATTGATTTCATCCGGGTGCTTAGTTCAGCAACTCCCGGGCATTCGATATAGCGGCCTCCGTAAGCTCCTCACCACTGAGCATCCGGGCAATCTCGAGCACCCTGTCTTCATCGTCCAATAATTTGATATCTGTAATGGTTGCTCCATCCTCATCGTACTTGTGCACCAGGTAATGATAATCTCCTTTACCGGCAACCTGGGGAAGGTGGGTAATATTGATAACCTGTTTCCCCTGTGACATCTTTTTGATGATGGCCCCCACCTTTTCTGCAATTTCTCCGGACACTCCTGAATCAATCTCGTCAAAAATAATCGTAGGTAATTCCCGGGAATCGGATAGTAGGGATTTAATGCTCAGCATTAGCCTGGATAGTTCACCACCTGATGCAATTTTCGATATTTCCTGTGGTTTTACCTGCTTGTTGGCCGAGAAGAGGAACTCAACTTCATCCTTTCCATTCTCGAAAAAGTCACCCAGGTCACTGTGCTCAACCCTGAACAGGGCATTGGGGATGCCAAGGACTTTCAGCATTCCGTTTACTTCAGTCTCTATTCTGGGCAGGATTTTTTTTCTTCTGGAAGTAAGTTCAGCCGCCTGTTTTTCAAGCTGCTCCCTTTTTTCCGTCAACTCCTTCTCCAATTTTTCTATCTGTTCGTCATAAGATGCAATATCCTGTATCCTGGCATCAAGTTCCTCTTGCAGCCGGATAAGTCCATCTACATCATTTACCCCGTGTTTCTGCATCAGGTCAAATAGCATGTCCAGTCTTTCCCTGACAACTAGCTGGCGGCCAGGATCCATTTCGATATCAGTACCTCCTGACTCAGCCTCATCTGCTATGTCCTTCAGCTCGATCATTGCCGATCTAATCCTTTTGTTTAGTTCGGTAGCTGAGGGATAAAATGTAGTAATGTTGTCAAGGGCATGGATGGCTTCATGCAGTTTACTGACAACCGAGTCTTCCTGGTCTGAAAGCAGGTAATACACCAGGTGAAGGTTCCGTTTCATTTCCCCGGCATGATCAAGGGTCTGTAACTCCTGCTCAAGCCCTTGCTGTTCCCCGGATGACAGCCTGGCTTCTGCCAACTGTTGATACTGGAATGTATAATAATCCAGGTCTTTTTTGGATTTAACAGCCTTTTCTTTCAATCCAGCCAATCCGGATACCAGGTCAGCAAACCTGTGAAATTGATCCTGGTAGGCAGATAAAACAGCGCGGTTCCCAGCCACGGTATCTAAAACCATCAATTGGAACTCATGGGTCCCCATGTGCAGGTTTTCATGTTGGGAGTGAATATCAACCAGCCTGGTTCCCAATTCTTTCAGCAGGTTCAAATTTACTGGTGTATCATTGATAAATGCCCTGGATTTTCCCCCGGGGGAAATTTCCCTTCGTATGATCAGATGATCATCATAATCCATATCATTGACAGTAAAAAAGCTATGGTATCCATATGGACTGATATCAAAACTGCCTTCTACTATACATTTTTTCTCCTTGTCCTTCAGTACAGATGTGTCAGCCCTGTTCCCCAGCAAAAGTGAGAGTGCGCCCAGTAGTATCGATTTTCCTGCCCCGGTTTCTCCAGTAATGATTGCAAATCCAGGGCTGAATTCAATTTCCAACTGCCTGATCAGGGCATAATTCCGGACATGAAGCGATTTTAGCATAATGATGGTTCGTACGGGTTCTCCTGATTAATGTCAGAACCAGGAAACTATCGGTTACAAATGTAAGCTTTTTAGGGCTGAAAATTACGAAAAATGGAATTCACAGGAGCAGTCAGGCAGATTAATTTGCCGCTGACATATTTTCATATTTGGCCTTGTTTGCAGGATCAATTTCCTGAAGTATCCTTATGGCCCGCTGTTTCTCCTCTGTAAAGGATTCTGAAAAAATATTGACCATCTCATCAGCTTTGGCATCAAGGGTGATCTGCAACAGGTGCATGAAAGGATCGGGTTTGTTACGGTATATTTTTTGAAGGTCTTCCAGGCCCTCTGCAATTACAGCCCTGCCTTCTGTCACCTTCTCGTCCATCACATCCAGTCCCAACCTGTGAAATTTGTAATTAAAATCCCGGATGGGCTTATAACCGTCATTCAGGATATCATTGACCAACCAGTACCTGTTTTTATGGTCCAGGCTTTCAAATGGTTTCCACCCTGTCTCGCGAGCGTTCTGTGCGTTGGTAACAATATTCTCAGCCTGGGCAAGAAAGGGTGTTCCGCCCTGGTAGGAAAAGGAATCATAATCCATCCCCATAATGAAATAGGCCCAGAATGCAAGGATGGAAGTAAGATTGGAGATATGTTGCGTAGCGTCAAATTGAAGGGGTTCAAACTCAACATAACGGAAATGGATATTATTATCCACATAATTCAACAAAGTTGAACTGTAATTGGTGTTGAATATGGGTCGCCTGGACTGTATTTGTAGCGTTCCCCTGAATTCATCGGCCGATAATTGTTCGGTGATATTGAACATGAAATTGCAATCTATGCGCTCATCGTAGGCATACACATGGTTGCTCCAGTTTGTATTGTTCATGAACTCATAAATGGCAGTCTGCAGGGTTTGGAATACTTGCTTATTTGTACCCTGTATTTGTTGGGTCACGATCTGTATATTGCACCTGAGTTCCTGGGATTTTACCCATCCGCCCATCAGCACCGACAGGCTTATCACAAAGACCAGCTTTCTGCTTATGTTATACATATTCAACCAGTTTTTCAACGATGTCATTCGCCACTTCCCTCTTAGACTTTAACTCAAAATACCGGATATTATTATCTGTATCAATAATAGTGATTTTATTTGTATCCACGCCAAAACCTGCACCCTTATCATTCAGGGAATTGAGTACGATGAAATCGAAGTTTTTCCTTTTCAGCTTGCCCTGCGCATTTATTTCTTCCTGGTCTGTTTCCAGGGCAAATCCAACAAGCACCTGGTCCTTCCTTTTCCTCCTGCCAAGTTCGGCT
>Ga0209345_10006797_pt1 | contig 10300 bp, 7 predicted proteins | sample Cruoilmetagenom7_FD_187294 | JGI IMG/M metagenome (GOLD analysis project Ga0209345, IMG submission 187294) | Oil polluted marine microbial communities from Coal Oil Point, Santa Barbara, California, USA - Sample 7 (SPAdes) (version 2) | ecosystem: Environmental > Aquatic > Marine > Oil seeps ... | reverse complement strand
AGCACCCGAACCCAGCAACATCCCCTCGCCAGGCTCCTTGTCTCGCTCCAACGACACATAGTAGAGCCCCAACACGATATCCTGTGACGGCACAATAATCGGCGAACCGTTAGCTGGATGCAGTATGTTGTTGGTCGACATCATCAACACGCGCGCTTCGAGCTGCGCCTCAAGTGACAGCGGCACATGCACAGCCATTTGGTCGCCATCAAAGTCAGCGTTGAATGCCGCGCAAACCAGCGGATGGAGCTGAATAGCCTTCCCCTCAATCAGCACCGGCTCAAACGCCTGAATGCCGAGACGATGAAGCGTCGGAGCCCGGTTCAACAAAATTGGGTGCTCTCGAATAACTTCATCAAGAACGTCCCAAACTTCAGACTTTTCTTTCTCAACCAGCTTTTTCGCCTGCTTCACGGTTGCTGCCTGCCCCAAGGCTTGCAATCGAGCATAGATAAATGGCTTAAACAGCTCCAACGCCATTTTCTTCGGCAAACCGCACTGATGCAGCTTCATGGTTGGCCCAACCACGATAACCGACCGGCCTGAATAATCGACCCGCTTACCCAACAAGTTCTGTCGGAACCGACCCTGCTTGCCCTTGAGCATATCGGCCAGCGACTTCAGCGGCCTCTTGTTGGCGCCAGTGATGACCCGTCCCCGTCGACCATTGTCGAACAGTGCATCAACCGATTCCTGCAGCATCCGCTTTTCATTGCGAATAATAATATCCGGCGCCCGCAACTCCATCAGCCGCTTCAGCCGATTGTTACGGTTGATTACCCGCCGATAAAGGTCATTCAAATCAGAGGTCGCAAACCGCCCGCCATCCAAAGGCACCAACGGACGCAATTCAGGCGGCAACACAGGCACAACAGAAAGGATCATCCACTCCGGCATGTTGCCAGACTCAATAAATGCTTCAATGACCTTGAGTCGCTTCGCCAACTTCTTAGGCTTCAATTCCGTAGTCGCCTCGGCGATTTCCTGCCGCAGCGTATCACGGATAGTCGGCAGATCTAGCGCCGACAGCATCTCCCGTATCGCTTCAGCACCAATTCCCGCGGTAAAGCTGTCCGGTCCAAATTCGTCGAGCGCCTGACTGTGCATCTCTTCAGAAAGCAACTCGCCTTCAGCAAACGTCGTAACGCCCGGCTCAATCACGATGTAGTTCTCAAAATAGAGAACCCGCTCGAGATCCTTCAACGTCATATCCAAAAGCAAACCAATTCGGCTTGGCAATGACTTCAAGAACCAGATATGCGCCACAGGAGCCGCTAACTCGATATGCCCCATCCGCTCCCGGCGAACCTTGGCAAGCGTTACCTGAACCCCGCATTTTTCACAGACGAGGTCCTTATACTTCATCCGCTTGTACTTGCCGCACAGACACTCATAATCCTTGATAGGGCCAAAAATGCGCGCACAGAACAGCCCGTCGCGTTCCGGCTTGAACGTCCGGTAATTAATCGTCTCCGGCTTCTTAATCTCGCCAAATGACCAAGAGTAAATATCGTCAGGGCTTGCGATAGAGATCTTGATTCGATCGAACGTCGGCAACGACTGGTGTTGCTTGAAAATATTGGGGATATCGTTCATTCGGTCTCTCCTCGCGCACGGCTGGGACGGTGCCGCTTGCGCCTCATTTTGGATCCGTAAACCGGACCGATCGGGAGCAGTGGAGAATTCCCGGGCCAAATCAGCCACTGCATCGACTTGTATCCACGCCCACCGGATTTGCTACCGGAGTTTTGGGCATTAAACCGGCGGCGCAACCCACCACCGGTTCACTAACTCTAGGTCGAACGCTATTCAGCTGCCGCGGGCGGCAACTGCGTTCTCGGGCCTTCAACCCGCCCACCTTCGAATTCTTCTGTTTCTGAATTTGACAAATCGACATGCATACCAAGCGCTCGCATTTCCTTGACGAGAACATTGAAGCTCTCTGGAATACCAGCCTCGAATGCGTCATCACCACGCACGATGGATTCGTAAACCTTAGTCCTACCAGCGACGTCATCGGATTTCACCGTCAACATCTCCTGCAACGTATAGGCGGCACCATAAGCTTCCAGCGCCCACACTTCCATCTCACCGAACCGCTGCCCGCCGAACTGCGCCTTACCACCCAACGGTTGCTGTGTAACAAGACTGTAAGGACCAATTGACCGGGCATGGATCTTGTCATCCACCAAGTGGTGCAACTTCAAGAGATATTTGTATCCAACCGTTACTTTACGGTCGAATTGCTCACCTGTCCGTCCATCGCGCAGCCACACCTGACCACTAGAATCAAAACCAGCCTGCTCCAGCATTGTCACGATATCCGGCTCGTGCGCTCCATCAAATACCGGCGTCGCAATCGGAACTCCGCGCCGAAGTTGATTACCCAACACAGACAGGTCTTTGTCTTCTAGATTTCGGAGGCCATCCTGATCGCCGTAAACCGTTCCGATGATCTCTCGCAACGGCGCAACATTATTTTCCTGCTCGTATGTCTCCATCGCATCATCAATGATACGACCCAATCCACGACACGCCCAACCAAGATGGGTCTCAAGAATCTGCCCAACATTCATCCGGCTCGGCACCCCAAGCGGGTTGAGCACGACATCCACCGGCGTGCCATCCTCCAGGAACGGCATATCTTCCCGCGGCACGATCATCGACACGACACCCTTGTTGCCATGTCGTCCGGCCATTTTGTCACCAGACTGCAACTTGCGCTTCACAGCCACGAAAACCTTGACCATCTTCATCACGCCTGGCGGCATTTCATCGCCACGCTGCAGCTTGTCTACCTTATCGACAAACCGCCGCTCCAGGCTCTTCTTGGCGTCTTCGTATTGCTTGTTAATGGCTTCGACTTCGCCTTGCGCCTTCTCGTCCGCAAGCCCTATCTCCCACCATTGACTACGCGGAATATCTTCCAAAACGCTATCATCAATGTTGGTCCCCTTGCGTGCGCCGCTTGGTCCCTTGGCAACTTCCTTGTCCAACAGCGCATCACGCAATCGGCCATAAACGTTGCGATCCAGGATTTGCAACTCATCGTCTCGGTCTTTCGCGAGACGCTCAATCTCCTCGCGCTCGATCGCCATGGCGCGCTCGTCTTTATCGACCCCATGCCGATTGAACAATCGCACTTCGACAACGGTCCCCGATACACCAGGTGGCAAACGCATCGAAGTATCACGAACGTCAGATGCCTTTTCGCCGAAGATCGCTCGCAACAGCTTTTCTTCCGGCGTCATCGGGCTCTCACCCTTTGGCGTAATCTTGCCAACCAGAATATCGCCAGGATGCACTTCCGCACCGATGTAGACGATACCGGCTTCATCAAGGTTCCGAAGCGCCTCCTCAGACACATTTGGAATATCGCGTGTAATATCTTCCGGTCCAAGCTTCGTATCGCGCGCCATCACCTCAAATTCATCGATATGGATCGAGGTATAGACATCCTCCGACACAACTCGCTCGGATAGCAGGATAGAATCCTCAAAGTTGTATCCCATCCACGGCATGAACGCGACGAGCACGTTTTTACCCAACGCCAGATCACCCAGATCCGTCGAAGGTCCATCTGCCAGGATTTCGCCAGCTTTGACAGAATCACCAACCTTCACCAGCGGGCGCTGATTGATGCACGTATTCTGGTTCGAGCGCTGGAACTTGCGCAGCCGATAAATATCGACACCAGGTTTCGAGGGGTCTTCCTCCTCTGTCGCCCGGATCACAATCCGCGTTGCATCCATCTGATCGACAACACCCGTCCGTCGTGCCGCAATGGCCGCACCGGAATCGCGCGCAACAACCTCTTCCATCCCTGTTCCAACGAAGGGCGCCTCAGCCTTTACCAACGGCACTGCCTGCCGTTGCATGTTCGAGCCCATCAGAGCCCGGTTGGCGTCGTCATTCTCAAGGAATGGAATAAGCGCCGCCGCCACAGATACGAGCTGTTTCGGCGAAACATCGATATAAGCAACCTCTTCCTTAGGCACCAATAGCACATCACCCTGGAACCGGCATGTCACCAGGTCACCGGTTAATTCACCATCGTCACCAAACGGCGCGTTGGCTTGCGCCACGTGATGCCGCATTTCTTCCATCGCTGAAAGATAGACAACATCACCAGTTACCTTGCCATCAACGACATGACGATAAGGACTCTCAATGAAGCCATATTTATTCACCCGGGCAAAAGTCGCCAGCGAGTTAATCAAGCCAATATTTGGTCCTTCCGGCGTTTCAATCGGACAGATCCGGCCGTAGTGGGTTGGATGAACATCACGAACCTCAAAGCCCGCACGCTCGCGCGTCAAACCACCTGGCCCAAGCGCCGACAAGCGCCGTTTATGCGTAATCTCAGACAGCGGATTGGTTTGGTCCATAAACTGACTGAGCTGCGATGAGCCAAAGAACTCCCGCACTGCCGCCGCAGCGGGCTTTGCATTGATCAAGTCCTGCGGCATCACAGTGTCGATATCAACCGAGCTCATCCGCTCTTTGATCGCCCGCTCCATCCGCAACAGGCCAACCCGATATTGGTTCTCCATCAACTCACCCACCGACCGAACCCGGCGATTACCAAGATGGTCGATGTCGTCAATGTCACCCTTGCCATCGCGCAGACCGACAAGCGTTTTAACAACCGCCAGCAGATCCTCACGGCGTAGCGTCCGCACCGTATCTTCAGCATCCAGCTCAAGCCGCATATTCATCTTCACGCGACCAACAGCCGACAAATCATATCGCTCTGGATCAAAGAACAGGCTGTGGAATAATGCCTCGCCCGCCTCAAGCGTCGGCGGCTCGCCCGGGCGCATCACTCGGTAAATATCCATCAGCGCTTCTTCACGATTGGAACTCTTATCAACCTTCAACGTATTGCGGATGAACGCCCCAACAGTCACATGGTCAATATCAAGAATTTGAAAATCCTTGATTTTTTCTTCTTTAAATTCCGCCAGCAATTCTTCTGTCAGCTCATCACCAGCCTCAGCATAGATCTGTCCGGTCTTCATGTTCACGATGTCATCAGACAAGAACCGGCCTGTGAGCTCTTCGGGAGAAACGAGAACTTCCGTCAGTCCATTCTCAGTCAGCTCGCGGGCTTTCTTAGCCGTAATTTTTTCACCGGCAGCAACAACAACCTCGCCAGTTTTCGCATCGGTTAGATCCGCCATAGGCGCATTTCCACGCCATTTCTCACGCACAAACGGCATCCGCCAGCCGCGCTTGGAATCCTTAATGGTAATCTTTTGATAGAACGTTTCCAGAATTTCTTCATCGTTCAAACCAAGCGCATAAAGCAGCGTCGTCACCGGAATCTTCCGGCGCCTGTCAATCCGCACATGCACAATGTCCTTGGCATCAAACTCAAAGTCGAGCCAAGAGCCACGATAAGGAATGATCCGTGCCGCAAACAACAGTTTGCCCGACGCATGCGTGCGCCCTTTGTCATGATCAAAAAACACGCCCGGCGAACGGTGCATCTGACTGACGATCACCCGCTCAGTACCATTGATCACGAACGTACCGTTCAACGTCATGAGAGGCATGTCGCCCATATAGACGTCCTGCTCTTTCATATCCTTGACGGATTTTGAGCCGGTCTCTTCGTTGATATCAAATACAATCAGCCGCAGCTTTACTTTCAGCGGAGCCGAATAGGTAATATCCCGCTGCATGCACTCTTCAACGTCGTATTTCGGAGGTTCGAATTCATAGTGCACGAAATCGAGCGTCGACCGTCCTGCAAAATCCGAAATCGGAAAAACTGATCTGAACACAGACTGAAGACCAGTATCACCGCGCCCTCCTTCAGGCTCCTTGACCATCAAAAAGTCGTCATAGGAACTCTTCTGAACCTCAATGAGATTTGGCATCCGGGCGACTTCCTGGATATTGCCAAAGCGCTTGCGGACACGTGTACGGCCGTTGAAAGTTTCAGCCATGTGGGCTCCTCAATTCGTTCGCGGGCTCAAACCCGCGCCCAGGGATGCGTATCGACTGCGCCTCGCTCTGCATGCCAGTAGAGCTCGCCGCATTTTTTTACCGTCGTTTTCCAATGTGCCTGCCAGTTGCACATCGGCCCAAAACGGCTCACCAGAATACCTGTTAGGGAACTGATCCCACCCAGACACTCTGGAAAACCGTTCACGCGAGGCCGGAACGTCGACCTAAAACCTCGCATATGCAAAATCCAGCGAGATCATCTCAAAAAGACAATCTCGCTGGAGATAATCGTCGTTAGGTCAACTCAACCGTTGCACCGACTTCTTCAAGCTTTTTCTTGATTTCTTCGGCTTCGTCCTTGGTCACGTCTTCCTTGACCGCTTTGTCGCCCGCTTCCACCAGTTCCTTGGCTTCTTTCAGCCCAAGTCCCGTAAGCGCGCGAACTTCCTTGATGACATTGATTTTCTTGTCACCATGGGCCTTCAGGATAACCGTGAACTCGGTCTTTTCCTCACCAGCAGCTTCGCCACCAGCAGCACCAGGCGCTGCCGCAACAGCCACTGCTGCAGCCGCCGAAACGCCCCATTTTTCTTCGAGCATCTTAGCGAGATCAGCGGCTTCCAAAACTGTCAGCGCTGAGAGATCGTCGACGATCTTTGCGAGATCCGTCATAACTTAACTTCCTTCTAGTTTGAACCATTCCAACAACCGGTCGTCTTAACGGACGAAACCGACCGCCACATCTATTGACCCTCAGGCTGCTTCGTCCTGCGAAGCTTTGGCCTGAATAACACGCGCCAGTTGTCCACCTGGCTCTCCAACAACCTGTGCGATTTTGACCAGAGGTGCCTGTAAAAGCCCTACGATCTTGCCACGCAGTTCATCGAGAGACGGTAGTGCCGCCAGTGCTCTCACACTGTTGGCATCGAGCATCGTGCTGCCCATCACGCCACCGAGAATAACAAGTTTCTCGTTCGTCTTGGCGTACTCGACAGCAACCTTCGCAGCCGAAACCGGATCATCTGAATAGGCAAGGCACGTGGGCCCGCTCATAAGATCCTTTAGTCCGACAGCATCAGTGCCCTCCAACGCGATCTTAGCTAGTTTGTTCTTGGCCACTCTGACTGCACCCCCGGCATCGCGCATGCGACTCCGGTAGTCAGTCATTTCAGCCACGGACAGACCAGCATAGTGGGCCACTACTACCACCCCGGTGTTATCAAACACCGTGTGGAGAGACGTGACGAGCTCCTCTTTGGCAGCTCTATCCACTTGCGTTCTCCTTGCAATGCACTGCCCATTTCAATTGGGACAGCGCGGTTTGCGCTTTGCCGCACAACTCATGCATCAAGGCCAGGCCTCAAGGCAAGTCGACATACGGCGCTCGGCCTGTCCACGCCCAAACTGACTAATCAGCAAAGGCGAGCCTCAAGAGGTTCAAACCAGACTACGAACTCTCGCTCGCAACTCTGGCATGTCTCCTGTCTCATGCAGGCCTCCGTAAACCACGGAATTAAGCCAGCCAAAACCAAGCCAGCACCTACAATCTCGGACAGGCTAGAACTGGCACATGTTTAAATTGCACCAGCTCTGCCACCGGACCTAAAGCCCGGATTTGACGTCTCACCATCTCAGATGCGCCCAGAAAGGGTGCCCGCGAATGATGAAACAAAACCGATAATCAGCCACCGGAAAGAAGCGACGTATGATCAACTTTAATCCCAGGGCCCATCGATGTTTTAATCGATATACGCTTGAGATAGGTTCCTTTTACACCGGTCGGCTTAGCCTGGTTCACAGCGTTCACGAATGCCGAGATGTTCTCAGATAGTTGCTCTTCGGTGAAACTAGCCTTGCCAATACCGGCATGAACAATCCCGGCTTTCTCGGCACGAAACTCAACAGCACCGCCCTTGGCCGCCTTCACCGCTTCACCGACATCCATCGTTACTGTGCCAACGCGAGGATTCGGCATTAAACCCCGTGGCCCGAGCACTTTGCCCAGTCGCCCGACGAGACCCATCATGTCCGGCGTCGCAATGCAGCGGTCAAAATTGATGTTCCCAGCCTGCACTTCTGCAACCAACTCCTCAGCACCAACCACGTCTGCTCCAGCAGCCGTGGCTTCCGCAGCCTTCGCATCACGTGCAAACACGCCCACACGCACGTTTCGCCCCGAGCCATTTGGCAATTCACAAACACCGCGCACCATTTGGTCGGCATGTCGCGGATCAACCCCGAGGTTCATGGCAACATCTATCGTTTCATCGAATTTCGTACCCGCATTGCTCTTCAGCAGCTTCACCGCTTCCGCCAGACCATAAAGTTGGTCGCGATTAACGGCCTCACGCGCACTTCGAATTCGTTTTCCAGCTTTAGCCATCACGCTACTCCGTCACCTGCAGACCCATAGAACGTGCTGAACCCGCAATAATGCGCGCAGCCTGCTCCATATCGTTGGTATTCAAATCAGCCATTTTCGCCTGCGCGATTTCGCGGACCTGATCCATTGTCACGGTCCCCGCCGACGTCCGGCCTGGCTCTTTGCTACCTGAATTGATCTTTGCAACTTTTTTCAAAAAGAATGATGCGGGTGGCGTTTTCATCACAAACGTGAAGGACTTGTCAGAGAACACGGTGATTTTCACCGGGATCGGCGTTCCTTGATCCATTTCCTTGGTTTTTGCGTTGAAAGCCTTGCAGAATTCCATGATATTGACACCACGTTGGCCCAATGCTGGACCGATCGGTGGTGAAGGATTGGCTTGCCCTGCAGGCACCTGCAGGCTGATGTAGCCATCTATTTTCTTTGCCATTCAGCTCCCCTGTGGCACGTTAAACTCGACACGATCGAAGCAACACACAAGTGCTCTCCGAGGGTTTGCGGTTGACGGGCCGGCACAGCCCTCCCGCAATAGATACGCATCATCATATTATGTTTCTGCACATAATATTCTGAAGCGCACCACATCGGCGTCTCCACCGAATTCAAAACAAACAGACCAGAACCTAAACTGAGCCAATATCAAACATAACTCAGAGCCTAATTAGGCTCAAAAACTCTAGGCCTTCTTTTCAACTTGCCCATATTCAAGCTCTACCGGAGTGGGTCGGCCAAAGATCGAGACCGCAACCTTCAAACGGGCGCGCTCTTCGTCCACTTCCTCAACCAGACCCGAGAATGACGCAAACGGCCCTTCGGCCACCTCCACCTGCTCCCCAATCTCAAATGTAATTGTCGGCTTCGGCCTCTCCACACCCTCTTCAACTTGATTGAGAATGCGCCTGGCCTCCTCATCGGGCACCGGCGTGGCCTTATTATCTGCACCAAGAAAGCCAGTCACTTTTGGCGTATTTTTGATGAGCAAAAACGCTGGATCAGTCATTTGCATCTTCACCAGCACATAACCGGGCAGAAATTTCCGCTCAGTCTGCACCTTCCGCCCGCGTCGCACCTCGACCACCTCTTCGGTCGGCACCACGATTTCCTCAAACAGATGTTCGAGGCCTGCCTGTTTCGCGCGCTCTCGTATGGCTTCCGCCACCTTACGCTCGAAATTCGTGTAGGCATGCACGATGTACCACCGCTTGGCCATGCGCGTCACTGTCCTCAGATCAAAAAACCGTCACCAAATCCGCAGTCTCACCCAAATCGGCCGCTATCTAGCGCCAAACCTGAAGGAACGAACTCACCACAAACCCAATCGCCTGATCGGCAGCCAGAAAAAACAGCGACGACAACGTCACCATGATGACGACCGCCACTGTCGTAATCCACGTCTCTTTCCGCGACGGCCACGTTACCCGTGCGGCCTCTTGCCTTACTTCCTGCGCGAATTGAAGCGGATTAAACTTAGCCATGCCGTTATTTTCTCTCTCTACCCGCTCTGCGGCGTTAACTACTCGCCACTCCCAGTGCACCACCTAATTCAAGCTCGACCGCTCACCCAAATACTCGTGACACCCATAGTGCGTGCCATAAACAATAAAAACCCAGGCGTCGCAGCAACAGCGAACCCAGGCTATCGTTATTCGTGGCAGGGGCAGCAGGTTTCGAACCCGCGACCTACGGTTTTGGAGACCGTCGCTCTACCAACTGAGCTATACCCCTAGCGGCCCTCATTTCGCCCGGGCCGTTCTCAATAGCCGATCCGGGGCAGCGCCACAACTTTTTTCTTGACTTTCTCGATATGAGCGACCGCTCAACACGATATGTCGCAGTTAACCAACAAATTAGTCTGAGATACCAGCAACGACGCCGGCACCAACGGTGCGCCCACCTTCGCGGATCGCAAATCGTAGCTTTTCTTCCATCGCAATCGGTTGAATCAGCTCAACATCAACC
>Ga0209345_10006796_pt1 | contig 10303 bp, 16 predicted proteins | sample Cruoilmetagenom7_FD_187294 | JGI IMG/M metagenome (GOLD analysis project Ga0209345, IMG submission 187294) | Oil polluted marine microbial communities from Coal Oil Point, Santa Barbara, California, USA - Sample 7 (SPAdes) (version 2) | ecosystem: Environmental > Aquatic > Marine > Oil seeps ... | reverse complement strand
AAGAAAGAGAAGGGGGTGGTAAAATCCCACCCATCCTTGAATCAAATAGTACTGATTAGGCGATTGGGCCTAAGCCATATTTTTCTTTGCGTTCTCGGCAGCAATTGTCACCGGGTCGACTACCATTGAGGCAGGAGGTGCATAACACGTCTCTGCTTCGATCAGTTCGTCAAGCGTCATTCCGAGTTTGATTGCAAATGACAGAGAGTCTATTCTCTCCTTGACGCCTTCCTTTGATACCACCTGTGCACCGATCAGCTTCTCGCCTCCGAAGAGCAGCTTGATATCGATCACCTTTCCACCAGGGTAATATCTTGCCCTCGTAAATGCTCGGGACTTTCCGATTACAGGCTCAATTCCGCCCATTCTGGCTGCATGAGTGGTAACTCCAACCTGTCCACAATGAAGGTCATCCACACAGCAGATGTTCGGACTCAGTACAGGTGGGAATGTGACTTTCTCACCACAGATGTTCCTTGCCACTATCTTGCTCTGTCTTACTGCGGTTGTACCAAGAGGCGATCCGGTTGGACGATGCGTAATACCACATACTACTTCAGTACAGTCGCCTGCAGAATAAACATCTTGGAGATATCCACGTCCTTTCTTGACATGTAGGGTGGTATCAGTCATTATCCCTCCACGAGCGCCCACCTCTATTCCGGCCTCAACTGCAAGTTTTGAATTTGGTCTAACACCCACACACATGATGACAAAATCAGCCGGTATATTTTTATCACCGACAGTTACTGACTCAACTTTGTCAGTGCCGTTTATCGAGGTTGCAGATTTACCCGTTATGACATTAACACCCATGTCAACAAGTTTTTTGGTCACAATCTCCGACATATCACTGTCAAGAATGAGTGGGAGTAGACATGGTAAAGCTTCAACGAGTGTTGTCTTGAGTCCCGCTTCTGCAAAGGCAACGGTAGATTCCATACCAATAGCCCCTGCTCCGATAACAACTACCTCTTTTGCACCGGCATCCATCGCCTCTTTAACGGCCATGCCATCACTAATGTGCATTATTCTGTAAACACCTTTCAGACTTCTGCCTTCAATAGGTGGGGTGAAACAGATACCCCCAGTTGCAATGGCAAGATCTCCATACTCGACCTCCTCGCTACCTATATGCACCTTTTTGTTATCCGTGTCGATGGATGTAACTACCGTATTAAGCCTGATATCTATATTTCTCTCTTCTTTATAATATTCAGGTGTATGCATAACCATATCATCAAAGCTCTTTATCACGCCTTCGAGCACGAAAGGAATCGCACATGGAGAATATGAACAGTACGTGTCCTTCGAGATGATACAGATCTCACGGTCCTTGTCTTTTGATCGTATATTTGACGCTATTGGAATACCAGCGGCTCCCCCACCGATTATCACGACTTTTCCCTTTGACATTCATCTCACCTTTTTATAATACCTCACTGCGATCGAATTTCTGATAAAGCTTTTGCTTTCTACATTCACGTGCCACTTGTGAAACAAAAAACAGACTGCATGGGAAAGTGCAATCATGAAGTATTTATTTTGTGAGTTTAAGATTCAAGCACCTTGCTGAATGGCTTCGTCGTATCTTCCATCATCAACAGCTTTTTGTGATTCTTGTGGTGTCAATCCATCGATCTTAACACCCACAGAAATACATGTACCCATCACTTCCTTCGATGCATTTTTGATGGTGTTCGATAGCATACTGTCGATCTTCATACGCGCAATCTTCAAGACCTGATCAAACGTGAGATCGCCCACATAATCAACATTCTGAGTACCTGAGCCTTTCTGGATCCCAAGTTCCTGTAGGATCAGTGCCGATGTCGGTGGTGTTCCAACTTCAATCTCAATGTTCTTATTGTCGTCTATGGTTATTTTGACCGGGACCTGCATACCGTCAAAGTCTTTGGTCTTCTCATTGATCTGGTCAACAACCTGTTTGATGTTAACACCCAACGGACCCAATGCTGGCCCAATAGGTGCACCAGCAGTTGCACTTCCCCCAGGAATAAGAGCTTCTATAGTTTCAGTCATTTTTCCAGATTACTGATAGCTTCCGCTGTATATAAATACTTTGATTGACGGTATGGGTCCTGATGTAATAGATGTTAAGGGGGCTGATCAGCACGGATTTTGCAATTCTATAAAGCGTGTTTAGCTGGGATTGATTACAAATTCACAATATTCATCACCTTTTGCCTGGCATTTAGTCTCCTCTCCAGTGCAAGGTGTCTTGGTTAAAATCTCCATAAATCCGGTAAAAATACCCCTAACAATATGGCATGCTTGAGTATCAGTTGACCTTGTGATACCAACTTCAGGAAAATCTTGCCCTTTGAAGATAATATGTGCTTTTTTCAGATCGACTTCAATTATTTCGACCCTACCAAAACCTATAAAAGGCACAAAGTACTCCAAGGCCATCTTGATCTTTTTCTCAGAATTTAGGATATCAGCACCATACATCTTCTTTAATATATCAAAGAAGGGTTCACTCAACTCTTTTCCTGCTATGTAAAGAGAGCTTGATGCGCCCCCTGCACCCACAACCCTATTGAGGGAAATGAACAACTCTTCAGTTATCTCAGTTGGGAGGATCATAACCTCTGTGTCATTAAGAAATATCTGCCCATTCTCAGGTTTTACTCTTAACTGTCTGCCCAATTTCAACAATTTTATAATTCCCATTTACTCCACCAAGACTTATTCATCGCCGCTATTTATTAGGATTTCACAGTATTCGTCACCCTTCGCCTGGCATTTTACTTCTTTTCCAACAAGTGGTCTTTGTAATACTAACTCCGTAAACCGAGTAGATATACCCCTCATAAGATGGCAAACAGGCTCTTCCGAGTGACCAATTGAAATCACTTCCGGAAAATTCCATCCACGGAGTACGACTTCACCACTCTTAAAATCAAGTTCCGTGAGTTCCATCCTGCCAAAACCACCAAGAGGTAAAAAATCCTCAATCGCCCTCTTGTAGTCATCTTCAGAGTACTTGACTTCTATCCCTTTGATTCTTATGAACAGATCAAAGATGGAATTGCCAATTTCTTTCCCTTGATTATAAAGTGCGCTTGCTGCACCTTTCCCGACAACCTTTGCCAAACCTTTGTTCAAGGCTGAAGAGAATTCAACAGGGATGATCATTACCCTCCTACCCTCGATGAACATCTGCCCATTCTTAGAATCGACCTTAAGCAGCCTTGTCATCTTTAATAACGTAACAAATCCCAATCAAATCTCCTGGAGTTATATCCCTCAACTTATAATACTCCATATCCGAGATAACCTCAAAAACTATTTAAAACTACCCCTCCAACACCGTGAATTAACTCGTTGATTCGGATTCGATGAACTCAATCACCTGTTCCGATTTGACCTTTAAAACATCCACTGCCCTGGTCACAAGCTCCTTGGCCGGAAGAGACCCATCCGTCTCAAACTCAAACACAAACGTACGATCGTCCTTTTCCACTTTTATCGCACCGATATCACAAGCATCTTCACAGAGTCTACACTGTGAACACTCTATGACATTCAGAACTTTCAGTTCACCGTTGTACATGAGTAGCTCCCTCGGACATACTTCGACACATCTTTTGCAACCATTACAGTCCCCAATTTCAATTATTGGTAGGACCTTATAACCACACACAACAGCAGCCTGCCACTTTGCATGCTCGCTGCCTTTACCAAGACGAGCTACTGCCTCCAGAACTAGCTTCTGACGCGATATGCTGTTCTTCTCTTTCAGCGTGACAAGTTTGATTATGGGTATGTCATCGTATGTGGGTATTGCTATTGAATCATTAGATACGAGATCTCCCGAACAGACTATACTTGAAGATGACTTCTGATTAGGTGGTACATCTTCAGGGCTCTCTGCACTGAGCGTCATAAATACCTGGCACAATGGACAGCCGTCCTCACACTCGCAATCCTCACGAGAAATATAATTGTTCAGATCAGTTTTTATTGGAATTAATCCCATACGTGATGCTATCTGCTCATCGAACAGCACTGAGGTATTTTCGTAAAAATTCACTTGATCAATAGCCAGTGTAGGAACTTCGGACAACATCGCCCTTCTAATTCCGTTTGCAAACGCCGTAGATACGTCGGATAATATGAATCTCCCTTTAGTGTCTGACAGTTTTATGATCTCGATATCCATCAGACCCTCCTACCACCACGAGACCTTGTACCATCATGTGGTATCGGAGTTACGTCTTCTATCCGCCCTATTCGCATGCCAGCCCTTGCAAGCGCTCTGATGGCAGCCTGCGCCCCAGGACCGGGGCTTCGTTGTCTGTTTCCCCCCGGCGCCCTGACCTTAATATGCACTTTGTTGATCCCCTTCTCCATCGCTTTATCTGCCACCTGCGCAGCCATCTGCATGGCAGTATAAGGAGAACTCTCATCTTTTGCCGCCTTTGCGACCATTCCACCCGATGCCCGGGCTATCGTTTCAGCACCGGTGAGATCGGTCAAGGTTATGATTGTGTTGTTGAATGACGCATGAATGTGTACTACTCCCCATTTTCCATCTGACATTATTTACTCACCCTTCAATATTGATCGTCGGTTTCACCGGATGATCACCAGTTAGTGGCGAACCAACATAGTACTCTAATAAATTTTCTGTCTTCTGATCTACAAGGTAACTTGGAACGGTGATCTTCCTTCCGTTAACCATAATATGGCCATGGACTATGAACTGTCTGGACTGCTTCATCGTTCTTGCGAGTCCCTGACGGCAGACCTGGGTCTGTAACCTTCTTTCAAGAAGATCTTTTATTCCGAGTGAAAGGACATGATCGAGATCAGCGTCCCCCTTCAAGATCCCTCTTCGCTTCAGACTACTCAGGAAACTCTGCAGCTCATGTTCAGTATGACCGCTCAGTTGCCCTGTGTAACTCTCTGCGAGCAGCCTCCTCGCCTCACGCCTGTAAGTTCTGAGTTTACTCTCTGCCTTCCACACTTCCCTTTTATTACGTAAACCATAATCCCTTACGAGCACCGCCTCATCGCTGATCCTCTGTGCAACCCAAGGATGCGCAGGCGTATCATAATTCTTCTTGCATTTACCTGGATAACCCATAAATATCAACTCCTTTAAACGCCCCTTCTCCTACTAACACCGACAACAGTCCCTTTTCTACCTGTGGACTTGGTCCTCTGACCTCTGACTTTGTGACCTCTTTCGTGTCTTATACCTTTATAACTCCGGGTCTTCTTCATCAGGTTGAGGTCTTCTCTGAGTGAAAGCAGAAGATCTCCACCGAGAATATGCTTATCTTCGCCAGTATAATAATCCCTTCTCCTGTTGAGCATCCATAGGGGTAAATTATCCTCGATGGACTCAATGACATCCTTCAGGGAATCAACCTGCTCATCAGAGAGGCGCCCCATAGTCCCATTTGGGTCCACTTTCGCAGCGTTTGTTATCACCTTACTCACACGTATACCTACACCTTTGAGACCCGTTAGCGAATACTGTACGCTCTTCGTCCCATCCAGATCGGTGCCGGCAATTCTCACCAGGTGCTGTAAATCATCTAATTCAGATCCATCCGATGTACCTTCCGTTGTCATATAAAATTTCCTCTATTTTTTGCTTAATAGTAAAAGTCCAAGTTGATTTATAGATAACTCATCTACCATGAAACCTTCTTATATTTACCTGTCAACTTTTTCAAGAAGGTTATATTTAAAAGTTCCTCTTCGTTTGCCATGTATTTGCTCACTTTATAGAAAGTATTAATAGCGTAGATCATATCATTCCAATATGTTAGATCGTGATCACTCAATAGGGCCCTTTGTGACACAGTTTAGAAAAGCTTAATGTAGGGTCAAGTGAATGTATATGTCTCATTGAGAAAGAGATGACACGGAGTTAATCTGATGAGGGATTGTAGATGAGTATGAAAATAGCTAGAAAGAGTAATCCCAGACTGATCAGTCTTGTTAATGACCTTAAAGCTAAATCTCGTGAAGAGGAGGCGCCTATCTGGAGAGATATTGCGAAAAGGCTCGAAAAACCATCCAGAAACTATGCCGAGGTTAATTTGAGTCAAATCAACAGGCATTCGACAGAAGGTGAGACTGTGATTGTTGCAGGAAAAGTCCTGGGATCCGGTTCAGTTGATCATTCTGTAAACGTTGCCGCCCTGGATTTCAGCCTCAAAGCCAGGGAGAAAGTTGAGGCAAAAGGTAAGTGTTATAGTATTGAAGGCTTAATGGAAGAAAATCCGAAGGGATCTGGTATCAGGATAATTGGGTGACCTAATGATTATCGATGCAGAAGGCTTAATATTGGGGAGGCTCTCCTCTGTAGTCGCAAAAAGGCTGCTTGAAGGAGAGGAGATAATTATAATCAATGCGGAGAAGGCAGTGGTTAGCGGGTCCAAGGTGGCCGTCCTAAATGATTATAAACAGATGAGAAATAAAGGCTCAAAGGAGAAAGGACCATATTATCCGAGGATGCCTGATCAGATATTGAAGCGAACAGTGAGGGGAATGCTTCCTTTCAAGAGATTGAGAGGTAGGGAGGCCTACGCCCGGTTGAGGGTGTATATCGGAGTTCCGGATGAGTATAAGGGGCAACCTTCTGAGAAGATAGAAAATGCCGATATGAATCGTCTCGGAACGATAAGATACATCAGATTGGAAGAGTTAAGTACAAGGTTGGGGGCTAAATGGTTAAGATCATAAACTCAAGTGGCAAGAAGAAAGCTGCAGTTGCAAGAGCAACCATCAAAAAAGGCACAGGTAAGGTACGAATCAACAAAAAACCGATCGAGATAATGGAGCCTGAATCTGTAAAACAGAAGATTCTGGAAGTGATTCATCTCGCAGGTGAGGTTGCAGGTGAGGTTGATATCGACGTAAATGTCTTCGGCGGTGGGTTCATGGGCCAGGCGGATGCCACACGTACTGCCATTGCAAAGGGTCTCTTCGACTGGACGAGCGATCAAGATATTAAAGAAGCTTTCCTCAGTTCTGACCGAAATCTACTCGTTTCGGATCACAGAAAGAAGGAGCCCAAGAAGTACGGGGGCAAAGGGGCCAGAGCAAAGACACAGAAGTCTTATAGGTGATTTAAATGATTCCTGTTCGGTGTTTTACCTGTGGGAAAGTTATATCAAACGTGTATGAGGAGTACAAGGAACGGATAAAGGATGAAGATCCGAAGGACGTTCTGGACGATCTGGGACTAGAGCGTTACTGCTGTAGGCGGATGGTGCTCACGCACGTGGAACTCGTGGATGCATTGGCACCCTATCAATGAGGGGCTGTAGGGTAGCCTGGTCCATCCTATGGCGTTCGGGACGCTGTAACCTGAGTTCGAATCTCAGCAGCCCCATATCAACCTTTTTTAAGGTTGAAAGATGACAAGGATCTCCCATTATGGGATCAGGCCTTATTTGAATGTTTGACTTGAAAAAGTAGAGGTGGTGGATGGAAGCTTATCTTGAAGGAAGGTATACAAGGTTTGAAAAAGCAAAGATAATAGGTGCGCGGGCCTTACAGATATCGATGGGTGCACCAATGTTAATCGATGCAGATTTATCTGATCCAATAGATATAGCAATTCTGGAGATGGAGAAAGGGATGATCCCCCTCACCGTCAGAAGAAAGCTATATTAGGCAATGCTAGAAGGCTTGGAGATAAAATGCTCAATTTTTAGCGGCAGCCAAAACTGATTTATAGACCCTCGACAGTTACACATTAGTAAACAGCTTGAAGAGCGGATGGGTGATTGATATGGTTGAGATCGAGAGAATACATGCAAGAGAAGTTCTTGATTCAAGGGGAAATCCAACGGTAGAGGTTGACCTTTATACAAAAGACGGATTGTTCAGAGCGATGGTTCCTAGTGGAGCTTCAACCGGCGTACATGAGGCTCTGGAACTGAGGGATGCAGACAAGTCCAGATACTTCGGTAAAGGGGTACTCAAAGCCGTTGACAATGTCAACAAAGAGATATCAAAGGTTGTCGTTGGGATGGACTGCTCAAAACAAAAGGAGATTGATGATGCCATGATAGAGTCAGATGGTACTGAGAACAAGAGTAAGTTTGGTGCCAATGCAATTCTTGCAGTCTCGATGGCGGCGTGTAAGGCTGGAGCAAAGGCAGAGAGTTTACCATTATACAGACATATTGCAGACCTGGCAGGTGTAAAATCATTTGTTCTTCCGGTTCCCAGTTTCAACGTTTTGAATGGAGGTGAGCATGCGGGTAACAGACTCGCCATGCAGGAGTTCATGCTTCTTCCGGTGGGGGCCTTAAACTTCAGAGAAGCGCTTAGGATGGGTGCCGAGACGTATCACAGCTTGAAGGGCGTCATCAAATCAAAGTACGGCCAGGATGCAGTAAATGTAGGGGATGAAGGTGGTTTTGCACCCAATATTCAGGACAACAAAGAAGGTCTGGAGCTGCTGAAAGATGCCATTGATAAGGCAGGTTACGCAGGTATGATGAAGATTGGTATGGATGTTGCCGCCTCAGAATTTTATGTGAAGGGCAGATATGATCTTGATTTTAAGAACCCCGATAACGACGGAAGCATGGTCAAGACCGGAGATGAGATGATTGAACTCTACACCGAGTTCATAGACGAGTATGGGCTAATTTCGATAGAAGATCCGTTTGATCAGGATGACTGGGAGACCTATCCGAAGCTTACGGCGTCGGTCGGTGAGAAGGTTCAGATAGTGGGAGACGACTTACTCGTAACAAATCCGAAGAGGATAAAGACTGCAATCGAGAAGAAGGCGGTGAACTCCCTACTCCTTAAGGTCAATCAGATCGGAAGTGTCAGCGAGAGTATCGCGGCCTGCACGATCTCACAGGATGCCGGTTGGAGTGTGATGGTTAGCCATAGAAGTGGCGAGACGGAGGATGATTTCATCGCTGATCTTGTGGTGGGCCTGAAGACAGGACAGATTAAGACCGGGGCCCCGTGCAGATCCGAAAGACTTGCAAAGTATAATCAACTTCTGAGGATAGAAGAAGAGCTAGGTGATGATTGCGTCTATGCGGGCGCGAATTTCAGACGGGCAGTGGATCTTTAGTTTGAATATGTCAGATCCCATCTTCGACGATTCAATAAAAATAAGTGCCCTCAAAGCTGTTTTATGCATTGAATAAATTAGCGGATGCTAAGTGTCAAAGTTGGGATACAAAGAAAAATATCGATAACAATTCCAACCATTTTTGGAACACCCTCAACAACCGTCTCTATACACCATTCCTTACTGGTATCTGTATACCCATTATTTTTGCACCATTTATCGATCTCATTGAGATGGTTGTAGGCTCACTAATAAGGCACTGCCCCTCACTAATGGTTGCCTTTTCTTCATTAACCGTTACATCCACACAACCTTCAATAACATAGAAGATAACGTAAGAGGGCATTTCGCAATTTGGCATTTTACCCTCTGCTGGTAGTTTGATAATTCTTGCTTTGAATTCCTCAACATTAAAAAAGATATTCTTTTCTCGTTCTTCATATGGATATGATTCCATTGCCTTAAGATCAACTACTCGCATCATCTTCACACTCCTGTAGATCTGCTTGCTTTTTTCTCGTTCCATTCCATTATTTTTTCAATGGAGATTCCCATGATTATTACGAAAATAATAGTCAAGGTCAACCGCAATAACATGAACCGTACCCCAAGAAATTGAAGTTCCACCATCTCCTGTGGTATTTTTATACATGCCCACGCTGACAGAAAAACAATGATACTGGATATCTTAGCACCTTTCTTAATCAATACAGCAGCCATAGGAAACGCCACATAAAGAGGACCCGTTGGTAATGCACCAATAATTATGGCAAGGATAATCCCCTTTATCCCTGATGTTTTTCCAAGATACTTTCCAACAGTTTCTTTTTGTACAAAAACCGAAAAAAGACCTAATAGCACCATCACCGCTGGAAGTATCAACATCATCTCGATGAAAAAATCCCACGAAGTGCCGATTACCGCTCCCTTTCTATCTGGAAAAACCGATAGAAGAATTACAGCAATAATCAAAATTACCCCGAGAATAATTAAATCTCGTATCATTCCTTTTTTTTGTTTTTCTTTTAAATTTTCTTTCATAGTATCGCCCCCATGATAAGGGCAATGATAATTGCAATGACAAAACTCAATCCGTTTCGGAGAAGTGCCATCTTCTTCCCGAGTTCTTTTATCTCCAGAGGTAGTGTGATTGTCCCAATCATAGTTAATGTGGTGATAAAGGCGGCAACCGCAGTAATCGATGCCCCA
>Ga0209345_10006795_pt1 | contig 10304 bp, 9 predicted proteins | sample Cruoilmetagenom7_FD_187294 | JGI IMG/M metagenome (GOLD analysis project Ga0209345, IMG submission 187294) | Oil polluted marine microbial communities from Coal Oil Point, Santa Barbara, California, USA - Sample 7 (SPAdes) (version 2) | ecosystem: Environmental > Aquatic > Marine > Oil seeps ... | reverse complement strand
ACACTTTTGGAGCTTAACAAATTCAAAGATGTTTTTTTGTATTTAAATTGTCGAACAAAATAATGTGCAGCTGCTTTTTCTTTTTGGATGGTGTGCCATTTATGGCCAAGCGATCTAAAAATGTTATCACTCCTTTTTTTTTGAAATGACCGTTTATGGTCCTGGAGAAAAAAATAGGTTTTCAGAGCCTTTTGAACATAAGCATTAGTTTAAAAAATGTACAAAAAACGATATAAAAACATAAATAAATACACATATTATGATATAAATCACCTTTATTATAAAATAATTTTGTATCTTTGTATCTAACCTTATATAAAAAAATAAAATGAAATTATTAATTTTTATCCCAATGCAATTAAGAGGAGTGTTAAACGATTTTTTAGAAAATTGGGGATTACCTGCTTTTTTAGCAATAATGTTATTAGGTGCAATCACCGGTATTATTATGAACCTAAAAAAAATCAATTCAACAAATTTTGAAGAAAAAAAAGAAGGTTTGTTTTCTGTTTTGTATGTTCTTTTATATGTTTTAATAGCTGTTGCTGTTATTGCTGCAATCGTTACTGCAATAGCACAAGTAAATGTTAGTATATAAATGATTGAGCATAAGATAATAGAAGGTACAGAAAATGATCCTGTAATATACGGTTTGAAAACAACTTATTTCTACCTCTTTTTTGCAATGTTAGTTGGTGGTAGTTTTTTGTTTTCTTTTTTATTTGTTGTTATAGGAAGTAAAAATTTTATATTTTTTGGACTTTTTTTTATTGCTATGTTTTTTGTTTATAGAAAGTTTAAAAACAAAAGCAAACAAAGTAAATATATTGAATCTAAAAAAAATGTTTTAATGTCAAATAATAAATTACCCCAAATTAAATAATTAGATCAACCCTGAGAGGTAGTTACATTGTAATCATATATACGAAATTGAGCAGTCCGAAAACGCTTATATGCAGTTAAATGATTAGTAAGAACTTTGTTTCTACCTCTTTTTAAATTGCTAAAATAAATGAACCCTAAAGTTATAATTATATTGTTATGATTAAAATAGAACCCCAAAATGTATACTCAATCTATGATATAGATGGTAATGCTGTTTTGTATAAAAATGGTGTTGTTGGATTAGCATATTTATTGAAATTACCTGAACCAAATACTTTAAGTGAAGAAAAGTTTGATGAAAGAGTTTTAAAACTTAATAGGGCTTTTTCTTTTTTTGGTGATGGTGTCTTTTTACAAAAACAAGATGTTTTTATTAGAAAGAATATAAATAGTGAAGATTACTATTTTCACAAGGATTTTATAACAAAAGGACAAGCTGAATTTTTTGATAAAAAAGAATATTTTGAACATACTTCATTATTAATATTTAGTTTAACTAATGTTAAAAGTATAGATAATGTTTTCACAAATCCATTTAAAAATGTTAAAAAGCATACAAAACAAGATATTGAGAGAATTAAGAGTTTTGAAGAAAATGTTAAAAATAGTGTTAGCATTTTAAATAATTTAACTGAAACAAAAGTTTTATCAATATCCGAAAGTGAATTAAAGTATTTAATATTTAACTATTGTAATGGTTATAGAGATACAAAAGAAACTACAGATATATTATTTTCTAATACTACTAAAAATGGTGATGTTAATTATAAATTTTATTGTTTTTCAGATAGCTCACATTTCCCTTCAGAATACACAAATGTCGTAGAAGATGAAAATTGGCAAAATAGCTCCATACAATTATATAGAGGTTTTTTTGATGATATTGGAGTGTATTATAAATACAATCACATTTACAATCAAATTATTTATTTTCAAGGACATGAAAATTTATATGAAAAATTAGATGAACGTATTCAACTTTATAAAGGACATGAAAAATATTCAAAAAGAGTTGAAAATCAATCTAAAAAATTACAAGAATTAGAAAATGAAGTAACTAAAAATAAGGCAATATTATGTAAAGTACATTATAATGTTATGGTATTTGAAAATGATGAAACACTCTTTACAAAAGCTGTTGATTCAATGAGCGGTATTCTTGCTGCTAAAAATATTTTATATTATTCCCCTACTTATGAAAATGCTTATAAATTATTTGTAGGAAGTACACCAGGAAGAAATATTGATTTATTAATGGATAGTACTATTATACCACAAAAAACAAATTACTTCTTTTTAACAATATTAAAGAATGCTGTGGCTTTATTTAATCACTATGGAGATTATAAAGAAGATAATGATGGTTTAATATTTCAAGATAGATTATATAATAAGCCTATTAAAAGAGATATTATAGATTTAAAAACATCAAGAATATATGCACGTAACGGATTAGTATTTGCACCTACTGGAAGTGGTAAATCTTCCTCTATGTTAAATACAACTCATCAATTAATATTAGCTGGAGTAAAATTAGTTATTATTGAATTTGGTAGGTCTTTTGAAAATTTAATGCGTTTATTTCCTGATAGAAGTACTCATATTGTTTATGATCCTAGCACACCGCTAGGTATAAATCCTTTTGATTTAGAAGATAAACCAATGGATGCTATTAAAAAAACTTCACTTACCAATATAATTTTTAAGTATTGGAGAATGACAAGAGATGAAATTAGTAAGGAAATTGTAGTTACAATGCATAAATTAATAGATGATTATTATGCTTATTGTAAGACTGACCATAAATTTGAAAATTTTTATAATCATGTTATTAATAATTATGAAGATATTAAAGCTCGTAGAGAAATTCCTGATGGAGAAAAATATTTTAATGTTGTAAGTTTTAAGCACGTTTTAAGTGAATTTTTACCTGGTGGTATTTATGGTAATATCTGTGCTGTTGATTATGAAAATGAGCGTAAAATATTAAAAAGTCAAGTTGTTTTATTTGAGTTATCAAAAGTTGCTGATGATCCTTTCTTAATTTCTATTATTTTCTTTTCACTTCAAGATACTTTTAATAATAAAATTTTAAGTAATCGTAAAGAACTAGGTGGGATGATATTTGATGAATATGCTAAAAGTCAAGAAATAAGTGATGATTTAGGTGGCTTGGAACAAAGTATACACGCAACTGCCGCTCAACTTTTCCAAACTGTGAGAAAAGAATTAGGTTTTATATGGTTGATATTACAAGCACCTTCGCAATTAAAACCTGGTATTCATACTAATAATATTGTGTCAAATACTCAATTATTATTTGTATTGCAAGGAAATGAAAAAGTGAGCAATGATATAGTTGAAATGTTTAAAATCAAGAATCAAGAGCATATTGCTTTAATGAAAAGTGTTAAAAATAATTATGAGGTATTTCCTAAATATTCAGAAATGTTTATAAGATGGGGTGAGGGATATGCTACTGTAGTAAGACAATTATTTTCTCCTAAAAAATTCTATGCCTTTCAAACAGATGGTGTTGATTGGACATGGTTGAATACAAGTTATAAAAAAACTAAGAATTTAGAAACAAGTATTAATGATTTAATAATATATAAAGATGAAAACAATTTATAAAGGATTACTAATTGTAGTATTATTTATTACTACATCAAATTATGCACAATTAGCTGTTACTGCTCCTATGTTAGAAACTACTGCAGCTCAAAATTTAGTTAAAACAGGAAAAATAATAGCACAAGGAACCAAAAGTATAGCCGAAGCTAAAAAAACTGTAGATCATTTAAATAAAGCATTAAAAGCTGTTAGAGATGTTTCTCAATATTTATTTGATGCTGGTGATGTATTACAAATTATTAAAGATCAATCGTCCATAATTTTAAGAGCTTCAAGAAGAATTAATAATATAAATAGTGATTATCAGTATTTAAGACCTTCAACTGTAACTAAAGCATCTAAGGATATAAGACGTTATATTAAAGATGTTAGTAATTTATCAAGTCTTACAGAAAAATTATTAACTACTGGAGTATTTAAAATGAATGATGCTGAAAGGTTAAAATTTATTACTGAAATAAAAGAAAAGACTAGAAAATTAAATGATGATCTTTTTTTATATGAAGTACAATTAAGAAAATTAAATCGTATGCATAGAAATTTAGAAATTTCAAAACAACAATAAATTATGACTATAGGATTTGATGAATTATACGAAATATATACATCTGCTCAACTTATAAAAGGTAGGGCAGCTGTATATGCTATAGCTTTATTTATTTCAATTATTATAACTGTAATAAAATTAATAAAACAAGCTGAACGTAATGCTACTGATGAAGGAGCTAGTATAGGGAAAAAATTATTAGTATTAATAAAACCTTTACTTCCATTTTATATTATTCTTGGAATGCTACCTTTTTTAATAACTTCTTTAGAAACTGTTATTAATACTGTTTTTAATAATATGGATGTACAAGCTGTTTCATTTTATGATATGGATGAATCTCTTTTTGAATTATTAAATGATACTGTTGAAGAATATGAAAATACTCCAGCTTATAATGTTTTTGGAACTATTGCTTTAAGTGTTAAAATAGAGTTTATATGGTTTATTGCTCAAGTTTCAAAATATTTATTTTCGTTTGCATTGGGTACTTATTTTTTATGGTTAATTGGTATTGAAGTTTTTGCTCCAGTTGCAGTTTTAGGAATTGTTTTTAAAGAAGAGTTTTCTTGGATCACTCATAAGTGGGTAAGTAATTTAATTGCTTGTAAAATGTATTTAGTTTTGCTCTTAGTCTCAAATGTTATATCAATTGGTTTTTATAAAATATTTAATGCTTCAGATGATTATTGGGGATTCATGACAATAATTATTTTTTTATTATTTAGAGTGTATTTATATAAACAAGCAATGTCTATCGCTTCAAAAGTATTTTAAAATGAAATTAACAAAATTAACAGACAAAGTATCTGAAGGAGTTAAAATTAATAATAGTATAGCAAAAATTGTTGTTTATGCTTTTGTAGTATGTTTTATTGCAATGTTGTTTTTTAATTATTTAACAAGGAATAGTATAAGAAATGAAAGTCTTGTTATTACTGAAAATGGTAAAAATGTTGAATATGAAGTTAAGAATAGGAATAGTTTATTAGAATCCACAATTACAGTACATTGTGAAAGAGCTTCTTATTTATTAAATTCTTTTGACAGAATAAATTTAAAATCAAATCAGGCAAAATCTTTATTTCTTATTGAAAGTAAAAGTGTTATGCCAATAATAGAATATTACCAAAAAACAGGAAATTTTAATAAAGCTTTAAAATTAGGATATACGTATAGAAATACATTTCAAAAATTAGAAAGTTTAGATCTTACAACATATCCTTATTCTGTTGTTTTTACAACTAAAACAGAAATATATAACGGTGGTACATTAGAAAATGAAGTACTTATAAAGTGTACAGGTAAAATTAGCACTATCGAAGCTAATTTTAAACAAAGTCCACAAGGTTATTATTTAACAGATTACACACAAGATTATACACCTTTAAAAACACAAGAAGATGAATGAAATTAGTAGAGAAATGAAAATTATTTTAGTTGGAGTTGTTGTTTTAGTATTATTTTTAGGATATACTATAGTTTCAAAAACTTCAAAAACAGAAACCAAAGATGCTATTGTGGTTGATGTTTTTAATGTAAATAATAAAGATTCTATTTTAGATTTTAAAGATTTAATGGGAGATGAAAAAGAACAATTTTTAGGTGACAAAAGAGGAGAAGATAAAAACCCATTTTATGAAGGTGCTAATAAAGATGATCGATATTTTGAAGCGCAACTTGATAATAATAATTTAAATACAAATCTTGATGAATTTAAAATAGATAGTATTTTAAATGCAAATAAAAGAAAAGCTTATCCTAATACAACAAAAGGAAACCAAACTAGATCAACTCCAACTAATAATGTAAATGAAAAAGAAAATACATTTAAAAATATGGATGATTTTTTTAATAAAACACCTAAAGTTATAGAAGAAAAAAAGACTGTAGCTGCGCCTTCAGATGCTTTTATATACACTTCTATTAGTGGAGATCAAACAGTTTTAAATAATGGTAGAGTTGAATTAATATTAAATAAGGATGCTTTAATTTATGGTAAAATTTATAAAAAGAACACCTTTTTATATGGCACTGCAAAATTTGGAGTAAATCGAATATATTTAGAAATTACTAATATTAATCACATTCCAGTAAGTCTTAAAGCGTATGATACGCAAGATGGAAACTTAGGTATTTATACTGAAGCTGAAAGTTTAGGTAGTGAAACCTTTAATGAAGCCACCACCGATGCTGTAAGTGATGTTAATGTTGGTGGTATTCGTGTTGGGGAAACAGTAAAAAATATCTTCAGAAAAAAACAAAAAATAAAAAAAGTAGCATTATTAAATAACTATAAATTAATACTAAAAACAGATAGCTAATGAAACACAACCCTAGACTTAAAAAACCCCTATTATATAGCATAATTATATTATGTTGGTTTACGAGCCTTTCACTTTTCGCACAAAGTGAAATTAAAACATTGAAAATATCAAATAATAAAAATATGTCATTGATATTTCCATCACCAATAAAACAGGCAATTGTTGGTAGTGCTAATTATAATTTTTCATTTAATACAAATGAAGAAAGTAAATTAGGAATTTTAAAAGCAATACCTGGTAATGAAAGTAATCTTTTAGTAATTACAAGTAATGACAATATTTATTCATTCCTTTTAAAATATGAAAAAGATATTAAGGAGTTAATTTATTATGTTAAAGAAACTGATAAATCAGGAAATATTAATAGTAAAACTATTATTGTTGATGAATTAGAAAAACCTTTAGAGGTTGAACCTTCAGAAACCTCAAAAGCGAAACAAATAACAGAAAATGATTATTATGATGAAAAGGAAACTTTTGAAAATGATGAAGAATTTTTAAAATTTAAAACAGATAAATTATATACTATAAATAAGGCTTTGTATTTAAAAAAATTTAGCTCTTATGTTAATAATAAAGATCCATTTTTTAAAAGATATTTTACAGTTACAGATAATGTTAGTTTATCTTTAAGAAATGTTGTATTTAATAATAATGAAACTTATTTTTTTCTAACATTAGAAAATAAAGGAATTTTAGATTTTGATGTAAATTATATTAATTTATATATTACTTCACATAATAAAAAGAAAAGATCTTCTGCTCAGGCTATGAAATATGAGCCAATATATGCCTTTAATCTTCCAAAAAAAGTTAATTCATTTCATACAAGTAATTTTGTACTTGTATATAATAAAATATCTATTGGTTCAAAAAAAGCTGTTATAATAGATGTAAATGAACTTCAAGGTGAAAGAAATTTAAAACTTGAAATTTCACATTCAGATATTAACAATCCTAATTCTATTAATGATTATAATTAAAAAACTATGAAACACTTAAAAAAACAATTATCAATATTAATACTTTTATTAAGTATAAGTTTATTGACAAGCGCACAAAATTATACATCTTCTTTTGGTATTTCAAGCGGATATGTTCAAGATGGCATCGGAGTTCAAGCTATTTATAATTATCCTTTAAACAATCATGAATATTTACAAGGAGCTGCTTTTCTTACATTTTCTAAAGAAAATTATTTAGATATGAGTTTAAATACTAATATTTATTCTTTGAATGTTGGATATTTTAATACTGTATGGAGAAATATGAAAAGAACAATAAATACCTCTTTAGGTGCTGGAATTATAGGGGGGTATGAAAATATAAATAATGGAACACTTGAATTAGACAATGGAGCTTTAATTACTAGTGATAGTCAATTTATATATGGTGTTTTCATAGCAAGTGAAAATGATATATTCTTAAATGATAAATCTTCATTAATTCTAAAACTACAACAATACTATCACATAAATAGTGATGCAGGAAATCTTATACCATTTATTTCTATAGGATATAGACGTTACATATTTTAAAAATCAACCCTAAACACTTAAAAAAATTATGAAACAATTAAAAAATAAATTAGTCATATTAATAAGTTTGGTAGCATTATTTTATGCTTGTACCAAAGAAATATCTATTTTAGATAATTTCAGTTTTTCTTTAACTGAAACACATGATAATGAAGCTTTTGTTTTTCAAGCTCATGAAAATAGATTTGAAATTATACCTATACGAATTGTTGAAGGAACTACTTATACTTTTGAATATAAACTATTAAAAGGTAATGGATATTATGAAAAAGAAGGTATAATCTTAGAGCCTAATATACAACATGAATTAACATCTTTAAATTTTGAATTAAATTTTATAGGGGAACAAATAGGGGAAAATCAAACTTCTATTTCCGTAAAAGATAATAATGAAAATGTTGATGTTCTTATTATGGATTACAACTCTTTAAATGTGCCTTTTACATTTACTGCAACTCCTACATTAGCATCGATTAATATTGATGAAATTTTACCAATAAATTTTACATTATCACAAAATGAAAATGATAGTAACGTAGAATATTCATTATTCTATGAAATAGTAGAAGGAGAAGGAATACTTTTAAATGATGGTGTAGAATTACCTATAGGTACACCTATTGATGTTTCTTCTGGTAATTGGACTTATTCTTTTGATCCTAGTGTTGTTGCAGCTACAACAATAAGATTTACTGTAAATGATACATATGGTAATGTTGTTATTAAAGAAGTTCAATTTAATATTTCTGAAATATTATTTTTATTTGATGCAATAGGAACTGTGTCAAGTGCCAATATAAACACTGGTATTATTGTTAATTTTAATTTAACAGAAATAAACAATACTAGTTCTTATACAATGATCTTTGAAAGTAGTCATAATGCAACATTTACTTATGATAATGTTGAATATACTGCTGGAGAAAATATATCTGTTATTCCTGGAGCTTATAGTGGTATTTATAATGGTATAAATGAGGGTGAACATAAAATTACATTTACAGTTACTAATTCAAATGATATACCAATTAGTGAATCAGATGAAGTTGAAGTAACCTATTTTACTGACTATACATTTACTGTTGCTGCTCAAAGTATTATTCTTGAACAAAATGAAACTACAGGACTTAATTTAAATATTGTTGAAGCTGTAACTACAGGTGATATTTATGAAGTAAGATATGAATACATTTCAGGGGATGCTCTTGTAACAAATGATGATATAACTTTAATTACTAATACCTATTATGATATACCTTTAGGAGAATCATCATGGGTATTTAAAGGAACAAATGTAGGTACCATTAATTTAGAATTTACAGTTAGAAATAAAACAACAAATATTACTAAAACTGTAAATGTTATTATTGAAGTAAGTAGTATTCAAAATGTTTCTGAATTTTCATTTACAGCTGAAAAAATAAATGAATCTTCAGCTATTGAAAATGGAACAGATATAAATTTTAGTATAACTGAACTTAATGATTTAAGTAGTAATTATACAATGGTTTTTAATTCTTCAAGTAATGGTGAATTTTTATATAATGGAATTACATATACAAATGGTGATGAAATTGATGTTAATATAGGAACTTTTACTGGTACTTATATTGGATTACTTGATGGGGATCATTCTGTTAATTTTATTGTAACTAATTCAAATATAAATCCAATTTCACAAAGTCAAACTATAATTATTGTAGTTGTTATTATAATTATTGATAATGATGATGATGGCGATGGTGTAGATAATGATTCTGATAATTGTCCTTCAATTGCAAACTCAAATCAATTAGATACAGATGGCGATGGAATTGGTGATGTGTGTGATAGTACTCCAAATGGGGAGCCGCAATTTACATTTACAGCTACAGAAACTTTAAATAGTGCTGAAACTGGAAGTAGTGTAGTAGTTAATTTTGTATTAGCTGAAACAATAGGTACAAGTACTTATGAAATGATATTTGCAACTAATAGTACAGGTACTTTTACTTATAACAGTGTTCAATATAATGCTGGAGATGTTATTATTGTAACTCCAGGTTCTTTTAATGGTACTTACTTTGGTTCTGTTGATGGTACACATAATGTTGCTTTTTATGTAACTAATGCAAATACTATTCCTATTAGCAAAACTGATAGTGTAAGTATCTTATTTTATACTCCAAATGTAGATACGGATGGCGATGGTGTAGATGATGATTCTGATAACTGTCCTTCAGTTGCAAACTCAAATCAATTAGATACAGATGGCGATGGAATTGGTGATGTATGTGATAGTACTCCAAATGGAGATGATGATAACGATGGTGTAGATAATGATTCTGATAATTGTCCTTCAATTGCAAACTCAAATCAATTAGATACAGATGG
>Ga0209345_10006794_pt1 | contig 10305 bp, 7 predicted proteins | sample Cruoilmetagenom7_FD_187294 | JGI IMG/M metagenome (GOLD analysis project Ga0209345, IMG submission 187294) | Oil polluted marine microbial communities from Coal Oil Point, Santa Barbara, California, USA - Sample 7 (SPAdes) (version 2) | ecosystem: Environmental > Aquatic > Marine > Oil seeps ... | reverse complement strand
TTTCCATTCCTTATTAGATGGTATGGCCATAATTTACTCCTTTAATTTGTTGGTATTGTTATTCTGCAGTATTTTGGGTACCCACAAGGCCCCCTGCGAACTTAACGATTGGGATCCGTATTACCCCCTTGTGGTTACCCATTTTTTCAAAATATAATCAATTATAGTTCCATTCTCTTAGCTATAATCTGCCGCATAATCTCATTTGTCCCTGCGAAAATAGGCATTATCCGCATATCCCTAAAATAACGGCTCACAGGATCTTTTTCCAGCATCCCCAGCTCTCCATATATATCAAGACAACCGTTAGCCACCCTGTTAACCATTTCAGCTGTCCAGAATTTTGCCATAGAGGTCTCCGTAACAACATCGTTTTCTTCCATATGCTCAGCAAGCAGTTTTTCAAGAAATGTCCGCCCCAGCTTTAAATCTGTGGCCATTTCCACCAGAGAAAACTGGTTGGACTGGGAGTTTGGAACAGATTTTCCCTTGCCGGAATTCTCTTTGTAAAATTTAATAGTCCGTTCCAGCAAATATTCTGCCGCGCCCACAGAAAATATGGAGACCATTAACCGTTCCTGCTGAAGTTTTTGCATGAGCATCTGAAAACCCAGCCCCCTTGTCCCGATGAGATTTTCCTTGGGAATACGGCAATCAGTAAAAAAAAGCTCAGAAGTATCCTGACTGTACATCCCTAATTTATCGAGCTTTTTCCCTTTTTCAAAACCAGGGGTACCCTCTTCAACCAGGCATATGGATATCCCTTTATAGGGGTTATCAACAGCAGGATCCCGAAAAGCAACAACAGCCAGTCCGCAATTAATTCCATTGGTAATAAATGTTTTAGCCCCATTTAAAACAAGTTCATTACCATCATCTTCCATGGTGGCGGATATGCTGGCAACATCACTTCCTGCCCCAGGCTCGGATATTACAATGGCGGTTATAATCTCCCCTGAAACACACCCCGGCAAATATTTTTTTTTCAATTTTTCAGACGCAAAGGTATTAAGGTAGGGTACCACAATATCACTGTGCGTGGGGGGCCCCATCCCGAAATGATGGGTCTTGACAAGCTCATCAGCCACAATATATGCATGGACAAAATCTTGACCGGGCCCCCCGTATTCAGGGGAGATGGTTGTACATAAAAACCCCTCTTCACCCAGCCGTTTCCAGGCACTTTTGGGCATGATCCTTTCTTTTTCCCATTGTTCCACATTTGGAATAACTTCTTCATTAATAAAGTTTTGAAGCCGTTTACGAAACTGTTCATGTTCTTTTGTGTAGCTTAATATTTCCATAGAAGTAACATCTTTTTAAATTAGAATTATAATATAACGTAAATAAAAATACTATAATATGACATATTTGATTAAAAAATTGATAAAAAGAAAAAAAGGTTTTATTAACTCACAACATAATTTTTTTTGCAATATTTTTTTGCAATATTTTTTTTTTTAAGATATGCTATAAAAATATAGCCCTTCTATAGAATTATAATAACCAGAGTAAAAATAATTATAACGCTCTACTCCACTCAAAAAGCCATCTTTAATAAAAATAAAAAATTATGACAATATCACAAAATATCACAAATATGATCAAATCATCTTCCTGGATACGAAAGATGTTTGAAGAAGGGACATCCCTTAAGGCAAAATACGGGGCAGAAAAAGTATACGATTTTTCCCTGGGAAATCCAAATATTGAACCCCCTGAAAAATTCAAAAAAGCACTCAAAAAGACCATAACAGATTCAACAGCCAATTTCCATGCATATATGCCGAATACCGGATACCCCGATGTACGGGCATCTGTTGCTGATTATCTGCGTGGGGAGCAAAAGACAAATATTTGCGGCGATGATATTATCATGACCTGCGGTGCAGCCGGTGCTATTAACGTTATATTAAAAGCAATTCTCGATCCCGCAGACGAAGTCATAGCCCCTGCCCCGTTTTTTGTTGAGTATAATTTTTACGTGACCAACCATGGCGGAATATTAAAAACAGTCCCATCAAAGGAAGACTTCACCCTTGATATTAACGCGATGAGGGATGCAATAACATCAAAGACCAAGGCTGTTATTATTAATTCACCCAATAACCCCACAGGGCAGGTCTATTCTGAAAAAAGCCTCATTGACCTTGGTCTGCTTTTAAAATCTGCCGGGGAAAAATATAATAGAACCATATATATTATATCTGATGAACCCTACAGAAAAATAGTCTATGATGGCCTGAAGCTTCCTTCTGTTTTTAATTGTTATTCCGAGAGTTTTATTACAACTTCATACTCCAAGGATCTTTCCATTCCAGGGGAAAGAATCGGCTATATAGCGGTATCCCCGGAAGCCTCTTTTAAAGATAAACTTTTGCAGGGTATGGCCCTTGCCAACAGAATATTAGGGTTTGTAAACGCCCCTGCTTTAATGCAGAGAGTAATAGGGTCGATACAGGGGGCAAGCGTAGATATATCTGCTTATGCCAGAAAAAGAGATATTTTATGTGATGGCCTGGCAGCTTGCGGATATGAATTCATAAAACCTGCAGGAGCATTTTATCTTTTCCCAAAAACTCCCATTGATGATGTGGAGTTTGTTGGGCTGCTCCAAAAAGAATTAATTTTAACCGTACCTGGAAGCGGTTTTGGCAGACCAGGTCATTTAAGAATAGCATTTTGTGTGAATGATGATACAATAATCAACTCCATGCCCGGTTTCAAAAAGGTTATGATGGAAGTTAATAATCGTCACACAAAATAATTATTACTAATAAAAAAAGGTAACAATATGAAGATACTTAAGATTGATCATTTGGGAATTGCTGTTAACAGTATTGACCAGGGAAAAAATTTCTGGACGGAAATTTTAGGTCTTAACCATGAATTTTCCGAAACTGTGGAAGAACAAAAGGTTACAACAGCTTTTCTTCCCATAGGAGACAGCGAAGTGGAACTCCTCGAATCCACATCTCCGGAAGGTCCCATAGCCAAATATATTGGTAAAAAGGGTGAAGGTATACAGCATGTTGCTTTTAGAGTTGAAAATATCGAAGAAGCTCTGGCGGAATTAAAAGAAAAAGGGGTAAGACTGATTGATGAAAAACCGAGAAAAGGGGCGGGGGGAGCTTTAATAGCATTCCTCCATCCAAAAGCAACAAATGGTGTGCTTGTAGAGCTGTGTGAAAGAAACTAAGAAGCAAACCTCCTGTTTTATAAATTACACCCCGAATAAAATAAATACATGATTATGATATAAGGTTTCAAAAATTAATTCTGGTAAGGCAGGAAATAGTCTACCCGGAATATTTTTTAAAAGCCTGTAGTATATTGTTAAGGAGAATATTATGTCAGATAATTTAAAAAAAGAAAAATGGGCAAAACTTGCAGCAAAAGAACTAAGGGGAAAACCCCTTGACGCTTTAGACTGGGAAACAGCCGAAGGAATAACTGTAAAACCTCTTTATACGGCAGAAGACCTTGAAGATATAGAAACTTCAAACTCCCTTCCAGGATTCGACCCTTATGTTCGTGGTCCAAAAGCAACCATGTATGCCGGCAGGCCATGGACCATACGTCAATATGCAGGTTTTTCAACGGCAAAGGAATCTAATGCTTTTTACAGAAAAAATCTGGCAGCTGGTCAAAAAGGACTCTCCATAGCATTTGACCTGGCCACACACCGGGGCTATGATTCTGATCACCCCAGAGTGGTGGGCGATGTTGGAAAAGCCGGAGTTGCAGTCGACTCAATAGAGGATATGAAAATTCTCTTTGACCAGATACCCCTGGACAAGATGTCTGTTTCAATGACCATGAATGGAGCTGTTTTACCTATTCTAGCATCCTATATTGTGGCGGCCGAGGAAGAAAATGTCTCCCAGGATAAACTTGCCGGAACAATTCAAAATGATATTTTAAAAGAGTACTTAACCCGAAATACTTATATATATCCGCCGACTCCTTCAATGAGAATCGTCTCTGATATTATTGGATACTGCTCCGGCAATATGCCCAAATTTAATACCGTGAGCATAAGCGGTTATCATATAATGGAAGCCGGGGCAAATTCTGTTTTGCAAACTGCCTTTACACTTGCAGACGGTCTTGAGTATGTCAAAGCAGCCATAAGTGCAGGCCTTGACATAGATGCTTTTGCACCGCGGCTTTCCTTTTTCTTTGGGATAGGGATGAATTTTTTCATGGAAATAGCCATGTTAAGAGCCGCCCGTTTTCTCTGGGCTGAGACCATATCAAAATTTAATCCTAAAAATGCAAAATCAGCCATATTAAGAACCCATTGCCAGACTTCCGGCTGGAGTCTCACAGAACAGGACCCATACAACAACGTAATCCGTACCACACTGGAGTGCCTTTCTGCTGTACTTGGAGGAACCCAGTCATTACATACCAACTCCTTTGACGAAGCTGTGGGACTCCCCACAGATTTTTCCGCCAGAATAGCACGAAACACCCAGATCATAGTCCAGGAAGAATCCCAGGTCTGCCGTGTAATCGATCCCCTGGGAGGTTCCTATTATATTGAATCTTTGACCAACAGTATAATTCAGGAATCAAAAAAGATAATGAAGGAGATCGAAGACCTGGGGGGGATGGCAAAAGCAATAGAGTCGGGTATGCCCAAAATGAGAATAGAAGAATCTGCTGCAAGAAAGCAGGCCCGCATAGATATGGGAAAAGATGTGATTGTTGGGGTTAACAAGTACAAACTGGAAAAAGAGGATGCCCTTGATGTTCTTGAAATATCCGGTGCAGTTCGTGAAGAACAGGTGGCAAGGCTCAAAGAGATTAAGGCAAAACGGGATTCTGCTGCAGCTGCAAAGGCCCTGGAACATATTACAAACTGTGCAGAATCTGGTGGAAACCTCCTTGAGGCCTGCATACCGGCTGTAAGAGCAAGAGCAACTGTTGGTGAAATTTCAGATGCCCTGGAAAAAGTATTTGGACGTTTTGTTGCCACCACCCAGTGTATTTCAGGTATCTATTCTTCGGAATATGGTGATGATGAAGCAATAGTATCCCTTCAGAAAAGAACTGAACAGTTCATGGAAAAAAATGGAAGAAGACCAAGAATACTCATGAGCAAAATGGGGCAGGATGGTCATGACCGGGGAGTTAAAGTTGTGGCCACCGCATTTGCAGACCTTGGCTTTGACGTGGATATCAGCCCCATGTTCCAGACCCCTGAAGAAGCAGCAAAAATGGCTGTGGAAAACGATGTGCATGTTGTGGGTGCTTCAAGTCTTGCCGCAGGGCATAAGACCCTTATTCCCCAGCTGGTCAGTGCCCTTGAAAAGGAAAATGCCGGAAATATCAAGGTAGTGGTGGGAGGCGTAATACCTCCGGCCGATTATAATTTCCTTTCTGAGGCCGGAGCTTCAGGGATATTTGGGCCGGGAACACCGATTACAGAATCTGCAAATGCTGTTTTAAATGCCATAGAAAAGGCTGCCTGATGCAGGAAAATTACCAGCATTATGCGGATGGGGTGCTGGCCCGCAACAATCGAATGCTGGCAAAGACAATTACCCTTATTGAAAGTTCTTTGCCTGCCCACCATGACCTTGCCCAGTCCGTACTTAACCGCCTTGCCGCTTCCGCCGGCAAGGCGGTGCGCATCGGCATCACCGGAGTTCCGGGGGTCGGAAAAAGCACCTTTGTAGAAAGTTTCGGTATGTACCTCATTGGAAAGGGGTACAGGGTTGCTGTACTGGCAATAGATCCTTCCAGTACAAGAACCGGTGGAAGTATACTGGCAGACAAGACCCGCATGGAAAAACTGGCGGTTGATGAAATGGCTTTTATAAGGCCGTCTCCCTCCGGAGGAACCCTTGGAGGTGTGGCAAAAAAAACAAGGGAAGCCATAATCCCATGCGAAGCTGCAGGTTACGATGTGATCATTGTGGAGACCGTGGGTGTGGGGCAGTCTGAAACCACGGTTGCCTCCATGGTCGATTTTTTTCTGGTACTTATGATTTCAGGGGCCGGAGACGTTCTCCAGGGGATAAAAAAAGGGGTTCTGGAGATTGCCGATGCCCTGGTAATCAACAAAGCAGATGGAGATAATCTGCAAAAGGCAAAAATGGCCAAAAAAGAGTATGAAACTGCCTTTCATCTTTTAAGGCCGATTTCTGCAAGCTGGCACCCTCCTGTTTTGACCTGCAGTGCCCTTGAATCCACTGGATTAGGGGAAATCTGGGATATTATTTTAAAACACAGGGAAAAATTGACCGAAACCGGGGAGTTTCAGCTAAAGCGAAAAGACCAGTCTGTATCCTGGATGCGGTCTCTTTTGGAAGAAGGGATTAAAAACAGATTTTATCAGAATAGTAATGTAAAAAGAATGCTCCCGCAAATCACGAGAGAGGTGGAAAAAGGAACGATTACACCCACCTCGGCGGCTCTTAAGCTCCTTATGGCAGAAAATTGCCAAACTTGATAATCTTAAAATATATACAAAAACGAATTAGACGAAAGGAATAAATAATGGGGATTACCGAGGATAAAATCAACGAGTTCAAAGAAAGATCGAAAAAAATATTGGAAATGGGCGGACAAAAAGCTGTTGAAAAGCATAAGGCAAAAGGGAAGCTCACCGCAAGAGAAAGGCTCGATTATTTTTTCGATCCAGGAACATTTCATGAAGTAGATATGTTTGTAAAGCATCACTGCTCAAATTTTGGAATGGGAAAAGTTGAAATACCTGCAGATGGCGTAATAACAGGCCACGGGCTTGTGAACGGAAGGCATGTCTTTGCATTTGCGCAGGATTTTACAGCACGGGCAGGAAGCCTTGGAGAGATGCACGCAAAAAAAATATGCAAGGTTATGGATCTGGCATTAAAGGCGGGAGTCCCCTTTGTAGGTCTAAACGATTCAGGGGGAGCCAGAATACAAGAAGGTGTGGAAGCCCTTTATGGCTATGGAGAGATTTTTTTTAGAAATTCCGCTGCCTCCGGAACAATCCCCCAGCTTTCGGCTATTATGGGACCCACAGCCGGAGGTGCTGTCTATTCTCCTGCAATGACAGATTTTGTTTTCATGGTAAAAGATTCCAGCTATATGTTCATAACCGGCCCTGCAGTTATTAAATCTGTCACAGGGGAAGATATTTCTTTTGAAAAACTGGGTGGAGCAATGACCCACAATGAAAAGAGTGGTGTCGCCCAGTTTGCCTGTGAAAATGATGAGGAGACGCTGGATCAAATTAAAACCCTTCTTTCCTATATCCCTTCAAACAATATGGAAGATCCCCCAATTGTTGAAACCGGTGACAGCCCCGACCGGACATCTCCTGAACTCGATACAATTATTCCAGATCGTCCCACCCGAGCCTATGACATGAAAAAAGTCATAAGCGCCATAGTTGATAATGGTGAATTTTTTGAACCCCACAAACATTTTGCAAAAAATATTCTAACATGCTTTGCAAGATTAAATGGAAGATCCATTGGAATCATCGCAAACCAGCCTAAATTCATGGCGGGATGCCTTGATATTGATGCTTCTGATAAAGCCACACGTTTTATCCGTTTTTGTGATGCTTTTAATATACCCATGCTCACCATAGCAGATGTTCCGGGATATCTTCCTGGAAGTTCCCAGGAATGGGGGGGAATTATCAGGCACGGCGCAAAACTTCTCTGGTGCTATTCAGAAGCGACTGTTCCAAAACTTCTCCTTGTAACACGGAAAGACTACGGAGGATCTTACCTTGCCATGTGTTCCAAACACCAGGGTGCAGATTTTGTTTATGCATGGCCCACCGCTGAAATTGCTGTTATGGGTGCCGCAGGAGCTGCCAATGTAATCCATGCAAAGGAAATCAAGAATGCAGATGATCCTGAAGCAAAACGGGCAGAAAAGATAAAAGAGTATAACGACCTTTTTTCAAATCCCTACTGCGCTGCATCAAGCGGACATATTGATGCGGTTATTTTACCCAGCGAAACCAGAACGCATCTGATAAACGCCCTGGAAGTAATGTCCACCAAACGTGAGACAAGACCGCCGAAAAAACATGGTAATATCCCCATGTAATAATAGACAGCAGACAGATAATTACATCGGTAACTTATTAAAAAATCAGGGCTTGGTTTTACGGCCATTTTGAAATATGAGTATTGAGAGTAAAGTTTTTTCTCACTACTCACAACTCAGTGATAGATTGACCAAAATAAAATCAAACCCTGAAATTACATGCTGCGCCAGGGAGATTGAATGGAAAAAAATAAAAAAATGATTGCCGCAGTATCTGCGGTGGTAAATTATATAAAAAATGAAGAAGATCAAATGCGGATGCAGGCCGCAAATCCTGTAATTGCCGCAGGACAGTTTCAGTCCGCGCCCCTGGCTCCTGTAAAAATGTGGAGCATGAACGGCCGGATGTCGATGATGCAGATTCGCAACCTTATGCAAGTCAAAGCATTTCATAGTTTTTAGTATTATTTTTAAAAGATGGAGGTAAAAAATTTTATGGGCTCACATTTTCAGGTGGATACAAAAAAGGTTGAGTATGGTAAAGACAGGGAAAAAGCAAAAAATCCGGTAAAGATCATGGATCTTACCCTCCGGGATGGTCATCAATCCCTTTTCGCCACAAGGGGAAGAACAGAAGATATGATTCCCGTGGCAGAGCCCATGGATGAAGTTGGATTCTGGGCTGTGGAAACATGGGGCGGAGCAACTTTCGACACAATGCACCGCTTTTTAAATGAAGATCCCTGGGAGAGAATCAGAACCCTGAAAAGGTATTTTAAAAAAACCCCCTTTTCAATGCTTTTGCGAGCCCAAAACCTAGTGGGGTACAGAAATTATGCTGATGATCTTGCCAGGGCTTTTGTTGAAAGAGCAGCAGAAAACGGGATGGATATTTTCAGAACCTTTGATGCTTTAAATGATTACAGAAATTTTGAAACCGTTGTTCCCGTAATAAAAGAGTTTGGAAAACATTTTCAGGGTTGTATATGCTACACAATGACAGAACCCCGCCTTGGGGGAAATGTTTATAATCTCGATTATTTTGTCAGCAAAGGAAAAGACCTTGAAAAAATGGGAGCAGACAGTATATGCATTAAAGATATGGCCGGTCTCATAGCCCCCTATGATGCCTTCGCTATTATCAAGGCATTAAAAAACTCTGTATCTGTACCTATTCACCTTCACAGTCATTTTACATCTGGTCTTGCGTCCATGTCCCATTTAAAAGCAGTGGAAGCAGGTGTCGATATTCTGGACACATGCATGTCCCCATATGCTTACAGAACTTCCCATCCGGCAATTGAGCCCCTTGTTATGGCCCTTTTGGGAACAAACAGGGATACAGGCTTTGACATAAAGCTTCTGGCTGAAATCAATGAAGTTCTGGAAAAAGAAATCGTGCCGAAATACAGGCACCTTTTAGACGAAACCAAACTCTCTGTTATAGATATTAATGTTCTTCTCCATCAAACACCTGGAGGGATGCTTTCTAATCTCGTTAATCAGTTAAGGGATATGGATGCCCTGGACAAACTGGACAAGGTCTTTGAAGAGCTTCCAAGAGTGAGAAAGGAACTGGGGCAGATTCCCCTTGTAACCCCCACAAGTCAGATTGTTGGAGTTCAGACAGTTAACAATGTTCTGTTTGACGATGAGAACGAACGGTACAAGATGATAACAGGGCAGGTCAAAGATCTTTGCTACGGTCTTTATGGTAAAACCGCGGTCCCCATAGATCCGGATGTACAGAAAAAAGCTCTAAAGGGATACCCAAGGGGAGAAGAACCGATCACATGCAGGCCGGCGGAAGTGCTTGCACCGGAGCTTGAAAAGGCAAAAGAAGAAATAGGAAGCCTTGCAGCAGATCAGGATGATCTTATCCTTTATGCTCTGTATCCTGTTACCGGAAAGAAATTTTTAAACTGGAAGTACGGCAAAGAAAAACCACCCGAAGAGGTTAAACCAAGAACACTTGAACAAGCAAAAAAAGAGATGGAGCTTGTTGCCAAAGCAAAGGCTGGTAAGCTTATTGAAAAGGTTGAAAAAGATATTCCACCCAAAAGCGCAAACGCCCGGACATTTAATGTTTTTGTTGATGATGATCATTTCGAGGTTCAGGTTGATGAGCCAGGGGGGGCACCAGTAATAACAGGAGTATATCCGGCGCAGGTAGCCCCCCAGCCGGTCCCGGCACAGGCGCAGGTCCCGCAAAAAACAGAACCCCAGCCTGAAAAGACAAAATCTTCCGGCCCAACAGCTGCGGGGACAAAACTTGCGGCACCCATGCCAGGATTAATTAGA
>Ga0209345_10006793_pt1 | contig 10305 bp, 11 predicted proteins | sample Cruoilmetagenom7_FD_187294 | JGI IMG/M metagenome (GOLD analysis project Ga0209345, IMG submission 187294) | Oil polluted marine microbial communities from Coal Oil Point, Santa Barbara, California, USA - Sample 7 (SPAdes) (version 2) | ecosystem: Environmental > Aquatic > Marine > Oil seeps ... | reverse complement strand
TCTAGGTAACTCAAGTATCCTGAGAAGGTCTTTTGAATTCGTTAACCATAATTGCCGCTGCTATGCAGAGGTCACACGCCCTTGCAGGGCAAACCAGAGGGTGAGGAGTGCTGCCAGGAATACGAATGGAAAGAGTGCATAATTCACCGCGTCCCAACCCAGCCCGTTCAGCAGACCGCCAGACGCGAATGAAGCAATCGCGACGACTGCAAATACCATTAGGTCATTGGCTGCCTGAACTTTGCTACGTTCTGACGCGTCATAGCACTGGGTCAGAAGCGTGGTCGCGCCAACAAAGGTAAAATTCCACCCCAGCCCGAGCAATATAAGAGCCACCAGGAAACGTTCAACCTCGAGACCGCTGAGCGCAACCAGCCCGCACCCTGTGAGAAGGACCAGCCCCCCGGCGATAACGGGCATGACACCAATTCGTGCGATCAGATTTCCCGTAAAGAAACTCGGGGCGAACATCGCAAAGATGTGCCACTGGATAACGAAGGCAGCGTCTTTGACAGACAAGCCACAGCCAATCATCGCAATGGGTGTTGCCGTCATGACCAGGGTCATAATACCAAAGCCCACCATGCCACACCCAACTGCAACAACTGCTTTGCGTTGGGAGAAAATTTCTCGAAGAGGTCGCCCGCTATTGGCTTGCTCCTCCTCACTCAGTTTTGGAATTGTGAGAAAGGACATCACTACGAATGCAATAAGACTGAGGGCCACACACGTCGCATAGCCCCCAACGAAGGGAACCGGCCCCAACCAGTCACTAGACAAAGCCACAAGCTGTCCGCCAACGAAGGCCGCCGCTATGCCGCCTGCCATCACCCAGGAAATTGCCCGCGGGCGGAATTCTTCGCTCGCCGTGTCCGCAGCCGCAAATCGGTAGTACCCCGCAAAGGCCTGATAGATCCCACAGACAAAAAGGGCACCACAAAAGAGTGCGAAGGAATGACCAAATAGCGCAACCATTGCAAGCGCGGCCCCAAACACCCCGGTGGCCGTCCCCAGCATAAAGCCCCGCCGCCTACTGGTTCGCCGCATAAAGAGCGATGCTGGGACCGTTGACAGAGCAGTGCCCACAACCATGGCGCTAATCGGAAGCGTGGCGTAGGCAGGGTCGGGAGAAAGATGTATCCCCGACAATCCGCTCAGGGTGATTAATACAGCCATGTTCGAGCCGTAAAGCGCCTGCCCTCCGGATAGCAGAAACATGTTTCGCCGTGCGAGGCTGTCATTGAGCTGAATCGTCGAGTGGGTCATCATCGGACGCTATGCGATGTGCCCTGCTGCACCAAGGTCAAATGTGCAGCAAGTTCGGTCAAAACCTTCCACTTTCTCCATCTTTTGCTATCCTTCAAAAGAGTGTCACAAAAGGTCCGCTCTGTACCCATGCGCTAATTCCGACGTCATACAGACGAAAAATTGAACATTGCTGCCTTCAGAACGTCTGGAGGCAAATCGGCGCGGCCCACGCCTGAACCAGCACAACCAATTTCGGTAAGCGAAAGACATTCTCAAATGACCTACACAATCAGAAACGCCCACGCGAGCGACGTTCCCGCATTTGCACAAGTTGAAATCAATGCTGAGGAGCTCTTCAAAACAATTGGTCTCGACGATCTCGCCGGCGACTTCAGCAGCCCCGACTTTGTAATGAGTTTCGTTAAGACCGGCGGTGCCTTTGTTGCGGTTCATACCGACGGCACAGTCGCGGGTTTCGCTCTCGCATTCATGGTGGATAATGCTATCCACCTACAGGAAATGTCTGTCGATCCCGCTCACGGACGACAAGGCCTTGGCGGTCAATTGTTAGACGCTGTGGCAAGCTGGGCTCGTCAACGTGGCTTCACTCGCCTTACCCTCTCAACATTTCACGACGTTCCCTGGAACGCACCCTTCTATACAAAACATGGCTACCAGATCATGTCTGCTAAACAATGGACGCCAGGCCTCCACATTCTGCGTGAGCATGAAGAACATGCAGGCCTGCCAATCGACAGACGGTGCTTCATGGAGAAACAGATCAGGTAACCCACCGTTGGCGACACTATGCACTGCATCCTTTAAGAATAAACGAGAGCTCTCATCTTAGCACTGCATCCTTTAAGAATAAACGAGAGCTCTCATCTTAAAATTTTTCTTGTATCATAAAAAGGATCATCTATTTTGACCGCGGTATTTTTGAGTGTGGCGTGCTGAATGTGTGTCACCGGGGAAACTAGGGGACACAAAATGCAAAATTTCAAACGCGGGGCCGTGCTGGTCCTCGCTCTGGCCGTCGCGGCCTGTGCGCAGCAACCAAAATCCATTCCATTTGTGAAGCCAGCCGGAACTCAAATCCAAACAATCGGCCTTTTGACGCCAGATATGCCAAAACAAGCGGCTGCAGTATTGGCCACATCTCCAGGCAAGAACGCAGCAAACGCTGCGGCAAGTGGTGGCCTGATCGGTCTGGCCATCGGTCTGGCGATTGCAGGCATAGATGCCGGAATGCAAAGCAGTCGTGAAGACACTCTAGAAGACATGCTAGACGCCCAATCCTTCGACGCACACGCAAGATTTGCCGAAGCGCTGCGGACAAGCCTTGAAGAAAAGGGGTATCAAGTCGTCGATGTGCCCCGTTCAGCGCAGCGCAGCGGCACAAGGAAGTTTCTGCAAAACTATCAGGCCCCTGCAGGACAGCAGGTTGATGCCTTTTTAGACATCGTCGTATCAGGCTACGGTTACGGCGCTGCAAGCACATCTTCCAGCTCACCTTACCGGCCCACGGTCTATGCAGAAACTCGGCTCGTCAGCGCCAGCGACAAATCTGTGTTGATGCGCGACGATGTCGCTTACAACCCGATGGGTGGGGGCCGTCAGCAAGACAGGGTCACCGTTGCACCGGCACCGCAATACTCCTTTGTCGACTTCGAAACATTAGAGGGGGCCCCAGAAAAGGTCGCTGAAGGCCTCGACGTTGCATTAACAAAAACTGCAGAGACAATTGGAACCTTGCTGCGATGAGATCTTTTGCCACCTTTGCTGTTGTTGCAAGCGGCATATTACTTGCCGCTTGCGCAAGAACCCCACCTCCAACACAGGACGTAACCGTCTCGCTGGCGACACTGTCATGTGATCAGGCGTTCACAACTTCGCGTGCTAAGCCTGTCGGTCTTGATCCGGAAGACCCAGTTGCGATCGAATTTGACATACAACATTCGAGCCCCTGCAAGCTCGACACCGCAAGCAACAAACAGCTCTATGAAGTCGTGAGACTGCCAAGTGCTGACTCACCCTATCTACTCACGATATCGTCACCAAAAATCGGCGGCAGCGCCTTCGCACCCACCGTCGCTACCCTAAGCCAGACCGAGGACGTTCGACGGATCTACGCTCATGACGCGTTCCTTAATCGCGGTAACAAACTGTCGCTCAGCATTGAGGCCGCACCAGAAGATCGATTTCTCGTTGTTTCCTCGCACGCCGATATTGTGGGTGATCAGCGTTCCGAAATCACGACCCACATTACTTCCCAATCCCACTACAATGCCGTTTCCGGAATCTCAACAAACCTGTATTACGGGAGTGAAAGTCAGCGAGGGTACACCATGTCCTACACTGGCAAAGTCATAGTAACGACGATGCCAGCGCCAAGCCGAGCACTGGAGCCCCCATCAAGCCGACCCTCGACCGAAAAACGCTAATGAAACAACACAACTAGGTTCACCATCTAATTGCTAGAAATGCTGGAACCCGGCTTGTTCGATATTCAATTGCTCACCAGCCGCATCAAGCACTCTGATGCGGCCTGTATCTTCTGTTACACAACCGACACGGCCCACTGACGCAACTGTTGACTGAGCCAACAGTTCAACTCTCTCTCGCATCGTCACTGCCGCAGAAAACAATATTTGGTAATCATCGCCGCCTGTAAGGATTGTCTCCCAAGCGCGCGGATTAGCTGTAAGACAGCTTCGCGCAGCAGGAGAAACCGGAACAGCCTCTCGCTCAATCTCAATCCCCACACCGGACGCAACACAGAGATGGCCAGCATCAGCCAGAAAGCCATCTGAGACATCAAGCGCGGCGGAAGCGAAGCCACTGAGCTCCTTGCCGAAGCTAACTGGTGGTTCTGGAACGCGGTACCGCTGAACCAAATAGTCCTGTTCTGACGCGGAGAGGAAATCCAGTTCTCCTCGTGCCGCCAGAAGCCCCAAAGCGCCGTCGCCAATCGTGCCTGTGACCCACAGGTCATCTCCAGGGCGAGCACCGGAGCGCAACACCATCTTGCCCGCAGCAACATCGCCAATAGCAGTCAATGAGAAGACAGACGGTCCAGCAGCCTTAATTGTATCTCCACCTAACAACTCAATGCCGAACTGCTTCTGATCGGCTGCGAGCCCGGCTGCGAACGCTGCCATCCACTCGTAGCTCGTCGTCTCCGACCATGCGCAAGAGAGGAGATAGCCGCGCGGGCTTGCACCCTTTGACGCAAGATCTGATAAATTGACCCTCAGAATCTTCCGTGCGACATCGCCCGGCGAATCACCCTCGAGATAGTGTCGACCTTCCGCAATGGCATCTTTGGTGAGCACGAGTTGTTGACCTGGTGTCGGCACAAAAAGCGCGGCGTCATCTTGAAGCGCAAACGCGCCCTCGCCCGCTAGCGGCGCGAACAGGTTTTCAATGATTGAAAATTCACCCGAGACAGATGTGGGGACAGAATTGGGGCCAGAGACGTTGTCGTCGCTGCCGGACATATCAGGCGCCCGCTTGGCCAAACTCTTGAGGACGGATCGCTTTGGCAATCCGGTCAAGAACAGCGTTCACGACTTTGGGTTCATCATTGTCAAAAAACGCTTTTGCAATATCGAGATATTCTGTGATGACGACTTTGGCAGGAATATCCTTGTTCCGCTGCAGTTCATATCCACCCGCGCGAAGCGTCGCCCGAAGCGTGGCATCAATCCGCGCCAACACCCATCCATCCGCAAGGGCGTCATTAATACGGACGTCTATGGCCTTTTGCTCACGAACAACGCCGCGCACCACATCATCGAAATGGGCTTCCTCGGCCTCGTGGTACAGCTCCCCCTCCACCTCCCGCCCGAACCGGTGGAGAACAAATTCCTCGATCACGTCTTCCAGATCTGTCTGCGCAACATCCATTTGATAGAGCGCCTGCACAGCGGCAAGCCGGGCCGCGCTGCGTCCGGCTCGTTTGGAGACTTTACCGGGTTTGGACGACTCCATTCGTGATTTACGCTCCTGCGCCATAACGGTGTTTCAAGGCCGCCATTGCTAACGCCGCAGCGGCGGCTCCGCCACCTTTATTTTTGTCAGAAACGTTGGCGCGTGCCCAGGCCTGATCGCTGTTCTCCACAGTCTGGATCCCATTTCCCAGGGCAATCTTGTCATCAATGGTCAAATCCATGAGCGCCCGGGCGGATTCATTGGACACAATGTCATAATGCGTCGTCTCTCCCCGAATGACGCAGCCAAGTGTCACATAGCCATCATAGGGCTTGTCGAGCTTGCCAACCCGACTGGCATCACACCCAATTTTCACCGCAGCAGGGATCTCAAGCACGCCTGGGACCGATACACGCTCATAAGTGCCACCCTGAGCTTCAATCTCCGCGATGGCCCCCCGTGCCAGTTCATCAGCCAGATCGTCATAAAAACGGGCTTCAACGATCAGAATATGAGGACCCGCCATCAGACTGTTTCCGCTTCTTTGGAGGTGACTTTCTTGCCATCGACTGAGCGTTGCTCAACCACCCGAAGTCCATATCCTTCAAGGCCGACAATTTGGCGCGGTGTGTCGGACATCAAAATCATGTCATGAACACCAATATCCAAAAGGATCTGCGCCCCAACACCATATTCCCGGAGCCTCCGGGGGCCCTGCTCTTCCGACTCTCCCTTGTGAAGAAGCATGTCAGAGACAACAGTCGCCATTGTATCGCGGATCAGAACGATCACGCCGCGGCCTTCTTTGGCAATGGTCCGCATCGAGTCTTCGATCAGAGAATTCCGTCCACCCTTCGCCCCCAACATGTCGTCAAACATATTGATTGCGTGCATCCGCACCAAAACGGGTTCCGGAGTCGTCAGATCACCCATGGTCAGAGCAATATGCTCTGCATATTCGGCTGTGTTGAGGTAGACGTTCAGATTGAACGTGCCGCCATACTCGCTCTCAATCTCCGTCTCAATGGCACGATGAATGAGATTGTCATGGCGGCGGCGATAGGCAATCAGATCTGCAATCGTTGCGATCTTCAGACCGTGAAGCTGTGCGAACTGAACCAGGTCTGGCAGACGCGCCATCGTCCCATCATCATTCATAATCTCGCAAATAACACCGGCTGGGTAGAGACCCGCAAGCCGCGAAATATCGACAGCTGCTTCTGTATGTCCTGCCCGTACCAGCACGCCACCGTCCCGCGCCACGAGCGGGAATACGTGGCCTGGCGAAACAATGTCTGTTACCCCCTTCGTGGGGTCAATCGCCACAGCAATCGTATGGGCCCGATCATGCGCCGAAATACCCGTCGTGATACCTTCCCGCGCTTCAATAGAAACGGTGAAGGCAGTCTGATGACGCGATTGATTGTTAGACGACATCAACTCTAGATTGAGCTGCTTCGCTCGATCCGAGCTCAACGACAGACAAATCAACCCCCTGCCATACTTCGCCATGAAGTTGACTGTTTCCGGCGTCGCCATCTGCGCCGGGATGACAAGGTCACCCTCGTTCTCACGGTCTTCTGCATCAACAAGAACAAACATCTTGCCGTTGCGGGCGTCCTCAATCACTTCTTCAATAGGCGATAGAAATTCTTTGTACACGGGTCTCAGTCCTCTTGTGTCAGGCGCGCGACATAGCGGGCCAGCACATCAATTTCAAGGTTGATCTTATCGCCAACCTTTGCATGGCCCCAGGTTGTGACCTCCTGGGTATGCGGAATAATGTTAACGCCGAACGTGTCACCCTCAACCTCATTCACGGTAAGTGAGGTTCCAGAAAGAGTGACAGAGCCTTTCGGCGCGATGAAAAGCCTTTGTAGTGTTGGGACGCGAAAGGTAAATCGCTTGGAGTCGCCTTCCTCCCGGATGTCGGTGATTTCGGCCATACAATCCACATGACCGCTGACAATATGGCCGCCAAGCTCATCACCGACTTTGAGAGCACGCTCTAGATTAATTGGGCGACCTTCCGTCCAATCTGCAAGCGACGTGCAATCGAGCGTTTCTTTAGACGCGTCAACGGCAAACCAGTTACTGCCGTTCATCGTCCCTTTTTCCACCACGGTCAGGCAGCAGCCATCACACATAATCGACGCGCCGAGCGCAATGGTCGTTGGGTCGTATGCGGTTTCGATTACAAACCGCATGTCACCCCGTTGCTCTATCTGACTGATCTTTCCAACGTCAGTTATGATGCCTGTGAACATGAATGCTTACCTTTTTGCACTAAAGCTTTGCAGCGTATCTTCGCCGAGTGACAAAACCTCAAGCAACTCAAACTCCGGCGCTTCGTCCACAGTGTTTATCCCCAAGCCAGCCAGCGCTGGGTATCCGTCACCACCAATAATCTTGGGGGCCTGAAACCAGTCAAGGCGGTCGACAAGATCGGCGCGCATGAGCGACGATACGAGCCTCGAACCACCCTCTACCATCAGCCGCGTGATCCCTCGTTCGCCCAGAAGAGATAGAGCGACTGACATGTCCATCGTGCCATCTGGTCCTGCGGGAACATCAATAAGCACAACACCACAATCCACAAATGCCTGTCGGCGGGCATCATCCCCGTCTGGTAGCGTCAATATCCAAACCGGCACATCACCGGCCGAACGCACAAGTTTTGACGTGAGCGGAAGACGCAAGCGACCGTCAGCGATGATCCTGCGCGGTGATCTATCGCCCAGCCCAGAAAGCCGACAAGTCAGATCTGGGTCATCAACAATCGCTGTTGCACTGCCGACCATAATAGCGTCTGTCCGCGCGCGCATGAGATGAGCCCGGTTGCGCGCCCGCTCACCGGTAATCCATTGGCTATGACCCGTATGCGTTGCAGAGCGACCATCTAACGAACTCGCAAGCTTAACACTCACCATCGGGCGACCTTTGGTGACCCGTGTCAGAAACCCCTCATTGAGCCGAGCCGCATCTGTTCCAAGAACACCATCAACGACCTCAATTCCTGCAGCCTCCAGCATCCCATACCCTGCACCAGCAACGCGTATGTCAGGGTCTTTGAGCGCGCTGACGACCCGGGAGATACCTGCATCTATAAGGGCATGAGCACAGGGTGGCGTCTGACCGGTATGTGCACAAGGCTCGAGAGTGACATAGGCGGTCCCGCCCTTTGCAGCCGCTCCAGTCCGTGCCAATGCTTCAGTTTCCGCATGGGGTCTGCCAGAGGGCTGTGTCCACCCACGCCCGACAATCTCGCCACCATCTGCAGATTCTTGAACGATGACACACCCAACTGATGGGTTGGGCGCAACACGACCAAGGCTGCGTTCTGCAAGTCCAAGCGCAATGCGCATCATGCGTTCGTCAAAAGCGACAGTCACAGGCATTGCCCCCGCAGCGTACGCCGAACAGAATGAATACTTGGATCAGAGCTCGTCTTCGTCAGATCCGGACAGCTCTCCAAGCACTTCTTCGAAGTCCTTGGCCTCCCGGAAATTTTTGTAGACTGAGGCAAAACGCACATAAGCAATATCATCCAATGAGCGGAGCCCTTCCATAATCAGCTCGCCCACTTTTTGTGATGGGATTTCAGGTTCGCCCATACTCTCAAGGAACCTAACGATACCACTTACCATACGCTCGATACGCTCTGCCTCAACCGGGCGTTTGCGCATAGCAATTTGCACGGAGCGCATGAGTTTATCTCGGTCAAACGGCACCCTGCGTCCATTGGATTTCACAATTGTGAGCTCCCGAAGCTGAATGCGCTCAAACGTCGTAAATCGGCCACCACAACCGGGACAGAACCGTCGGCGCCGGATGGCCGTATTGTCCTCGGTTGGACGGGAGTCCTTCACCTGAGTGTCTTCGTTTCCGCAATATGGGCACCGCATTCTGCCTCAAGCTCCCCTATTTTGGCTGTCGCCAATCAATCCCCGTATCGACCCTCGCAGCGGCCATCAGCCTGCGCCATAGATCGGAAAACGTCCACAAAGTGCTTCTACCTGCCCACGAACGCTGGCTTCAATTTCAGCATTGCCATCAGGGCCGTTTGTAGCCAGCCCGTCAAGCACCTGAGCAATAAGTTCACCGACCAACCGAAATTCTGCAGCACCAAACCCACGTGTCGTTCCAGCAGGTGTCCCAAGGCGAACACCAGATGTGATCGCGGGCTTTTCCGGATCAAATGGGATCCCATTCTTGTTACATGTGATGTTTGCACGTTCTAGGCTCGCTTCAGCCACATTGCCTGTCTGACCTTTTGGCCGCAAATCAACCAGCATCAAATGCGTATCTGTACCGCCAGAAACAATGTCGAGCCCATTTTCGACAAGCGTACCCGCCAACATTTGTGCGTTTTCAACAATCTGCCGTGCATAGGATTTGAAGTCTGGTCGCAACGCTTCTCCAAAAGCAACAGCCTTGCCTGCAATCACATGCATCAGCGGACCACCTTGAATGCCCGGGAAGATCGCAGAGTTGAATTTTTTTCCAAGCTCGTCATTGTTGGAAAGGATCATGCCGCCACGGGGCCCGCGCAGTGTTTTGTGCGTGGTTGTTGTCACTACGTCCGCGTAAGGCAGCGGGCTGGGATGAACGCCGCCGGCCACAAGGCCTGCAAAATGGGCCATATCGACCATCAGATAAGCACCCACGCTATCGGCAATTTGACGGAAGGCTGCGAAATCGATGACCCGAGGGTAGGCAGAACCACCGGCAATGATCAGCTGCGGCTTATGCTCTTTCGCAAGAGCTTCAACTTCATCCATATCGATCAGATGGTCCTGGGATCGCACACCATACTGGACGGCATTAAACCATTTGCCTGATTGGTTGGGCTTCGCCCCATGGGTCAAGTGACCACCTGCAGCCAAGCTCATCCCCAAGATCGTATCACCAGGCTTGATCATGCCCATCAACGCGCCCTGATTGGCTTGGCTGCCCGAGTTTGGCTGGACATTTACATAAGCACAGTTAAAAAGCTGCTTTGCCCGCTCAATTGCCAACGTCTCTGCAACATCGACAAATTCACACCCGCCATAATATCGACGGCCTGGATAGCCCTCCGCGTACTTGTTCGTCAGCACAGACCCCTGCGCCTCAAGCAGATCG
>Ga0209345_10006792_pt1 | contig 10305 bp, 5 predicted proteins | sample Cruoilmetagenom7_FD_187294 | JGI IMG/M metagenome (GOLD analysis project Ga0209345, IMG submission 187294) | Oil polluted marine microbial communities from Coal Oil Point, Santa Barbara, California, USA - Sample 7 (SPAdes) (version 2) | ecosystem: Environmental > Aquatic > Marine > Oil seeps ... | reverse complement strand
GACGGCCATTCTGGATATTTCTGCGATCTGCTCGCGAGGGACGCCAGCGATAGCGTTCTGAGCGTCTCGGTCCATTCTGTGGATACAAGGCCCTTCCATAGGGAAATCCCCTGCGCCCGGGTGATCATCGCCAGCCATAACGAGACGCACGGCAGCAACTCCGTCTCCGGATATCCGATGCCGGATCAGGCCGTGGACGGATCTGGGATCGTATGCATCGTGCTCGCGTTTATCGGCGAAGCAATCAGGGTCTTCGAAAGGCCGGTCGATGCAGTAAACCTGATACCGAAGTTCAAACACCTCGTTAATCGTTTCAGTAGAGGTAGCTAGCTGAACACTGAATACCGAGTTGAATATGGTACTGACATCTATATCTGTCAGATCTGTGTGTGTTTGTTCTGCTTTCTGCTGAAGTGCAAACCCTGTTTGCATTTGTAAGTCCTCATTCTTTCCCGCTCCATGGGCTATTTGGCATAAGTAGTGCCGTTTTAAATCAGATAACGGCGTACTACGGGTTTGTCGAGGTAACAGCAATCAGACCTCGGTGTGCTTTATTCTGGGTACGTAACGTCCTGGTGCCAGGATGGAATTCGGGTCAACAGCCGCTTTCAACTGGCTGGCAAGCCCGGCGAAACCAGTGCCGCCGGAATTCATAATGTCCATTGCGTCGATGTTAAGGCGGTAGGGCAGAAATCCTTCTTTTTGCCCGGCTGCGAACAGCGCGCGATAGCAGTCATTGGCCCGGGCTGTTGCATCAGCGTCGTTACGGTCAAAGAGCAGGGGCACAGTGGAATCGAAGCAACGCTCGTTTACTGTCGTCAATGTAATCAGTGGGTTGATTCCGTACTGGGGACAAACTGTTTCGACCATGTTGATGTAGCGGCGAACATCCTTGCCCCTTATCGGGACCAGCGGTGCGAACCATATGAGTCCACAACCATCCCGGGCAGGGTTTTTGGCTTGCCCGGCTTGGGGCAGGGTGCCTGAACGCCAGTATGCGAGTGCAAGTGCTACATCATTTGGAGCGCCGTGCATGATTTGAAGTGCGCCGGAGAGCGTGTCAGCCATGCCCTTAACCCGTGTAGCCATTTTGCCGGGAAGCAGGCGCGAAATATTTCTCGCGACATCTACTTTTCGTTTATTGATAAAGATAAGACGGTCGGTAACAGGCCCGAGAAGTCTGCGTAGCGTACGACGGGCAGCCCGGGCCACCTCTTTGGATGCGTAGATTGCTCCGACCCCACTCCAGGCTGGAACGCCATGGCTACTTGCCATGCGTGCTACTTCCTGGGCCGGTAATACCCCATCGACAGCCTTGTCGTCCGGGAAGGGAGCCATCATCGAGAGCATGCGCTGGCTGTTGAGCAGGTTAATGGCCACCACCGATCCGCCCAGCGTTCGCAGAACAGCCCTTACAGTGGGAACCAGTGCTTCCAGCTTTGCGTCGTCTTTTGTGGAAAAGAAAAATGCGGTTACCGTTTCAGGGACTGGCGCAAGGGCGATGGTCATGTTTACAACCACACCGAAGTTCCCCTGGCTGAAAAGCCCGTCGAGATAAGGCCCTAGGCCCCATTTGAATAGGCCGTCTACTTCCGAACCACCAAGTTCGCTGAGAGGCGTTCGGTACAGGGTGCCATCGGGAAGGATGGCCTCTATCTTCGTTACAGCCGCGAAATGGTCAGTGATCGGCGTGATGCCGTAGCCCCGCTCAAGGGCGTTGCCCAGAATACTGCAGGTGGGCCCCGCACCCGTTACCGGAACGAGATAGTTGCCATCATGCTGGTCAAGGAATTCTCTTAAGGCGCCTTGGGTAACACCAGGCTGGACAGTGACAACCCCCATTTCGGGATCAAAACCGGAAATGCGATTAAGCCGGCCAAGATCGAGAATAACGCAATCGTCTTCCACGGGGTTGGCGCTTCCGTAGCCCCAGTTGTTGCCGGTGCTCACAGGATAAACCGGGACGTTGTAACGCTGCGCGATTTTAAGAACTGCCGCTACCTGATCCTGATTCTCCGGCCGGAGTACCGCCGGAATTGCACGATTTGTTCCGATTGTCGAGGCGCCAAAGTTTTCCGTGCCGGCAGCAACGACTCCGGACTCCCCGAGGAGGGTGCTCCATTCAGCAATTGCAGTCTCGATAGGTGTGCTTGTCACTGGCGCTTCCAGGATATATCGGTAACGGTTATGAACCCTTGGTTAAAGTGTTCGGCCGGGGTATTCGTCGTAGGCGACAATTTTAAGCGAGAAGGGGTTGACAAAACATGTCGTATCATTAACGAGGCGAAGCCGGTTTGAACTGAAGAACAGTCGCACAAACAGATAGTTAAAGGCGAAATTGATGATGTACGGGAAGGCGTATTTTTGTTAAATAATGTTAAATTGAATGTGTTTGTTGTTCTATCAAGGCCATTGCGGAGCGTATTTCGGGGAGGGCATCTGAGCAGTCTCTGGGGCCGCAGAGTGTTTGTGCCGTTATCAAAGCAAAGCGTGTTTCACCAGTGAGTGCGGCCGGAATCTGCAGCAGCTTGGCGTTACGGTAGCTCCAGCTCCTTTGTGAACCAACCATATACTGCTGGGCCACCAGTACTTTCTCTCTGGTCAGGATATTTCGATGAACACTGATGCCCGGCTCAAGCTGTTTTTCGACATGCCAGACGGATTTGTCGAATAACTGGGGTAAATAGGGAACGAGCTTTTCTTCAGCACCTTTTTTCTGATGTTGTGCGAACGATATCCAGGTACTGCCAGAGCGCCAGACTTGCTGTTCCAGATCGCCGGGAAGAGATATGGGCAATGGTAATTTCCCGGGCTGGGTTTGCCGGAATTCCGGGAGGTCTATTACCCACAGAGGTTTTTGGGTAGCGGTGCTGTGAGCAAATGCGAGAGCCATCGGGCCAAGAATAATTGCGACGGCAATCGCAACAATGCCGCCTTTATAAATGCTGCTATCTGCAGGCAGAGCCCCGGTTTTTACCCGTCGGCGAACTGGCGAAAAGTACAGTGCTGGCAGGATGAAGGCGCCAAAAACAACCCAGCCCATGGTTTCGTGATCCGCAAGCATCTCGCTTTGCATATCAGTTTCGTAGGCGACGACGACCAGGATGGTAATACGCACCCAGTTAGCGATGAGGCCGAGAGTCGCTGCTGCCAGCAGGGTGACCAGCCAGCCACGCCAGCGGTAGTCGTTGAGGATGGCCATCATCATGGCCAGCAGGATGGAGATTGCGAAATATCTTATCCCTGAGCAGCCGTCAGCAATGAGAAGGCGGCCATAGGGCAGGCTGATGCTGTTGCCTTCGATAAGTGCTGTCATCCCGAACCACCCAACCCAGCTCCCCACTATGACGCTTGCCAGATCCACCAGGGCTGGAACCAGATCCGCCCAGACAGGCAATGAAAGTGATAACAGGAGTACGTAGGGGAGAAATTTCAGTGCCCGACCCAGCCCCAGAAGGGCCCAGGAAGTGGTGATTAGCCCTGTAGGGAGTAACAGGTAGGCCAGGGTATCGATGCGAACCAGTTCCAGCAGGCCCCATACCAGGGTTGTAAGGATTAACAGCACAGCGCCAGCAAGGTGGTAAGGTTTTATCTGTGTTAAGGGGGCGGTAGGTTGGGGAGGATGGATCAGCAAAAGGCCAAGAAAAATAATGGCAGTTACAAGACCGTGGGCCAGAACCTGTTCGAACTCAAACCATGCTTCTGCGAGCCTTATCCATGTGGGATAAAAAATCAGCACCGCTATTGCGGTAGCGATCAGGTAAGGCCTGGAGAGAGAGAGATTGTCTAACGCCTTCCCTAACATCGGTTTGTCCGCCGGACTGAATATCAAAGTACAGGATACTGTGTATATCGTTTACATAAAACTCGAATTTAAAACAAAAAAAGCCAGCCGAAGCTGGCTTTTCTGGTGCTATACCGGAATCAGGACTTCTGACGACGGCGAGCTGCACCAAGTCCTGCAAGGCCGAGGCCGAGAAGGGCAAGAGTGCCAGGCTCAGGTACTGGCAAAACGGACTCTACCATTACGATGAGGTCGTTGAAGTCTTGGTCGGAGTTGGCATAAAGGCCATCTTCCCAAGCCAGAACGAATTCGTTGTTTGTCCACAGGCCAGGAGCAAAGCCTGGAATCTGGATGGTATCAACGTTGTTGCCGCCAATGGCTACCATTTGGTCAGAGTTGTCCTGGTTCAGGCTGCTGTCTGAATAGAAAGTCGGGCCGTTGGCAGTGCCAAGGTAGTAGCCGAACTGGTTACTGGAGAAGTCGATACCTGTGTCAGCGTTGTTCAGGCCAACAGATCCGTCAGCAAGCATGCTGAGCGTAACCTGGCTATTGAAGCCGTTGCCGGGACCTGCGCTGCCGCTGAACAGTTCCACATAATTTGATGTGTCTGCACGGTCATAGATGCCAAACGTGTTGCTGTTAGACTGGCCTGCAATTTCAACAATGAATGTTGTAACGCTACCACCGGAACCGGTAATGCCCCAGTAGCTATCCAGGCCATCAGCCATTTGATCTACGTTGACGTCTATGCTTGAAACGCCGGCTACAGGAGACACGCTGATAGCGTCCAGCTGTGATTGCAGGCCAGTTCCAATGCCGTCATCTCCATCGTCAAAGATCTGTATTGCGCTTGCTTGCGCTGTCCAAGCGGTTAAAGCAATTGCGGCCGTAATTAGTTTAATTTTCATATTCTTCTCCGGTTGTTTAGCTCTAATTCCTTGTAGCTTGCTTTGCAACCAGGCTGTCTCATTTTTGCATTTCAGAGACCCTTGGCTTTCCGTCCCATCCTCACGGATGGTTTGGCATCTTACCGGGACTGCCCGATACTGATACCGAAGAAAGCGACTATCGTGCCAAGTTTGTATCTCTATGATAATTAACGATAATTATTTGTTGTTTTTAAGTGTGTGTAAAGGAATTCGACATCAGGAAAGAAAAAAGGCCTGAAATGTTTACACTTCAGGCCTTTGCTTTTGTAGCGATTTGGAATTGTTGACTGAGGTCGTTAAAGCGCCTTCTCTATCGTTTCAAGGTGGGCCGAAATTTCTTTGTTTTCAGGAGCGAGGGTGAGTGCTTTTTCTATGACCGCTTTAGCCTCACGATGTTTTCCGCTCAGGTGAAGAATCCAGCCGTAGGTATCGAGAATGGCTGCGTTGCCGGGTGCCAGTTCACTTGCCTGCCTGGCGAGTCTTAATGCGCGGTCGGGGTCGTCCACTCGCAGCACCCATGCAAGGTTGTTCAGCGCGGCCAGGTTATTAGGCTGTCGTGCAAGAACCTGCTCATAGTGGTTTGCGGCTGCAGCTTCCTGATCGTTGGACATCAGCCAATCGGCTCGGGCCAGGTGTGCTGTAAGGTTTTGTGGAGCTTCGTTAAGCCAGTTTTCTGTGAGGCTGTTGAGTGAGTCTGGCGCTTCCACTTTAGCCAGCCCGATAATCGAGGGCATCAGCTGTATATTTTTGGTGTCTTCCCATTTTTCAGAAAGGTATTCGTAGGCTGCTTTTGAGCCTTTTTGCTGGTTCAGCAGTTTTGCCCGCGAAAGCATTGTTGCTGCGACTTCGCCGTGGGTTTCTTCAACGGCATCAAGAGCGGTGTAGGCGTCTTCAATTTTGCCTTCCGCCTGGGCAATGCCCACTGGCAGCAGCGCGAACCCAATGTTTTCAGGTTCGAGTGTGATGGCTTCAGCGGCTTTAGCCCGAGCCTCACTCCAGTCTTTGGAATTAACTGCAGACTGGGCTTCGGCCAGCAACAACTGGCTGTAAGCGCGCTTCATGATTGCTGAATCAGAGTCCTTCCACGGGGCAAGGGATGCTCTGGCTTCCTCGAGTTCGCCCTGGGTTATGGCTATCAGTGCGCTGAGCGTGTCGGTGTTTTGTCTTAATTCGGGATGCTTTTCAGCAATGCCAGTCAGCCAGGCTTCTGCTTCTGTTACGTTATGGTCCTGCATGTAAATCTGGCCAGCCCGCTGCAACGGGCGTATGGATTCCGGAGTTAGCGTGGCAGCGTCTACCAGTAAGTTAACAGCTTTATCTCGCTGCCCGTTCTGGGCATAGAGGCTGGCAAGAGCGACCATCGGCGCTTGCAGTTCCGGGCTGCTTTTAACAAGAGCCTCAAGTTGTGATACGGCTTTATCCATATTCCCCAGGCGGGTATCTACAAGACTTGCCAGTAAAACGGCCCGGGGCTGGTCCCCATATCCGTTGAGCAGCGAGTCGCGGATTTCAGTGGCTTCCTGTTTTTCCCCCTGCTGGATCAGCACGTTGAGGTAAGTGCTGGTGGTGGCCCAGTCGGCAGGGTTTGAAGTGAAGGCCATACGAAGCTGCCCGAGTGCCTGTTCGGGTTTATCGTTCCGCAGATAGTATCTTGCCAGTGCAAGTCTTAACCTTACACGCTCGGGTTCGTTGCCGATGGCTTTGCTGAGGCTGGCGATGCCGCTGTCTTCATGGCCGGGCAGGCTGAGCGACAGAATGCCGTGCATCGCCAGGAGTTCGTTGTCATGAGGGCGGGCCTTTATGGCTCTGTCCAGGGTTGTCAGGGCGGCTTGCCGGTCTCCCGTATCAATCTGAGCCATTGTCGCTGCTCTGATGAACTGGGTCGGTGTTGTTTCCGGGTCGAGGTTTTCTGTGAGTAGTTGAGCCCCTTCGTCCAGTTCGCCGGTCCCGGCAGTTATTGCTCCCAGTAGCATCGCCAGCTGTTCATTTTCCGGATCGAGCTTCAGGGTGTCTCTGAGAATGGCTTTTGCGTCTTCAAAATTCCCCGCTTTGATAGCTTCGATCGCGGCTTGTCCCTGCTCCCGGGCATCGCTGTTCTGGTTTTCAGCCAGTATGCGGTTGTAGATCTGGGCTTCTGTTATCTGCCCTTGCTCTGTTAGCACACGAGACAGTGTGGACAGAATATTGCGGCGTATAGGCAAAAACATGTCAGATGTCGGAAGAACACCAACGGCATCTGTAAGTGTCGCTGATGATTGTTCGAGTTGATTCAGCCGGTATTGCGCCAGGCCTTTCAAATACAGAACTTCAGGAGAGGCCTGGTTCTGAGCCAGCCATTTGTCAGCAGCTTCTATGGCCTGGATGTTTTTCCCCAGGTTGAGTTGTGCCTGGATAACTCCCGCTATTGCTTTGATATTTGATGAGTTGCTCTCGGAAAGGTTGCTGAAAAGTGCGAGAGCTTCCGCTGATTCTCCGGATCTGCGCAGGGCTTCTGCTCGGATCAGTGACGCTTCCAGCTGGTCTTCCGGAGAGTCTGGCGTCTGCAGTGCAAGAGTTTCGGTGGCCGAGAGTTGCTTGCCTTGTTCCACATAGGCGCGGGCGAGGGTAAGGGCTACGGCCTCAGGTTTCTCCTGCATCCAGGGTGCCAGTAATTCTGAAGCTTGCTTTGCTGCGCCTACCTGCAGGTAAAGATCCGCAAGTCGCACGATGTGTTCAACATTGTTCGGGTCTTTCTGAATGGCATTTTTAAGTTCGAGCAGGGCAGAGCGGAACTGCCCCTGTTCGGAATAGGTTTCGGCCCGGGTAATGTGAGACAGGGCTTCGGACGAATCGGGGCTGTTGTTACAGCCCGTGAGCAGAGGGAGTCCAAGCAGCAGGCTGCTCGCAAGCACCAGGCTGGGAAGTGACTTCAGTGTGGCTTTTCTTGTGATCATATAAATCTGCTCCTTGAGCCGTTCGCTGCCATCGTATGCCTCGAGGTTAACTCAGGATTCCGAAGCTTCTGCCGATGTGTCAATTTTGTATTTGTCGGTTAGGTTGTACAGAGTCGGGCGGGTTACGCCCAGAAGCCGGGAAGCCTGCGTCATGTTGAAGCCGCTGGTCTGCAATGCTTGCGTAATGGCCTTGCGTTCGGCTTGTTCGCGAACCTGACGAAGGTTCAAATGGCCTGAACCCGGTTCTTCGCTGCTCGGCAATTCAAGATCTTCACTGGTAATCCGTTTACCATCAGCCATGATGGTGGCCCGTTTCACTTTGTTGATCATTTCTCGAACGTTGCCGGGCCAGGCGTAGCTGCTGATCGCGTTGATGGCATCTTCCGAGAACGTAAGGTTCTGCCGGTCCATTTGCTTTCCGAGGGATTTGAGCAGCGACTGGGCTATAACCAGCGCATCGCCGTCACGATCTCTTACTGCCGGCACATCCAGGGTGATTTCGCTAATCCGGTAGTAAAGGTCTTCCCGGAATTGTCCGCTTTCGATCAACTGATTTACGTTCTGGTGGGTGGCGCACACTACACGTACGTCGACCGGAATGGGCTTTACTGAGCCTATTCTGTCTACGACGCGTTCTTGCAGGAAGCGCAACAGCTTCGCCTGCAGTGGCATAGGCATATCGCCTATTTCATCGAGGAAGAGGGTTCCGCCATTGGCGCTTTCTATTTTGCCTTTTTTGGCTTGAGTTGCACCGGTAAAGGCGCCTTTCTCGAAACCGAAAAGTTCACTTTCAAGAAGATTCTCGGGGATTGCTGCGCAGTTGATGGCTGCAAAGACATTTCCGGCCCTGGGGCTCAGGTTGTGCAGCGCGCGGGCCAGGACTTCTTTGCCTGTGCCTGTTTCACCGATAATGAGGGTTGTTACGTCGGTGGGCGCGACCTTCTCGAGCGTGCGGCATACGGCCATCATTTGTGGGCTTGCGGCAACAATGCCTTTAATGTTGGTGCCATTACCCTGCTGTGTGAGGTCCTGGTTTTCTCTTTCCAGTTCTGCAAGCCGGAAGGCCCGGTTAACCACAAAGTTCAGAATATCAGCATCCAGTGGCTTCTGATAAAAATCGGATGCGCCCATTCCTATGGCTCTGACAGCGTTTTCCTTGTCTTCACGGCCGGTAACGACAATCACTTTGGTTAAGGGCGCGAGGCGAAGAATTTCCTCCAGCAATGCGAAGCCTTCTGTCGCGCCACCCGGGTCCGGGGGGAGGCCCAGGTCAAGTGTTACGACGTCAGGTTCTTCTCGCCTGAGTGCGGCAAGAGCGGCTTCTCTGTCGGAGGCCACGCTCACCTCCAGATCTGCGCTGAAACACCAGCGCATTTGGCTTTGCAGCCCTGGATCATCCTCTACAATCAGCAGTCGTCTAGTCACAACAGCAACAATTCCTTTGTTTTAAGTTTTCCGCTACATCTGATTCTTAACTGAACATTGACACTTTGCAATGATCGATTTGTTTGTTGTGGCGAATAGTCATTTAATTGACGATGTTTAACGGGCGCGGGACGCTGGTAATCGATGTCGTTCTTCCGTTGTTTAACTTACTGTGCTTTCGTCGTTTGTACCCGTTACCGGGCGATATCCGGAATCGTCTATCAGCGGAATGCGAATGGAAAAGCAGGAGCCTAGCCCGGGTTCGCTTGTGGCATCAACGGTGCCTCCGAGTTTCTGAATATACTCCCGGGCCTGGTAGGCACCGATACCCATGCCGGTGAGCCCTTTTGTACTCTCAAAAGGCTTGAACAGCCGCTCATTAATGAAATCATCAGTCATGCCACAGCCGGTATCCTGAATGAACAGCACAACGTTACCCTTGGCGATTTTAAGTGACAGGGTAACTTCGCCATCGGGAGGTGTCGCATCCTGTGCGTTCTGAATCAGGTGGCCTATAACGCTTCGCAGTTGTTCGGAGTCTGCTTTTACCATTATCTGTGGAGGAGCCCCCTCCAGAGTGGGGAAAGGCTTCTGTCTGCTGTAGTGTTCCAGCAGGTTGGTTACCAGTTGGGTCAGATCCAGCGTTTTTGAATTGTCGTCACCGGCCGTGGGCTTGCGAATGTGCTCCACAAGGTTGGTCATCTTACTGACTGCGTGGTCGGTGGTTGTGATCATGTCATCGATAAACGCAGGGTTGCTCCTGTGTTTCTGGGCATTGTTCACCAGCAGGGATAGTTGTGCTATTACCGTTTTCAGGTCATGAACCATAAAGGCAGAGGCCTTGCTGACGGCTTCAAACTGCATTGCCCGCGAAAGCCGGTTCTGTGCATCAGCCTGTGCCAGAAGGTTACATGTCTGCCGGGCTACGACTTTAATCAGATCGAAGTTTTCCCAGTTCAGGTCTACCCGAGCGTAAGGGCGGCCTACCATTGCGATACCATATAGCTCGTTACCCAGATATAGAGGGATGACCAGCCAGGCATCGGGGGTTTTTGCTATCGCATCCGGTATTTCCAGTAAGTCGTAGCCCACCGGATCCGCCCGGTATTCATCCAGATTCACAATCCACTCTTTATCGGAAAAAAACCGAACAAGGTCAGCGTCTTCATCGATGATGGTGTATCTGGGAGTAGACAGGTTGGCGGATTCCTTGAGTGGGTAAGAGCCCTGATCG
>Ga0209345_10006790_pt1 | contig 10308 bp, 9 predicted proteins | sample Cruoilmetagenom7_FD_187294 | JGI IMG/M metagenome (GOLD analysis project Ga0209345, IMG submission 187294) | Oil polluted marine microbial communities from Coal Oil Point, Santa Barbara, California, USA - Sample 7 (SPAdes) (version 2) | ecosystem: Environmental > Aquatic > Marine > Oil seeps ... | reverse complement strand
AATAGACGGGCCCAGAAAATTATGCACCATGTTTTTGAAACAATAGATGCTCCATGGCGGGGTCTGGGGATGATTCCAGAGAGTGGGCTGGGGATAAAAAAAGAATTTGCACATAGAGATGCAGCAAAAATTTTTTCATTAAAAGTAGAAAAAATTGAAATAAAGAATGGATGTATATGCGGTGAAATTATTACAGGGATAAAAACCCCTGAGGATTGTCCTCTTTATAAAAATACCTGTACCCCCCTTCATCCTGTGGGACCATGTATGGTTTCCGGGGAAGGGACCTGCGGGGCATATTTTAGGTATCATGGCAATTGTTGAAAGGGATTTTGCATGAAAAAAGATAAAATTTCCGGCGATTTAGGCGGCGGTGGAAGGTCTTCCTATGATTTTGTGAGAAATATTCTCATTCCTCTTTTTGACAATCCTTATTTGTCTAAACTGGATGACGGCGCTGTGTTTGATATAAATGGTACACGATTTGCCTTTTCAACAGATACCTTTGTGGCTGATCCGATTTTTTTCCCAGGGGGGAGCATAGGAGACCTTGCTGTAAACGGAACAGTCAACGATATCTCCATGTGCGGCGCTGAACCTTTGTATATAAGCACAGGTTTAATCATTGAAGAAGGCTTTTCAATGGATAAGCTTAAAATAATATTAAAAGATATGAAGATAGCTGCTGATAATGCAAATGTTAAAATTATCACCGGAGACACAAAGGTCGTTCCCAAAGGTGGGGTTGATAAAATTTTTATTAACACGTCAGGTATTGGAATTGTGCCGGAAAATATAACTGTTTCATGCAGCAATGCCAAACCAGGGGATAAAATTATATTGAGCGGAACAATAGGGGATCATGGAGTTGCCATGCTGACTTGTCGGGAAGGGATGGAGTTTGAAACAAAAATTAAAAGCGACACCGCTTCTCTGTGTAATATGGTTAAAAATATCCTCCCCTTTGGCCGGAGTATTCATGTGTTAAGGGATCCCACCAGGGGAGGAGCAGGAACAGCCTTAAATGAGATAGCATTAAAGTCCCAAACAGGAATATTTTTCAATGAAAAAGAAATTCCTGTAAAAAAAGAAGTAGCCGGTATTTGTGAAATGCTTGGATTAGACCCTTTATACATAGCAAATGAAGGAAAATTAATCGCAGTGGTTGCCCCCGAGGCTGCATCTGAAATTTTAAAATCAATTAAAAATGATCTTTTTGGAGAGGATGCTGCCATAATCGGAGAGGTTGTATCTGATTTCTCCGGACAGGTGGTTATGAAAACAGGAATCGGAGGGAGAAGAATAGTGGATATGTTGTCAGGAGAGCAGCTTCCCAGAATTTGTTAGGAGAGAATTTAAAAGTGCATGAATTAGGTATTGCCGCTAATATCATTGAAATTGCTATTAATTCTATACCTGCCGATTTAAAGAATATGCCGGTTGAGAAAATAAATCTAAAGCTTGGCAAATTTTCTTCAGTAGTGCCTGAAAGTTTAAGGTTTTGTTTTGAAACTCTGATTCCAGGCACTTGTCTCGAAGGCACCGAGTTATCTATCGAAGAAGTGCCGATTACGGCAAAATGCAAGGAATGCAATTTTCAATGGGTAGTTCCTGAGCCGGTTTTTATTTGTAAAAAATGTGGAAGCGGTTTGATTGATATTATATCTGGAAGAGAACTTGATGTTTTTTCTATAGAAGTTGCGGACAATTAGATCTGTTTTGCTAAATCAGGAGATATTATATGGAAATAAAAGTTGTCAAAAAAGTTCTTGATGCAAATAATGAAATAGCTATGCAAAACAGGAAGATGTTTTCTGAAAATAAAGTTTTTACCGTGAACATGATGAGTTCTCCGGGATCGGGGAAGACAAGCATTCTTGAACAGACCCTGTCAATGATTACACCTGAAATAAAACCTGCGGTGATTGTCGGAGATATTTGTACAGCAAACGATGCCCTGCGGATTGCCGCCACAGGCACCCCTTCAGTTCAGATAAACACGGATGAATTCGGCGGTGATTGCCATATCGGCGCCCAGTTTATAAAAAAGGCCGCAGCCGAATTGGACATTGAAAACATTGACCTGCTTATAATTGAAAACATCGGTAATCTTGTATGTCCTGCGGAATTTGATATGGGAGAAAATCTTAGAGTTGTGGTGCTCAGTGTCACAGAAGGTGAAGACAAGCCTGTTAAGTATCCCCTGATGTTTCGTGTTTGTGATGCTGTTTTATTGAATAAAACAGATCTTTTACCCCACCTTGATTATAAAATAGAAGAAACATTAAAAAATATAAAGATGATTAACCATGAAATACCTGTTTTTCAAATGTCAGCTAAAACCGGGGAAGGCTTTCAGGGGTGGATGGACTGGTTATACCTGCTGTTGTAGATATTTCTGAAAGTCTATAGCTGAATAGTTACTTAATTTTCAGCTCTGGTAAGAAAGGTGGGAAAGTATGATTAAGTTTTAAGTATTTTTTTTATTAAAATGGAGAAATTACTTATGAAAAAACTTACAAGAAGAAATTTTTTTGGAATTAGTTTGAAAGTTGCCATGCTCATGGGGCTTTCCCCATCTGTGATTCCCAAGATTGTGTCTGCTTTGGAGGAGCTCACCGGAGGTAATGCTCCTGTTTTATGGCTCCAGGGACAGAGTTGTTCAGGCTGCTCAGTCTCTTTACTTAATTCTGCCGCTCCAGGTCCCGGGGAAATACTGACAAGTTACATCTCTTTGCTTTTTCATTCGACCCTTTCAACTGCAACAGGGGCAATCAGTATGGATATAATCAACCGGACAATAGACGCCGGAGATTTTTTACTGGTGTTCGAAGGGAGTATTCCGGCCGGGATGCCGGAAGCCTGTATTGTCGGGGGGGAGAAGATAACCGAGCAGGTTCAAAGGGCTGCAATAAGGGCCAAGGCCGTGATTGCAAACGGAACCTGTGCTGCATTTGGCGGAATTCCTGCTGCAGAAAACAATCCAACCGGAGCTCTTTGCGTTTCAGAATTTCTTGAAAAAAAAGGTATCTCCACACCTGTTATAAATCTTCCTGGCTGCCCCAGTCATCCTGACTGGCTTGTGGGAACCCTTGTCCATGTTTTAAAATTTGGATTTCCTCCCCTGGATAAAATGGGAAGGCCGAAAATGTTTTATTCGAAACTCATCCATGACCAATGTCCCCGCTACCCTGATTATGAAAGAGAAAATTTTGCGAAAACCTTTTCAGAGCAGGGATGTCTTTTTAAGCTCGGGTGCCTGGGGCCGGTTACTTATGCTGATTGTACAATTCGTCATTGGAATTCAGGAACATCCTCCTGCATAAAATCAGGAGGGGGATGTATTGGCTGTGCTTCTGAAAATTTTGCAAAAAACTTATCTTTCCCTTTTTACACAAAAACCCCCATACAAAATTAAAAGAGGGAGGTATCAATGAAGCTTAATTTTAAACTAACTCTGGCCCTCCTTGCAGGGCTTGTCCTGGTGCTCTCCCTTGCGCAGATCATTCAGCACAAAAATGTATCTGGAATAATTTCGGGGCTTTCTATTTCAAATATTAAGCTTTTAAAGGAACGGGAGGTGGAAAATGCTCTTAATATATTCCATTCTGTTGATCGGGCAGTTGCAGGGTCCCTTGAAAGGGGCGAGATGGAAAAGTTTACAAACCTTATCAAATCTCAAAAGCAGGTAAAGGGGCTCCATGAGTTTTCTCTTTTTGATATAAACGGAAATGTTACCCATTCTTCAGATTCTTCTTTTATCGGAAACAGGTTGACTGGTGATTTAAAAAAAAAACTTTTTTCAAATCCCGAAATGATCTTCAGGCATACAGAAAATTCCATAGATATATATAAGCCGCAGCCCATAACCGGCGATTGTATCAGATGTCACATGAATTGGGAACAAGGGGGTATCGGTGGAGTTATATATTTTAGATTTTCCAACGAAGCTCTTAAAACAGCCACTCTGAATTCTCAAAATGTTATGGACAAGCTGCAAACAACCTCTTTAAGAAATTCATTGCTTTCACTTTTTATAATAATATTATTATCCGTCGGTATAATGGCTTATTTTGTGAGAAAATTTGTCAGCTTGCCTTTGGGACAGTTTGTTGTTTTTCTCAGGCTTTTTGAAAAAAATGAGGGGGATCTCACCCGGCGTATATCTGTTGCGACTACAGATGAAATTGGTGTAGTAGCGGGGCTTTTTAATGCATTCATAACAAAACTTAACGTTGTTATTGCAAAGGTACAAAATGTTGCCGGGCTGGTGCAGGAAAAATCTCAAAACCAGACTGAATCGGTGAGTGAAGCCACATCTTTTATTAATGAAATAGCATCCATGACCGGGCAGAATTCAGAAAATGCAAATAATGCCAACGATTTAATGAAAAAAACAGCCGAAGAATTTTCCATGGCTGCTGAAGCCATGAAACTTGTTATGGATTCCATTGAAGAACTTGCAGACAAAAGTGATCAGACTGTGGCTGTGATTAAAACCATAGACGGAATTGCTTTTCAGACAAACCTTCTCTCACTAAACGCTGCTGTTGAGGCTGCAAGGGCAGGGGAGGCAGGGGTAGGGTTTGCTGTGGTTGCCGGGGAGGTGGGAACCCTCGCCAAAAAATCTGCGGAAGCGGCAAAAAATACTTCAGAATTAATTGAAGCGACTATTAAAAAAACCTGTGCCGGAAAAGATCAGGTAGAAAGAACAATGAACGCCTTTGAAAAAGTTGAGGCAAGGCTTAAAAAAATATCGATTCTCATGAACGATATAGCCTCTTCGTCGAGCCAGCAATTTAAAAGCATAGAAGATGTAAATAATTTGTTAAAAAATATTGAGCAGGGGAGTAAAGAAAATACTGATTTGTTTAAACAACTTATGAAAATTGTTTCAATGTTTAAAACTAACAATGATGACGAAATGAGGCACTTTTATGGGTAAAACAATAAATATTGATCCAATAACAAGAATAGAGGGGCACCTTGCAATTCGTATAGAAGTTGAATCAAATTTAATTACAAAGGCATACTGCTCAGGTGAAATGTTCAGGGGATTTGAAACAATTCTAAAAGGAAGGGACCCTTTGGATGCTCAACAGATCACCCAGAGAATTTGCGGAGTATGCCCTGTTTCCCATGGAATAGCCTCAATTCTGGCTCAGGATCAGGCATATGGAATTATCCCCCCGAAAAATGGTCGCGTTTTGAGAAATTTGATTATGGGGGCTAATTATATCCAATCCCATATTCTTCATTTTTATCATCTTGCAGCTTTGGATTTTGTTGATATAGCAGCCATCTTAAATTATTCAGGTAAAGACCCTGTTTTAAATAATCTTAAAGGATGGGTAAATTCTGAAATTTCTTCAAAATCGGTTTTTCCGGCAGCCCCTTTTCTCCCCAGATATAAGGGTGAATATTTAACAGATGATGAGCTCAATTTTACTGCCATCAGAAATTACCTTGAAGCTCTGGAAATGCGTGCTGTTGCCCACAGGGCCGGGGCAATATTTGCCGGTAAACTCCCCCATGCTGCATCCCTTGTTCCAGGCGGAGTAACAGAAAAGGTAACAGCAGATAAAATTGCAGCATATAAATCCCTTATTAACAAGTTAAGAATTTTTATAGATAATGGCTATTTAAATGATGTGGCTGGGGTTGCAAAAACATTTCCTGATTATTTTAAACTTGGAAAAGGGTGTGGTAATTTTCTTGCGTATGGTGTTTTCCATGAATCAGATGATAGCTCAGATCTTTTATTCCCCCCAGGAATAATTGTAAATGGGAAGTTGACTAATTTTAATGCTTCAGGAATTACTGAAGATATTAGATATTCTCTTTATTCCTCAGGTTCAGGGATTCATCCATCCAGGAGTGAGACCATTGCCTCACCCCATAAAAGGGACGCATATTCATGGATTAAAGCACCAAGATATAATTCCATGGTCATGGAAGTCGGGCCATTGGCAAGGGTAATGGTTGCATATTTGAATGGTGAAAATTTTAAATTGAAAAAGCTTGTTAATGATCTTTTGTTCGCTCTTGACAAAAAGCCGGGTGATCTTGTCTCTGTTATGGGAAGACATGCAGCAAGAGCAATAGAAGCCAAGATCGTTGCAGATAAATGTGCCCAATGGGTGGATGAACTTGAGCCCGGGGAGCCATCTTTCAAGGATTTTAAAATACCTGAAACAGGAACCGGTGTGGGATTGACAGAAGCCCCAAGGGGGGCATTGGGGCACTGGCTTACTATAAAAAAACAAAAAATAGAGGGATATCAGTGCGTAGTACCAACAACATGGAACTGTTCTCCGAGAGATGATTCCGGGAATCCCGGTGCTGTGGAACAGTCATTAATGGGAACTCCGGTTAATGACAGCGAAAACCCCCTGGAGGCCGCAAGAATCGTCAGGTCTTTTGACCCGTGCATAGCATGTGCAGTACATTAATAGATAATTTTCAGCACATTGCTTCATAATTTGTAACTATTCAGCGTCGCTGATTTAAAATAGGCAGCAGGTATGATCAGATCATACCTGCTGCCGTACATCTTAGCTGAATAGCTACCATAATTTTTTAATAAGAAATGGTATAAATATGTGCATAGCTGTTCCTGCAAAAATAACTGAAATAATTGATGCTGATACCGGAATTGCAGACGCTGGAGGGGTAAAAAAAAAGATATGCCTTGCGCTTCTTGAAAATCCTTTAATGGGAGAATATGTTATTATCCATGCAGGATTTGCCCTGGAACGGATAGATCTGAAAGAAGCCGGTGAAACCCTGGAATTTATCCGTAAAGCAGCTTTAATCGGATAGCCCTTTTGGACAACTGCCTGTAAGGATGTGTCTCGCATTTTATGGAAACATTTTTATCAAAAAAACTTACCATAAAAGGTATGATTCAAGGGGTCGGTTTTCGACCATTTATTTTCAACCTTGCCCATCAATTTTTATTAAAAGGGAATGTTTCAAATACTTCTTCTGGAGTATTGATTAGTGTTGAAGGAAGAGCTAAAGATATTGAATCTTTTTGTAATTTAATCCCGGATAAAGCCCCGCCCCTTGCAGTGATAACAGATATTTCAATTCAGAATATTCCATTTAAAAAATTTAAAGACTTTTCCATATTAGTCAGCAGTACAGATAATGATAAAACAGGGATGATTCTGCCTGATATTTCTGTGTGTGACAAGTGTGTTTCAGAGATGTTTGATCCTTTAAACCGGCGTTTTCAATACCCTTTTATAAACTGTACCAAATGCGGTCCAAGATATTCCATTATAGAAGATCTCCCCTATGACAGGGATAAAACTTCAATGAAGCAGTTCGAAATGTGTGAAGCCTGTCTTTTGGAATATACAGATTGTAAAAACAGGCGCTTCCATGCCCAGCCCAATGCCTGTGAGGAGTGCGGGCCTGAACTTCTTCTTTGTGACAGGGATGAAAATATTATTAAAACAAAAAACCCTGCGGGTAAAGCCGCAGCTTTACTTAAACAGGGATATATTATTGCGATAAAAGGGATAGGGGGTTTCCATTTATCGGTTGATGCCGAAAATGACCATGCAGTTAAACTTTTAAGAGAAAGAAAAATGCGGCCGGAAAAGCCTTTTGCAGTAATGTCATTCTCCATTAAGGATATCAAAGAATATGCACTAATTGAAAAAAAAGAAGAAAAGTCCCTCTGCTCTTTAGAGCGCCCTGTGGTATTGTTGCAAAAAAAAATTCCATTTTTACTCTCAAAGGCAATTGCACCTGGAAACTCTTTTATAGGGGTAATGCTCCCTTATACCCCTTTGCATTATTTTCTGTTGCAGGAAAAATTTTCAGCCCTTGTAATGACAAGTGGCAACATCAGTAATGAGCCCATTACTGCAAAAAATAAAGAAGCTTTTGAAAAGCTGCATAACATTGCGGATTATTTTTTGATAACCAACAGGGAAATTGTTCATCCTTTGGATGACTCTGTTGTAAAACATATTTCAGGGGCACCTTTGTTTATCAGACGATCAAGGGGATATGTTCCTGCACCTCTGTTTTTGAAAAAAAATATTCCGCAAATACTCGCATGCGGTGGAGATTTAAAAAGCGTGATCTGTCTTACAAAAAATAATAATGCATTTTTAAGCCGTTATATCGGGAATATTGAAAATCCTGAAGTTTTTACTCTTTACCATGAAACAATAAAACATATGCAGACCCTGTTTAATATTGAACCTGAAATAATAGCCCATGATTTTCATCCTGGTTATCTAAGTACAGGATTTGCAAAAAAATATGCAAAAGAAAATCCAGGTATATTACGGATACCTGTTTGGCACCACCATGCCCATGTTGCAGCCTGTATGGCAGAAAATATGATTGAGGACCCTGTAATAGGGTTTGCCATGGACGGAACCGGCTATGGGGTAGATGGGCAGATATGGGGAGGGGAGGTTCTTATTGCAGAAACAGACCGATTTCAAAGGGGAGCACATCTGAAATATATACCGATGCCTGGGGCAGCAGCAGCAGTAAAGGAGCCATGGCGCATGGGGATAAGTTATCTGTACCATGCCTTTGGAGAGGATATTTACGATCTTGATATTCCTTTTTTACAAAAAATTGAGGAAAAAAAGATAAAGACTCTTATACAAATGATATCTGCAAAAATAAATTCTCCTTTAACATCAGGGATGGGGCGGCTTTTTGATGCTGTTGCTGCTATTACCGGAATAAGAAACAATATAACTTACACTGGCCAGGCAGCCATGGAGCTGGAAGCAGTTTCTGATGGTCATAATAAACAATTATATAAATATGGCTGGGATAATAATGAAATAATCTCCATTGATATGGGGCCTTTGATCCGTGGAGTTGTCTCTGATATAAAAAAAAGGGTGGACACATCGGTTATAGGAGGAAAATTTCACAATACTTTGATAAGAATGCTGGCAGATCTTTGTGTGACAATGAAAAAGAGAACAGGTTTAAACAGGGTTGTTTTGTCTGGAGGTGTTTTTTTAAATAAAATTTTATCTACCGGCCTGACTAATGCCCTGAAAGATAACGGATTTGAGGTATTTACCCATCATCTTACCCCTGCTGGTGACGGGGGGCTGGCACTGGGTCAGGCCGTTGTTGCAGCTGCTTTGGCCAGACAAAAATAAAGAATTTGAAAAAAATTAATAACTATTCAGCGTCGCTTTTTTAAGATAAGGGTTCGTTCAAGAATAAGACGGCCATTTTAAGTGTTGAGGCACCCGTCTGGCAAGGCGCGAAAACGCAAGAATATCAGGATATTCTGAGGTTTCGGAACGCAGCCAGGCGGGATGCGTCGGCGCTTAAAAGGTCAAGTTATTTTTGTACGAGCCCTAAGTACAGGTTTAATCAGATTATGCCTGCTGCCGTACGTATTCGCTGAATAGTTACGATAGATTATTCAATTATACCAGGTCAGTTTTGCAGGCAAAAGTTTTCTAAAAGAGGCTTAAACCGGAATTTAGCCCCATTTGTCAGCCACCAGCATGGATAGCTCCTCCTTAACAGCATTTTCATCTATGAAATATTTGACCTGCTGATTCTTTATGGCATAGTTGAAGAATTTTGAAATGATTATTTCAGCGTCACTATCTGAATAATTAATTAACTTATGTGCTATATAGGCAGGTACATAGTATGAAATTTTTTTCTTTAAAGCGTACAGCTCATACTTGTCATCATTAATATCTTTTGCCAGCAGAACAACTTTTCCTTTTAAAAGATAAAATTCCTCTCCGGCATATTCAGGGTAGTGATAATGGTCACCCCTTGCCTGTTTTGGCGATATTGTTTCAAATTGTATTTGAAGGCCATTTTTAAGCAGACTTAATTCCTTTGTGGTATAACGAAAAGGTACCTGAAGTACCCCTGTTTCGGATTCGTGATAATCAAAGATTTTAAGCTCTATCCCCAGTTGACTTTGTTCTGGTTCTATTAAAACTTTATTTGAAGACAAATCGGTTTTATCCTTTTTTTTAATTTTGTAATAATTTTAAAGTAGTTTCCACTATTTCAAAAGCTTCAGGACTTTTGGTTACAACCGCATCAGCCCCTGCTGCAAGTGCACTTTTTTTTAAGGAAGGTTCATCATCTCCGGTGAACAGGATTAATTTTACACCATCAAAATTATTGTTTTTACGGATTTTTTTGCACAGTTCTATCCCGTACAAACCTGGAAGTATATGGTCGATAACGGCTGCTGCCGGTTTTTCATTGATGATCATATTCAGACCGTCATGACCGTTATCTGCTGTTAAAGGTATAAACCCGGCTTTTTGAAAA
>Ga0209345_10006789_pt1 | contig 10309 bp, 12 predicted proteins | sample Cruoilmetagenom7_FD_187294 | JGI IMG/M metagenome (GOLD analysis project Ga0209345, IMG submission 187294) | Oil polluted marine microbial communities from Coal Oil Point, Santa Barbara, California, USA - Sample 7 (SPAdes) (version 2) | ecosystem: Environmental > Aquatic > Marine > Oil seeps ... | reverse complement strand
GCGCTAAATTGCAGATAACTCAGTCGCAAGCTCCCTCAAACAATCTGCAATTTTCAGCTTCACTCACTAAGAATCTTTCTCAAAATGAATCAAGAAGGTTCGTCAAAGATCATTCAAGTCATATTCCTACCAACTGCACAGGTCGAACTATTTTGAGGTTTTTATGTTTGAAGATCGGGCAAATATGGCCTGAAGATGAGATGCGCAAATGGGGGAGTTATTTCGGCCTCGTCCCTAAGTTGGCATATCTCTTGCGAGAGGTATATGGTGTAATATGTCCCAACTTTAATCCTTTTTCAGTCGAACCGTTTTTTCGTATTGGGGAAAAGGGCCATATTATATCAGAAATTTATATAGGGAGGTGAGGACTTGAGCAGAGGTGTTTATATTCCTTTGTCAGGAGCATTAATCCAGGAAAAAAACTTGAGCGTTGTAGCGAACAACCTGGCCAATGTGAATACCGCTGGGTTCAAGGGAGACAGACTTATGTTCCGTGCTGTATTAACAGATGCAGTTGAATCCAGCGCAAATATTCCATCGATGAGGCTGATTTCTCAGAACCCGATTTCTAGCTCCATCTACAACATGAATAGAACTCTGCTGACAGGCAGCGGTACAAAAACAGACTTCTCTCCCGGCCATCTAAGGGAGACCGGAAACCCCTTAAATTTAGCCTTGGTGGGCGACGGGTTCTTTTCAATCAGAACCCCTGACGGGCTTATGTACACCAGGGATGGGAGTTTTACCCTCAATTCGGAGGGGGAGTTAGTTACAAGAAAAGGGTTCCCTGTCTTAGGGCAAAGTGGGGTAATTAGTATGCCAGAAGGAAAAGATGTCTTCATTAACGCAGACGGGATCGTTTCCGTAGATGGTAATGAGGTGGATAGGCTTAAGGTTATTGACTTTCCCCGACCCTACCCTTTGCGGAAGAGGGGGCATTCCCTCTTTGCCCTTGCTACCTCACAGTATGCGGAAAAAATCGCCACTGATGTGAAGGTGCAACAGGGGTTTCTTGAACAATCAAATGTCAATGTCGTTAGAGAGATGGTTAGCATGATAGAGATAAACAGGGCTTACGAGGCATATCAGAAGGTGATTCAGACCGCCCTTGATGTGGTCGATCGAAAGGCGGTTAATGAGATTGGTAGGCTGGCGTAAGGGAGGTTAAAATGATCCGTGCAATGTGGATAGCGGCTTCTGGGATGCAAGCCCAGCAACTAAACGTTGATGTTATATCAAATAACCTGGCAAATGTTAATACCGCTGGTTTCAAAAGGGCTAGAGCTGATTTTCAAGATCTCTTGTACCAGACCCTTCGTCCGGCCGGGATGGCATCGTCAGAAAGCACACAAATTCCAACCGGTATGCAACTAGGCCAAGGAAGTAGGCCAGTGGCAATTCAAAAGATATTCATCCAGGGGGATTACCAGCAAACGCAGAATGAATTGGATCTAACGATCGATGGAAACGGGTTTTTCCAGATTTTGCAACCCAACGGAGAGGTGGCCTATACCAAAGCTGGGTCATTTAAGCTGGACAGTGAAGGGCGTATCGTTACATCTGATGGTTATACTATAGAGCCAGAGGTCACTATACCTTTGGACACCGAAAGAATAACCATAGGTTCTGACGGCATAGTGTCAGTTCTTCAGGCAGGAGAAAGCGACCCAATAGAAGCGGGTAATATCCAACTTGCAAAGTTCATAAATAAAGCCGGTTTGAACAGCATAGGAAAGAACCTATACCTTGCCACTACCGCATCGGGTGAGGCTACTACCGGAACTCCCGGGATGGATGGATTAGGGGCTATAAGTCAGGGTTATTTGGAGATGTCCAATGTGAGTGTCGTGGAGGAGATGGTAAACATGATTGTCGGTCAGAGGGCTTATGAAGTTAATTCAAAGGCTATACAGACCGCAGACCAGATGCTCCAGACGGCAAATAACATAGCACGATAAACAGAGGAGATTGAGATGAGATGGTTTCTCTGTAATTTAGGGGTAATACCCTTAGACCCAACCTCCAGATGGCGGGGTTTCGTGCCCCTAAAGGCATTCCTGTGCGTGGTTTCCTTATTGTGCCAATTGTACCAAGTATCTGATTCGGTGGCGGGGATGACAACTATAACGATTCACAAGAGATCATCTGTCCATGAAGATATGATTCGTTTGGGAGAAATCTCGGAGATAAAAGGAGATGAGCATCGTTTAAAACAAAAACTGGGGTCCATAGTGGTTGGACGATCACCGCTACCTAGTAAATCACGCTTCATAGACGAGGGGTACATAAAGGTTCGCCTAAAACAGAATAGTATCGACCTCTCAAGGGTGAAGATCGAATGTCCCGAGAGTGTGGAAGTATTTAGGGATTACCTCAAAGTGCGAAAGGGTGAAATAAGACAGATTGTAATTGACTATATCAATCGAGCAATTCCCTGGAATAGAGGGTCTTTTAGGATCAAGACGGTTGATGTTACCTCTGATCTTATCCTTCCCAAAGGGGATATCGTATATGAAGTTGCTCCCTTGAAATACTGGAATTTTGTGGGCAGAACATCAGTTCCTGTCATTTTCAAGGTAGAGCAAAGGTTCCAGAAGAAGGTTTGGGTGGCTGTGGAGGTAGAAGTGTATACTGATGTGGTAGTCTCATCCAAACCTCTTGGAAGGTATCATATAGTCTCCAAAGAGGATGTTCGTTTGGAAAAGAGGAACCTAGCCAAGCTCTCCCGAAAGGCTGTCGTCAGGCTTGAGGATGTGATAGGTAAGAGAACAAAGAGGAGAATTGATCTCAACCTTGTAATGACGGAAGATCTATTGGACTTGCCGCCTGTGGTAAAACGGGGCGATTTTGTAACACTCCTCGTTGAGACAGATGTTTTAAGGGTCACAGCGCTGGGTGAGGTTAGAAAAAACGGAATCAAGGGAGATGTAATCAGAGTCGTGAATATCGCGTCAGGGAAAGAGGTGCGTGGCAGGGTATTGGGGCCAAATACAGTAAAGGTCGAATTTTAGGAGGATGGTGATGGCATGTGGCAAAGCACGCCGGTTGATGTCTGGCCTGTTTCTAACCTTATCGTTAACCCTAATCTTTTCTTGCACTCAAGGTGTTAAACATATAAAGTCGGATGTTGAATGTTACGAATGGGATTTTAAGACAACTGAATATCCGAAAAGATATGAAGGATCTCTCTGGACTGAAGAGAACCCCCATAGTATTTTATTTATGGACTATAAGGCAAGAAGGGTCAATGATATTATCACAGTTCGGATTGTTGAGAATGATAGCGCTTCTGGAGAGGCAACTACGAATACCAAGAAGAAGTCAAACGTTTCCGCAGAAATAACAGAACTTTTGGGTTCACCTTTGAATTTCGGATTGAAGAATCTGTGGGGAGGTGGAAATGGCTTCAGTCCTAAGATTGGGGCCAAAACAGACAGTACCTTCGATGGTACCGGTAAAACAGCTAGAAAGGGAAACCTGACGGCCAGTATTACGACCAGGGTGGTTAAAGTGTTGCCGAATGGGATCCTCATGATAAAAGGTAGAAAGGAAGTAACCATCAATGATGAAGAGCAGATAATAACGATCAGCGGGTTAGTGCGACCCAAGGACATATCTTCGGATAACACTGTTTTTTCAACGCATATAGCAGATGCCAAGATTGAATATGTAGGTAGTGGGGTTATCAGCGACAGGCAAACCTCTGGATGGTTTACCAGGGTTCTTGACCTGGTATGGCCATTTTAGCTGGGGCAGGAGCTGCCACAGCCCCCTTAAAAACTAGAGGACGCTAAAGATGGGGAAATGGTATTTTAAGTTCGGTATCTTACTTGTGACCTTCATGGGAATGGTCTGTCAACCGAACACGATACAGGCAATAAGGATAAAGGATATTGCAGACTTGGGAGGGGTTCGTCCCAATTATTTAATCGGATATGGTCTGGTTGTAGGGCTGGACGGCACCGGTGACAAAACAAATACACGATTCACGGTTCAAAGCCTCGTTAATATGTTGGAGAGGTTGGGGATAGCTGTCAATTTCAATGATGTTAAGGTTAAAAACGTGGCAGCCGTGGTGGTTACCGCAAATTTTCCTTCCTTTGCTAAGGCCGGAAGCAGGATTGATGTACTGATATCTTCTCTAGGAGATGCTAGTAGTCTGCAAGGAGGCACCTTACTCCTGACCCCGCTCAGGGCTTCTGACGGAAAGGTTTACGCTGTTGCCCAGGGGCCTGTGTCGGTGGGAGGATTTTCTATGTCAGGGGCAGCAGGGGGAGGGATACAAAAGAACCATCCAACTGTTGGAAAGATAACAGACGGGGCATTGGTGGAGAGAGAGATTCCATCTAATTTCAGTCAGAAGGATAATATTTTAATAACATTGCGGAATCCGGACTTTACAACTGTTTCTCGTTTGACCTCAGCCATCAATAACAGATTGGGAGAGAATGTTACGGAACCTTTGGATGCCGGCACGGTCAGGTTGATGGTTCCACATAGATTTCGGGGTAGGATTGTTGAATTAGTGGCTTCGATAGAAACCCTGGAGATTGTTCCCGACACTGCGGCAAAGGTAGTCCTTGATGAGCGTACCGGTACTGTGGTGATGGGAGAGAATGTAAGGATTTCAACTGTAGCTGTTTCTCATGGAAACCTAAACATAGTGATCAAAGAGAAAGATAACGTGTCCCAACCACTACCGTTTTCCCGTGGTGAGACTACGGTTACACCTGAATCGGATGTTAGCGTTAGGGAAGAAAGGGCAAGGCTCATGGTACTGCCTTCCGGAGTAAGCATAGAAGAAGTGGTTAAGGCCCTGAATGCCATAGGCGTTTCTCCCAGGGACTTGATTACGATATTCCAGGCCATGAAGGCGGCTGGTGCTTTTCACGCGGCACTGGAAATAATTTAATCGAAAGGGGTGGCAAAAGGTATGATATCTTCGATAGATGTCCCATGGCAGGCTATAAACATAACAAACAGACTGGATAGAGTGAATAACCTTGAAGAACACACAAAGACAGATTCAGGGAAAGGTAATTCCAAGGATACGAAAGACGTTTGCGAAGAATTTGAATCCTTTTTTATCTATTTTATATTGAAGACCATGCGGGATGCGATCCCAAAATCAGGCCTATTGAATGGTGGAAGGAGTGAGGAGATCTATACCTCAATGTTGGACGAGAAGCTGGCGTGTAAGATGGCTAAGCATGGAGGTATAGGTTTGTCTTCGTTACTTCTCGGGCAATTGGAAAGAGATGCCGATATCCCAAAAACCTTAACCTCCGACGCCGATCGTCTTTCATCTCCTTTAGCACGAGTCGTTTCCCAGCCACCCTCTTCCCACTCTATACGTGGAAATGGGATCAACCGAAGTAATCAAACTAGTGTCCATCCAGAAAAGAGGTAGTCTTTGCAAGGTCAAGGAATACGAAGATTTTAAGGAAAGGCTAAAGTTGTGCTTGCTTCGTGACGATAGTAGAGGTGACAAAGAGTATCGACCTATGCCCTTGAGCAGGTTACCGCTTAACGCAATCCTGTTGACTGAACAATAAGAGGAACTTCAACACATTGTGTTTATGTAATTGCACAGGTCGAAAAGCATAATTTACCCACGGAAAAGGAGGTTGGGAAATGAAGATCTCAGAAAATAATCAGGTTGCATATCTGAATTCCTATGTACAAAACGCCAGTGCTAGTGAAAAGAAGAATGACCAGGAGAAAAAAATTGCTAAACAGGACCCATTAGGCGAAGAGAAGGTTGAACTTTCCGCAAGGGCAAGGGATATTCAGAAGATAAAAAACATCTTGGAAAATGTCCCTGATGTCCGGAGGGAGAAGGTGACAGAGCTCAAACAATCCATTGATAATGGTACTTACAATGTTAGTGGTGAGATGGCTGCAAAAAAGATGCTGGATGAGTCCCTCCTCGACGAAATCCTCTAGGTCCAGCTCGGGGGGGGGGTAGATTTTGTCATTTGGCTGATAGATAAAGGCCTCTTCAATCTTGCCAAGAGAAGTTGGGGAGCTTTATGAATTCATTACTTGAAGACCTTTTGATAGCACTCGATAAAGAAACCGTTCTTTATCAAAGCCTGCTTTATTTACTAAATAGGGAGAAGCAGGCGGTGGTAGGGTTGGCTACTGATGACCTCAGTGAAATCAACAAAGAAAAAGAGGCGCTTGCATTGAAGCTTAGGGTCTTTGAAAAAACCAGACTGGAACTGTTAAAGAAACTTGCCGAGCAAATGGAGATCTCACCCGACGTACTTACACTTTCATATATAAATGATATCGTGGAGGAACCTTACTCCACCAAGTTGAAGACCCGCAGTTTTCTTCTTCTATCCCTGGCTCATGATATCCAAGAGTTAAATAGAATGAATGAAAAGCTCATTAGTCACTCGCTTGACAGTATTAACGGGTCAATATCGTTGTTGTGCAATTTGATGTCTTCTGGATCAACCTATCTCAATACAGGCCGACTTCACAATGAGGGTGGGGACGGTTGGTTGGTAAGAGGGCGGGTATAAATCTTTTGTAAAGGGAGTGTGTTCAATGCCAGGCATCTACATGGCCCTCGACATTGCTAAAAGAGCTTTACTGGTACAGCAAACGGCCTTCCAGGTTGTCGGACATAATGTCGCAAACGTCAATACCCCAGGGTTTTCCAGACAAAATGCAGTGCTGGAACCTAGCAACGCTTTGCCATCCCCTATTGGACCTATGGGAAGCGGGGTTGATTTTACCAAAATATCCCGTGCTTTTGATAAGTATGTTGAAACGCAGCTCAATAGAGAGACCGAAGAGTTAGGGAAGTGGACGGCAAAGGGGGAATCATTTGACCGGATCGAGGCGATCTTTAACGAATCGTCAGGCTATGGGTTGAACAATGCCATGAATGAATTCTGGAATGCATGGCAGGATGTGGCCAATGCCCCTTCAGGAAAGGCCGAACGGTTTACCTTGATAACAAAGGGTGAGATTCTGGCAGGAACCTTGAATGAACTATATTCAAGCCTGAGAGGGCTACAAGAAGATCTGGATGACCGCATAAGTGATTGCATTGAGGAGATCAATACCATAGCAGGACAGATAGCAGAGATCAACGCTACGATTCCCCAGGCAGAAGTTGCCGGCTCAGAAGCCAACGACAGTCGTGATACTAGGAACAACCTGTTAAACGAACTCTCAGAAATGATAAACATCAACTATTATGAAAATCCAGATGGAACAGTTACCGTTTTGGTGGGGGAGGGGAAGCTTCTTGTAGAGGGTAGGCACAGTTGGAACCTACAGGGTGAGGCTAACTCAGGTAACAGGGGGTTGGTGGATGTAAAATGGGATGCCGGCAACGGCGTTACTACGGACATTACCGGTGATATCTCCGGTGGGGAAATAAGTGGATGGTTAGAGTTGAGGGATGTAACCATAGAAGACTACATGAGCAGACTGGACACATTGGCAAACGAGATGATTGAAGAGGTGAACACACTCCATTCCGGGGGGGCTGGACTGGACGGCTACAGCGATCTAACCGGGATTTACGCGGTTGCCGATCCAGACATTAATCTGAATGCAGAGCTTACATTTACTTCTCAAGCAGGTAGTTTTATCATAGAAGTGATGGATTCTACAGAGACGGTGGTTAATACCTATACAATCAATGTTGACCCAACCAGTGATAGTTTAAATGCTTTAGTGACCAATATCAATAATCAGCTAGCGTCAGGGGGGACTGAGCTTATCGCCGAGGCTACTGTGGATGGAGAGTTAAGGATTCAAACAAGTGTTGGTTTCTCAGATCACAGCTTCGTGTTTACTTCCGACAGTAGTGGTACACTTATGGCTCTGGGCGTAAACACATTCTTTTCAGGTAATGATGCATTTACAATCGCTGTAAACCCGATTGTGGGGAATGATACCAACAAGATTGCAGCAGCTACAAGTAGTAACTCTAGGGGAGATAATACAAACGCCCTTGCCATTGCAGGTCTAAAGGATAGTCTTCTAATGGAGAGTGGTACTTCTACCCTGGGTGATTACTATAGTTCATTGGTAAGTGAGATAGGGGTGGAATCCCGAGAGACTTCGGGTATGTCCAACCATCAGGAGGCAATGCTAGAGCAGTTGGAGAAGAGAAAATCTTCCGTATCAGGGGTCTCTTTAGACGAGGAAATGATAAATCTCATGAAATACCAAAATGCTTATATGAGTGCGGCAAGGATAGTTACCTTGGTGGACGAGATGCTAGATGCTTTAATAAGGATATAGTGAGGATGAAAGAATTTCGGAAGAAGGGAAAGAGAGCCAACTTGAGGAAGTTATTTTGACTTACTGAGGGGAGAGGACTATGCGTGTTACAAACAAGATGATGTCTGATATGTCCCTAAACGGACTCCTTAAGAATACAGAGCGTATTGAGGAGCTGATGGTATCTATGACTTCTCAAAAACGTATCAACCGACCTTCGGATGACCCTACTGGGATGAGCAAGGTCCTGGGTTATAGGACGGAAATTTCTTCCATTGAACAATATGAGAGAAACATAGATCGGGGGAAATTGTGGCTCACCCAGACAGAGTCAGCGATGACTGAGGGTTATCAACTGTTGGTAAAAGCTCAAGAGGTGGCGATATCTCAAGCAACTGCCACGGCGAATCAGGATACAAGAGCAGCTATGGCTAAAGAGATAGAGAGCATCTACGATCAAATGATACAGTTGGCTAATATCAAATTAGGAAACAGTTATCTGTTTTCCGGACACAAGATCTCTCAAGCCCCCTTCGATCTTGCCAGTCCTGTTGGGACATACAATGGGGATGCTGGTGTGATTAGAGTTGCCACAGGCCAAAATGCCACTGTCAAGATTAACTTGACAGGGCAGGACGTATTTTTAACTACTGATATCTTTACTGTACTGGATGATCTAAGGGTCGCCCTCGACAACAACCTTCCGGACGATATCCGCAATCAACTTGCCGGCCTGAGCGACAGCATGAATCACATAAACACAAAGATCGCAGAAGTTGGGTCCAGGGTTAATCAGATGGAGACTTCGGAGAACATATTTGCGAATCTAAAGTTAAAAGTCAAGGAAAGTCTCTCCAAGACAGAGGACCTTGATATATTGCAGGCGGTTATGGATCTGACGAGTCAACAGGACATATATCAAGCTTCGCTTATGGCAACTAAGGAGATAATGGGGATGAGCCTTGTCAAATTCTTTTAGTTAGTGTCCGTCCATAAATGAGATATATAGGATTTGGATTTCGCCATGGAGGGTGAAAGGTGTTGGTTTTGACAAGGAGATCGGGAGAGACTATTACCATAGGCAACAATATCAGGATTACTGTTGTTGAGATCAAGGGCAAACAGGTTAGGTTAGGTGTTGAAGCCCCTCAAGGGACTACAGTTCATCGCGAGGAAATCTACAACAGGATTCAAGAAGAGAACAAGCTTGCTGCAATTCGTGCCCCGATAGATCTTGATGCGATAGTAGGCCTGTGGCGAAATAACAAAAACAAGTAAAGGGAGAAGGTAGTTGAGGCTAGAGGGAACACGCTTCGGCGATATAGCGATAGATGGAGAAAAGATCATAACCATTCAGGAGGGTTTACTTGGGTTTCCCGATAGTAGGAGATATGTCATCTTGGATCACTCTGAGGATTCCCCGTTCAAGCTGTTTCAATCGGTGGATGAACCAGAGTTGACTTTTATTATTATAGACCCGATGCTTTTCAAGGCCGATTATAGGGTACAGGTTGCCTGCAAGAAGATCCCGATGCTTGAACCCTTTGAGCCAGACGATCTATTGATCATGTCTATAGTCACCATTCAAGAGGGCTCCAAGGAAATAACCGCCAACCTTCAGGGCCCTCTGGTCATTAATACCAGAAACAGGTTTGCCAAACAGGTCGTTCTTGTTGATACTGAGTACACCACCCGTCATAGCATCAAGTCCTTGTTTCACCCGAAAAAGTCATAAGATAACCGCCATTATTTTGGCCTCGTCCCTAAGGAACGAGGCCGAAATAACTTCCCCATTTGTGCATCTCATCTTCAGGCCATCTTTGCCCGATCTTCAAACACAAAATCCTCGAAATAGTTCGACTATTCCTGCGGTTTTGCGTTTTCAGATCGAACAAATCTAACCTAAATCTGAGCGCCAACTTGAGGAAGTTATTTTGGCCTCGTCCCTAAGCATCCGGGCAACCGCTATAGATTTTCCTTCCTTTAATGCTTCTTTTCCACAAAGGCATAGGCATTATGATTGTGGATACTCTCAAAGTTTTCTGCTTCAATGCTA
>Ga0209345_10006788_pt1 | contig 10309 bp, 9 predicted proteins | sample Cruoilmetagenom7_FD_187294 | JGI IMG/M metagenome (GOLD analysis project Ga0209345, IMG submission 187294) | Oil polluted marine microbial communities from Coal Oil Point, Santa Barbara, California, USA - Sample 7 (SPAdes) (version 2) | ecosystem: Environmental > Aquatic > Marine > Oil seeps ... | reverse complement strand
GTCGACATGAGCCCTGCAACACTTTTGACAAAACTGAATGAGTTGGGAGGTGCAAATGGTATTGGCCGCCTCGATTTGCTTGAAAACCGGTTCGTCGGCATGAAGTCGCGCGGTATTTATGAAACGCCCGGCGGCACAGTGCTATTGATGGCGCACCGCGGTATCGAACAAATTACTATGGATAAAGGCGCGGCGCATCTGAAGGACGAATTGATGCCAAAATACGCCGAACTGATTTATAATGGTTATTGGTATTCACCTGAACGTGAAATGCTACAAGCCGCTATCGATAAATCCCAAGAATTGGTGACAGGCATGGTGCGTCTCAAGCTTTATAAGGGGAGCGTCAGCATTGTGGGTAGAACTTCACCTTATTCATTGTATTCCCAAGAGCATGTGACGTTCGAAGAAGATGATGTTTACGATCAAGCAGATGCGGGCGGGTTCATTAAAATCAATGCGCTCAGGCTTCGTTTATTGAAAGCTCGTGATAAAAAGGCAGGTAAAAATAATTAAATTTTGGTAATAACATTAGAAAAACCTAATATTATTGGGAATATAGTTTTTTAGGGGCTTGATAAGCCCATACGCTTCCCCTAAATACTGAACATCTCTTTTTAAGAGATCACAAAGGCCGTCTGCTTCGCGCCCCGTTGCAGGCGGTTTTTCTTTGCCTAAAGTTAATCTGAAAACCAAAACCTTTTTTATATAGATTCCTCTCTGGCCTTTACTGGCGAGTGATAGTATCAGAGTGCAACTCAAAAAAGGAAATTCTATGCGCTCTCTTCTTATTGCTACCGCGGCGGCGGCTTTACTTATTGGATGTTCACCTGCTGACCCATCAAATACATCCGAACCATCCGGACAAACACAAGTTCAAAAAGTGTCAGAACTTCAGGCGCGCTATAATCAGATAGCTGCAGTGGATTTGACGGGAACCGACACCAGTTTTCTCAACGATGAACAACGCCAAGTGGTCAACTTATTGATTGAAGCGGCTGCGTATATGGACGAAATTTATTTACGGCAGGTCTCGCAAACTAACCCACAAGTCAGAGCCGATATTGCCGCTTCGGATCATGCCGAAAAAGACTTGATGCTTAAAATGTTCGACCGCCATTTTGGTCCTTGGGATACGCTCGATGAAGATCATCCGTTTTGGGGTGATGTATCCAAACCCAAAGGCGCAGGTTTTTACCCTACGGATATCACCAAAGAAGAGTTTGCTGCTTGGATCGCAGCGCATCCAGAAGATGCAGAAGCTTTTAATTCGTGGTACACAATTATTTTGCGTACAGAAAGCGGATTGGTCGCCGAGCCGTATTCAAAAGTTTACGCGGAATTTTTAAACCCTGCCGCCGCGAAATTACGCGAAGCTGCGGCGCTGACATCTAACTCATCTTTGAAAAAATTCTTGTCTTTACGCGCGGATGCATTTTTAAACGATGATTACTATGCCAGTGAAATGGCGTGGATGGATTTGGCGGAGACGCCTATCGAAGTCGTGATCGGGCCTTACGAAGTTTACACGGACAAGCTCTACAATACCAAAACTGCCTTCGAAGCCTTCATCACTGTTAAAAACCCTGAAGAAAGCGCCGCTCTCTCCAAATATAAAAATTGGTTGGTGGACATGGAGAAAAACCTGCCTGTCGAAGAGAGCTATAAAAACTTTAGCCGAGGCTTTGAAAGTCCGATTGCCGTCACTTACCAAATCCACGGCGGCGGCGATAATGTACCGGGCGTACAAACCATTGCTTTCAACTTGCCCAATGATGAATTGGTGCGCGAAGCCAAGGGCGCCAAAAAAGTGCTCCTTAATAATGTGCTTGGTGCAAAATTTGATCTCATTTTAGAACCAATGGCTGAACAAGTTTTGGTGGCTGAGCAATCTAAAATGCTCGTCAAAAAATACATGTCATTCGAGACTTTATTCCACGAACTTGCCCATTCACTCGGGCCGGGTAAAATTATTGTAGACGGCAGAGAAACGGAAGTCCGCGCAGAATTACAGGAACTATATTCAACCATCGAAGAAGGCAAAGCCGACGTCATGGGTGCATATAATATCTTGTATATGATGGAGCGGGGAGAGCTTCCCGTATCTGAGAAAGAAGCATTTTTGGCGACTTATTTCACGGGACTGTTCCGCGCAACCCGTTGGGGTACAGATGAAGCCCACGGCGGCGGTGCTGCTTTCCAGTACAGTTATTTCAAAGAAGTTGGTGCAGTCAGCTGGGACGAAACCGAAGGACGTTTCCGCGTTGATTTCGCTAAATTAGAGCAAGCCATATCTGATCTAACGGGTATCGTGGTTGTTCTTGAGGGCGATGGTAATTACGCCAACGCCAAAGCGTTTTTGGATAAGTACCGTGTTCTTGATGCCAATGCGCAACAAGTCATAGCGGCGACCAGCCATCTACCAACTGATATCGCACCGATTTATCCAGATAAGATTTAGGTAAAATTTAAGCTATTTACGCGCCATTACCCACTTGGCCCAAATGAAGAAAATCTTTGGGCCTTCGATAAGGTAGCGTTTCCACATCCGTCTTGGTTCAGATGCCAAACGATACAGCCATTCAAGACGGGTCTTCTGCATCCATGCAGGGGCCCGTTTTACTTTGCCTGCCAAAAAATCTAATGATGCACCAACGCATAATCCTAACCCTACCGCATTGCCGCTTTCCAGCGCCGCCTTAGCGACCATTTCTTGTTGTGGAGATCCCACACAAATAAAAGTAAAGCGTGCGGGGTTGTCAGTGATAAATTTTGCTGCCGCATTTACTGCCTGCGGGTTTTTACGCAACCCCATAGGCGGTTGGTGGTGTTGCATGCGGGTCAGACCATAACGCTTGATAACTGCGCTAATCACATCATCGTCACCACCAATAACATTCACGGGTTCCTTAGGGTCAATCACGTCTGCAAACAATGAAGCCGTCAAGTCCGAACCCGGAACCGCGTGCAGTTTTGGTCCAGATATTTTAGCCAATAACTGCAAAATACGGCTATCGCAAACGCTTAACCACGCAGCTTCATAGAGCGGTTCAAAAACATCAGGTTCTTGGTTCAGGCGGACAGCATGATCCACATTTGGCGTCACAATAAAACGAAATTTGTCAGACGTGGTAATGTCCGCACATTTCCTTAAGGTCGCCGCCGCATCAAGGTCGTCAAACCGTACGCCGCAAAAAATATTTTCCCGCGCAGATGTCTGGCCTTTTTGGTCTTGTCCGGTTGTATGTAACACCTGTGGTGCCATGATCTGCTCCTCATTCAGGAGCGGTTATAGGCCAATTGCATAAATATACCGTTTACAAGAATACATTGCTTCTGGCGAGTTTAGTCGCGCAGGAGTTCGTTGACACCGGTTTTTGCCCGCGTTTTCTCGTCGACAGTTTTGACGATAACCGCACAGGCTAAGCTAGGGCCGCCATTTTTATCCGGCAAAGCCCCGGGTACGACCACGCTATAGGGCGGGATTTCGCCGTATGTAATTTCGCCGGATTTTCGGTCTACGATTTTGGTGGACTGGGAGATAAATACCCCCATAGCCAACACAGAACCTTTGCGGACGATCATACCCTCAACCACTTCGGAGCGCGCGCCAATAAAGCAATTGTCTTCGATAATCGTCGGGTTGGCTTGTAAAGGCTCCAACACGCCGCCAATGCCTGCACCTGCGGAAATATGACAATGTTCACCGACTTGAGCGCATGACCCGATAGAGGCCCAAGTGTCCACCATAGTGCCTGCGCCGACCCGTGCGCCAATGTTGACGAAGCTCGGCATCAAGACAACGCCCGGCGCTATATAGGCGCCGCGTCTTACGATTGCGCCCGGAACGGCACGAAGCTCTGCTTTCTCGAAATCATTATTCGTCCAGCCTTCAAACTTTGGCGCGACCTTATCCCACCACACTGCTCCGGCGTGACCACCGGAAATCGGCTGCATGGGATTCAGACGAAACCCCAACAGTACAGCCTTCTTCAGCCACTGATTAACTTGCCACACTCCGTTACTTGCAGGCTCAGCAACACGGAAGCTGCCATCATCTAATCCTGCCAATGCCGCGTTCACAGCGTCGCGAACAGTGCCTGTTGTGTTCACCGACAATGTATCACGCGCATCCCAGGCTTTGCTGATAACGCTTTCAAGTTCCTGTGCCATGCTGTCCGTATCCTATGAGCCGTTTGTATATAACCGTTTACTTATATCAAACTACGCATAAGACAAACCCTGTTATAGGTTAAAACAGAGCTAAATTTTCAATGCTTGTAATGTAAGGCAGGATGTAAGGGAGAAATTATTCTACGGGTTTGTTGGTGCCGTAATAGTAAGTCCGGCCGTCTTTGGTTGTGCCTGTATTTCGTGAAGAAGGGCTTTTATGTGTTGCGCCAGACCCTGTGGTCGTTGAAGTATAGCTAGAGCCAGAGCTTGAACTAGAACTTGAAGAATAACTAGAGCTCGAACTTGAGCGACTTGTTTGTGTTGCGCCAGCACCGTAACCAACACCATAACCAGTGCCAGAACCTGTAATAGAGTGGGTAGGGCTATTTGAGCGCCTAAGTGTTCCCGGAGCGCACACGGCGCGGCGCCACTCATAGCGTTCTGCTTTTATCAGTGTGCGCTTGTCGACACTACCGTATTTTGCAGGCACATCGACCAAGTGTTGACTACCTTCGCCGATTATTTTTTCTACCGTTACACTTTTATATTCTGCTTCCACCGGTATTTCTCGTACGCCGCCCGGATCGATGACAACTTGCTTGCTAATCGTCGTGTATTTTGCCGGAACGGGGACGTGTTTAACTTCGCCGGGCGATGTCATTACTTTGCGGTTAAAGCTGATGTTTTCACCGGGTTCTTCGACCAAGCACCAAATTTCGCAAGTTGGCCCGCAATGGGTTGCTGGAAACTGGTTTTTAAATTGTGTCACCGCGTTGCTGGAGCTACGCCTTGTAGAACTTTGTCTGCGCACTCTGTCGTCCGCCGTACTGTGTACGATATAACCTTGTGCGCGCAGACGCCCCGGATTGCCCCGCTTCCAAACTAACCGCGCCGCGGTTGTTTGAATGGTCTCTATCACTCTGTTAAATTCCGGTTCACTGACGGATAATTTATTGTAAGGTGGCCTGACCATGAATTGCTCGGACACGGTTTCATAAACCGGTTGGCGGACTTCATAACGAACGCTGGCTTCTTTGGTTAAGACCTGTTCTTGATGGCTCGCCAGTTCGGGCTGACTTACGGCAAGGCGAGAATAACTTTCCTCGACCATGACGCTCTGTGTTGATGTGGAATATTCAGCAGGGATGCGCACCCGGGCGTAACATTCGCCGGCTGTTGCGCCTGACGGTACCAAGTCAGGTTCCCATATAGCTATTTTGGATTTACCATTGCTTGCCTGTCCCGCGAGTGCAGTGGACGGTATGCCTGTGCTGAGTAATAATATAGTTACAAGGGTGGCTGGTCTTGAAAACAATGTCATTTCCCCCTCCTTGTCTGTTATCCCCAAATTAGTATTAACCATAATGACAGGTTTTGGGTGAGGTCAAACAAATAGTTCAGGCTGCGATGCTGAAATAGCCTAAAATACGGCTATATTCGCGCGTAAAGAGAGTAAAAAATTTCCGTTTCACCGCAAGTTTAGCGGTTTATGCAAATTTTTGGGCAAGCAGCGTCAAGATTACCCACCCTATGATAGCTAATAATGCGCCGCTCGCATTTGCTATGCCGTCCCAAAAATCTACTGACCTACCCGTGTTCATCATGCCTTGCGTTATTTCAATACAAATACCAAATGCACATAAACCGCACCAAATAATGAAGGGTTTTACACGCGGAAAAGCAGGGAGAGCCGCCGCGCCTAATGCCAAATAAGCCAACATATGTGCGACTTTATCTATGTTGGAAATGGACAAAGTCGGTATGGCAGGTGTCAGGGATTTTACGGCAATGAAGATTGCAAGCAAAACGGTAAGCGCTAAAAACAGTCGCCGTAATTTTACGTTGAAGTTTGTATAAATCATTTCTGTTTTCCCCACAATTTTGTCCTTTTACTCTGCCTGATATGAGGCCTTATTGTCCATAGCTTTTCAAACGTAAACATGTCATATTTATGGCCATAAATTATATTGCAAAAGGAATAAAGCATGCACCTTCTAGACCCCAAACAAATCACCGAAGACCTACCGGGTTGGAGCGGCGGCGATGATTTTATCACCAAAGTTTTTCAGTTCACAGACTTTGCGAGCGCCTTCGGTTTCATGAGCGAAATCGCCGTGGTCGCAGAAGCCATGAACCATCATCCACAATGGTATAATGTCTATAACCGGGTTGATGTGACGCTCACAACACATGATGCGGGCGGGGTCACTGAAAAAGACATAACCTTGGCCAAACGTATGGAACAGGCTGCGGGTTAAACCAGCGCGTGAACGATATCGTCACTAGATTCGCGCCTTCCCCAAGCGGGTATTTGCACCTTGGACATGCTGCCAGTGCCGCCAAAGCATTTGGGTATGTGAGAGAGTGTGGTGGAACTTGTTTGCTGCGTATAGAAGATATCGACACCACAAGATGCAAGCCGGAATTTGAGCAAGCTATATATGAGGACTTGTCTTGGCTCGGTTTTAATTGGCCGACACCTGTGCGCCGCCAAACCGATCACCTTGCTGATTATAATGGGGTGCTAGACAGATTACGTGACATGGAATTGGTCTACCGCTGTTTCAAAACTCGTAAGGAAATTTTGAGCGATATTGCCCGTGCGCCTCATTACCCCGGAGAGCCTTATACGGCACCTCACGTAGCTATGGACGCTGGGTTGGAGCAAGAATTGGTAACCGAGGGTAAGGCCTATGCTTGGCGGCTGTCTTTATATCGCGCCCAAGAGTTTCTGGGTCGACAATATAATCGGCTATCATTTATGGATAACGGCGAAAAAGTCCGTGCTGTACCTGCCGTGCTCGGCGATGTGGTTTTGGCGCGCAAAGATGTGGGCACAAGTTATCATATTGCGTGTTGTCATGATGATGCCTTGCAAAGGGTGACGGACATTGTGCGCGGTGTTGATTTACTGGACAGCACCCATATTCACCGCTTGTTACAAGAATTAATGGGTTGGCCTGTGCCGCGTTATCATCACCATGCATTGCTGACGGACGCGGACGGTAAGCGTTATGCTAAGCGCGATAAATCTTTGACCCTGCGCGCCATGCGGCAATCAGGCGCTAGTCCTGAAAATATTCATGCAAAAATTCTGGCGCAAGCGGGCCAGTTAGGATAAGACGAATCATGGCAGCCGCACAGACATTCGTAGAAGACATTTGGTATTTTGCCGGGCTTAAGTCTGAGTTCAAAAATGGACAGATGTCTCATAAAACCATTGCGGGCCAACCAATTGTTGTTGGACGCGGCCAAGACGGCAAAATATTTGCGCTGCGCGATATATGCCCGCACCGTGCCGCGCCGCTGTCAGCAGGTAAAATTTTAGACGACGGCACTGTTGAATGCCCCTATCACGGGTGGCGCTTTGGTCAGGATGATGGTGGATGCACTCATATTCCGGCTATATGTTCAGGGCAAAAAGATCCATCAGGCGGAATCAAAGTCCGCGCATTTCCAATCCGCGAAGACGGGCAATTGATCTGGGTTTATATTGCCGCAGACGCCAAATTTAAGGGCGAACCAGATTGTGAACCACCCCATTGGGATATGGCCAATAAAAAACAAATCTTCGTCGACCGCCTGAGACTGAACTGCCATGTTGACCATGCGGTTATCGGCTTAATGGATCCCGCCCATGTATCATTCCTTCACCGTCAATGGTGGTGGCGCAGTGGCGCATCCATGCATGAAAAAGAGAAAAAATTCGAACCGCGCAGACACGGCTGGGCCATGGCCGCCCATACACCTTCATCTAATTCATTTGGCTACAAACTGCTTGGCGGCAAGCCGATTACAGAAATTGCGTTTCGCCTACCCGGCGTGCGCACCGAAGAAATAACTGTGGGCGCAAAAGGCGTTTTGTCCTTCACAGCCGTTGTGCCAATCGACGAGAACAATACAGAAATTACATCCGTATTTTTCTCTGACATGGCCATAGTCAAAGTCCTCAAACCAATCATTAAAAAAGGTGCCAATATATTCCTCAACCAAGACGGTGACATCATAAAGCTACAAGCCGAATGCCTAAAACACGACCCGCGCCTCATGCTGATTGACGATGCTGACAGGCAAGCAAAATGGTATTACCAACTGAAAAAAGAATGGGCGAAATCAAGAAAAGAAAAACGAGATTTTGTCAATCCGGTGAAGGCGACGACATTGCGGTGGCGGTCTTAGGGACAAGTGTTAATTTTTGAGAACATCAAAAACAAAAAAATCTGTGACAACAATAGTAACATTGTTATTCGTATCATAACCAAAATAGGTAGGGTATCGGCCATCCCCCCAACCTGATGAAAACATCGCTATATTGGCAGCAGTATTTGGTTCAAGGTCATAGAGCGCCCAATTACGTGTGCTCTTATAATTTTTTTCCAAAGCATCTACAAACTTCAAAAAGCCATTTTTTTCTTTCAAAATAGCATTGGCAGATTTTATGTTGTTTTTATCAATAAAACTCCCGGTACCACCATCAACACCATAGCCAAAAAATTCTGCTTTATTGAGCTTACTAGCGTTTTCACCTTCATATACCGCCATTTCCCAACGAACTGTATTAGTTTCAGAAATAGCCAGCCACGCTAACCCAATTTGTTCATCTCCGTTTTCTCGTTTTCCAATAGCAAGAAAAACTTCATAGTTTCCAATAGGAACGGATTGCTTAAAAGGAAGAGCTTCTATTCTGATTCCTGTCGGGTCAGCAGCTACAATTTTCCCCGAAGGTAAGTTTAGTTTTCCTATGTTTTTAATTTTTACATCGAAATGATCTCCGTCCTGATCAATCTGTTTCTTTCCAGATATTGCAGCATTAATTTTCTCGGAATTAATGGTAAGCCCCTTCGAATGTGAAGACCCTGTACAACTTTGGAAAAAGGCTAAAATAAAAATGCAATAAAATACGGCTTTCATTTTACTTTTCCCTACTGGTTCAAGAAACTCCGTAGCTTCCGACTTCTGCTCGGATGCTTCAGTTTCCGCAGCGCCTTCGCTTCAATCTGCCGTATCCTTTCCCGTGTCACACTGAACTGTTGGCCGACTTCTTCCAAGGTGTGGTCGGTGTTCATGCCTATGCCGAAGCGCATGCGTAGCACGCGTTCTTCGCGCGGGGTTAGGCTGGCGAGCACGCGGGTTGTGGTTTCGCGTAGGTTGGACTGTATGGCCGCATCAATCGGTAGGATGGCAGAGCTATCCTCGATGAAATCGCCGAGCTGGCTATCTTCTTCGTCGCCGATAGGCGTTTCCAGAGAGATCGGCTCTTTGGCAATTTTCATCACCTTGCGGACTTTATCCAGCGGCATAGCCAATTTTTTAGCGAGTTCTTCCGGTGTCGGCTCACGGCCAATTTCGTGTAAGATTTGACGGCTGGTGCGGACGATTTTATTGATGGTTTCGATCATATGCACAGGAATACGGATGGTACGGGCTTGGTCCGCAATAGAGCGGGTGATAGCCTGACGGATCCACCAAGTCGCATAGGTCGAGAATTTATAACCACGGCGATATTCAAATTTATCCACGGCCTTCATCAGGCCGATATTGCCTTCTTGGATGAGGTCAAGGAATTGCAGGCCGCGGTTGGTGTATTTTTTAGCAATGGAAATCACCAGACGCAGATTGGCTTCGACCATTTCTTTTTTGGCTTGCGCAGCTTCGCGCTCACCTTTTTGCACAGTCTGTACAATGCGGCGAAATTCATCAACCGGTACGCCAGTTTCCTGAGACTGCTCAGCGATTTCTGCGCGAAGCTTTTCAATCGTGCGGTTCTCACGGCCAATAAATCGGTCCCAAGCATCGGAACGCCCTTTGAGGCTCTCAACCCAATCGGGGTTCAGTTCGCTACCGAGATAACAAGCAAGGAAATCTTGGCGCGGTACACCATTACCGTCGGCGAGGCGCATCAATTTACCCTCAAGCCCGATAAGGCGTTTGTTAATGGCATAAAGTTGTTCCACCAAAGCTTCGATACGCGCATTATTAAGCTGTAGAGATTTCAGTTCTTTGATGATTAGTTTTTGCAGGTCGTCGAATTCTTCCTGCTGTGGTTTACGCAGAGCCTTACCCTTGAGGCGCGCACGAATTTGCATGTCCTGTAACGTTTGGAAGCGGGCAAAGTCGCGGGCAATAGTATTGAGAA
>Ga0209345_10006787_pt1 | contig 10310 bp, 9 predicted proteins | sample Cruoilmetagenom7_FD_187294 | JGI IMG/M metagenome (GOLD analysis project Ga0209345, IMG submission 187294) | Oil polluted marine microbial communities from Coal Oil Point, Santa Barbara, California, USA - Sample 7 (SPAdes) (version 2) | ecosystem: Environmental > Aquatic > Marine > Oil seeps ... | reverse complement strand
AGGAACCGGCCTTCTTGCGGCGGCTTTGCGCGGGCTCGGGTATACCGGCTGCATCGACGGTGTCGACATCTCTGCGGCGATGCTGGCACAGGCTGCGACCAAGGGCCATTACAGATCCCTGACCGAAGCGAATATCACCCGCCCTTTGCCCGACGGTACGCGTTACGCAGGGTTGGTAAGTTCGGGGACATTTACCCACGGACATGTCGGCCCAGAGGCGTTGCGATCACTCTTGCAAAGCGCACAAGCCGACGCATTGGTTGTCTTGTCCGTCAACCAAGCGGTTTGGGAGTCGCTGGGCTTTGCCAATGCGCTAAACGCACTCGGGCCCCAAATCCGCGATTTGACGTTGACCGAAGTTCCAATATACGGCGATAAGGCCAAAGACCAAGACCCGGCCCACGCAGCCGATCGCGCATTTCTTGTCCAATTTCGGGTAACATGACCAGCAATCCAGACATATTGTGTATCGGCTCGGTGCTTTGGGATATTATCGGGCGGACCGAGGTCAATGTCTCCGAGCACAGCGACGTTGCCGGGCGCATTGCCCGACTGCCGGGCGGTGTAGCGATGAACATCGCCATGACGCTTGCCCGGTTTGGGATGCGGCCGGCGGTCCTGACAGCCGTCGGGCAAGATCCCGAAGGTCTGGAACTTCTTAACGCCTGCCAAACTCTTGGCGTCGATACACATTTCGCGTTTCAAAGCAAAGGCTTGCCGACGGATCGTTATCTGGCGATCGAAGACAGCACCGGCCTCGTGGCGGCAATTGCCGACGCTCATACGCTCGAGGCGGCGGGCGATGCCATCTTGGCGCCCTTGGCCAATGGACGTTTGGGCAGCGCCACCTCTCCGTGGCAAGGTTTGATTGCGCTGGACGGAAATCTGACCGCAGATCTTCTGGCCGAAATCGCGGTCTCGCCGCTTTTCTCTGCGGCCAATCTGCGTGTGGCCCCGGCAAGCCCCGGCAAGGCCGAGCGCCTGATCCCTGTCATGCGCCATCCCAGCGCCACCTTATACGTCAATCGTCAAGAAGCCGGTTCACTATGCGCAACGCAGTTTTCAACCAGCGCCGAGGCAGCACAGGGTTTGATTGCCGCCGGTGCCGCACGGGCGCTGGTCACAGATGGATCCCGTGATACGTCCGATGCTATGCAGGGTCAGCCCGTTCTGACACGCCCCGCTTTGGTCGTGACACCGCGCCGCATCACCGGCGCCGGAGATACCTTTATGGCCGCGCATATTTTTGCCGAAAGCCAAGGCGCAGATCGCGCCGTTTCCTTGGCGCGCGCACAATCTGCTGCCGCGGCATATGTTTCGTTCAACGAGGTAACACCGTGACCCTTCCTCTTTCCTTTTCAGCCGAGGTTGCCAAGGCACTCGCGGCAAAGCATCCCATTGTGGCACTGGAATCGACGATTATTACCCATGGTATGCCATGGCCGCAAAACGTCGAAACCGCCCGCGCGGTTGAGGCTGAGGTCCGGGCGTGCGGTGCCGTGCCCGCGACCATTGCGATTATGCATGGCCAGATTCACATCGGCCTCGAAGCCGATCAGCTCGAGGCGTTGGGCCGGGCGCAGGACGTGATGAAACTAAGCCGCGCCGATCTGGCCGCGTGCCTCGCAATGCGCCGTACGGGTGCCACCACTGTCGCGGCCACAATGATCTGCGCCCAACTTGCGGGCATTTCCGTGTTCGCCACCGGCGGTATTGGCGGCGTTCATCGTGGCGCGGAAAACAGTTTTGATATGTCCGCCGATTTGCAGGAGCTATCGCAAACCGCGGTCACAGTTGTTGCAGCAGGTGCCAAAGCGATTTTGGACCTGCCCAAAACCATGGAAGTTTTGGAAACGCTTGGTGTGCCGGTTATTGCCGTCGGGCAGGACGACCTGCCCGCGTTTTGGTCGCGGACCTCTGGCCTCAGCGCCCCTTTGCGCATGGATAGCGCCGCCGAAATCGCCGCTGCGCATAAAATGCGTTCGGTCTTGGGGATTAAGGGGGGCCAACTGGTGGCCAATCCAATTCCGGTCGAGGCCGAAATCCCCCGCGATCAAATCCAGCCCGTGATCGAAGCGGCCCTTGCCGAAGCCGCAGCACAATCAGTCAGCGCCAAAGACGTCACGCCTTTCTTGCTGGGTCGCATTTTCGAGCACACACAGGGTCGCTCGCTTGATGCGAATATCGCACTTGTGCTCAACAATGCCCGACTGGCATCGCAAATCGCGATCGAACTTGCCAAGTAGACAGCCGCGTTGCGGTCGATTGACCGATCAATGAACGCACGCCAACCGTCCCCCTTGCAAGGAGCTCGGCTGGTTCATAAATACATGACTAGTTTTCCTAAATTTGGCCGCGCCCCATGTCCCCCAATCCCCGCCCGCATCGTCGCGGGTTTCTAGCAGGTCTGCGAGCCTCGTTCCTGACCGGTCTGGTCATTGTCGCGCCTGCCGTTTTGACGATGTGGTTGATAACAACGGTTGTCGAATTTGTTGACAGCCGTGTTATGCCGCTAATCCCACAGAGAATTTTCCCCTCGGAAATTGTCGGTGTGAATATACCGGGTCTGGGGCTGGTGATATTCCTAGTGTTCACGCTTATCGTGGGCTGGCTTGCAAAAGGGTATATCGGGCGTAGCCTGATCCAATGGAGCGAAGATCTTGTCGCCCGCATGCCTGTCGTGAGGTCAATCTATAACGGCTTGAAACAAATCGCAGAAACCGTTTTTTCCAGCAGCAATACTTCGTTCAAAAAGGCGTGCCTTGTCGAATATCCCCGCAAAGGAATCTGGGCGATGGCCTTTATTTCAACCGATGCAAAGGGAGAAGTCGCCACCAAGATCGCCGGTGAAACCCGGATGATGTCGATTTTTTTGCCAACCACACCCAACCCGACATCGGGCTTTTTGCTCTTTGTTCCGGAAGATGACGTGGTGCCATTGGACATGTCGGTCGAAGAAGCCGCAAAGCTGGTGATCTCGGCCGGTCTGGTTGTCCCTGACCCAGAGAACCCCGGCAAAGTAAAAGCGTCGTCTCGCAAACGCTAAGACGACGCTAGACCTTATTCGCCGAGTGCTGGCTAGTTAGAGTGCCGTCCAACCGCCATCAACCGAGATCGTGGTGCCGGTGATCTGATCGGCGGCAGATGAGCACAGGAAGGTGGCAATGCCGCCGACCTGTTCGGTCGTCGCAAAATCGCCCGACGGCTGGCGTGCCAGCATGACTTGCTTGATTACTGTTTCACGGTCCATGTTGTGGGTTTTCATCTGATCGGGGATTTGCTTTTCAACGATCGGGGTCAGCACATATCCCGGACAAATCGCGTTACAGGTGATGCCCTGCCCGGCGGCCTCGAGCGCGGTGACCTTGGTCAGCCCCACAACGCCGTGCTTGGCCGCGACATACGCCGATTTATACGGCGAGGCGGTCAATCCATGTGCCGACGCGACATTGACCACCCGGCCCCAACCGCTGGCATACATGCCAGGCAACGCCGCTGCCGTGGTGTGGAATGCAGAGTTCATATTGATCGCGATAATGGCGTCCCATTTGTCGGCCGGAAAATCCTCGATCTTTGCGACGTGCTGGATGCCCGCGTTGTTCACCAGGATATCGCAACCGCCGGCTTGCTCGATCAGGCTCCGGCATTCCGCGCCCTTGGACATATCCGCCTTGATATAGCGCACCGACACACCGTGACGCGCGGCCATCTCAGCCGCCAACGCGTGATCTTCGACAGAATCGGTAAACGAGTTCAAAACGACATCCGCACCAGCTGCGGCCAGGGCCTCGGCGATCCCCAGACCGATGCCGGAGTTGGACCCGGTAACAATGGCGCGGCGGCCGTTCAGGATTGCATTGCTCATTCTGCCCTCACAATTTGTTTTGCAGGTGCAGAATACCGTGGCCATTGCCAATGACCAGAGCCAAAAAAAACGCCCGCACAAGGCGGGCGCAAGTCGTTGAGGCAGGTTTCATACAGGCAAGAAACCTATCGAGCAGTGAGATACTTATAGCTAATCCTTCTCAAGTATCCAAGCTAAAAGTTTGATTACTAGGGCTTACCTGTCTACGAAGGGTCAAAGGCGCCCTACTCAAAGGATTGTTTCCACCATGCATACGATCCACTCTCGCAAAGCTGGTTTCCTCGCGGCAGCAATGATTCTGGCAATACTGCGAGGGGGCATAGGCCTTGAAGCAACGGCACAGCCGGTACATGGCATTGCTATGTATGGCGAGCCCTCACTACCACAAGATTTTGATGCATTACCCTATGCCAACCCGGATGCGCCAAGTGGCGGCAGGATCGTTTTTTCCGAAATTGGCGGCTTCGATTCGCTCAATCCGTATATTCTGCGCGGCTCCGCTCCGTGGGGTGTTGGGCTGCTGACGGTCCAAAGCTTGCTGGGTCGCAACTACGACGAGCCATTTTCGCTCTATGGTGTGTTGGCGGAAACGGTCGAAACAGATGATTCGCGCAGTTTTGTAGAATTCACATTGCATGGCGGCGCCCGATTCTCTGACGGAAGCGCTGTGACTATTGACGATGTGTTGTGGTCATTTGAAACGTTGGGAACCCAAGGCCACCCTCGCTACCGCAATATCTGGGCCAAGATCGCGACGATGGCGCAAACTGGCCCGCGCTCGGTCCGGTTTACCTTTACCGAGCCTGACCGCGAGTTGCCGCTACTGCTCGGGTTGCGCCCTATCTTGCAGCGCGCACAATTCGATACGGAACGCGGCGGGCGCGTATTTGACCAATCGTCAATGGAGCCGGTGATCGGGTCCGGGCCCTATGTGGTTGCCAGCGTCGAGGTTGGTCGCTCGATCACCTTCCAGCGCAACCCCGACTGGTGGGCGGCTGACCTGCCGTTCTACCGGGGTCAGCACAATCTGGACGAGATCCGCTATGAGTATTATGGCGATACCTCGGTCGCATTTGAAGCGTTCAAGGCAGGCCTTGTCAGCGTGTGGCGCGAACCCAATGCCGCACGGTGGTTCGACAGCTATGATTTTCCGGCGATTGCCGACGGTCGTATTGTGCAAACCGAAATCCCGCACCAGCGCCCCTCCGGCATGAGCGGCTTTGTTTTCAATACTCGACGGTCGCTGTTTGCCGATTGGCGGGTGCGCGAGGCCTTTATCCAAGTGTTCGATTTCGCGCAAATCAATGCCACTGTGAACGGTGGCGCCGAACCGCGGATCGTATCCTATTTTGGCAACTCGCAACTGGGCATGCAGCCTGGTCCGGCAAGCGGTCGGGTGCTGGGCTTGCTCACACCATTCGCCGACACCCTTCCACCCGGTGCAATCGACGGGTACGCCTTGCCGCAAAGCAATGGCCGCTCGAACCGGCGCAATCGACGCGCCGCGACACGGTTGCTCAATGACGCAGGTTGGGTGGCCGACGAGCGTGGTGTCCTGCGCAACCCACAAGGCGAGGCCTTTGTCTTCGAGATTCTGTTGCGTCAAGGCTCGGCCGAACACCAAGCCATCGCCAACGCCTATGTCGAGACGCTTCTGCAGATGGGGATCGAAGCCCGGCTGACGATTATCGACGCGGCGCAATATGTTGAACGCACAAATGAATTTGATTTCGACATGACCTATTTGCGGCGCTCGATGTCGCTGTCGCCGGGCAATGAACAAACGCTGTATTGGGGATCTGACGGCGTTGGGCAACCGGGTTCACGCAACTGGGCCGGTGTCGGATCCGCAGCCGTGGATGCGATGATTGAAACAATGGTCGAGGCGCAAGATCATGAGGGTTTCACCGCAGCTGTCAGAGCCTTGGACCGAGCCTTGATGGCCGGTCGCTATGTCGTGCCATTCTGGTACACGCCGGCCAGCCGCCTCGCGATTTCCCAGGGCTTGCACTTCCCGGATAACTTGCCCATATATGGTGACTGGACTGGCTTTTTACCCGAAGTATGGTGGTATCAGGAATGAAACGTGGCCTTTGGCTTTCCCTAACCGTCATTTTGCTGACCGTCGCGGGCTGCAACACTTTCGAAGGTGTCGGGCGTGATATCTCTGGCGGCGCGAATGTGGTGCGCGGCTGGTTTGGCCGCTGAATAGCATGTGGCGGGCCGTCGTCTTGACTTGGTCGATGCTACACTTGAATTGATCTGCTGCGGGTCTATCGTCACCGCTGTCAATCACTGAGCGCCCTCTTGCCCTTAGCCACGGACAAGGATACGCCGATTTCATGCACACGTTAATTGATACCGGGCCGTTTCAACCCTGCCCCGCGCCCTTCAACATGGCCGCTTATGTTCTCGAGGCAGGGTTGCGGACACCGGACAAGACCGCCTTGCAAATCGTCGGCCTGACGACTGTCGAGCATTGGTCCTATGCCGAGTTGACCCGTGCGGTTCGTGGCATTGGCACCGGATTGCTGCGGGCAGGACTAAAGCAAGGCGACCGGGTTTTGCTCAGGCTGGGCAACACCGTCGACTTTCCACTCGCATACCTTGGCGCTTTGGCGGTCGGGCTGGTGCCGATCCCCACATCCTCGCAACTCACACGGGCTGAGATCACGGGCATGGCAGCGCAGATCACCCCCGCCGCGATCATTGCCGCATCGGGCGTCGCCTGCCCTGAACACCCTGCCCCGGTCATCGATGAAAACACTCTGCGTAACTGGCACGACTTACCCGCGTGTGACTGGCAAATGGGCGATCCTGACCGACTTGGCTACATGATTTTCACCTCGGGCACCTCAGCAAGCCCGCGGGTGGTAAAACACGCGCATCGCGCCGTCTGGGCGCGGCGCATGATGTGGGCCGATTGGGTCGGGCTTTGCCCTCAGGATCGCCTGTTGCATGCCGGCGCTTTTAACTGGACCTACACGATCGGCACTGGCCTGATGGATCCTTGGGCCATTGGCGCGACTGCCCTGATCCCCGCCGAGGGCATTGCCCCGATGCAACTTCCTTTGCTGCTCAGAAGGTATGAGGCGACAATTTTCGCCGCGGCGCCGGGCGTTTACCGGCAAATGCTGAAAAGCCCCATCCTTGCCTTGCCAAACCTGCGGCACGGATTGTCGGCGGGGGAAAAATTGCCCGATGTGACACGCCAAGCCTGGATGGACGCGACCAAGACCCCGATTTACGAAGCTTTAGGCATGTCGGAAGTCTCAACATTCATCTCGACCGGCCCCAATCACCCGACGAACTCTGGCATCTCGGGTTATGCGCAGACGGGGCGTCGGATTGCCGTTCTAAGCCCCGAAGGGACGCCCACCAAGCGTGGTGAAGCGGGCATACTGGCCGTCAGCGATACGGATCCGGGCCTGTTCCTTGGCTATGACAATGCCGATGACGATACGGCATCCCGCTTTTGCAATGGCTGGTTCCTGACCGGCGACACCGTTACGATGGAAGACGACGGAGCGATCCGCTATCTGGGTCGTCAAGACGACATGATGAACGCTGGTGGCTATCGTGTATCGCCGCTGGAGGTCGAACACGCATTTGGTATGCTTGATGGCATCCTTGACAGTGCAGCCGTCGAATTGCCGCTTAAGACGGGTGTCAATGTGATTGGCTTATTCTATGTATCACCCAACGGTGCGCTGCCGGAGCCGGTGCTAGAAGCGCATGCACAGGCAACTCTTGCGCGGTACAAGCAACCGCGCCTTTATGTCTACCGTCAGACCCTGCCCAAAGGGGCCAACAACAAGCTGAATCGCCGCGCTCTGCGTACGGAATGGAAAGACCACAATGACCACCAAACTTGACATCTTTTCAGATCCGATTTGCCCGTGGTGCTACATTGGCAAAGCGCGGCTGGAAAAGGCACTGGAGCAACGCCCCGACCACCCCTTTGTCGTGGAATGGCACCCCTACATGCTGAACCCTTCCATGCCGCCCGAGGGTATGGACCGTCGCGAATACCTGCAGGCGAAATTCGGCCCGCCGGATGATGTCGTCAAAGCCTATCTGCCCGTATCAGACGCCGCGACCGAAGCGGGTATCCCGATGGACTTGTCGAAAATCATGCGCACGCCGTCAACGTTGGACGCCCACCGCCTGATCCACTGGGCGGGGCTGGACGGGCGTCAGAACGCCGTCGTCAACGCCTTGTTCAAGGCCTATTTTGTGCAAGGTCTGGATGTTTCGCAGCACGAGGTTTTGCTGACGATCGCGCAAGACTGCGGTCTTGACCGTGCCATGATCGCCCGCTTGCTGGAAACGGATTCGGACACAGATGACATACGCGCCCGCGATGCCGATATACGCGCACGCGGTCTACAAGGGGTCCCCGGATTTTTGGTTGGCCGGACTTATGTCGTCAACGGCGCACACCCGACCGAGTTCTGGGTGCAGGTCATCGACGAATTGACAGCGCAATCATGAAACCCATCAAACCCATGCCAATGGGCGAATTCGTGGTGTTCATCGCCCTGATGTTCGCCACCGTTGCCTACTCAACAGACTCCATGCTGCCCTTGTTGGTCGAAATGGGCCAGTCTCTGGCACCGGAAACGCCCCAAAGCGCACAACTGGTCGTCACCGGTTTTGTCCTGGGCCTCGGGTCGGGGACACTGGTCATCGGGCCGATCTCGGACGCTTTGGGGCGCAAACGCCTTATCCTCGCGGGGATCGGCCTCTATATGATCGCCGCCGTTTTTGCCGCCACCAGTGACAGCATGGGCGCATTGCTGGCCGCGCGATTTGTCCAAGGCATCGGCGCATCAGCGCCGCGGGTCCTCTCGCAGGCGGTGGTGCGCGATCTCTATTCCGGGCGGCAAATGGCGCGGATCATGTCCTTTGCCATGGCGATCTTTGTCTTGGTGCCCGCCATCGCCCCTCTGATGGGGGCAACCTTGGGTGGCCTTTTCGGCTGGCGCGCAATTTTCTGGAGTTTCCTCGTCTTTGGCTCGATCTCTGGTGGCTGGCTGCTGTTTCGCCAACCAGAGACCCTGCCGCCAAAAATGCGCCGCCCCCTTGAGATCCGGCCCATTGTGACGGCTTTCCGCGAGGTATTCTCGCATAAACAGGTCATGATTTACGTCATCGCCCTGACCTTCAGTTTCGCTACGATGTTCATCTGGCTGTCATCAATCGCGCAGATATTCGATGACGTCTACGCCCGTTCCGACGAGTTCCCGAAATGGTTTGCCCTTTGCGCCTTGCTGTCGGCCCCCGGCAGTTTGGTAAATGCGCAACTTGTGCTCAAGCTCGGGATGCGACGTTTGATCGTTACGGCGATCACTGGCCAGATCGGTTTGGTTTTCGCGACAATCGTTATCTATGCCAGCACAGGCGGGCTGCCATTCTGGGCATTTTTCACCTTCATGGTCGGGCATTTTTTTACCGTGGGATTGATCTTTGGCAACCTGAATGCACTGGCGCTCGAGCCTTTGGGCCATATCGCGGGCACTGCAAGTTCGGTGATGAGCGGCGTATCGACCGTAGGCTCGGCCTTAATCGCCGCGCCTTTGGCATCTTTGTATAACGGCACGCCTCTGCCGCTTATGCTGGCTGTCGCGGCGTGCGGGGTTTTCGCTATGACGGCAATGATTGTTGCACGCCGATGGAACACCAGCGATCTTGGCTAAGCAGAGGTCCGCAGTCGCGCCCGATTGAGTGCCAACCATTGCGCCGAGATCAACAGCGGGCCGTTCTCGGCCTCGCCACTATCGACCATCGCCATCAGCCTGTCGAACGAGATCACATGCGCGCGAATGTCTTCGGCCTCGATCTCGAGTCCGTTGACCCCTTCGGCGGTATCGGGAAGGTCTGCAATGCCGATATACGAAACAAGGTATTCGGTGACAGCGCCCGGACTGACGTAATAGCGACCCGCCACATGCATCGCGCCCATCGAGAGACGGGCTTCTTCGACGGATTCGCGGCGGGCGGCCGCTTCCGGGGTTTCAAGCGGGTCAATACGTCCGGCGATCGGCTCGAGCGACCAAGGGTTCCGGTCCCCGCGGGCATAGGGTCCGTAACGAAACTGTTCGACCAGCATCACGGCATCGCGCACCGGATCATATGGCAATACCGTCACGGCATCGCCCATAATGAACCCCGCACGAGTTACTGTCGGGCTGTACGATCCATCAAAGCGGCGAAACTGCACGTCTGCTTCTTCGACGCCGAAAAAGAACGTATAGGGCCGACGTAAGGCCGCGACCTGCACGTCCGTCGCCTCCACTGTGCGCCGCAACGTCGCCGGCGCAGGTTCGGCCACCGCACGACGCCGGCTGGCAGCGCGGATCTGCAACATATAGAGACGTTCGCGTACCGCCTCTGGGCTGGTGACCTCAAGCAATGCCATCACTTCGCCCGCGACTTCACACGA
>Ga0209345_10006786_pt1 | contig 10310 bp, 12 predicted proteins | sample Cruoilmetagenom7_FD_187294 | JGI IMG/M metagenome (GOLD analysis project Ga0209345, IMG submission 187294) | Oil polluted marine microbial communities from Coal Oil Point, Santa Barbara, California, USA - Sample 7 (SPAdes) (version 2) | ecosystem: Environmental > Aquatic > Marine > Oil seeps ... | reverse complement strand
GGGCTTTGGCGCGAACGAGTTTCTGGCCCGGCAGGGGGTCGAACGCCGCATCTACACGGCGGGCAAATCCAAGAGCACGCTGGACCCGTTCATGCCGGAAAAGCCCGAGGATGTGACCCGCCTCAAGGGTATTCTGGAGGATATTCATGGAGCCTTCATCACCCATGTGAAGTCCCGGCGCGGAAGCAAGCTGGCGGACGATCCCGATCTCTTCACCGGCGAATTCTGGCTCGGTGCGCGCAGCATAGAATTGGGACTCGCCGATGGAATTGGTCATCTGGTTCCCAAGATGAAAGCGCTTTACGGCGACAAGGTCCGGTTTTCCAAATACGGGCGCAAGCGCGGTCTCTTTCAAAGGTTTGGAGCGTCTCTCACACAGGATGCCCTGTCATTTGTCGAGGAACGGGCAAGCTATGCCCGGTTCGGTCTCTGACGTGTTGGTCAAGATCGTCATATTGTTTCTGGTTGCCATGGGCGTGCTGGCGATGTTTGGGCGCCTACGCTTTCCGGGGCAGAAGCGGCTGAGCGAGGCCAAATGCCCAAAATGCGGCCGCTACCGCATCGGCAAAGGCCCTTGTTCTTGCGAAAAAGGTAAGTTGAAATGATGCCATGGCTCTTATCGGCGCTTGGGCTGGTGATCCTTTTGCTGGCTGGTGACGCCTTGGTCAAAGGCGCGGTGAATCTCAGCCTGCGGGTGGGAATTCCTGCCCTTATCGTCAGCCTCACAGTGGTGGCTTTTGGCACCTCCGCCCCCGAACTTCTGATTTCCGTGAATGCGGTGCTGGATAACAAGCCCGGATTGGCGCTTGGCAATGTTGTGGGATCGAACACCGCCAATATCCTGCTTGTATTGGGAATACCGGCCATTCTCTCGGTTCTCCATACCAGCGGCTGCAGCTGTTCTAAATCCTATCTCCAGATGCTCGCGGCAACTGTGCTCTTCATCCTTCTGGCCTTTCGCGGCACATTTGATTGGATAGCTGCTCTGATCCTTTTGGCCGCCTTGGTGCTCATGTTGGTGGACGCGTTTCGTGATACGCTTGCCCATCGCCGGGATGCCGCCATTGCTCCGCTGTCCGATGCAGACCGAATTGAAGATGTGGAAGGTGCCGATCCAAGTATGCCTTGGTGGCAGATCATGACCTTTCTGGTGCTTGGTTTGGTAGGTCTTCCGCTTGGTGCCGACATCCTCGTGGATAATGCCTCGATCATCGCTGAACGCTATGGTGTGAGCGAGGCCGTGATTGGCCTGACACTGGTCGCGGTGGGGACATCTCTTCCAGAGCTTGCAACCACGGTTATGGCGGCCCTGCGGAAACAGGCGGATGTGGCGCTTGGCAATGTAATCGGCTCGAACATGTTCAACCTCTTGGGGATCATTGGGGTCGCCGCTTTGGTCGGAAACATTCCGGTGGACCCTCAGTTCCTAAGATTTGACCTCTGGGTTATGTTGGGCACAGCTCTCCTGATCATTCCCTTTGTATTCTTCAAGTTCGACATCAATCGTTTTTGGGGCATCGTCTTGACCTTCACCTACGTGGCCTATGTCTCGTTCATCCTGATATGATTGGAGAGACTGAATGACTCGAGCTTTGGTGACGGGGGCAGGCAAACGTCTGGGCCGGGCGATGGCGCTGGAGCTGGCGCGACAAGGTCATGACGTTGCGGTGCATTTTGCCTCTTCGAGGGACGAGGCCGAGGGTGTGGCAAAAGAAATCCGCGCTCTGGGGCGTCGTGCCGTGACACTTCAGGCCGATTTGCTTGACGAAACGCAAGTGACGGCGTTGGTGGCCCGTGCCGCCGAGACGCTTGGTGGACCGATCACGACACTGATCAACAACGCCTCAATTTTTGAGTATGACAATATCCAGAGCGCAAGCCGACAGAGCTGGGATCGGCATATGGAGAGCAATCTGCGCGCGCCCTTCGTGCTGACGCAGGAAATGGCTCGGCAGGTGCCTGACCCCGTTCCTGATGCGCAGGGTGAGCCGTTGGCGCAGGGTTTGGTGATCAACATGATCGACCAACGTGTGCGCAAACTGACGCCCGAGTTCATGACCTACACCATCGCCAAATTAGGCCTATGGGCCTTTACACAAACCGCCGCACAAGCGCTTGCGCCACGCATTCGTGTCAATGCGATTGGGCCGGGCCCCACGTTGCAGGGCCATCGCCAGAGCGACAGCCATTTTCAGAACCAGCGCCACGCCACCGTTTTGAGGCGCGGCGCGAATGGATCCGACATCACTGGGGCGCTCGCCTATTTCCTCAATGCGCCGGCTGTGACTGGTCAATTGCTGTGTGTGGATGGAGGTCAGCACCTTGGCTGGCAGACCCCGGATGTCCTTGGTGTAGAATAAAGGACCCGTCCTGCCGGAAAAGTTTTGCACTGGTCACCGGCCCGTCACGTGGCCGTTACAAAAATGCTAATGTTATCAGTGTTTTGTTTGCCACCTTTATTTTTTCTGCATAAAATCAAAGCCTTGAGAAACTGCTTAAAAAGTAGGCAACTCAACGAAGCCAGCCGAATTCAAGGGAAATTTCCACTTTACTGAAACTTATCTCCAGACTTATCCACAAGAATCGTGGACAGCTTCTCTCTTGCTCTCGGTTCGGTATCATTGCAGCACTCATTGGGAATCATATCTGGACGACAATGCCTGACACTGACCCCATCACCACACCGAAAACCGGCTATGAGGTAATCCGCGACTACCTGCGTTCTCTGGATGCCTCACCAGGGGTCTACCGGATGCTCGATGCGCAGGCGCGGGTGCTCTATGTCGGCAAGGCGCGCAATCTGCGGGCTCGCGTTTCAAACTATGCCCGCCCTAGTGGACATACGGGACGCATCGCGCGGATGATTTCAGAAACCGCCTCAATGATGTTTCTGACCACCGCGACCGAAACCGAGGCGTTGCTGCTCGAACAGAATCTCATCAAGCAACTCAAGCCGCGCTACAACGTGCTCTTGCGCGATGACAAGAGTTTTCCCAACATCCTTGTCACCGGTCATGATTTTCCGATGATCAAAAAACATCGTGGCGCGAAGCGGGAGAAGGGCTCCTATTATGGCCCTTTCGCCAGCGCGGGCGCGGTCAACCGGACACTCGCCCAGTTGCAGCGCGTATTTCAGTTGCGCAATTGCACCGATGCGATGTTCGAGAGCCGCACGCGCCCCTGCCTGCAACATCAGATCAAACGCTGCACTGCGCCCTGTGTTGGCAAGATCAGCCGCGCCGACTATGCGGTGCAGGTCAGCGATGCCGAACGGTATCTGTCGGGCCGGTCCACTGAAATCCAAGAGAAACTTGCGGCCCAAATGGCCGAGGCCGCCGAGGCGATGGAGTTTGAGCGTGCCGCCGCGTTGCGTGACCGCATCAAGGCGATGACACAGGTGCAGACCGCCCAAGGCATCAATCCCCGCACCGTGGACGAGGCCGATGTGATCGCCCTGCATCTGGAAAACGGGCAGGCCTGTGTGCAGGTGTTCTTTATTCGCGGCGGGCAGAACTGGGGCAATCAGGATTTCTATCCCCGCGTCGGCGTGGATGTCGAAGAGGCCGAGGCGCTCGAGGCCTTTATCGGCCAGTTCTACGATAGCAAGGAACCACCGCGCGGCTTGCTGCTTTCGCATCCGATCGAGGATGCCGATCTGATGCAACAGGCCTTGAGCGACAAGCTCGGTCGCAAGGTGACGCTGACGGTGCCACTGCGTGGGGAGAAGGCCGAATTGATCGACGCCGCAATGCGCAATGCCCGCGAGAGTCTGGCGCGTAAATTGGCCGAGACAGCCACCCAAGGCAAGTTGCTGCGCGGCTTGGCGGAGGCGTTTGATTTGGCTGGGTCGCCACAGCGGATCGAGGTCTATGACAACAGTCATATTCAGGGCACCGATGCCGTGGGTGCGATGATTGTCGCAGGCCCCGAAGGCATGATGAAGAACCAGTATCGCAAGTTCAACATACGCGGTGACGCCCTCACCCCCGGTGACGATTTCGGGATGATGAAAGAGGTGCTGACTCGCCGCTTCAAGCGCCTTTTGAAAGAGGACCCAGACCGCAGCCAAGGCCAATGGCCCGACCTCTTGCTGATCGACGGCGGGGCGGGGCAAGTGAGCGTCGTGGCCAGTATCATGCGCGAGATGGGGGTCGAGGATATCCCGATGGTGGGCGTCGCCAAGGGCGTGGACCGCGACCACGGTAAAGAGGAGTTTCACCGGGTGGGCAAACATCCAATGGCGCTGCGCCATAACGACCCGGTGCTCTATTTCGTGCAGCGTTTGCGTGACGAGGCGCATCGCTTTGCCATCGGCACGCATCGCGCGAAACGCGCCAAGGCGGTGGGGGCCACACCGCTGGATGAGGTGCCGGGCATCGGGGCCGCGCGCAAGCGCGCGCTCTTGGCGCATTTCGGCAGCGCCAAGGCGGTGAGCCGCGCCAATCTGGCCGACCTGCGCGCAGTTGAGGGGGTTTCGGACGCGATGGCGCAGAAACTCTATGATTTCTTCCACGAACGGGGCTGAGCGGGGCAGTGGTAAACCGGGTTGACAGAGCGGGCTCTGAAACTGAATATGACGTCAGTTTCATTTTGAGTCGCCATGCAATCACCCGCCGATCAAACCAGCTATCCCGCGTTCCTTGCCGCGCAGGTCGAGGGCGAGTCCAAGGGCATCCGCACCGCGCAGGCGCTCCGCATCGCGGCCTGCGCACTCTTGGAACACGCGGCGCTCACGGATTTAACCATCACCGCGATCTGCAAGGAGGCGGGCGTCGCCAATGGCACCTTTTACCTCTACTTTCCCGATCAGGCGCATCTGCTCGATGACCTGCTGCAAGGGTTCGCCGCGTTTCTGCAAGCGGGGATGATCCGCGCCAGTCAGACCAGCGCCGAGCGGAGCATGCGCCCCGCGACCGAGGCCTACGCCCGCCTGTTCGAGGCCAATCGCGGGTTGATGAAATGCCTCATCCACCAAGTCGATGCGTTTCCGGCGGCCCGCGCGGCCTTTCATCGCCTCAATCGAGAATGGATCGACACCGTCGTGGCCGCTACCCGCCACAGGCTGGCGCGCGAGGGGCGCGATACGTTGAGCGACGCCGAACTTACCCGCCGCGCCTATGCGCTGGGCGGCATGACGGATCAGTATTTATCCAGTCTCTATCTCTCGCAGGAGCCGGGGCTGGTCGATGTGTCCGCCGACCGCGCGGCGGTGATTGCCACGCTCACAACCATCTGGGAACGGGGAATGCAGCCATGAGCCCGCTTGACCAAGCCGAATATGCCAGCCTCGAACGCTTTCGCGTGCATCAGGCCGCCGCCTGGGCGGTGCAGAGCGCCCATGTCGCGCGGCGCTCGGAATTCTACCGTGAACTGTGGCAGGGGCAAACGCCCCCCGCCGACCTGCGCGACCTGCCGGACCTGCCCCTGTCGGACAAGGCGCAACTGCGGGTCTCTCAGGCCGATCATCCGCCGTTTGGCAATTACATGGCCGCGCCGCGGCGTGATGCCGTGCGCCTGCATCGCACCTCTGGCACCACGGGGCAGGCGATGAATCTGGCGCTCTCGGCGCGCGATTGCGCGGTGACGGAAACGGTTGGCGGGCGCTGTCAATCCGCCGCTGGCCTTACGCCTGAGGATACCGTGGTGCATTGCCTGAACTATCAGATGTGGATGGGGGGGCTGACCGATCACATGACCTTGCAGGCGACGGGCGCGATGGTGGTGCCCTTTGGTGTGGGATCAACTGAGCTATTGGTACGCACCATTCAGGAGGTGGGGATCACCGCGATTTCCTGCACGCCCTCTTATCCATCTGTGTTGGAGCGGGTGATTGCCGAGAAGTTTCCGGGACTTAGGCCACGTGATCTGGGCCTTCGGCTCGGGCTTTTTGGTGGCGAGGCGGGGTTGGATGATCCGGCTCTTCGCGCGCGTCTGCGGGATGTCTGGGGGATGGAGCCGCGCAATGCCAATTACGGCGTCTCGGATGTGTTCTGCAATTTCGCGGCGCAATGCACACAGGACACGCGGCTGCACTACATGGCCGCCGACGTGCTTTACCCTGAACTGATCGACCCTGACACCGGCGCGCCTCTCCCACTTGAGGCGGGGCAGACGGGCGAGTTGGTGCTGACCCATCTCTTGCGCGATTGTCAGCCGCTGGTGCGGTTTCGCAGTGGCGATATCATCGCGGTGGATGAAACCGCGCCGTGCACCTGCGGGCGCACCGGGTTTCGGTTCCGGGTGGTGGGGCGGTCGGATGACATGGTTGTCGTGCGCGGACTCAACCTCTTTCCCACAATGGTTGCGGCGGTCATCAATGAATTCGTCGAGTTATCAGGGGATTACCGGATCACGCTCGATGCGCCGCCGCCTTATGACGCCTTGCCGGTATCTGTGGAACTGGCCAAGGGGCAGGGTGCGTCGGACGGATTGGCCGACGCTATTGCGTCAGAGATCAAGGCCAAACTCGGGGCAACAGCGCGGGTCAAAATCGTGCCACATGGGACATTTCCACTGACCGAGGGCAAGACTAAGCGTGTGGTGAGGTCCCATAAATGACTGATTTTATGTATGAAAATGTGCTTAGCGAAATCTTGGAGGATGGCGTCCGCTGTATCACGCTGAATCGTCCCGGCAGTCTGAATGCGATGAACCGCCGGTTAATCGACGATGTGGCGCGGGCGTTTGAGGATGCGAATGCCGATTCCAAAACACGCGCGATCATTTTTACCGGGGCAGGCAAGGCGTTTTGTGCCGGTGATGATCGGCGCGAACACGTGCATCCGACCTGTGAAGAAGAGGCGCGCGATCTGGTTTGCGCGATCCAACGTGCCACCTATGCCATTGTTTTAAATAATAAACCTGTCGTCGGCGCGATCAACGGATGGGCCGTGGGAGGGGGGTTCGAGTGGGCGATCAACTGTGACTTTCCGATATGGGCCGAATCGGCGCGTGGGTTCTTTCCCGAAGTGTCGCTCAATGTCTTTGTCACCGGCGGGGTGAGCAGTCTGCTGCCCGCGCTGGTCGGTCTTAACACCGCGCGCGAAATGCTGTTCTTGGGAGGCCGCTACGATGCGACCGAGTTGCGGACGATGGGGGTGTCATGGAAAACCGTTCCTGATCAAGATCTTATGAAAGCTTCACTGGATACAGCCCGGCGTTTGGCCGCTCTGCCGCCCCTGTCGGTGCGGGCTATGAAACGTGTCTTGAACGCCACTGCATTAACCGATTTGCGCCGCGCGATGGATCTGGAAACAGAGGCGACGATCGCCGGATTCATGGACCCGGAAACCACCCGCAGGCTGAGTGATTTCTAGGTGCCAAGGGCGCTTTCCCTCTGCTCTGTGACAGGATAGAACAGTGGCCATGACGTGGACCTTGCCCAATATCCTGACCACGCTCCGCCTGCTCGCCGCCCCGGCAGTTGCGGTTATGTTTCTATATTTTACAAGACCTTATGCTGATTGGTTTGCCTTGATCCTGTTCGTCAGCGCCGCAATCACCGATTGGTTCGATGGCTATCTGGCGCGCAGTTGGAAGCAAGTGACCAAGCTGGGCACGATGTTGGACCCGATTGCCGACAAGGCGATGGTGGTGATCGCTTTGATGGTAATCGTGGGCTATTCGAGCATGTCGCCATGGTTGGTGCTGCCAGCCACGGTGATTCTCTTTCGCGAAGTTTTTGTGTCCGGCTTGCGAGAATTTTTGGGTGATACTGCCGGGACGCTCAAAGTGACGCAATTGGCCAAGTGGAAGACCACTGCGCAAATGGTTGCAATTGCAGTCTTATTTGCCCAAGGCGTGTTCGAGCACTACTTTGGTATGACGGTCTTTGGCATGGATGATCAACTCGTGATCTCTATTCTCGATGGGCGTGAAGATGACATTCACGGACTGATGTGGAAATATACCGGCATGGTCTGGGCTGGGCATGTGGGCATCTGGCTATTGTGGTTCGCGGCGGCCTTGACCCTGCTGACGGGGTTTGATTACTTCAATAAATCAATCCCTTATCTAAAGGATGATGCATGATGGATGTGCTCTATTTCGCCTGGGTGCGGGAACGGATCGGCCTTCCGAAAGAGCGGATCGACACGCCGCCTGCGACGGTGATGGATTTGGTTAACGAGTTGCGGGCCCGCGAAGAGCGGTATGAGGCAGCCTTTGCCGATCTGGGCGCGTTGCGCGTGGCGGTAGATCAAGAGTTGAGTGATTTTGACGCCCCTCTTGCTGGAGCGCGGGAAGTGGCGTTTTTCCCACCGATGACAGGGGGTTAGCCTATGGATGTCCGGGTGCAGGAGGCTGCCTTTGATCTCGGTTCCGAAGCCAATGCATTTGTGGCGAAACAATCCGGTATGGGGGCGGTCGTGACCTTTACCGGGATCGTGCGAGACCTCGATGGCGCGCGGTTGAGCACGATGGAAATTGAGCATTATCCCGGCATGACCCAGAAGGCCTTGGATACCATTGCCAATGAGGCCGCAAGTCGTTGGAATCTTGGGGATATTTTGATCATCCATCGCTACGGCATGTTGCATCCCGATGATCTGATCATGATGGTTGCCACCGCAGCGCGGCATCGGGCGGACGCCTTTCAAGCGGCTGAATTTCTTATGGATTTTCTGAAATCCCGCGCGCCGTTCTGGAAGAAGGAAGTGACCGAGGCAGGCACGGATTGGGTTGCCGCGCGGGACGAGGACGAAGACGCGCTGTCACGCTGGTGAGAGGTGTACAGGGCGTACCTTTTGTACGCGGCTATTGTACACAGGGCGACTGACGCGCGGTTCCGCTTGCGTAGGGCGGCGTTCCGGGAAAGATCACCCCCGCGAGCAACCACACAGAGAGCATCCCATGAGCGCGATCATCGACGACTATGTTACCACCCTGACCCCCAAGGCGCGCGGCCGGATCAAGGGGCTGGCCAAGCTGGTGATCACGGATCACGGCAGCGTCATGTTGAGTGAAGAGGGCGCTCAGGCCGGTGATGACGCGGCCGATGTGGTTCTGAGGGCGAGCGATGAGGTCTTTCGCAACATTCTGTCGGGGGAGCAGAATCCGATCATGGCCTATATGTCGGGCAAATTGAAGGTTGAGGGCAATGTGCAACGTGCGCTCAAGGTCAGCGCGATCCTGACGGACGAGGCATAGCGCGGCATACCCGAAGAAAGAAGCGGCGGCACCAATGTGGCCCGCCGCTCTGATCAATGTCCAGAAATCCCGGATCGTTTACTTGCAGCGTTTCTCAGCCTCTTCGACCGCCGCCGTATAGCCCAAGAGCGAGAACGTATCCTTGGTCACTGTGCCGCGCCCGGATCGGGCGGTCAGCACGGCGTCGGCCCCGCGCTTCATCGCGGCGAGAACCTTGGCGTCATCGTCGGTGCTGGCAGGCCATGCCCATTCACCTTCGGTGAAAAGCTCGAATTGGCTGCCGCCGATATTGAGGTTGACGGTAGACCCCCCGGCAAAGGGATAGCCGCCCGTAAAGGTGATCTGCCCCTGAACGCCGGCACCGGGGCGGAAAAAGGTCATCAAAAGGACATCGCCCCGCCGAACCGCAACGACGCGCCCGTCTTTGGTGTTGACCGACTCTGTCGGCGCTGACACGGCCCAGCATTCCCGGGGATCGTTATCCTCGAACACGCTCCATGCGGTGCTTGTTGCCACCTGATTGGTGCTTGTGCCCTGCGCCTGCGCAGCGGGTGTGACCAGCATAGCCAGTGCGATGGCCATGCTGCCTGCAATTCGTGATACCATATGTCCAGCCTCCAAGCTGTCCTGAGCCTCAAATTCATGGGTCGCCAGTCACCCTTTACGGGAATATTTTTATATGCGACCAGTCCCGTCTCGACATTGCAATATTAGCCTGAAACAGGCGAGAAGTGAAAGACGCAATTGGCGGATTTTCGCACATCCCGCCCAGACCCTCGTTATGCCGGAGTAAACCAATGAGCCAACCTGTCCCCTTGACCGAAATCTGGCGCGGCCCGATGGCCGAAAGCGTGCACTTGGGTCATGCGGTGATTTGTGACGCAGGCGGTTCTACTGTCGAGACCTGGGGCAATGCCTCTGAGACGATCCTGCCGCGGTCGTCCTCCAAGATGATCCAGGCCCTGCCCTTGATCACCAGCGGTGCGGCGGATGCGAATGGTCTGACGACCGAGCAACTGGCGCTTGCCTGCGCATCGCATAACGGGGCGGCGATCCATACAAGCCGCGTCAATCGCTGGCTGTCGGATCTGGGCTTGACCGATGATGATTTCCGCTGCGGCGCGCATGATCCACAGGACAAGGAGGCGCATAAGGCGCTGAGA